>Ga0209542_10003239_pt1 | contig 35025 bp, 36 predicted proteins | sample RifCSPhighO2_01_FD_184028 | JGI IMG/M metagenome (GOLD analysis project Ga0209542, IMG submission 184028) | Soil microbial communities from Rifle, Colorado - Rifle CSP2_plank highO2_0.1 (SPAdes) (version 2) | ecosystem: Environmental > Terrestrial > Deep subsurface > Rock core/Sediment ...
TTGTCATATCGAGCAAAACTCCACTGCCGTCTTCCGCGTTGTTTTCCACAAGAATCGTCTCAGAGTAGCCGTGTGTTCCCGGCCTTACTGTGCCAAAGTCTATTGTTCCCGTAATTGATAAAGCAATTATCGGGTTGAAGAACCAGTATTCATTCTCGTCGAATGTGTTCATGTTTCCTTCATCATCCTCAACCTCAGCAGCAACCCAGTATTCCCCCCACATTGATGCAAAAGTCTCAATAGTCAATGTACAGAGGTATACTTCCATTGTATCTTCATCAAACGATGTCAAGAGTTCTTCGTCTAGGGTTGCGTGGAAATCTGTTATGTCATCTCCATCCCCCCATGTGAAGTCAAGTGCACACGCAGCCTCAATTGGATTTCCAGTTCCCTGAACCAATCCAACAGTAACACGCACATCAGCTATGTCTTCAACTCCGTTTTTATCCATCACTAAAACCAGCCATTCAATCTGCTCGCCCTCGAAAGCATAGTTTGCTATTCTTTCAATCATCTCTAGGCCACCATCAGCCGGACTTCGGTAAAAAATCCTGCTGTCAGGGTCCATCCAGATGAGAGGTATGAAACTCTCAGTGCCAACATCGATGACGGTACTTCCGCCAGCACCGGGTGTCGCAAATGCTGCGGGTACAACAGACAGCACAAGCATCAGCCCAGCCAAAAAACCTAAGGTCTTTTTCATTTTTTCTCCCCTTTTTGCTTTTTATTTTCTCCTGCAGTCGCCAGCAGGATGTTAGCCCTTAACGAGAGCTATGACTATGACAGCGTGTGCCAAAGTCTTCGGTCATGCAAATGACTATAACAAAACGTTTAGAACTTAATCATCTCCTTTTCAACACCCCCTATTTTTTCTCGTCGCTATGTAATACTAGTGATTACTGTGATGCTATACCCCCTATTTATTCTTTGTTGGAGTGGAAACTCTATAAATCACTATAGAAAAAACTATTCCAAACTCTTCAAGGGCTACAAAAACACTAAATTGCTGTAGCCCAGAAGAATATGCTTCCATCCGAAAAGTCCCCGTTGCAGGGTTCCGGTAAATATAACCTGAATGTTATTGCTACCTCATCTCCTGGCGGCAGTATGTTTCCGCCAAAATATTCTACTGTGCCTAATGTAATTAGATTGATGGGAGTGTCAACAGCAGTTGCTCCAGTGATTATAGGTATTCTTTCATTATCACTTCCAGCCTCATAAGGAATTCCCACATACCCTTTAACATCCCTTCTCACAGCATCATTTGCAGTTGTATAGCCTCCATTTGCCGCAAAGTAGCATAAAGGGTCTACATCTGTCTCAATGCTCAAATCGCCTGTAGAATCGCAAATTCCCTGAGCTCCGGGGTCATAGCTTGTAATTGCTCCGGCAGGATTCCTTCCAAGCGTCAGATCACTGCCTCCTGTATTCAGCCTTAACCTGTTGGACACTGGACACTTTGCTCCTGAAGATGCCGGGTCATAAAAATCCGTGCCTGAAATTGTCATGTCGAGCAGGACTCCTGAATCATCGTCTGCATCGTTCTCTACAAGCAAAGTGTCAGAATATGCAAATGTTCCGGGCCTTACACTTCCGAAATTTATATCTCCCGTTATAGATATTGCAATCATTGGGTTCAAAAACCAGTATTCATTCTCATCCAATACCGCAAGATTTCCATCGTAATCTTCAACTTCAGTGTTAATGTAATATTCACCATACATTGAGGCTGGCGTCTCAACAGTAAATGCACAGGAATAAATTCTCATAGTGTCAGCATCAAAATCAGTTATCAGCTCTTCGCCGAGAGTAGCATGAAAAGAACCCACATCTGTATCGCTTGTTGCGTCGCAGTTTACCTCCATATCATTTCCGGGCCCCTGTGAAGTCCCCAGCGTCCCATAAACATCCCTTACTTTTTCAATTCCGTTCTTGTCCAGCACAAGAACCCTCCATACAATCTGCTCGCCCTCAAAGGCGTAATTATTAATGCGCTCTATAAGCTCATTGCCGCCGTCTGCCGGATTATGATAAACAACCCTGCTGTCAGGGTCCATCCAGATTAGAGGCAAGAAATCTTCAGTATCAATATTAATCCCAACTCCGCTGCCTACAGTGGGCGTATTTGCCATGACAGAGGGAATGGTTGCCAGAATTGCCAATAATACATAAACACCTTTTTGCATTTAAACACCCTTGCAGCTAATGACTTTGTGAGTATGATGCTCTTTTTTACAAAATAAAAAATAAAAAAAAGAAAAGAAGGCCTTTCGGCCTTAGATTGCTGTTCCCCAGAAGAACAACTGACCGTCAGAGAAGTCGCCATTGCATGGCTCTGGCAACGTCAACCTGAACGTTATTGCAATCTCGTCTCCTGGCGTCAATACGTTACCTGCGAACCAGTCCATGAGACGAGATTCAATTGTGTCTCCTGAATCGCTGGAGATAATTGGGGCCCTTAGCTCCTCATCGCCGGTCTCGTATGGAATACCAACATATCCCTCAACGTCCCTTCTGGCTCCGTCGTTTGCAGTGGAGTAAGCTCCATTGGTTGCAAAGTAGCAGAATGGGTCGAAGGTTGTTTCCAAGCCTAGGTCAACGCCTGCATAAATTCCGTTCAAGCAGTTTGTCTGGTCGCTTCTTATGAAGTTGTCAGCTGGGTCTGCATCGCCTGCAGAGCTGCTCTCCTGCTCATAGTTGTGGCCAGTTCCGCCGTTGTTCAGCCTAATCCTGTTGCTTACTGGGCATTTAGCGCCGCTTGATGCTGGGTCGTAAAAGTCCGTACCTGATATTGTCATATCAAGCAAAACTCCTGAGCCGTCATCTGCGTCGTTCTCGACCAATAGCGTGTCAGAGTAGCTGTGTGTTCCAGGCCTTACAGTGCCGAAGTCGATGTCGCCAGTTATTGACAATGCGATTACCGGGTTGAAGAACCAGTATTCGTTCTCGTCAAAGGTGTTCTGGTTTCCATCAAGGTCTTCTACTTCAGCAACTACCCAGTACTCGCTGTACATTGAGTTGGATGTCTCAACTGTCAACGTACATAGGTATATTGCCATGGTGTCTGCATCGAAAGCAGTTATCAACTCCTCATCGAGAGTTGCGTGGAAAGCATCCACATCTGTGTCCGCTGTAAGGTCACAGTTTGCCTCGATGTCGTTTCCAACGCCCTGTGTTGTGCCGATGGTAACATACACGTCGCTAATCTTCTCAATTCCGTTCTTGTCCATTACAAGAACTCTCCACTCAATCTGCTCGCCCTCGAAAGCGTAGTTTGCTACCCTCTCGATCAGCTCTAGGCCGCCGTCAGCTGGATTTCTATAAACAATCCTGCTGTCAGGGTCCATCCAGATCAGTGGCACAAAATCTTCGGTGTCGATAGTAATCCCAACACCGCCTCCTGTGGTAGGCGTGTTTGCTAGTGCTACAGGTACAATGCTAAGCACTAACATCAAACCAACCAACAGACTTGATGCCTTTTTCATTTTTGTACCCTCCTTAGGTTTTCTGTTTTTTTAGCTTGCCCTGCCGTCGCCGGCAAGACAATAGCTCTTAACGAGAGCTACCAACCCCAACAGCGTGTGTTAAGGTTGTGAGTCATTCTGCATGACTATGAAAAATGACCATCAAAAAGTAAGAGCTTACACCCCTTACCTGCACCCCCTATTGTTCACCATTTTTGTGTAAACATTGACTATGTTTTTGTAACCAATCACTATCCGCGCATTAACATTTATCATTACTATTTGCGCGTAAATACTAATTTTCTCTGTTGGTAAGTTGCACCCGATATTTATACTTTTATGGATTGCAATATGTATAAGTTATCATAGAAAAAAGTTTTTACCCCCGCGAGAGACAACACATCTGAAAGCAATACATCGACGATAAAATGACATTGGACCGGTTTCGTATCAATGCAGATACAACAGGCCTTGTTTATATGTCTTTTGAGAAAGTGAAACTTTCTGCAAAACTTGGCATAAAATTCATCTTGCAGAAGTGACATAAAATCAAATGATTTCCGCTGTCCTGGAATTTCTGGGGGGCGGCAAAGTTCCTCTTCCATCGTCATGAACGGTAGGGAGTAAAAACCAGTATATAACATTATATTGTACCCTGAATGAGACAGCATCCCGGCATCGGCAAAAACAGGTTTACAGTCGATTTTTTCCAGTTTTCATTCCTGAATGTAAGTACTTGTCACTCGGGGGATTGGAAAGAAATATTCTGCAATCACTAATTGTTATCCTAAAGGCAATAAATCTTTTTAAACATCAACAGTTTGTTCATTGCTATTGGGGGCTATTCATAATGCAAAGAGTTGAACTTACTGCGGTTGTTTACCTTTCCATAATGATATTTATTGCTTTTTCCGCTGAAGCAGCGTATTTTTCAGAAGAGGGGCACACAAGGTACTACCCAATAACAATCGTAAACCAAGATACGCCAAGTATTGGTAACCTCGGGGTGAATATCAGCATTGTCGATACAGATTGCGAGAATGATAAAGGAGATATCGCAATTGTTTACCTCAACACAACTAAAAAAGGATGGAACTTTACAAATTCAAATAGGGACAGGGTCATTTTTATTGCAAATGATGTGACTTTTGATTTGGATGTTCCAAATCAGGACTATTGGCTTTATTGTAATACTACCTCTTTTGTAAGTAATCCTGGAGCTTTTTTCTATGCGAATGATTTTGATGATACTCTATCAGATGGTTGGGAAAGTACCTGGTATATCCCTTCGACTAGTGCTGTTCGTTATAATTCAGAACCTTACTCTCTTAGGTGGCCCACTTACGATCAAAAACATGCTTATCTTAATATTGGAACTCAGGGTAATGATTTATACATTGATTGGTACCTTAATGCACCCCTCGGTAATGATGCACAGCACTGTAGCTTCAATCTAGCAGACTCTCCTGATGGGTTAGCCGATACTGCTTTCATTTTAACGCCCTGGGATGGGGTAGGGGCATTTTATACTTATTCTGGAGGGGTATTGGAGAATTCATATTTTGCTCCCGATAACTATCTACTAGATGGCCAAAATAGCTGGAATCATTTTTCATATGAGTTAAATCTGGTGAGCGGGAGTGGAAACATTACAACCAACAATAATCGTAAGTGGCCTATTAACATTACACAAGGATCTACGCAATATTTTAGAATAAGTGCGGCTGCAAATGGTAAAGATTGTTATGTTGATAACCTATATATTTCAACTACACCATTCATTTTTCTTCCTCATACAGTTGTTAATATCCCTACACTTGTTAATATTGGCTCATGCGGTGATGGTATTGTTCAGACACCTAATGGTGATGGATCTAATGAAGAGTGCGACGATGGTAATTCAAACGATATGGATGGTTGTAAAAATGACTGCACATTGCCGCAATCATGCGGCTGCACAGATGAATGTTCTGAAGGCCAATCTGGCTGCCTTGACGAAGATACGAAGTGGGAATGCGTCCTTCGCTGTGATGGATGCTATCATATCCAACCTTTAGACTGTTCTTCTGGCCAGACATGCAATGGTGGTTTATGTAATGAGGTTTCTCAAAAAGTTGTGTTTAGGACCAACGTCACAAATGGGAACTACAATGGCTGCTCTTCATCAAGCAAGTGCTGGATTGCTGTCGATGTTGATAGCGATGGAGACCTTGAGGCATTAGGTTACACCACCAAGTACTCCTCTTGCCAGCCAGGAACAACTCTTACAACAACCCCTGAAGGGTATAAGGTGTATTCATATTCTTACACAAAAAGCATTTCAATCTGCGATACTGCAGCACGAAAAAGGATTGTGTGGAGCACCTCAAACACCCCACCTAATGTTGAGCTCTCAACATTGCCAACAGAACCTTACAAAAGCAACAACCAGGAGACGTATGGTTAAGTTTTTATTCTATAGCACAAAAAGTGGCAAAAATCAATACAAAGATAATCTACGATGAGGAAGAGGATATCTTGTTCCTCTCTAAGGGCAGAAAGGTAAGGTCTTCGATTGACGTAGGGGATTTTATAATCGATGTAGACACTCGCGGATTTATCTCCGGAATCGAGATCTTAAATGCCTCATCAAACCTAAAAATACCGGAAGGGCAATTAAAGGGTTTGCAAAACGCGTCAATGATAGTGACTTACAAGCCAAATTACGTCCATATATCCCTGATAATGCAGTTCAAGGGAAAGGAGAAGGACATAACAATTCCCCTGACATTAGATTTAGGCCATGGTTCAGTAAAGACCGAAAGAACAAATTTTGCTGTTGCTTAATCTCCATGAAATGGCTTAAACCGGGAAAAGACAACAGGGAAGAGAGAATGAATTTTGTCGAATACTGGGTGGAATATGTAAGAACCCATCCTGACAAGGTATGGAGCGAACAGCAGAATATCCTAATCAACAGCGCCATTCAGAGCGCGAGGCACATCAAATTAACCCCCAGAGAGTATCTGAAAATCAAAGGAGAGATATGCACGCGATAATAATTATTACTTTGCGCTGCCTACAAGCTTCCTGGAGATGCCCTCAAGCTTTCCCTTTAGCGTTTTGACAACCTCCTTGTTGAGGTCGTACTCTTTCTCAAAAACCGCAACCCAGTTTACAATATCCCTTATGTCATCCTCAACAGACCTAATAACATCTGTTGGTATAACCAATAATTGCCCTGTTGACTTTGCATTTGCCATATATTCACCTCTTTGACAGCTTAATGTTGAAGGGGTATAAAAAACTTGCTTTGCCCCGCTTGTAGTCCATCGCAGCTTTCCTAACAGCTTCAGGCGAATATACAATTCCCTTCTTTTCAAGAACCTTGCTGCTTCTTGCCAAAAACTCGCAGAACTGGGTTACATTTTTAGGCTTCTCTGATATATGGACCCTCTCGAAGTCAATCAGCACCTGGTTTTTCATTACTATTATATGCTTTAACGGGTGGTGCATCTCCTCCTTGTCAACTTTAAGGTTGTCTAATGTTAACAGCTGGGAGAATATGCTTCTTATAACCTTGAGAATCTCTGATTTAGAAGCCTTTTCAAAATAATCCAAGATAAAATCTCCATCTACAAATTCATAAACAATATACCCCTCTCCAGAAAAAAGAAATTTTGGGCCAATTCCACTCTTGTTCAATCTTTTCAGCCAATAAGCCTCGTTCTCAATGCGGTTTAATGCCAAAGAGGACGGCCTTTTTACCTTTACTGCAATTTTCTTATTTTTGTGTCTTCCTGTAAATATAAGCCCTCTTTTGCCATGCGAGAAATATTTTATCTCCCCGACTCCTTTTTTCTCCAGTTCTTTTCTAATCTTGCTTTTCCAAATACGGTAAACAAACAACTGCTCCATGAAGAGGCCCTGTTCTGCAACTTCCTCGGAAGTTAGCAGATTCTCCTCAAGAAATTCCCCTATCTTCTTTTTGTTTGTAAGCGAGGAAAAAACTATCAGGGCAATCCCGCTCTCGGTCAAATAATCACCAACCTCGGAAATGAATTTTCCCAATACCTCGTAGCCCTTTTTTCCGCCATCCAGCGCAATGTCTTTGGCTTTTATGTCCTCAGGCAGATAAGGCGGGTTAAAAATTATGGTGTCAAATCTTCCCCTTACATTCTCAAACAAATCGCTCTCGATGAAATCAATATTCCTAATGCCCTCTTTCAATGCATTGCTCTTCACAAATCTTAATGCATCTGGATTTACATCGACTGCGACTACTTTCTTCACATTAGGGCATTTTGCGGCCGTTATAGCCTGGATCCCAGAGCCGGTGCCAATGTCTAAAACTATCCCATGTGCATATTTCCTTACCTCTTCGGCTAATAGGTAGGAATCTTCCTGGGGTTCGTAGACTTCTGGCATGCTACAAACTATTTAACGTTTTTATTATAACTTCCGGTTTGACATTCTCTAGGTTCGATTCTGGAATCATGGATATAATTCTTGCAATGGCAGTTGCAAATAAAAGCCTTTGCTTAAGTGGCATATCAGGCCGGAAGCATTGCATATAGGCCATTGCGGAAAAAACACCATCACCACAACCGCTGTAGTTTACATTGTCATGGCTAACGCCAAGAATCCTTCCCATTTCCCCCTTTGAAAAAGGTGGTAGATGCACAACTTCATCACCTTCGCTTGAGTATGAGCCATTTGCAGAATCATTCAAAACTGCTGTTTTAACTCCCCTTGAAAGCAAAGCGTTTATACAGGCCCCTGCAACATAATCCCTGCCGGAAATGTCAAAGTCCAAGTTAAGGAAAATAATTGCCTCGCTCACGGACATTACAGCAAGCTTTGTAGACCTTAAGATGTCTGCTAGCTTATTGGCGCCTTCTTTGATTTGCGTTCCGCCAGGATTGAGGTATACCTCTAAACTCGGATTTGCAATCTTATCCTCAAGGCACATTATTATTTCTCCCCCATATTCTTCATGCGGATAGCTCGTGAATACCCTTGCATCTGGGATTTCACCCTTATTCCTATAGTCCCCGCCTAAGAGTTTTGCACCCTTTGAAACAAGGTTTAACTCTGAGTTATCATGCCTATGAATCACGACACTTTTTCTTACCTCAGCATTTATGTAATAATTGGAGTGCTTAAGACAATCAAAGGTATCTGTTGGTAATCCTATCTGAGATGTAATATCCATCATTTCGCAAATGGAAGAGTTTAAGGCTATTAAGTTCTGCAGTGTATTAAACCCCAGCCCACCGATAGTCTCCCTTACTTCAACTTTTCCAAGGTCATAGTTAAGCTGAGAATAACCAAGAACGAGCGTAAGTTGGTAAATACCCCCCCCATTCTCAAGTTTTAGCGAATCCACCGAATCCTTGTTTGTCTTCGGAGGCAGGAGTTTTCCGAATTCATTCATGTCCTTAGCTATCCTTTTCCATACAACCTCTTCTGTGCCAAAGATGTTGTAGTCTATTACGGAACCGTAGTGCGGAGCCCTTATCTGAACTTTTCTTTTTGCCATAATCCTTTGGGAAGTAAAGGCCATATAAGAATTTTTACAATTAAACTTTAAGAACACCAAAAAGCTTAAATACACGTAAACATACACGTATGTCTATGGAGGTAATTTTTCATGGCAACTAAAACACTCACTATAATGGAGGATGCTTACAATCTGCTTTTGAACAACAAGATGGAGAGTGAAAGTTTTTCCGAAGAAATTAGGAGAATCCTATCTAAAAAGAGAAAAACGAATCTGCGCGACTACTTTGGAATTTTAACGGATAATGAAGCAGAAGGCATGAAAAGGGACTTGAAAAGGATTCGTGCAATGAACATAGAATTACTCCAAAAGAGGTTGAAACATGAAAGTGCTAGATACAACATTTCTCATTGACCTCCTAAATGGGAAACCGAAAACAAAGAAGATTATCGAAGAGGACGAACTTTTTACTACTCAAATTAATATGTTTGAAGTGATTAGGGGTCTTTTCTGGTGGAACATCCCTCCTTCTCGGATGGCAAACGTGATGCATTTATTTGGGGACATCAGCGTTATGCCTCTTGATAATCCATCAATAATCAAATCTGCGGAGATATCCTATGAACTAATAAAGGCTGGAAAAAAGATATCTGATAATGACTGCATGATCGCAGGAATAGCGTTAAGTAATGGAATAAGCACAATCGTTAGTGACAATGTTGCACACTTCAGCAGAATCAAGGGATTAAAAGTTGAAACATACTAAACTTCTCAAAAATTGTTACAATATTAACAAAGCATTATAATCCTACCTGGTGTTTTCTTTTGCCATGGAGCAAAAAATCAGGGCTGGAATCTTGGGAGCAACCGGAGCAGTGGGACAGAAGTATATAGAACTTCTTGCAGGCCATCCCTGGTTTGAAATTACCTTTCTTGCGGCGTCAAAGGAATCATCGTCCTACAGGAATGCGGTTGCGGAAAGGGGGTGGTTTGTATCTGCTGACTTTCCGGAAAATATCGCTTCCCTAAGAGTTCATAACGCAGAGGACGCCAAATCCGCTAAAACTATTTGCGACTTTGTCTTCAGCGCATTGGAGAGCGGATCTGCAACAAAGCTTGAGCCAGCCTACGCAGCCGAAATGCCAGTTGTTTCAAATACATCCGCGTACAGGAAAGACCCCTTGGTGCCTGTTTTGATACCGGAAATAAATCCCCAACACCTCGGCATAATCCCAATCCAGAAAAAAGAAAGGGGATATCGAGGAGGTTTTATAGTTGTCAAGCCAAACTGCTCATTGCAATCTTACATTACTCCAATCCATGCGTTAATGCAGGCGGGCTATGCGGTGGATAGGGTAATAATCACAACCCTTCAGGCTTCATCTGGCGCAGGGGTTCCTGGAGTTCCTTCTTTATCCCTTATAGATAATGTAGTGCCATTCATAGACGGCGAAGAGGCAAAAACGGAAAACGAGCCGTACAAGATACTTGGAAAAATCTCAGATGGGGAAATAAAGAATTATGGGGGAATGAAAATCTCAGCAACCTGCACACGTGTTCCGGTAAGGGACGGCCATATGGCATCTGTAAGCATATCTTTCAATGGAAAAAAGCCCGCAATTGATGAAATCATCCATGTATGGGAGTCTTTCGGCGCATTGCCCCAGGAATACGATTTGCCATTTGCACCAAAGCACCCCATTATATACAGGGATGAGGAAAACAGGCCCCAGCCAATTCTCGACAGAGGTGCAGAAAAAGGCATGGCGGTTACTGTCGGAAGATTGCGGGAATGCCCTGTCTTTGATTACAAATTCATAGGATTATCCCACAACACAATAAGGGGCGCAGCAGGAGGAGGAATACTAAACGCTGAATTGCTTGTGAGGGAGGGGTATATTAAAGGAGATTAGCGAAACCCTTTTATACCTAATTTCCTTCCCACTTTCCATGCTAAAGAGGATTATTCTTGCATCTCCCCGCGGTTTTTGTGCAGGGGTTGAGCGCGCAATAAGCACAGTGGAAAAGGCGCTGGAGATATACGGAAAGCCGGTTTATGTAAGGCACCAGATTGTGCATAACCAGTATGTTGTTTCTGAGCTTGAAAAAAGAGGCGCAATATTCATTGAGGATTTTTCTGAAGTTCCCGAAGGGAGCAATTTAATCCTTAGCGCGCATGGAAGCAGGCCGGATGTTATGGCAGAAGCAAAGGAAAAAAACCTAAAGGTCATAGATGCAGTTTGCCCTTTGGTGACAAAAGTCCATCTGGAAGCGGTAAGGTATGCAAGGGAAGGCTATTCTATAATTTTGATCGGCCACAAAAACCACCAGGAAGTAATCGGAACGATGGGCTATGCGCCAGTAGAATTAGTTGGAAGTGTTGAGGATGTAAAAAAACTAAACATAAGAAACGAAAAAATTGCCTATGTAACGCAAACTACTCTTTCATTGGACGATACAAAAGAGATTGTTGAAGCATTGAAGGAAAAATATCCGAACATCGCATCTCCGCCAAAAGAAGACATCTGCTATGCAACCACGAACAGGCAGAACGCAGTAAAGGAGCTTGCAGGCATTGTTGATTTGGTCCTGGTTGTCGGCTCTCCGAACAGCTCGAATTCAAATAGGCTTGTGGAGACTGCAAAAAGGCATGGCGTGAATTCCTATCTTATCCCTGACGAAAGAGCATTAAATTACGGGTGGTTGGCAAACATTTCTGCGGTCGGGATTACCTCAGGCGCTTCTGTTCCGGAAGAACTTACCCAGATTATTGTCAGGGCTTTAACCGGTAAATTCCCTTCTGCAACATTAGAGAGCCTGGAGTTGATAAAAGAAAACATTCATTTTCCGCTGCCCAGGGAAATTTTAATCTAATTCCCAAACCTTTATTAATAAACTTCCTTCTCTTTAGGCCATGGACACATCAATGTTGTTCGATTCTGTAAGGTATAATGGGAGTTAAGAAGCTGTAATTCTGTATATTTCATTCTATAAAATTCGATTAAAAATCAAAAACTAAAGGTGATGCTATATGTGGATTTGGGACAAGCATGATAAGGTCGAGCAAAAAATGAAGAATTACATGGAAATGGAAAGGTTTCCTGTCATTCAGGGCTACAATTTTGAAGATAAATTTGATTTCCAGAAATTTGTCGAATCATACAAAAATATGGGCTTTCAGGGCTCTAACTTTGGCATTGCAGTTTCAATCATGGAAGAGATGCTGGAAAAAAGAAAAAAGGGAATGAAAATATTTATGTCCTTTACTGCCAACATGATAAGCTCAGGAAACCGGGAGATTATTGCCTTTCTTGCAAAGCATAAGATTATAGATGGCATCACCACCACAGCAGGCGCATTGGAAGAGGATGTCATCAAGTGCATGAAGCCGTTCCATCTTGGAAGCTTTGATGTCAAAGGAAAAATTCTTCTGGACGAATGCGTCGGAAGAATAGGCAACATATTTGTTCCTGCCGACAGATATACATATTTTGAAAGGTTTATGAACGTCTTATTTGAGAAGATTAAGGATAAAGGAATCCTTTCAACCCATGAAGTTGCCCGTGAGATGGGGCTGCTTGTACAAAGCCACGAAGCCACAAAGCACCATGCAGAAAGCTCTTTCCTCTATTGGTGCGCAAAAAACAGCATCTCTGTATTCTGCCCGGGGATTACAGATGGAACAATAGGCGATATCGCAACATTCTTCAGGCAAAAAAACCCAAACTTTGCAATCGACATGGTAAAGGACAACGAAGTGCTAACTAAAATGATGATGAACTCGGAAATGGCTGGCTCAATTATTCTGGGCGGAGGAATCGCAAAGCATTTCTTGCTAAACGCAGCAATATTCAGGGACGGCTTTGATTACAGCATCTACATAACTACAGCAACTGAGTTTGACGGCTCTGATTCCGGCGGCAATCAGGAAGAGGCAATAACATGGGCTAAAATAAAGCCGGATGCAAAACGAGTAAAGGTAGTTGCAGACGCATCATTATTGTTTCCATTGCTGGTTGCGGCGGTGCGTGAAAAAATAGACACAGGAAAGTGATTTTGGGGTGACCACAAAATAGCAATGTTTATAAGATGTGGTCACCTATAGCATGCCGTGTACATTGAAAAACGAAGAATAGGAAGGAGCATAAAGTATTATCTTGTTTATTCTTATCGGGAAAAGGGCACGGTAAAGAAGATTAGGAGATACCTAGGCATGAACCTTTCGGAAGAAGGGCTAAATAAATCACAGCTGGAAGCCGGGAAGCAGATAAAGCTGGAATTGGAGCGGCTTAACACAGCGGTATTCGATTTCAAACTTTCGAAAAAACAGATTGAAAGGCTAAATAGGTATGAAAAAAAGGTAAATGTTTACCACCTGCGGGGATGGGATTGGCAGCAGTTCACGGAGAATTTCACATACAACACAAATGCAATAGAAGGCTCAACTGTCCAACTGGGGGAGGTACCTTTAATCCTGCATAAAAAGAAAGTGGCAAATGCGGAAGAAATGGAAACAAGGGGGGTCGCAAGCGCAGTGGGATTTATCAGAAGCACGAACGAGGATTTGTCTTTGAAGCTAATCAAAAAGCTACATAACCTGTGTTTTCAGGGTTCAAAACCTTTTGCGGGGGAATTCAGGAATGTTGAAGTTGTCATAAAAGACGGGAAAGGGGAAATAGTCCACAGGGGAGTTCCTCTTTCCCAGTTGGAATATAAGCTAAAAGACTTAATCGAATGGTACAGAAAGAACAAAAATAAGTTTAAGCCTCTTGTTTTGTCTGCAATAATCCACAACCAATTTGAACATATTCATCCGTTTCAGGATGGAAATGGGAGGGTGGGGAGGCTATTGCTGAACTTTATCTTGCTTAAAAACAAGTATCCCCCGATAAATATCTCTCTGGAAGACAGGGCTGAATATTACCAAACTTTGCAGGAATACCACAAAAACCAAACCCTTGCCCCCTCCATGAGATTCTTGGTAAAGCAATACAAAAAGACACTTAGGCAGGTGACCACAAAAAGGAAAAATTGAAGCATGTGGTCACCTGTTCGAAATGCGCTATATGGTGAGGCAACAGATGCATCAATACACTTTGGCATAATTTTAAAAACAATTAAAGAACCCCCTCTCCATGGGACACGACACTGTGTTGCAGTTTTTGAAAAGCTATGTTGCAGAGGCAGAAGGCGAATATGAAAGTGAAGTTTGCAAACTTTCAAGATGGTGGCACAGGAATTCTCCAAACAAGGTGTTTCTCTCCGAACCTTTGGCCGAAAGGCTCGAAGGCGAAATGGGTCTTGAGAAGGAAAGAAGGATAAAAATAGATGGAGACCAGCTAATTGCAATAGTTGGAGGAGTTTATGTCCTGGCCAAACAGCATCCGGAATTCGCCTTGGATTTCGTAGTAGATGTTCATTCCAATTATCTAGTTGGATGGAACTCCCTTCATCCTGGTCCTTATGAGTCTGGCCTGAATCCTCCTGGCAGTTGAATTGCTACGATGCACGAGAGGATAAAACAACCTTTTTAAACCCCGCCAAAAACCCAAACTGCATGATAAGAGTTTATGAGTTTATTAAGTACATTTTACCAGGAGCAGAAGGGAAGTATGGGGATGAGGTAGATTTACTATCTAGATTTAAGCATAGGCACTCTTTAACCACCGTTTTTCTTTCAGAACCTATTTTCTCAATGTTCGAAGCCGAGTTAACCAAACAGGAAAGAAATGACCAATCGCTGGATGGTCACTTAATGGTGGATGGTGTTATTGTATTAGGCCAAACACACCCAAAAGTTGATTTGCCCATCGTCATAGATGTCCATGGCCATTACCCTGTTGGTTATGACCCTTTTCATTAAAACAAGATTTTTAAACTCTCCCGGAAAATTGAGCATAACAGGTTTTAAAACCGCAATTTTTCTTGCCTTATCTGCTGGAGTATTTCAGGCGTTCCTACATCTACCCAGTTTCCCTGCGTTTCATAAAGGTATGCCCTAACATTGCTGATTCTGAAATTTGATAAGAAAGCAGAGAAAAACGAGAAAGGATGCGTGAGTAATTCTCTCGATAAGATATAAACCTGTGGAGGAGAGATGTATCTTTCATATCCTTCCGGAATCTCACCTTCCAATTTTTTATAACCCATTATTCTATTTTTGTCTAGCCTAAATAATTCTATTTTCCTTTGCTGCTCCTCCCCTTCCCCGTATTTTCTCGAGAGAAGAGTGAGCCTTTTTTCATTCTGGCCTAGACCTTGATTGTGGAACTCTATCATTTCAGCAAAATTTACGTCTCTCCACAGATGGTCTGCTGGAAAAGTCATTATCGAATCAAACCCTCTTAGATAGCTATCTTGCGAGAAAAGATATTGCCAAAACAAGATATAAAAAGGCTGTAAGGAACTTGGAATTAAGGAGTCTGAAACATGAGGGGCTTTTTGCTTTAAAGTTTGGAACCCCATTTCTTTAACATAATCATCTAAGGCGTTGTACTTGCTGGAAGGATAGGTTAAAACCCTTGCATCTATCTCTTTATCATTCCCCCTTATCTGCTCTCTGGTAATCCCCAGGACAAAATCTATTAATCTTAAATTTTCTACTTTAATTAACGGCTTTAGCGGCTCATCTTCTTCAAGGAGAGGTTTTATTCTTTTCCCTTCTCCGGCTGCCATTACCAATGCAAGCGTTTTTGTCATTTTGTTAATTCTTCAAAGTATACTTATAATCTAACAGGGTTTTTCCCCTATTTTATAAAACTTAAGAACTGAGGTGTCAGAAGCATACCATCGGCATATTTGACTGGTGGTTTTTGACAAAGATTAAAAACACATTACCCCACCTTACCGATGGGCTCGTGGTCCAACGGCTAAGACGCTTCCTTCGCAGGGAAGAAAGTCCCGGTGAGTCCATTAAATTAACTTATCCACCAGCTCCTTCGCATCTTCGCTGTAAACAATATTCTTCGACTCGCCTTTCTTGTCGCATATCCTAGAAATCTCTTCTATCAGCTCGACAACGCCTCCGCTTCCAGCCAAAACTCCAATCCTTTTCTGCAGGTGAAACGCAATCGTAAATTCATTCAGGCTTCCAATCTGGCCGCCAATCATTATCACAGCATCTGCCTCGGAAACAAGCGGATAATTCCTTCGCGGAATTCCAAGCCCGGTATAGCAAATTGTTGTAAAGCTGTCCAATGGAAAATTGTATTTTTTTATATGCTCGTCCTGGTCAACTGCAGGAGAGAACGCAAGAACTTTTCCGCCTCCAGAAAATGCCCCCTTTGCAGCCTCATGCGGATAGCCTCTGCAGCCGCCCATAAGAAGCTCCCATTTTCTTCTTGCTATTTCCTTTCCTATCTCCAATGATTTTCTTAGAATTTGCTCTTTGCAGTCCCTCCCTGCCCCAATTACCGCAACTTTCATCCATGCCAAGAACACTACCAATTATAAAAAGCTAACCGAATTCAACAGAGTATATCCTCAAAAACGCGACAAGAAGGGCAGCCATAAGAGGGCCTATGATAATGCCTATTGGCCCGAAAACCACTATCCCGCCAAAGAAGGAAAAGAACATTATGAGGGAATGAACGCCCACTTTCTCCCCAATCATCCTGGGCTTAAGGAAATTTTCAATATAAATAACATGAGCTGCCTGAAGGATAAGGAAAAGTATGCCTGCAACGGCCCTTCCGGAAACAATCATGGTCAAGGAAAATGAAACATAAACCAATGCCCCGCCAACCATCGGGATAAATGCAAGTGCAGCCATTATGGCGCCCCAGAAGAGAGGGTTGTTTAACCCAAAAATCCAGAACAGGAATGCCCCAATTGCGCCTTCAATTAGGGCAGTTACGAAGCTTCCATACAGCATCCCCTGAACTATATCGTGGATTTGCCTTTTTATGGCATCCCAGTAATCCCTCTGGAGGGGAACTAGCCTGTCTGCCCGCCTTGCAAATGATATTCCGTCCCTATAGAGAAAAAATAAAGTTACAATCATCGCAAAAATATCAATCATCGCAGAGGTAAATCCTATAACAAGGCTTGTGCTCTTCTCAAGAATATAGCCGCCAATCTCCTGCAGTCTTGGAGCATATTTCTCAATATCCAGCCTCCCGATAAAATTCTCAAGCCCCCTTACTACCTCACATGTCCTGCTGGCATTGCCGGTGCACTGCTCGGGGAGCGATATGATATACTGAAAATTTTTTGAGACAGTAACGCTGACATCTATCGCCTGGTCCACAATCTCGCCAAGAAGGAAAAGTATGGGAATGAATATGACGGCAAGAACAGCAATGCACATCAGCAGGGACGCCAGCGTATCATTGGGCACAAATCTCCTGAGGAAAATAAAAACTGGAAGTGTCAGTACATACAAAAATATGGCTACAAGTATCGCCTTCAAAAACGGGCTTATGACATAGAGAAAGAGGGCAACTATTATGAACAAGAACGCAACAAACGCATACAGCTTATAGTTCCTCTTTAGCTCCATTATCTCACGTATTCACAAAACTCTTCTGCCGCCCTTTTTATATCTTTTGCCCCGTAGATGGACCTTCCAACAATCGCATGCCAGTATTTGCCGGCAGCTTTTGCATACTCCCTGATGTCTCCTCCCTGCGCCCCAATCCCCGGAGAATAAAAGACTGCCTTTTCACCGAGAATTCTCCTGTATTCCCTTACCTTATCCGGCTTGTTTCCCGGGACTACAAAATCATTAATCCCTTCTTTTTTTGCAATCTCTATTATTCTTTTTGGAGCGTCATCAACAATATAGCCGCCATCTTTTGCGAGATAGCCCTTGTGTGACATTTCGGTGCCGACTATTACAGTTAACCCAGCCATTTTGCATTGCTTAATCCATTCTTTCTCTGTAACCGGACCAGCTTGAGGGAACAATATCACTGCATCAACAATCTTGCAGACTCTTGCGAATTTTTCTCCAGTGTCTGGAATGTCTGTTGCGGCCTTCTGGTGGTCGTAAATTATCGGAAGCCTCGTTATATTCCTTATTTCCCTGACAACGGCAGGCATTCCAAATGCTAGGCATAATTCAAAACCAATTTTATAGCCGCCGACACCCTCCACCCTGCAGGTTTCTTTTACTAACTTTCTAAGCCTGTCCAAACTGTCAACATCGCAGCTTATGATTATGCTTCTGTCCCTTTTGATTATCATAAAAACTGCTTCCTCCAGCTTTCCACAATTGATTTTTGCTTCTCTGTGATGTATTTTTCCCTAACAGCTTCCTTGATTAATGTGCTGAAGTCTGTTAGCGTAACTAACTTCAACTTTGCCCTGCCAAAACCATCTCTTGCAGATTTAAAGCCATAGCTGAATATTCCAACAGTGCTTTTTACAATTCCGCCTGCCTTCCTAATCTCAGCAACAACAGATAGGGAGCTGCTTCCTGTGCTGATTAAATCCTCAATCACAATAACCCTCTGCCCTTTCTTCAGCTCCCCTTCAATGCTGCTTCCTGTGCCGTGCTCTTTCGGCTTTGACCTTACGTAAATCATTGGCTTTTTTAATTTCTGCGCAACAAAGGCAGCCCAGGGGATTCCAGCAGTAGCGGTTCCTGCTATAACGTCAAATTTCTCCTTTTTTGCCAAAGAGACCAATCCGCTCACAATCTTTTCCCTTTCATCAACCGAAGAAATCAACTTCCTGTTATCTGTGTATATCGGCGACTTAATCCCGGATGACCAAGTAAATGGATTATCGGGCCTCAAAAGAACAGCTTTTTGCTTCAATAATATTTTTGCAACCTCTTTGCTAGGCATAGTATAGGAAAATTTTAGCTGATTTAAATACCTTATTGAGAAATCACCCTCAGCTTCCCCCTAAACTCATCAATGCTGCCGTATTTTTTCTTTTTCATTAAGTCTTGCAGTTCTGTAACACATCTTCCAAATACGTTTAGCCCTTCCTTTGCAAACTGAGTCCCAATCTGAACTGCAGATGCCCCGGCAAGGATGAGTTCAAAAACATCCTTTCCAGAATTTATTCCTCCAACTCCGATTATCTTAATGTCCTTGTCTAAAATCTCATAAAACCTTCTCACATTTGCCAGCGCAGTGGGTTTGCAATACAATCCGCCAATTCCGCCAAAGCCCCCTTTCGGCTTTATCACAGTCTGCTCTTTCTCAGCATCAATTATTAGCCCATCTCCAAGGCTGTTTATGCACGTTACAAAATCAGGCTTGTGCCTGTTGATTACCTTCGCCATCATGTCAAAATGCGCAAAGTCGAAGTATGGAGGTAGCTTTAATCCGAGTGGTTTTGAACAAACATCTTTAACAACCCTAATCAATTTATCGCTCGCCTCAAAATCATACCCAATCTGTGGCCTTCCCTCTAGGTTCGGGCAGCTTAAATTCAATTCTATCAAGTCAATTTCCTGTATTGCGGAAAAAAACTTCACAATTCTTACGTTGTCATCAAACTTCATTCCAGAAACTGACGCAATTACAGGTTTCTTGAATTTCGCTTTCAGAATTGTAGCGTACTTTCCATATTCTTTATAACCTTTATTTGGCAATCCAGAAGAGTTTATACTGCCAAACTCATCCTCGTAATACCTTGGCTTTGGATTCCCCTCCCTCGGCTCCAGGGTGCAGCTCTTCATCAGTATTGCAGAGCTTTCAGACCTGCCAATTGCTTCCATCTCCTCAAGTGTCTCATCCAGTATTCCGGAAGCGTTGAAAATCGGATGTGCGAGTTCAATCCCCGCAATATTAATGCCCAGATTCATAAAAACTCAGCCTCTTTAGTGATCATAATTCCCTATCTCCGGGGGATTTATATAGCTTATTGTGCTGGTGATTTTTTCCAGGAAAACCAAAAAAATATAAAGTCTCCCATAATCCTGAAGAAAGATGAAATTTCTAGGAAAACAGATTTCCGGGATGTTTACCATACCTTCCGGCATTGTCACAACAAACCCTAAGGTTATCGAGCGTGTTGCCCACGATATCCCGGAGATTGGGGTGTTAACCACAAAAAGCATTGGTTTGCAGCCAAGGGAAGGGTACAGAGAGCCTATTCTTGCCCAATATTCGCCAGGCTGTTTCGTCAATGCTGTTGGGCTTTCAAACCCAGGTGCAGATGAATTTGCCAGGCAGATGAAAGCCATAACAATACCGAATGAGAGATTTCTTTTATCATCCATTTTCGGCAAGGATGCTGATGAATTTGTTGCTGTGGCGAAAAAGGTTGCACCACTATCCGATGGCCTTGAGTTAAACCTCTCCTGCCCCCATGCAAAAGGATATGGGATGGCGATAGGGCAGGACAAGGATTTAGTAAAGAAAATCACCTCTGCGGTAAAAAAAGCAGTAAAAATCCCAGTCATTCCGAAACTGACTCCAAATTTTCCGGATATAGGGGAGATTGCAGAGGCAGCTGCTGATGGTGGGGCAGATGGGATTTCCGCAATCAACACTGTTGGGCCAAGCGGCTATGCTGTTGATGGCCAACCCGTGCTCTCTCATGGAAAAGGCGGGGAATCTGGAAGGGAAATATTCCCTATCGGATTAAAATGCGTGAAGGAAATTGCGCAAAAAGTAAAACTGCCCATCATAGCAATGGGTGGCGTTTCTAAAGCATACCATGTCAAAGAATACCTCAAGGCAGGAGCATCCATTGTTGGTGTCGGTTCCTCATTGGCGGGGATGTCAACAGAAGAAATTAAGAAGTACTTCAGTGCATTGAATCGGGACGTGAAGAACGGAACACACACCGCTGTTCTTAAGCCAGTTGATATGACGTATCACAAGTACCATGTTGTAAAGAATATAAAATTAGCGAGTGATTTATTCATCATCCAGTGCGATAAAAAAATCTCCATTTTGCCAGGCCAATTCATCTTCGCCTGGCTTCCGGGCGTGGGCGAAAAACCATTTTCCGTTCTCGACGATAACCCGCTCACATTGGCAATAAGGAAAGCAGGATGCTTCACAGAGAAAATCATGTTGCTTGAAAAGGGAGACACATTGCATATCCGCGGTCCATATGGTGTTCCTGTTCAGGTGGAGAAGAATGCCCAACCCATTATGGTAAGCGGCGGATGCGGATTAGCAGCGTTGTATCACATAGCAAAACAGCAGAAGAATGCAAAGGTATTCCTTGGAGCCCGCGACAAGCATCACCTGTTTTATGTTGATGAAGCGAAGAAACTTGCCGATGTCCGCATAGCAACAGATGACGGCAGTGCTGGCTTTCACGGTTTCGTTACTCAGCTATTGGAACAGGAATTGAAAGCGCTGGCCAAGAAGAACGTTGTCTTCTATAATTGTGGTCCGGAGCAGATGATTGAAAAAGCCGTTGCAATCGAGAAAAAATATGTCCAGCCAGAAAGGATTTTCACTTCCATCGATTATGCCACCAAATGCGGCATTGGATTATGCGGAAGCTGTGCAACACCTCGAGGAAAGAGGTTATGTGTCGATGGGCCTTTTTTTAATGACTAGAAAAATTCCACCTCTCTTCCGTGCGTCCTGTAAAACCCGCCATCTTTATACCCCACCATTCCATTCACAATTGCCATCTCAACACTTCCGTTTAATATTTTTCCATCCCACGGCGACCAGCCGCACTTTGAAATTATTGCACCGTTTGAGATTTTCGTTTTTTTCTTTAGGTCAATTAAAACCAAATCAGCATCATACCCAGCCTGGATTCTCCCTTTATTTTTTATTTTGAATATATCTGCCGGATTTTCACAGCACAGCCTTTGAATATCTGCCAATTTCAATCTTTTCTTATTGACAGCATCCAGCAGTAAAGGAAGCATAGTCTCAATTCCAGGCACACCAAACGGCGGCTTGTCACTTTTCTTCTCCTCGATTGTGTGGGGCGCATGGTCAGTTGCAATAGTGTTTACGATTCCCTTGCGTATAGCACTCCATAATGCAGCCTGGTCGCTTTTCTTTCCCAATGTCGGCTTCATCAGCCCAAAACCTTTCAATCTTTTCGCATCTTTGTCGGTTAAAAACAAATGGTGCGGCGTAACTTCAACATAAGCATCTTTATTTTTCAGCATTTCAATTTCACTTTTTCTTGAAATATGGCAGAAGTAAATCTTGTTCGAATTGTGCCTGTATTTCCCGTATAGCCTTAGCACAGTCTCCACGTTCTTCCCCTCTGCATGAAAACAGGAGATGCGCGAAATCTTAATCGCCTCTTTAACAACATCTATGTTGTCGATTCTGAGATTCCCTGTGGTTTCATTCAGATAAAGCTTAACTCCTGCAATATTTTTCGCCTTTTTTGTCTCATCCAAGTTATCGAGTGTAGAGCCAAAATGGAATCCATAATTAACATAACTTTTCCTTGCCAACTTTCTTTTCTCTTCCAAAGCTTTTACAGTTATTGTTGGCGGTTTGGTATTTGGCATATCTAGGAATGTTGTAACTCCCCCCTTCAACGCTGCTTTGCTTCCAGAAACAAACCCTTCCTTGTATTCCAGTCCGGGTTCTCTCATATGGACGTGGCAGTCTATCAGCCCGGGAAGAAGTATGTTGCCCTTGCAGTCTATAACCTTATCCACCTTCTCTATTTTTCCAGTCTTAGAAATCTTATCGCCATCAATTAAAACATCTGAAGAAACGAGCTTGCCCAGCCTTAAAATCCTGCAGTTCTTGAGTACTAATGCCATCAAGAGCAACTATAAACTGAGGTATATTATTAAAGTTTTGGTAACATATTAAAATACCACATCTACCAATAAGCTATGAAACGCGCCCACATAATTGTTCATGGTTACGTTCAAGGCGTATTTTTCAGGGCCGGAACAAGGGATTTGGCAAGAAAACTCGGCATTACAGGCTGGGCCAGAAACATCCCTGAAGGAGTGGAAATTGTTGCAGAGGGTGATGAAAAAGCCCTAAAAGAGCTGATTGCATACTGCAACAAAGGCCCAAGAATTGCGAGGGTCGAGAAAGTCACGGTGTCTTACTCACGGCCAACTGGGGAATTCGTTACCTTCGAGGTAAGGTATTGAGCAAAAAGGTTTAAATATACCTGATGTTGAGGGTTAGTCTTATCATTATAGTGATTAAAGGAGGGCGTTAAAATGGCAATCGGCATGAGTACAAGGATAGGCTGGAATATGGAGATAAGGGGAGCTTCCGGGGAGTTAAGAAAGTTCCTTAAGGATATCGGCTCAGGAAAGGCAAATGAAGTGTTGAGAGCGATTGGGGAAGCTGATAAAGGGATTAGTGCTTTAATGGATGTCCAATCAAGAGAAAACCAGGAATCAATATTAGCCTTGGAAGCTCTGGGAACTGCAGTTAAAGGCAAGTACGCCAATTTCTTCAGGGCAAATCCGCAGGCTCATGAGAGGTTAAAGATTTTGGTTTCAAACTTGGAGAGAGGGGCAAGCGACCTCCAGATTAGGCTAAACAAGCTAAAAGTAGCAGTAGAAAGTTTAAGGACTTAAAACTCCGTCAGCTTTTTTGTAACTTCCCTCAATCCAATGAGGGTAGTGTTTCCTTCGCTGCCGCCTTCTGTTTTTGAGACGTTTATGAATTTGCCCTGCTCAAGCTTCTTGATTCTGCGCTGGAATGTTTTATATGCAGATTTTCCCCCTTTCTCCTGATATTCCCTGAATAAATCCCCAATTCTGGCTTCGTCGGACTTTACGAGATTTAGAATCATCCTCTCGTCATCATTCAGGCATGTGTCCTCATGAATTGTGTACTCTGCAAGCTTTGAAATTGCCTCTTTGCTGTCTTCCAACGTTATTCTTCTTCTGGACTCCTCTTCAGCAATGGTTGCAGCCTCCCTCATTAGGTGCAATCCAGTCCTTATGTCTTCCAGTTCATGCGCTTTTTGTGCGATTTCCTTAAACGCATCTTCCTGCCACACACCATCAGCAAATGCATAATTCATCCTTTCCTTTAGAATGCCCTGCACCTCTTCATAGCTGTATGGCTTAAACTCAAGCACCTCTGCAATAAGCCTCGACTTCAACCTGCTGTCCAGATCATCGTACCATGATTTGAAATTTGTAATCATAATGATGCTTTTCCTGTACATGTCCTCAAGCACCATATACAATACATCATAATCTTCAAGCTTGTCAACCTCGTCGAACACAAAAACAACCCCTTTCTTGTTCAGCACGTCCCTTACAATCTTGAAAAGCTCGTCAGTTTTCTTATTGTGCGTCAGCCTGTAGCCGATGTGCTCGCACATCTCAAGGACAGCTTTGTATGAGGAATTCTTCTGCCAGCAGTTAATGTAAATTGTCTCAACCTCATCATAATTCTCAAGCTCCCATAGCACATGCCTTGTTGCGACCGTCTTGCCTAAGCCGGGCTTTCCATGCACTAAGACGTTCTTGCCATTCCTCTCCGCAAACAGCGGCTTTATGCAGCTTGCAATCTGCTTTTGATGGTTCTCTCGGTAAGGCACAAGCTTCGGCTGAAAAGAAAAATCTAATGCAATCTCGTTCTTGAACAGGCTTTCACCCTCTTTTAAAAAACCGTCAAACACACCCATTCCCCTGAGGGTGTTTTTATTGTATTTAAACGTTGTTGTTTGCTCCGGAAAAACTGACGAATCCACCGGAATATCTTTGCCACCCTTTTATATACTGCTTCTTTCTTCTGGCGTTTGATGATAGACCAAGAAACCATTGACAAAATCAATTCACTTCTGGACAATAATCAGGTTGAAATAACGTCCCATGCGGCAATAGATATACTCAAACAAGGCTACAACTGGAGCAAAGACTTTATAATAGAATGTTTAAAGAAAGGCAAGAAATACACTGGAGCAGAACTTTACCCTGATATTATGGAAAGGCATGGAAGTTATTATTGCGTTCACAAACCTTCAGTTTTTTCCTTCGGGCTAATATTAATAAGATTTGTAATTCGTGGGAACATATTGATTATTCACATATCCCCCTTAAACAAGGGCAGCAAGGAAGGGAAGGTTTACTACGGCCTATAAAATCTTGCCTTTGCTAACACTGACAAGCTTAGTATCCAGTTTGAAGAATTCCTTTACCCTCTCAAAGATTGAAGGGTGTAATTCTTTCCTGACCCTTTCATACTCATCTAAACTCACTGTCCCTTCATCACATTCCGTGCACTTATTGATCAACTGATGTGACGTTCTACCTCTATACTTTACTAACTGAACATCTTCCTTCATTAAACCATTGCATTTGTAGCATCTCATCTTAGGTTATGCAATAAGAGATATTATATAAATCTTGTTGTCTTTCTATACATATAGGGCCCCAAACTTATTGAGTTTAACCCTTACCAAACAAATACCCCCTCAAATAACCTTCTTCCCATTCATATACTTCACAAGAACACTTGGAACCTTGATGCTGCCATCCTTCTGCTGGTAATTCTCTATTATAGCCCTTAAAGCCCTGTCTGCAACTGCGGTGCTATTCAACGTGTGAACGTATTCCCTTTTTCCCTCTTTCCAATACTTTGTGTTTAACCCAACTGCCTGATACTCCGTGCAATTGGAGCAGGAAACAACCTCCTTGTAATCCTTCTCTCGCGGCATCCATACTTCTATGTCATACTTCTTCGCAGCAACGATGCCAATGTCTCCAGTGCAGATATTAACGACTCTGTAAGGCAGCTTCAATTTCTGAAATATCTCCTCTGCATTTGCGATAAGCTCCTCATGAATCTTCCAGCTCTCCTCCGGCTTTGAAAAAACAAACTGCTCCACCTTGTTGAACTGGTGCACCCTGAACAATCCTTTCTCGTCAACCCCATGGCTTCCAATCTCTTTCCTGAAGCATGGGCTTACCCCAACAAGCTTTACAGGCAATTCTTCCTCTTTTACGATGTGCCCCATGTACATTGCAGCCATCGGATGCTCTGAAGTTGCAATCAAATACAAATCCTCATTCTCAATCTTGTACATTACATTCTCAAAGTCAGCCAAATCAGTTACTCCTGCATACGGCTCCCTTCTCAGCATTAATGGAACCTGAGTCAGCTTGAATCCCTTCTTCACAAGAGTATCAACAGCAAACCTTGCAAGCGCCATCTCGAGCAGGGCAAAATCCCCGAGCAGGTAATAAAAACCCTTTCCGGAAACCTTTGCCGCGTCATCAAAATTCGCAAGCCCTTTTTTCTCAATAAGCTCCCCATGGTTCAAAATCTCAAACTTAGGATTTGGAATCCTTCCCCACTTTCTGACCACTTTGTTGTCAGCTTCATCTTTGCCGTAAGGCACTGATTCGTGCAATATGTTGGGCAGTCTCGAGACAAACAGCTCATTCTTTATCTTCAGTTCCTTTGTCCTTTCTTCCAGCTGGGCAATCTTATCTGGGATTTTCTTCGCTTCCTGTATCAGCGAATGCGCATCTTTCCCTTCCTTCATCAGCAGATTCACTTTCCTCGAAATTTCGTTTCTCTCTGCCCTTAACCTTTCAACCTTAACATTTAGCTCCCTCCATTCTTTATCGTCTTTTGCAAATTGGTTGAAAGCCTTTAGCCTATCAGCGTCCTGCCTCTTCTCCAGATTTTTACTGACAATTTCCGGATTCTCGCGCACCCATTTAATGTCTAACATAAAGATTGAGTTCCTCCTTTGAATTTATGGCCTCTACAATCCTTTTTCCGTAGGGGCTTGCCTTCTTTATCTTAATCACTCCTGTCTGCCCGGCCTTTGCGGTAAAGAGGAAGTGGCCGTTCAGGTAAATGTCAACATCCTTGCTTTGCTGTTTTATGTCCATCTCAAAAAGAACATAATTCTTCTTTATCCTTAGCTGGTAGCTTTCCGATACCCCCTTTTCCTTTGGAGCAATCTCTTCAAGCTCCTGCACATCTATATGAATGCCCAAATCATGCTCGATTCTTTCGATGTTCTTGCCCTGCTTGCCGATAATTGCGCCAATGTCCTGCGGCTTTACATAAACAATGCATTTGTTGTCTGAAAGAACCTTGACTTCCACGGTATCAGTATATTTTCTCATCTCCCTTTTTATCTGCTCTTCCGCAAGCCTTTTTGCCCCGGTAGCCTTCTCTTCCCGTATTGGTATCACAACGGTCTGCTCGCCGTATGAGTAAATCTCATACTCCATCTTGCCGGTTTCGAAATCGTTGACCACAACAACAGGCCTCGCCAAATCCGCTTCGGTCATTCCAACGGGCACTTTAACGGTCATCTCCAATCCAAGAACCTTTTGAATAAACCCGTTTTTGATAAAGACCACAGTATCAATAACCTGCGGTATAACCCCCATCTCAATCCTGCCAATAAACCTCTGAATTGCATCTATCGGGTTGGTAGCATGCACCACCCCGACCATTCCTACTCCGGCAAGCCTCAAATCTGCAAACAGCTTGAAGTCATCCGTATTCCTCATCTCGTCGAAGATTGTGTAATCTGGCCTTGATAAAAGAAGAATGTCGTGTATCTCCTGCGCATCGCCATGCGAGATTGCATATTGTGTAATTGTATCCGGCAATATCAGGTCGCGGGGGGCTTCAACAGTCTTTACTATCTTCTGATTTCCTGCATAGAAAATGCACAAGGCCTGCGCAAATGTCGATTTTCCCATTCCAGGAGCCCCTGCAACAAGTACTCCTTCTGCCTGCTCACCTATTCTCTTGAACAATTTTTCGCTAAGCTTATAGTCGTCTATCGTAAGCTGCTTTACCGGTCTTACAGCTGTTATTTCCCATCCGTCAGAAAAGGGCGGCTTTGTAATGACAATCCTGAAATGCCCCAACTGCACAATTGTGCTTCCGGGCCTTTCAATCTCTATAAAAGCGTCCCTCCTGAATTTTGCTTCCTCGATTATTTCCTGTGAAATCTCCTGAATCTCTTCCTGCTTCAGCTCCCCCTTGCGCAGCTGCACAAAATCCCATTTCCCAGGAGCCCCTTTTTTCGCAATTGGAGGAACACCCTCCCTTAAGTGCGCAGACATGGTTGTTTCATCGAAGAATTTCTCAAGCTTTAGCTTTCTCTGCCCTTCCTTTGGCTCAATGTACAGCACCTTAATTCCTCGCGCAACTGCGACCTTTGACTGCACCTTGTCTGAGGTAAATAATGTTGCATCCTCTTCCCACGCAAGCTGCCTTATCAAGGAATCAATCTCCCCAAGCGATGCATCCCTAAGCTCAATGGGCTTAGGTCTTACTCCTGAAAATTTAACCTCGAAATTGCCTTCCGCAAGCTCCCTTACGCGCCTTATCTCCTCCAACCCCAGGAAACCAATAGCCTTGTTCAGATTCGCCTGGTGCTCAAGCTCGGAAAGTACAGCTTCATGAAAGATAATAGCATTTACCTCTAGCTCCTTTCTTTTAATCTTCTCGGAAACCAGCCCCTCTATAAGCACAGAAGTATCCGGAACAAGCTTGTCTATCTTTTGAGCCATGCCCTTAACTCCAATAAATACCTTTATATATCTTTTTATGAATGATAGGAAAAAGATGAGAAACGACCCCCTGTATAGCCTTGCGACCGGGCTTCTTGAGAAAGGATACCCAAGAAAAGAGGTAAAAAATTACCTTCTCAGGCATAAATTCAGTTCTGATGACATAGAACGCACTCTCAAGGACCTGGATAAAGGGTACCAGCGCCATATAAAATTAGTTACTTTTGTCAAAAAGCAAAAGAAGAAAGGCCATTCCTATGAAAGCATAAGGCATCACCTGATAAAGCACGGCATTTCGCATGAAGAGACCCACAAGGCGATTGGGCATGTGATTGCCTCCCCAAAAGAGCCGAGGATTTTCCTGCTCCTCGCTGTCCTTTCAGCAATCCTTGGGCTTGTTTTTATTCTTCCGTTTCTTCCGCCATTGGGGCTTGTTATAGCATTGGCCGTCCTTTACCGGTCTTCGGATGAGAAGGCAAAGCTTATCGCAAAGATTGCCATAATCATTTGCATTATTTCGATCGGCGTGATAGCTTTCCTCTACTTTACGCGAGGCACAAGAACGGGTTTGGCAACAGGGATATTGGCGGTCAGCCATGATTCCATTGAGCTGTCAGCGGGGGATTCCAAAAAAGTATTCATATACATAAAGAACGACGAGGAAGCTGAAGAGGCCTTTTCAGTTGAGAGGCTTCAATGCGCCCAAGAATGCCTAGGAGTAGACCTGCAGTATCCTGAACGCGGCACAATAAAGCCAAACAGCGAATACGCCCTCCCGGTAAAAATAACCGCTTCCATATCTGCAGAGGCAGGCAGTTATGCGGTTGAATATGCAATCTTTAAGGGCACAGAAATCGAGAATGGGCAGATTAATCTTCTACTTTCTTCTCCTGAAAACAAATAAGATTACAATCAGGAAAGCTAGGGCAGCAGAAACAGCAACCATTGCGGTTGCCCCATAGGGAGTTTCAAACATCAAATGCCTGAGATTATCTGCAGAGAAAAAGGGAGTAGTATTTTCTATCCCAAAATTCTCTCTTGCAAAATATAAATTACCTTCAAAGTCAAAGTATGTGGCTTCGATTGAAAATTCATTGTCCCCAATGCCGAGGCTTTTGCCGCTTACAATTGCACTCAGTTGCTCATCCTTTTTCAGCTCGTCAAGGCTCCAGGTTCTTCTGAAAACCCCATTAGATACGCTCACACTTACATTGACTGGGTTTGAAAAGGATGTCTTCTTGAGGACAAAAGACAATGCAAACTCGCCAATGACTGCTGAAGAGTTCGGCGAAATTACATTGCTGATTTCCAGATTTGGATTGTCTAAGATTGAAAATGGAACTAGGGTTGAAACAGATACGTCCTTATTCTTTGCGGAAACCAAATGCTCATAATTTCCGGGTTTTTTCTCCTCAATCGGGAAGGCAACGGATTTTTCCTGCGAAATGGCCAAATCCATGCTCTGGCAGTTTGTTTCAACGCATACGGAAAGGTCAGAAAGGATTATATTGCCTGTGTTTTTCAGGTTGCATCTTATCTCATTCCCGGCCTCGCATTTAATGTTGACTTCTTTCGAATAAGCCTTTTTTTCAGAATCCTGCCTCTGCTCCAGAACATCTTTGATGAACTCTTCATCGTAAACAATATTTTTATCTGCCACGCTGAGGAAAGATTTTGCAGTGTTATTGTCTACTGTGCGCACTTCCAAAGGCATCGTATAAATATACCTTGGAGAAAGCTCTCCATTTAGTTTCATTGCAAAATAAACTGATTTCATTTCGTTTGGGCGGAGCAGAACATCCTTTTTTGTGTCGAAGAATATTATCTCGTTAGGCCCCGAGATAAACACCTCCCTGGCGATATAGTAGTCCTGGAGGTTTTTAATTTTAACTTCAATCAAGTTGAAAGAGCCAAATCCGACATCCTGCCTGAGCGGAACCAAATTCAGCTGCAGTGGGTATCCAAGATTTCTGCCCTTGCTTTTAATTGCCGCATCGAATTCAAGCGGATTTACATTGATGTCGGTGTCCCTGCCGCGCCAGTAATAATGTGTTGCAGGCTTCTGGCTGTCGACTGCTTCCTTCAGCTTGATGTGCGTTGGGTCTATATACCCCAGTTCCCCAAACGTGACATCAAAAGGAACCCACCCAAAGCCAGGAAAGTACACTTCAGCCCAGCCATGCGGACCCCAATTCTCGGGAAAAAGATCCGATTCGGTGTAGGAGATGCCGGAAACAAACTTCGCTGGCATCCCAAGCGCCCTCACAAGGGCTATAAACAAATTAGTTATCTCGTCACAAACGCCTTTCCTGTTTTTCATCACCCAGGATGACTTTTGCGTCACATCCGCTGTTAATGTGCTTAGGTCATATTCAACATTGTCCCTTGTCCATGCCGCAAGCTTGTGCACGACCACATATAGGTCATCCTCCCCTTCCGCAAGCCTTGAAGCCAGCCTAATTATCTCCTCATCATTGGAATCAATTGTTTCAGAGGGCATTGTGTAAATTTTCAGCTCAGGGGGAAATTCCTCAACGGGAAACTGAATCTTCTTTTTAACCTGCAGTGGATTGTAAAATGTCTTAACCTCGGAGGAAGCCAGAAAAGAAGTATTATTGGGAATATTCTCTTCCCACCTAAACAGAAGGATGTCATCTTCCAGATTTGCATCTGGCATTGTCTTCATTGACAATACCCTTTGGGTGTCCCAGTTTCGCGGAAAGAAAGAAAGGTTGACATTAAGCTCCTTGAGGATGGGGCTTTCACCCGTTTTTACAATGTCTATCGCGGAAGAAATATTCAGCTCTATTATCAGCGATTCGGCATTGTAAAGCTCCGCAACCCCGATAACTGAGGGTAACAATGCAATAATAGCAAACAAACACAACACAAGCCTCATGTTACAATCATTAGAATTCCGGTTATTAAACCTTTCTTAAAGCTTCAAGCTTACAAGCTGTGATATCCCATGCTCATTCATTGAAACACCATACAGGTTGTCAGCTTCCGAAATGATGGAATCGTTGTGGCTTATCATTATGTATTGCGCCTTTTCCGAGTATTTCCTTATTATCTTTGCAAGCTTGCCGGAATTGTGCTTGTCGAGCGCTGCGTCAACCTCGTCAAGCACGTAAAAGGATGCAGGCTCAAACTCCTGTATGCAGAAAATGAAGGCAAGCGCAGTCATTGTTTTCTCGCCCCCAGACAGGCTTCTGATGTCAAGGTGCTTTGTTCCCGCTATGCGTACCTTAATCAATACCCCGCTCTCAAAAAGATTCTGCTCATCTTCAAGCTCAAGCAAAGCATCGCCCTTGGAGAAAAGCTGGACAAACATCCGCTGGAAGTTGTTGTTTACAGACTGGTATGTGTTAAGGAACAAATCCTTCTTCCTCGAGTCAATCTCCGCCATAAGGTTGACAACATCCTGGCGCTCGCTCACCAGCTTGTCTTTCTTTTCCAGCAGGCTATTGTATTCCTTTTCAACTTCTTCGTAAATATCAAGGGCTCTCATGTTGACGCTCCCAATCTGTGCCCTCATGGACTCAAACTTTGAAATGTCTCTCTTAAGTTCCTCCTCGGTCTTTGAGGTCAATATCTTCACGCCCTCATACTGCTCAAATTCTTTCTCTAGGCCTGCCAGCTGGGCAATAATCTCCGCAGCCTTAAGGGAAAATGTGTTCAGCCTTATTTCCTCTTTCCTGCTCTCGTCAATTTTTGAATTAACAAGCCTTTCATTCCTTGCAATCGCCTCGTCAACCTGAATGCGCTTCTGGAACAGCCCCTTAAACTGCTCCCTGAATTTTTCTGATGCCTTTTCCTTGTCTGCAAGCATCCTTGCAAGCTCCTTTTCCGCCCTGTCGATCTCCTTCAACTCTGAGGCAAAGGATTCCTTTTCCTTTTCCAGCTGCTTGATTATTACGCGCGTTTTCTCCAGCTCTGGGCCGAATATGCTGTTTGCCTGAGTATCTGCAGTTTTAACATCAGCCTCTGTCTGCGCAATTACCTCGTTCAGGCTTCGTATCTTCTCCTCGAATGTTGAAAGCTCCGCAAGCACTTTTGGGTCGCGAAGCTCCATTATTTTTCCCCTAAGCTCCTGCTTCTTTATCTTCAGTGAGGCAAGAACTTTGTTTTTACCGCTGATTTCCGTTATTAATGCATCAAGGTCCTTGTCACATTTCTTCATGCCGGCAACAAGCCCTTCTTTTTTCGCTGAAGAAGCATCAACATCGCTATCTTCGAGATGCAGCAGTTTCTCTGCCCTTATCATCTCACCCTCAAGCGAAGCCTTTCTTTCCCTAAAGCTCTTTATGTTATCTTCGTTTTCCTGCCTTTTGTTTTCAAGCATGGCCAGCGATTCCTCAAATGAGGAAATTTCTGCATCAAGCTTTTTGATGTCTGCAGTAAGCTCCTTTTGCCTGAACCCAATGCCGTCTTTCTTGCGCTCCCTGAAGCCGCCCTGCATCACTCCGCTTTTCTCAGCAATATCGCCCTCAAGAGTCACCATCCTTGCGCTTCCAATGCCGATTCTTCTTGCAACATCAATGGAATCCACAATTATTGTGCTGGAGAAAATATGCTGGAATGCCTTCTTGAACTTATGGTCGTATTCCACCAGGTCAATTGCAAAGCCGTGGCTTCCCTTTGCATCAACCAGCTTCTTGGTTTCTGGAAAAGGCTCTTTTGCCTCAATCTTGTTCAAGGGCAAAAATGTCGCAATCCCCAGCCTGTTTTTCTTCAGGTAGGAGATGCACTCTGAGGCAATTTTGTCATTCTCGACAACGATGCTCTTCAATCTCTGCCCTGCCGCAACCTCCAGCGCAAGGGCGTATTTTGAGCTTACATCCCCCAAATCCGATATGGTTCCGTACACCCCTTTTATGTCCTTTTTCAAGATGCTGTTTACGGCAACATCGCCCTGGAAGGTTTCCTTTATCTGAATCTCCCTCGCCTTCAGCCTTGCAAGCCCCTCGTTCGCTTCATTAATCCTTTTCTTTATGCTTCCGATCTGGGCCGCATACCCCGAATCCATGTCGAGGGATTTGTTCAGCTCCAATGTTGTGCTTTTGAAATCATCGCGCTTTTTCTTCAAGTCCTCAAGCTGCTTCTTGCTTTCCAGCGCAATCTTCGCAACCTTGCTGATGCTTTCATCGATTAGGCTTAAGTCGTGCTGTATCCTGTCCTTTTCCCTTATTGCGGAATGCTGCTTTTCCCTAAGGTCGTTTATTTCCTTCTGCAGCTCCTCCACCTTTTTGTCAATCTCCTCAATCTCCCTGTCAATGCTCCCGGAAGTGTCAAGCAGGTTTTTTTCTCTTATTTGCGCTACCCTCTTTGAAAATTCATTTCTCTCCCTTTTCCTGCCGTCAAGCTCTTTTTCAAGCCTTTTCTTTTCTGAGTTCAGGCCGTTAATCTGCGCTTCAGTCTCTTCAATGCTCTTTTGCAGGTCTTCCATCCTCTTCTTTACTTTCTCGACTTCGGTTTTGCAAGTCTCTGCCCGCGACCTTTTCCTTGCCTGCTCTATTTTCAATGCCTCTATCTCCCTGTTGAGCTTCACCTGCTCTATCTCACCCTTCTCCTCAATGTCTTTCGTTATCCTCTCTATCTCTGCCTTCTTTTCCGCATTCTGGCTGCGGAGACTGTCAACCTGCTGCTGGAGTTTTGAAAGCTCGTTTTTGGATTCCCCAAGCTTTGCCTCAAGCTCCCCTTTCTCCTTTTGCTTTTTGTCAATTTGCAGCTTAAGGTAAGAAGCTTGATTCTCCTTGATTTTGTCGCTCATCTCCCTGTACTTTAATGCCTGGTCGCGATCTTTCTTGAGCTCCCTGAGGTAAGTATTTCTTTCCGTCAGCACAATCTCCGCTTCCTTGAGCTTCTCGTCCACCTTTAACAACTCATTTTCAGCCTTCCTTTTCTTTTCCTCATAAACAGAAATGCCTGCAACCTCCTCAATCAGCTGCCTTCTCTCAATGGGGTGCATCTCAACGAATCTTGTAATGTCGCCCTGAAGTATTATGTTGTAGCCGTTTGGGTTTATTTTTCCGGCAGAAAGAAGGTCGATTATCTGCTGCCTTGTGGATACTTTATCACTTATCTTGTAGATTGACTGGCCGGATTCCCTTACTATCCTTGATATTTTGACTGGGTCCTGCTCTACAGGAAACACCTTTTTTGAGTTGTCAAAGAATATGCTTACCTCGCCCTGCTTTGAAGGCTTTTTGCTCTTCCCGCCATTGTAAATCAGGTTTGCGGATTTCTCCGCCCTTAAGGATTTTGACGATGATTTGCCAAGGACAAAAGCCAATGAATCGCAAACGTTACTTTTTCCAGAGCCGTTTGGCCCCAAAATGCAGTTAAAGCGCTCTCCGAAAAGAATTTCCGTATGCTTTCCGAACGATTTAAAACCGTTCATAACCATCTTTTTTATTATGGTCATCTAGCAACTACCTCTCGCAAAAACAAGCCCTTTTGAGCGAAGCTCAACTCTTCTTTGCTCACTTTCTTCGAAAGAAAGTGTTTTAAAACCGTTCATAACCATTTTTTTTATTAGTGTCATATTCCAAAAGGTGCTAGTTCAATGGTATTTTTAAGATTTATGCTGTCCAGATGCCATTTCCCGCAATAATAAGAAGGTTTCCATTGGCAATGGAGATTTTAATGCCAAAATTCCTTCTGGCAATGGAAATTAACCCCCATCATATTAACCTCTA
>Ga0209542_10003240_pt1 | contig 35024 bp, 51 predicted proteins | sample RifCSPhighO2_01_FD_184028 | JGI IMG/M metagenome (GOLD analysis project Ga0209542, IMG submission 184028) | Soil microbial communities from Rifle, Colorado - Rifle CSP2_plank highO2_0.1 (SPAdes) (version 2) | ecosystem: Environmental > Terrestrial > Deep subsurface > Rock core/Sediment ...
AGTCCTGGAATACTTTCTTGACACTCCCGAGCGCCCGTGGATCATTCATGGGCTCGCGTGCATTGACGAAACGCTCCAACGCATCGAAGAAAGTATTCCAGGACTGCGAACGCATCTGTTCTTTGCACCAGATCAAAGATATACGCAGCGCAAAAGACTTAGGGAAATAGCCCTGTCCTGCGATTTAGATTTACCTCGGATTACGTAACACGATTCTCATCTGCTTTTCAAGAATTTTTTTCTCACGGGTACCGAGCTGGACAAGCGCCGCACGTGTTTTCGTGCAATCCTCAACGAGCTTATGCACTTCTACGTGAAATCCCCGTTCCTTGAGCTTGGGAATGCATTTCCTTTGGTTTTTGTTCAGCTGCTCATGTCCCAGTTTGCATTCGACAAACTTCCATTTTCCGGCCCTGTAACAGATATAATCCGGCAATCCATGGTGCACGGCATTGATGTATTCGAGCCATTCTCTCGTTTCAGGGTCGAGCAGCTCGCGCAACCTCATATATTTCCTTGCGACGTTGGGATACTCTGATTCCCAGAAGCCGATGAGCGCTGACTTCCACACGATCCAGCCCTGCTGTTCGAGCCGCAGCCGGAGGATTCGCTCGGAGAGGCCGCCTCGGTTGTCATATTGTTTTTTTAGTGGAATGTATTCGTGCAGAACGATGCTGTGCATGCTTCTTTACAGCTATTCCTCATTTAAATGCGTTGTCCTCGCGTTTGTCCAGTGCGCAAGCTTTATGAACTACATGTTTTTATTGAAGAGTATGCGCGAAATCGAAATCCTTGTTGAAGTGCTTGAGCCAAAACGCAAAGCGTTGCCAAAATTGCGTCAATTCGCGTTCAAAGGCATAAAAAAGATCCATGATATTTACTTTTTTGATCCGGCTCACGCTAAAAAAGCGGCGATCAAACGCGAATTTCCCAAAGAATGCTTTCGCCTGCGGAGTCATGGAAACTTGAGCGAGATCGCGTACAAGATCGATCATCATGACGCGAAAGGCATATGGACATATTCGGATGAATACGAAACCCGTGTCAAAGACTTTGAGACTGCGCTTCGGATCATTGAGCATCTTGGACTGAAAAAGCTCATTGAGATGAATACGACCAGGCATGAATTCAAAACGAAAGAATATACGATTGTCCTGGACGACGTGAAGAATCTCGGCTTGTTTCTTGAAGTGGAATATCGCGGAAAAAACTCAAATGTCAAAAGCATTCGCAAAGGGATTCTAGAATTTCTGGATCATCTTGATGTCAAGGTTAGCAAGGAATTGCACGTTGGAAAACCTGAGCTGATGCTGAAGAAGCGATTGCGTTAAGGCTGCTGTCGAAGAAACTGTTCTAATGAGCCTGAATAATCGCATCTGCCACCGAGCTTTTCATGTTCGATGATGGCTGTGGGCAGACACTTCTGAACCGCCCCTGGATGGACCCCGTCATATTTTCCACTGTCCCAATACAAGAATATTTGTTGGGGCCTGTATAACGCCTGTGTTCCTCCAAGAACAACACCGGACTTGGGTAAATCTATGTGATCCCCTACAAGATAACGGATACGCGTAAATGGCGTGTCGGGTTGCTTCTCGACCATGAGATCACGCAATACTCGCTTTGCCTCTTCCCATGACATGCCAATGAGTTCGGGCAGCACAACCATTCTTCCGTACAATAGAATACGATCCCCTTCTCTGCACACTATGAGCTTCCCAACGGAATTCTCAGGAAATTCGCATCGGTTTTCGAATGTAAATGGCATGATATGTGTAAGTACTCTGGGCTTTAAAAACATATTCACAACATTTATATAGCAACACGCCGGGGTTTTATCATGATCAAAGCAATCCTCTTCGACTTCGGCAATGTCATATGCAGTTTCGAGAATCAGATTTTTCTCACGAGGATCTCGCCATTCACGAACGTTCCTATAGAAGTGCTCAGGAAGGGAATCTACGGGAATGGAGGCATGACAAACCAGCTTGAGTCAGGAAAGCTCACGGGCGCGGAGTTTATGCAGAAGGTAAAGCAGATCACGAACACCCCTCTTTCGCATGAGGCGCTCGTTCGCGCATATACGGATGTATTTGTCCCCATTCCCTCAACATACGCGCTCATTCGATCGTTAAAAGGCAAGTACAAATTAGGATTAATCTCTAATATCAGCGATCTCGATTACGAGAACACGCTCAGTAAAAACATTGTTCTTGGATACTTTGACACGATCACGCTCTCCTACATGGTGCAGGCCCTGAAACCCGACGCAAAAATCTATGAGGACGCGCTTCAGAAACTCGGTGTTCAGCCGCAAGAATGCGTGTTTATCGATGATCTTCACGAGAACGTGAAAGGGGCTAAAAAGCTGGGCATGCACGCGATCCATTACACGGGACATGAAGCGCTGGTTGCGGCGCTGAAAGGGTTAAATGTGAGTTTTTAACTATCGCTCTCCTTCATATGCAAGAAATATTTCTAACGGGCCTCTATACTCACCGAATCCACCCAGGGATTCATGTTCTATAGCGATATGAGGGATGCACTGCTGCACCGCATCCGGATGCACTCCTCCATACCTTGCGCTGTCACGTAATAAGAATATCCTTCGATCTCTGTACACTGCCTGTGTGCCTCCAAGGACAGGAGCCCTGTGCGGGATCTCCCTATGATCACCGGCAATCACGCGAATGCGCGCGATGCCTCGCTCAGGATCCTACTCATGCATGATATCCTTTAGTCGTTCTTTTGCCGCTTCCCATGTCAAAGAAGCGATTTCATCGAGCGCTACCATCCTTCCAAAGAGCATAACTCTTGTTCCTTCCTTACACAGAATAAGTTTTCCAACGGAGTTTTCAGGGAATTCACAGTGGTTTTCGAACGTGTATGACATGAAGAACGTAAGTCTTTGCTTATTTAAACCTCACTTGAAACTCGCCGCCTTCCTCAGCCGGTTCATAATCGTCGCCCCAAGCCCGTTCTCAGAGACCGTCTGCACAAAAATAGAGCCGCATCCTTTCTTGTCCGCTTCCCGAAACCAATGATACAGGTTTTTCGCGAGGTGGCGTTCATTGATAAACACAAAGCTCACTCCAGCGACTTTTTTTCCTGCGATGACCGCCGATTTTTTCCTACGTCTCTTTTGAATCTCTTGAAGTGATGCGCACAGGACAACCTTTGCGAGAGGAGCGTAATGCCTGTATTTCATGCCGGGGGATTTCACCACACTCCCCGTCCGAGCAAACGTCACCGACCCAATGACACGCTCAATCTGTTCTTTCGTAATAGCTCCAGGACGAAGAATCGCCGCGGGATGTACCGTGAGGTCAAGGACTGTGCTTTCAACGCCATGCTTTGCTTGTCCGCCATCGATAACTGCATCAATTCTCCCTTCAAAATCGTGCATCACATGCTTCGCGTTCGTCGCGCTTGGCTTTCCGGAAATATTCGCGCTGGGAGCCGCGATGGGAACGCGAGAAGCCTTGATGAATCGCAATGCCACGGGATGATCGGGCATGCGCACGGCTACGGTTTGCAGGCCGGCGGTTACAATATGGGGAATCTTTTTGCTTTTCTTCATGACTAAAGTCAACGGACCCGGCCAAAACTTCTTAATGAGAGACATCGTATTTTGTGGATTCCCGCATGTTACCTGCTTGAGTTGACGCATCGAAGCAATGTGCACTATCAAGGGATTATCAGACGGCCTTCCCTTAGCTTTGAATATCTTTTTCACGGCCCGACCATCAAAAGCGTTCGCTCCAAGTCCGTACACTGTTTCTGTGGGAAATGCGACAATGCCGCCAGAGCGTATGATGTGAGCCGCCTGTGCCATATGGGTTATGCGCAACATGCCTTTTATGGAGCACCCGTCATTTAAAAACACTTTGGTTTTGGCGAGGATTTAAAAGCGGAGATGCACTTACAATGTTATGGAAAAACGGAAGGTTCTCAAAGCGTCTAAGGTGGCTGCGTGGTTAAGTACGCCGAGCGACAAGGGCCAAGACCTTTATCGGGAACGTGCGGAGCGCGCAAAAAAGCTCGGGATCGCGCTTGTTGACGTAGGGATATCAAAAGCAAACCTTTCCAGGCTGCAGGACAGAGAACCGCTCTACGGCCTTCTTTGGGACGGAAGAGAGATGCAGAGATTTCTCGTTCCGAGCGTGCACGCGTTATACGATCGCACAAACATGACGGATCCGGAGCAGGATCTTGTAGACAATCTCATCGCAGCACTGCAGGCGAAAAACGTGCGTCCTGTCAATGGAAGGGCGTTGAGAACATTATGCTATGACAAATGGGACACATACCTCGCGCTCGAAAAATCTGGAATCGACATGCCTGAAACGGAACTCTACAATCCCGAAAAAGTTGCCGCTTTCATTCAGGAGTTTCCCATCGTTTTTCTAAAACCCAGAAGCGCATCACATGGCGACGGCCAGATTGTTGTAAAAGCGCAGGGCGGATATTTTGTCGTCAAAGCGGTCCAGGAGCATCGGTGCGGATCCGCGGGAAAAGCCTCCGAAGTGATCCAAAGCCTCATTGTGTCTCCTGAAGCGTACATTATGCAAGAGGGGATTCGTCCGGACACAACCGAAGGATCAAGAAAGTACGACATTCGCTCTCTGTGGCAGCGGGGCACGGAAGGCAGGCTCTCTGAAACCTGCTTTTACCTGCGAGTTGCAGCGCCAGGAGCTGACCACACAAACATAACGCACGCAAAAACACCTGGAGAGGCACGGGACCCGCGTATCGTGTTCAGCGGTGATTATGAAGGGGCTGCGAAGCTCATTCACGCGCAGGGGAAGCGCATCATCTCCGCGCTGACGAAAACAGAAACGGTAGGTGAAATTGGAATTGACTTCGTGTTTTCCGAAGGGGATTTTGAGCTGTTTAATCTTGAGCTGAATACAAAACCCGGAAGCAATGCGTTGAGGCAATTCGCGCAGCAGGATCCGTATTGGCGGCGGCGCCTTGAGGCATTTCTCACAAAGCCTTTAAGCTATCTGGATTACATCATCGAGACGTATTCTTAATCACGAGATACTTCTTTTTATCGTGTAGTCTTTCAATCGCGTACCGTACCATTGTCCTCGGCATACGCGCCGCATTTCTGTCCAAAAACTTCCTCAATTGTTTTTCGTCTCTCTTACCCACCTCACGCAGCATCCAGCCGACAGCTTTATGCATGAGGTCATGTTTTTCGTTCAAAAACAGTTCAGCAAGCCTTATCGAGTCTTTGAAATCATGATTTCGGATGAACTCAAATGTTGCCACGATGGCTGCTCGCCGCCCCCACAGGTTTTTGCTGCGCGCGAGTCTGAACAGGAGTGATCGATCTCTCTGTAGAAGCCAAGCTCCGAGAATTTTATGTGCAGTCAAATCAACAAGATCCCAGTTGTTCACAGCGTAGAAATGCTTGAGATAGAAATCAACAATATCTCTTGACGGTTTTTTCTGGTATTGCAGCACGAGGATGAGCAGCCCGCAAAGACGATGCTCATGAACTTTGCTGTCCAGCAACGCCTCAACCTCCCGAAACCCCGCATCCATGAATTTTTTCGCGACCGCGCGGGTTTCAGGAACCATGACCCCGATAAAAACATCGCCCTCGCCATACTGGCCTTTTCCCGTCTTGAAAAAACGTTGAAGAATCCGCGCCTTCTCCGGATGTGCGTGCCTCTGAAGCGCTATCTGTATGGCGTTCATCCTATCCAGTCAATCGTCTGGTTTTTGAGCGCGCAGCAGCACCCCTCGGATGTCTTCATGTACACGCCTTGGTTAAGCTGAAACTCACGGTCAATGCCATCCTGGCAATACTCATCACATGTCTGGGACTCATAACACTCGTTTGCGACGCATCCCGTGAGAAGAACGATAAAACTGAGCAGGACGATGCCCTTCATCGCCGATGTCCTCTGCTGAATCTTCCCTGCGATCTTCCCCGGCTTTGAAATCTGCCTTGGGGCCGTTCGGGAAATCTTCCGCCCTGAGGCCTGGAAAAACGCTGGAATCGCGCGATCTGGAATTGGGGAAGCTGCGCCCGTTTTATCGTGAGGCTTCTGTCCTGCAAGACGCGATTAAAATTCTCATAATCCCTCTCGGATAACAGCGTAATCGCGTCACCCTCCTGGCCCGCGCGGGCGGTTCTCCCTATCCTGTGCACATATTCATCTGAGGTTTTTGGGACATCATAATTGTACACGTGTGAGATGTTTCTAATATCAAGGCCGCGCGCCGCGACGTCTGTGGCGACAAGCACGTTAATATGCTCTTTGCGCAGCGAATCGACCGCAATGGACCTTTTATTCTGCGTAAGCCCGCCATGAATCGCCATCGCGCGCACTCCATGTAGTTTTAAGTTTCTCGTCACGACATCTACTTCAGAGCGCGTCGCGCAAAACACTAAGGAGATCCCGTTTGGATACGATTGCACAAGATGCACAAGCAGCGAGAATTTTTCCCGCATCGGGATGACATAATACACCTGGTTCAGCAGGCTGTTATCCACATAAATCTCGCTGGTTATGGTTTTTGGATCCCGGAGATACCTCTTCACAAGCCGTTTAATCTCACTGGGCATTGTCGCGCTGAACAAAAGCGTTTGTCTATGCTGCGGCACAGCGCTGATAATACGCTCAACATCTTCAATAAATCCCATTTCAAGCATTTTATCCGCTTCATCAAGCACTAAGTAATTCACGCGGTCAAGCCTGAGCGTGCCCCGCTCAAGATGGTCTAAAATTCTTCCCGGAGTACCGACAACGATCTCAACACGCTGAAGCGCGTCAATCTGAGGCTGAATGCCTACACCCCCATATATCGCGGTTGAATGAAGCTGCGCATACTTTGCGAACTTGTTCAACGCCTCATTGTTTTGAACGCAGAGCTCTCGTGTCGGCGTGAGAATAAGCGCCTGGATGCCTTGGCGGGGCTGAATTTTCTCAAGAAGGGGTAAGCCGAACGCAGCGGTTTTTCCAGATCCCGTGCTTGATTGCCCAACGATGTCATGCCCCTTACGGATTTCAGGGATGCATAAGGTTTGAATATCTGTGGGCTTGTCAAAGCCCATCTCTCGCACTGCCTTGAGCAAGGCAGCCTGTAACTGTAATGACTCCATGTGAATGAAGGATGGGACTACATTTATAAAGCTTTAGGATATAATGGCGGCATGCACGTCAAATGGATGCTGCTTGTGGCATTAGCTGCCGTGATAGGGGCGTTTGCGCTTTTTTTGTATCAATGGGGCGATCCCGACGAGAAACTGCAGTGCGCCCAGTATGCGATTGAGCATTGTCCTGGGGATTGCCGTGTCTGCCCTCCATGCCCTGAATGCAGTTCGCTGAGATGCGGAACCGCGTACGAATGCAGGCAGGCCGGTTTTGATAAGGCGTTTTCTGACACGATACGTAGTCGGCTTCCATAATCTTTAAAAGAGCTCAGCCGTTCTCGATATTCCATGGAGCTTCCCCGTGATTGCCCTGATATCTTAAGAAGGATAGTTTATGATAAAACTCCCGAGATTGAAGCGCTGGCTCATTCCGAAGCATTGCATGCGTTCAAGAGGGCACATGACAATCCCGCGACGCATGATGCGTGTCTTCCCAAGAGAAATTTTTATGGGGCGCTTGCGAAGCCGGGTTTACACCTCATCGCGGAATTCAAGCGCGCATCTCCTTCCAAAGGGGATCTGCGGCCGAATGCAGACCCAGTTGAGATTGCGTTAGCGTATGAGCGGGCAGGGGCTTCTGCAATTTCTGTGCTCACAGATGCTCATTTCAAGGGCTCATTAGATGACTTGAAGGCCGTATCTGAAGCCGTGCACATTCCCGTGATGCGGAAGGACTTTATAGTGACTCTCGATCAAATCTATGAGTCGCGCATGTACGGCGCGGACGCCATTTTGCTCATTGCAGCGTTGCTGGAACCGGGCCTTATGCACTTTATGATCACCAAAGCGTCTGAACTCGGCATGGGTTATATTGTGGAATGTCATACGACGGAGGAGATGATACACTCAAGGCTCGCATACCCCGTTGTAGTGGGCATTAATAACCGGGATTTGAGAACATTCAGAGAAGACAAATCTACGACGGCTCGTATAATCCCTTATGCTCCGGAAACCGCAACCGTGTTCGTGACGGAGAGCGCGATCAGATCCCGGGAGGATATCGAGTGTATTCTCGCAGGCGTGCGCGCGCAGGGCAAGGAGATAAACGCTATGCTTGTGGGAGAAGCGTTAATGAAGGATACTCCGACAATCGCTGATATTGAGGCGAAGGTGCGGTATCTGCTTGGAAGATAAGAATTAAGAAAAAATTGTAAATAGTTTCACCTTATCGTGTCAGGCTCGCAGGTCTTTCTTGACCCCTTCGTAGTGCTTCGAAGTAATATACGTAGTCAGCAAATGCTTCTTGACTTGCCATAATCAATTCACCACCGGACCACTCAATATCGCCCACGTTTCTTTTGGCTGTACACACATAATCCAATGACCCGTAAGGTGGGAGGTCACCATATACTTCACTATAGGTTGGTTCCGGCTGGACATTAAAATAAACGATCCTTTGGTCGGGTCCCCATGAATCGTCTCGGACGTGCATAGGCGTGGTTGGGTCACGGCACGCCGCAAGCGCTAATCCTCCTAACACCAATACTCCTGTTGTTTTCATATTCATCACCGACACAGGAGTACGCCCCGGCTATTTATATCATTGTAGTAAATACTTTTACGAAAGTTTTATAAACATGTACGCATCACCAGCGCTATGGACAAGCAAATCATCATGGATCTTGGATTAACGGCGAATGAGACTCACGTCTATCTTACACTTCTCAAGACGGGGTCTGTTTCCGTTAACACGATTGCAGAAAAATCCGGACTGCATCGGCAGGCGGTGTACGATGCGCTGGAACGATTATTGGAGAAAGGATTCGTGAGTTATGTCTTAAAGCAGGGAAAGAAGCACTTTCAGGGGATCTCCCCGGAGAATGTTCTGGAGTATCTGAAGGTGAAAGAAGAGAAATATAAATCAATTTTGCCTGAGCTTATGAATCTGACAAAGCTTCCGCGGGAAGACTGTTTTGTTGATGTGTACAAAGGGAAGGATGTTGTCCGGACAGTTTTCAGGGACATTATGAATGGATTTCAGAAGAAAGCGGGTGAGGTCTTGATCACAGGGGTTGTTGAGAAGGAGTTTTTTGACGTGGACACGATTGCGCTCCAACAGTATCTCAATCGGCTTCGAAAGCTGGGCGGAAAAGAGCGTGTCCTGATCCAGGAGGGAGATATGCATACTGTTGAAGGAACTCAAACACGTTATCGATGGATGCCAAAAGAGGCGTTCAGCCCAACTCCTGTATACGTCTACGCAAATACTGTTGTATTTCTGTTGTTTGGAAACCCATCACATGCAATTATGGTTAAGAACAAAGCACTTGCGGATAGCTACCGCAGGCAGTTTAATCTGATTTGGAGCATCTCAAGGGAACTTCCAAAGAGACTGAGGAAAATCGACTGAGCATTACAACAGAACTCAAAAGTTTTTTAAATGAAGTTAGATTATCTGCATCGTATGAAGAAACTGATCCTGATTATATCATTGTTTTGCGTGCTCTTGCCTGCCGTCTCCGCAACGGATGCGCGTGTGGGCTTATACTTGCTCAATCTCGGCAAGTTTGACATCGCAACTGGGGGATTTACAGCTGATTTTTATCTTTCGTTCAAGTGCGATTCTAACTGTTCGGTTGACGGCTATGAGTTCATGAACGGCCGGGCGTCGAGCGCGGACAAAATCATTGACACGCCAACCGAAAAGTTTTATCGCATCCAAGCGAATTTAAACAGCCCGATTGACTTGCGCAGATTCCCATTTGACACGCAGAAAGTCGAGATTATTCTTGAGGACAAAACACTGACGACGGATAAATTAAGGTATACTGTCAACAATGACGAGTCCGGCATAGATCCCAGCATCATATTCGCCGGCTGGAATATTGATGGATGGCGAGCTGAAGTGGATGAGCACGTGTATGAGGCGTATGACGAAACGTATTCACGGTATATCTATACCGTAGACATCTCGAAAATCGCGTTTAACAGCTTTATAAAAACATTCCTTCCCGTGATCTTCGGCCTGATTATTGTCATGTCCAGTTTCTTAATGGATCCAGACAAAATCACGACACGCTTAGCCATGGTAAGCTCAGGTCTCGTGGCATCTGTCATGTTCCACATCTCAATCTCAAACCAGATTCCGCCCGTGAGCTATCTTACGTTTGCGGACAAGTTCATGATGTTAACGTATTTTGTCCTGCTCGCCTCGTTTGTGCTCAACATTATCTTGCTGCAATACGTTGAGACGAAGCAAATGGCGAAAGTTGAGAAGATCCACGCGAGAACGGAGTATGCCGTGTTTATTGTGGTGCCGTTGTTGTATTTGGCGCTGTTTTTGTTCTGGCTTTAATTGTTATCGCACATAACGCGGGGGATTTGTAAGCTGATCAAAAATCCAGCACGTTGCTTCCTTAAAAGAGATATCATCCCCTGGAAAAAATTCCTGGAACTGTGCCAATAATGATGTGCGATACCGGGGTTGGGCATGGAACAGCAAAGCATCTATCCCCTCTTGTCTGGGAATGCTATGGTCGTGGTCTTTGGAGACGCGGTTGAATGTTGGCTTTTCTGCTTCAATGCGATCTCCCTCTGATAGAAACTCATAGAGATCATTGAGTGCCAGGATTAATCCAACAGTGTGCGTAAGTGATGCATCAGATGGTACAACGACATGCAACCTGGGCGGTTTTCCGTTACTCATCCTCATTGAAAGTGCATTTTGCTTTAAAAACCTTACACAAAAGTATTTATATGAGCTTACTTTCAAATGATCAGAGGTGTAAATTCCATGAACTTCAAAAAAATCTTATTGTATCTGACCCCTGTATTCATCCTTCCTTCTGTCGTGCACGCGCACTTAATTGGAGGTTATGGCATAGGCAGTGGGTTGACACATCCTCTTTTTGGTCTTGACCATCTTCTTGCGATGGTTGCTGTAGGGGTTATTAGCACGCAGCTTGGAGGACGTGCGATCTGGCAAGTGCCTTCAACGTTTGTTGGGTTCATGATACTCGGCGGAGCATTGGCAATGATGGGCCTTGGATTACCCGCTGTTGAAACGGGAATTGCACTCTCTGTGCTTGTGCTGGGAACATTCATTGCTGTATCCAGAAAACTTCCAGAATGGCTGGCGTATGCATGCGTTGGTTTGTTCGCGGTTTTTCATGGCCACGCGCATGGCACTGAAATGCCTTCAATCGCGCAGCCTGCATTATATGCGCTTGGGTTTGTGCTGTCTACGGCAATGCTGCATATCTCAGGTGTGCTGATCGGTTTATATGCGAAGAAAACGCAGATTGCATCAACGCTTTTAAGGTTTGCAGGCGCCGGTGTTGCGACTATTGGATTATTGTTTTTGGTCGGGGTTATATAACCTTAATTTTTGCTTGAATGAGATTCAGAAAAGCAACACCGCATGACGCTCCTGCACTTGTTGCGCTTATTCAAGCGGCGGATAAAAGATCTCACGCTGTGGCTTCAAAAAAAGTGCGTAAATTCATTACTTCAGAACAAGGATTTTTTCTCGTAGCCGAACATGAAGGAAAATTCATAGGTTATTTGCTTTTTATGATCACTGAGGAAGATATTCACGCAGCTGCCTTTTTGCCCATAGCAAACTACGCATGCGTCAGTTGGGTTGCCGTGCATCCTGAGTTTAGAGGGGCGGGTATTGGTTCAGGCCTCTTAAGGGAAGCAGGTAAGTACGCAAAAGAACATACCAAACATGGTGTCTGGTTGGACTGCAGGGCATCTGTTATTGATTTTTACAAGAAAAATGGTTTTGAGAATGTAGGGGTCTACCAAAAAGCCACAGCTTCCGGAACAATTAAGCCTAGTTATGTTATGGTAAAAAGCGTTTAATTCTATCACAAACCTTTTATAATCGGTTGTTACCCAAGTTTTATGATCAGCGTAATAGGCGCAGGGCCCGCAGGGAGTTTTTATGCATCTCAAGAGAAAAAAGAAGAAGTACATGTCTTCGAAGAGCATGCTAAATGTGGAGTTCCAGTTGCGTGCACAGGGATTCTCACGGACTCGATTAAGAGAGTAACATCGATTGACCCGGCTCTTGTCATCAGCAAGATTGAGCGGTTTAAAATCGTCGCGCCGAGCGGAAAGTCCATTTACATCAATCTCGATAAAACGAATCTTGTGCTCGATCGCGCGAGATTTGATCAAAGCTTAGTGCTCAAAGCCATGGACAACGGTGCAAATATCCATTTAAATGAACGGTTTCTCGGTTATAAGAAGATTGATAACGGCTACCGCATCAAAACCACGAAAAAAACGTATGACACATCTATGATAGTTGGCGCAGACGGCCCGAAAAGCTCGGTTGCGAAAACCGCAGGGATTTATGGCAACCGAAAATTCATCACGGGATGGCAGGCGAGATGCAAATACCCTGGATTAGAAGAAGGGGTTACTGAAATTAGACTTAATCTTGGTGAGTTCTCATGGATTGTTCCCGAAGATAATAAAATTGCCCGAGTTGGAGTTATTGGGCAGAACAACGCGCAGCTGAAACGCGATTATCAAAAACTCTTAGGAAAGGCAAAGATCATTGAAGATCAGTCGGGGATTATTCCATTATACAATCCAAAACAACAACTACGAAAAAATGGCGAGGACATATTTCTTATTGGAGACGCCGCAACGCAGGTCAAAGCGACAACATACGGCGGCATCATTTATGGAATGCTCGCAGGGAAATACCTGGCAGAAAACAAAGAAACATATCCCTCTGTTTTTAATGGAAAGCTTGGAAAAGACCTCTGGATCAGCTTAAAAATGCGCGAAATGATGAATGCGATGACAGAAAAGCAGTCCGAAAAGCTCATTGACATCTTCAGCAAGCAGCAGAACAAGAAGTTTTTAGAAGCGAATGATCGCGATTTCCCGAGCAAGTTCGTTGTCCAGCTCTTAATGAAAGAAGCAGGATTGTGGAAGCTGGGATTTGGTATATTTAAGAATCGGATGCTGGGGAAATAAACCGTCTCAGATGCTCAAGCAAACAAAATGCGTTCAGTCGCACGTCCATATCCGTACTCCTCAGGCGCGCTTCATAGAATTCAAGCAGGCTTGCGACGCTCACAGCCAAGTCTCCTTTGTTGCTCCCATAGCGGCTCGCGACTAATCCGTCATTTTCCGCAATACGGATTAACTCCAAAGCAGACATCGCGGTCAAGTCTTCGACCACCTCTCGGGCGACATAGGGCCGGCATGGCAGCTCCTCGTATAAGAATGCCACAACATCTTTAGATATCCGTGCTTCGATCGGCATGGACGTATAGAAATGCGTGTGGGTTTTTGAATGTTGCTGTTTACAGGCGTTCATCCACTTTCTTCTTCGCTTCACTCTCGTTCTTCGCGGAAACCAACACGGCCCCATGCGCGAACACAATCATATCTCCAAAATGGGCTGCGTGTTCATTCGCCTGCACAGGAACATGTTTCTTAAGCCGTTGCGCGAGCTCAAGCGTATTGATAGGTTTATTGAGCGTCATAAGGTATTTTCCTTTATCACAGACTTTCACAATGCTTCTCGCTCTGTCGCCCTCCAGATATTCATAAACTCCTCTGCAGCAGGGGCAGTCACTCCGTTTATTCACGGTAATATGCATTACCTCGTTGTTTGCCACATTTATTCGAATAAGATCAGATTGAGTATTGCCATTCACTAGAAACTGCATTGCTTTTGCGGCAGCGATGGAGCCAACGAGAGTCACAGCGGCGTTCATAACACCCGCTTCTAAGCATGTTTCCCCTTGTTTTTCATCGCTGAAGCAGCGAAAACAGCAGCTCTCAGGGAGGATCATTGCAATCGCTCCTAATATGCTAATCGCTCCTGTGTAGATCCACGGCAATTTGTATTTTTTGCAGTAATCATTAATCAAATACCTTGTTGCATTGTTGTCTGTGCAGTCAATGACGAGATCAACGCCAAGAAAGTCTATTGTAGTTCGATTCAGGTCTTCGTATCTCGCTTCAATATCTGAAAACTGCTCAAGTCTTTCTTTTGCAACAAAGACTTTTGGCTTTCCAACATTGTTCATATCGTAAAGAATCTGCCTGTCAAGATTCGATTCCTCAACAATATCACGGTCTATGAGGATAAGCTTAATGTGGCTTCGCGCCAAAAGAGATGCCACTGTGCAGCCTGTTCCTCCTACTCCGACAATGGCAACGGTTTTTGGTTTTTCTATCCTGATTTCAGGCATAGCTCCTCCTCTAATGTGCATGCGTTGCAAATTTTGGATGCGCACGGATCACCGCAGCGCTCGCAGTATGAGAATGATTTTCTGTTTCTGTACTTCTCTTTAAGGTCGGGAATGATTTCAAGAAACGCATTTACGATTCCCTGCTTCGCTCCAGGGTATTTTTGCTCTAAAAGATTGAGCTCATCCCGCACCGTTGCCCGAAACGAGAGATGGATGTTTGGGCATTCGTTGAAATTGACGTGAAATCCCCGCAGGATACAATACAGCCTTGTTTCCTTCTCAGATACAAAGTATAATGGCTTCACACGCGGAACAAACTTCTCGTTGTCATGCAAGCCTGTGATCGGTCCTAACGCCGCGTTATGACCCATGTTGCCTTTAACGACATTCATCAATAAACTCTGGCTTTCGTCATCGAGGTTGTGTCCAGTCACGAGCTTTGTCGCTCCTAGTTCCCTAGCCGTCCTATTCAATGACGTCCTTCTCAAAATCCCGCAGACAGTGCACGGCTTTTTATTGAATTCCTTCATCGCCTTATCGCGCACTGCATCCAAGGTCATCCCGTACTTTTGCTTAAATGAGGCAACATGCAATTGAATCTTTTTTTGATCGCAAAATAGCCTTAGATCATCAAGCGTATGATCCCTATACCCTTCAATGCCCTCATCAATCGCCAGCGCAAAAAACGGCACGTTGTGCTCCCTGCAGAATTTCATCGTTAAATACAACACAGTAAGGCTGTCCTTTCCACCTGACGCGGCGACGCAGATCGTATCTCCCTGCTCGATGAGCTTATACTTTCTTATTGTCCAGAATACTTTGTCCTCAAAATAACGCAGAAAATGCTCCTTGCACAGTTTCTGCCCTAAACCGTCATACACCGCTTTCTTGCCGCATCTGCAGTCCATTATCCACCCGAGACGACACTGAGAATTTTGACATCATCTGTCTCGGATAGCTGCTCATCTTCGAGCACGACTTCATTGTTCTTGACAAGGATGACCGTAGAAGGGTTTATGCCTAGTTCTGCAAGAAGTTCCTTCCCTGTAACGGATTTGTTCAGCTCTAATAGCTTGTTTTCCTTTTCAATGAAGACGTTCATATGCCTCTCCGAGACTAATTCCCGTGAAGTCTATGCTTATGAGTATTCAATGGTTTTTAAAGGTTGGTATCTCTTGGTGGGTATGCAGAAAACTATTTAAATCTGGAGATGCACCAACGCTCCCATGAGGAAAGAAACGATGAACACACTTAAATCGCTACTCGCTGAAAGACTTGCCTCAAAGAGCAAACTCACAGAGAAAGACGTTGAAGAATTCAGTCAAAAGATCAAGCGCCTTGCCGGGAAGAGGTTTCTTGGATGAAAGAAGACCGTGTTTTCATTAAGCGCACCGAAGCGGCGTACAAGCGCTACAAAAAGGGAATGTTTAAATGTATGGAGTTTGACGCTTTCATTCGCCTGCTAAAAAGGTTATAAAACACTATGCTGCGCGTAATCTTTGATACCAATATCTACGGATTTCTCATAAAGGAGCCCGACGCAGGGGTTATAGAAAGAAAGATACGGGAGGATAAAGAGTTCAAGGTTTATGGATACCAACCGATACGAAAGGAAATTGCGGCCATCCCAAAAGTTACAAAGCTCAGTAAAAAAACGAGGATACTTCTGTTAGAGTTATATGACAGAATCACTGGAGATCATTTTCTTAAGGATTCCATCAAGATCACCCATCTAGCGAAACAATATTATGATCATTATAGGTCAATCGGAGGAATTTACGGCTGGGATACGAGCATCAGAGTTGATTTTATGATTGTTGCTTGCGCAAGTTTCTATGGACTGGACATCGTATACTCCGCGGACAGTAAAACATTGCTTGGAAAAGAATCTCTTAAAGCGTATAAGCATATCAATCTGAAAGAAAATCTCAGGAGTCCTGATTTCTTAAAGTATGATGACCTGCTTAATAAATTTAGAAGCTTAATGTAATTTGTAAATACGGGTTGTTGCTTTAATAAATTGATTTATCTCTTTAATAAACTGGGGATTCTTCTGTGCTTCCCTGATCTCTGAAATTAATTTGTCTGATCCAAATCGTTTAGACCGCATGACAAAACCTCCTTTTCTAATCTGGAGTTTAGCATTGGTGCTATTTAAATCCTTCTCGTTTTTGATACTTACGGAAACTATTTTCATTGTTATCCTAGAGTGGTAATATTATATATAAACCTTTGGATGTACCCTCCCATTAACGTAGTGATTACCCAATTAATTGTAACTATCGCGCTCTATTAATCCACCACTTCTTAAAAAAAGGCAGCGTCAAGGTCGAAAGAAAAAACCCAATAGCGGGCACAAGCGCGCTTAAGAATGGATACGGCGCATTGATCAAAACAAGAAATATCACGATCACAATATACGTCATCACGGTAATAATAATCCTTCGCGTATAACTTATCTCCCAGGCTTTGTCGAGCTCAACTTTTTGATTGCGGGCTTTGATGGATTCAATCTCTTTCTTCATTAACACCGCATAAATCAATGCATATTTAAACCTTCTTTCACATTTCGTTCACATTGTGGAATTTCGTCTGAGAAAAAGCGGGCGTTTAGTCTTAACTTTATAGTAGTTATTGCGGAAAAGTTTAAATAGATGGTTAGATTCTTTCTTAGTATGGAACCTTTAGAAGATGTTCTTAGGAGAATTGAAGATTTGAGAACAGAGTTATCTGCTGAAATTGTCGTTAATGAAGAGGAAGGACATTATGCATACCCTCTACCACTTGACAGGGTTACATATGCTGATACTGATCCTTTTGAGCGACAGCAATATTACGAAGAAAATAAAGAATGGGTCGTTGACAAACCAAGAATAGCAAAACCCGATACACAAAAAAGAGAATCATCAAACACTCAATTGCAACAAATTTATGATTCTTCTGAATGGTATTCTGCAAGATATGTCGCCGGTATAGCTTTAGGAAAAAATCAGGATGAGCTTACACGTATCATCGAGGATAATGTAGAAAGATTAGTTGAAACTGCTCGAAAAACTGAACGAATACCTGTAACAGAGCACCATGCGGTCCCGGGATGGAAAGCAGGAGGTTCTTATGCTCAACTGGGTTCTCCTCCAGATGATATGTTTGAATTTGTTGGCTGGACAAAAGGGCATATCGATGATTGCTGGGGCCAGGACGGTCAATATCAGGAAAATAAAACAGAACTTGAGGTTCCAACCGAAGAAGCGATTAGGGTAAGCAAAGATTTGAGAAATCTCTACCACAATAGTCGTCTAAAAAGAAGTTTAAGACGTGTTATCAGTGATTGCATAGATGTGTATATTTCAAGCCAAAATAGTGCAGGAATGACCATTATCTCATCAGTGAGTTTACACACTAAAATATCTGAAGAGGATATATTAAGAGATGAACTGTCGATGGGCATCTGTTTGGATAAAAGTGAACTCCAACAAGTGTATAAAAGAGGGAGTAATACGGAACATCGAGTGTTAGCTGGCAAAGCTTTAGGCTATTCTCGCTTAAGAGTATGGCTTCATAAGTTATGGTAATAAATTCCAAGTTTTCTATTTTCTAAGTCGCTGTATGACAAATTGGGCATATCAACTATTAATTCAAAGTTCATCACCTACAACGCCATCATACACACGACATTCCAAAACATCCCTTCTTTCACAACTTTTATAAAGCCGGGGGAAGGCGCTTTTCCTATGAAAACACTAATCGTATCTATGTTGCTTTTTGCAACGGTCATCCTTGCCGTAGGATGTACCCAAGAGACTACGCCGCCCGTGCAGACACCACCGGCTGCATTTCCGATGGAGCAGCCGCCAGCGGCGGAACAACCACCTGCAACGCCGCCAGAAAACACCAATGTTGAAACATTCACGATAACCGGTGAGAACTTCAAGTTCGTCATGAATGGACAGGATAATCCGGACATCAAAGTCAAAGTCGGAGATACCGTCAGAATCGAATTCTCTGCTGCGGAAGGCTTCCATGACTGGGTTGTGGACGAGTTCAGCGCGAGAACAGACCAGGTAAGGCCGGGAACACCAACATCCGTTGAGTTCGTCGCGGACAAAGCAGGAACGTTTTCGTACTACTGCAACGTTGGCGAACACCGCGCTTTAGGCATGGAAGGCAATCTAATTGTGGAATAATTTTTTTCTTTTATATTTTTATGGACCCTATATGTTTTTAAATGGAATCGTATTTTGGATGTACGGAGATTATGGTGTTATCACTCTTTGGCAGAAAAATGGAACCAGTGGCCGAACAGCCAAAGCAGGCATACACTCCACTACCGCCGTATCTTCATACGATGTTCGTTAATCTCGGCCCGCATGGCATTGAACATCTTTCTAAAACCATTGATGCAATCGCGCTGGCAAGCATCGAGTCTGGTTCCATCCAGCAGGCTGTTGCTGCAAACCACTCCAATATGCCCAAATCTGACTTTGTCTCTGGCGCGTACCTGGATGAGCAGGTTGCACAATTACTTATGAGCTGCTTATCCGGCAAGGGACGCCATTATTCAGACTGGCCTCGTTACACCGGGAATATGGTCGAAATAAGCCCGGGTATTGTTCTGGGTCTTAAGAAGCTCTCCTCCGCGAGCGAGTATGAACGAATTCCTGTGTACGACCTTGCTCATCTGGATTACTCCGATAAAACCTCCCCTATACACCGGAGCTTGAGAAATGACACAAGTTCGTACCGAAACTCGCTGCAGGCCATTATGGGTGTTGTTCGCGACCGAAGGGATGATATGCAACGTGTCATAGCAGATTCTGTCATGGGCGTATTCCTGGACGATTCCCTTCCCGCAGTAATCTCATTGGGCGAGCTTGAACGGATTTTTGAGCCGGTCGCTGATGGCTACTTCGTTATTGATTTTCTGATGCGGGGCATAAAGCGCATGGATGCGCGTGATCATGCGCTTGAGCGTCCAAGGCATCTCACAGGATTTCTTGATGCATCAGCTCGCCTGAAAGAAGAGATTATTGGGTATCTTATGCAGTCCAATCCAAAAGAAAAGAAATGTCCATATCAGCATTCTGCGGTGTATCTCATGATAACATTCCCTCCGGAAGAAATTCGACGATGCATCAGGAGGATCCCTAATGTCGTTGACGATCTTTGGCGGGCCGATGGAAAGACGGATAGGCTATTGCCATTTACAGACACGCGATCTTCTCCAGAAACATCATATTCTCACGCCATTCGCGTGCTTGCAGAAAAAATCGGGCAGGATCTTCCCCCGGTTCATTAAGCCCTACTTCACTTTACAAATCGAGCATTCCGCAGGCAAGTCCTTCTCATGCTTTCTGTGTAATTCACATACGCACTTTGAGCCGCGCATCTTCACGCACAGCTCATAGATATGCTGCATTGCATGCTCTTTATTGCGCATGATCTTATCCGCGGTCTTGCGTACATCCTCCATATCACTCGCGGTGAACTGTAATTCGCTGGCGCGCTTCTGGTTGAGGTATTGAGAAATCGCCGCTTCCGTGATGCCGAGCACTTTTGCGGTCTGTTTTTGGCTCAGCTGGAAGTCATGCACGAACACTTTCGCAAGCTCTTTTCGAATGGCTGGAATCACATACCAGACCTCGATTTCTTGCGGCATGACTTTTGGCATGGAAGTCCAGTTAACGAGTGTGAAGTATTTAAGGCTTTTGTTCGTTAAACGTAGTATCAGTGATAAACCTCAAATTCACACAAACCTTTAAATATATCCTTGACTTAACAATAGTTAATTATATGACCCATAGAAAGATTTAACATGGCACCATCCACAACCGCAAGCATGAAGGATTTCGAGATTAATAGGGAGGCATACGACCATTATAACGAAGAGAGGCTGACGTTCAAGGCGAAGGAGGGCATCAACGAGGATGTTGTCCGTGCAATCTCTAAGGATAAAGGCGAACCGGATTGGATGCTCCAGATACGGCTTAAAGGACTGAAGATGTTCAAAGAATTGCCGTTGCCCACATGGGGTCCCAGCCTAAAAAAACTCGACCTGAGCCAAATCCATTTCTTTATGAAACCGGATGCGCAGAGAAACGCGCAGAGCTGGGATGATGTCCCAGAGGATATCAAAAAAACATTCGAGAAGCTCGGCATTCCAGAGGCAGAGCGGAAAGCACTCTCCGGTGTTGGAGCGCAGTATGAATCAGAAGTCATCTACCACAAGCTCAAAGAGGAATGGGAGTCTAAGGGCGTCATATTCCTTGATTGTGATGAGGCTGTAAAAAAGCACCCAGACCTCATTAAAAAATATTTCATGACATCATGTGTCCCGATTGGACTTCATGCTTTTACAGCGTTGCACGCCGCAGTGTGGAGTGGGGGAACATTTATTTATGTGCCTAAAGGCGTCAAAGTAACGATGCCTTTGCAGGCATATTTCCGCATGAACGCGAAAAAAGGCGGCCAGTTCGAGCACACCTTAATTATCGTTGACGAAGGCGCGGAAGTCCATTACATTGAAGGATGCTCAGCCCCCCAGTACACGCAAAGCTCATTGCACGCTGGCTGTGTCGAGATTCACGTGCTCAAAGGAGCGAGAGCAAGATACTCGAGCATTGAAAACTGGAGCAGAAACACGTTTAACCTTAATACGAAGCGCGCAGTCGTGTATGAGGACGGTGTCATTGAATGGGTAAACGGCAATCTCGGCTCAGGCGTCACGATGCTTTATCCCGCGTCCATTCTCATAGGCGACAGGGCAAAATCTGATTTTATAGGAATCGCATTCGCGGGAAAAGACCAAAACCAGGACACCGGATCAAAAGTTGTCCACATAGGAAAAGGGACAAGCTCAACAATCTCGTCAAAGTCGATCAGCAAGAATGGAGGGATTACAACCTATCGTGGATTATTGACTGTGGCAAAGGGCGCGAAAAACACGAAGTCAAGCGTCAATTGCGATGCGCTCATGATGGACAATAAAAGCGTTTCAAACACGTTCCCGTTCATGGACATCAAGGAAAACAGCGTCGATATCGCGCATGAGGCGACCGTAGGAAAAATCAGCCAGGACCACATCTTTTACCTCATGAGCCGAGGCTTGGATGAAGAAACGGCTACGAGAATGATCGTTTCCGGATTTATAGAGCCCATCGTGAAAGAGCTGCCCTTGGAATACGCGGTTGAACTCAATAGGCTGATTGAACTCGAGATGGAAGGATCGCTAGGGTAGATTTATTAATCCTCAGCATACATGTGATTTTTTATGGAATTCGAGCAATTCTTGCGCAACGAACCTGAACTCCTCAAGCAATACCGCTTGAAGCATTTCGCAAGCATGAAGACTGCGCGCATGCCAGACACAAGGTATGGATTATCAATACGCCTTCAGCCTCCGATTGACTTTACGCGCATCGAGCCGTCAGAAGCGCAGGGCGAGTTCACGGCTTCAAAACAGCAAGGTGTTGAGGTTCATGTCCAGCCGAGCCCGGATATGCTGAAGCCGTTCCTGGATGATTCATGGATTAGGAATCCTCATTATGTTACCCACCTTAATCAGGCGTTCACAAATCACACTGTTTTTATTCAGGTCGAGGGAACGATTGCGGAACCTATTGTCCTCCATACCCTCATTAAAGGAGTTCCGTTTATCCAGAGGATATGCATACACGCGAAGACAGGAAGCTCTGCAACGATCTTTTTGGAAAAAAATAGCGTGGGAATGCGGTCCGGCTACACGGCGGACATTATTCAGATTCTCACGGAACCCGGGAGTACGATTCGATGCGTCACCGCGCAGCATGTTCAGCGGGGAGTAGCAGTCATACAGCAGCGCATGTCACAGTCCATGAAAGAGAGCTCAGTCGAATGGATTGACCTCTGCCTTGGTGGGGCGTATGTGCGCTCTGAAGTGAATACAACCCTTTTGGGAGAGGGCGCTTCAGCGCGCGACACGATACTCTTTTTGGCCGCGGACACGCAGCTCTACGACTTGTACACAGAATCGAGGCATGTTGCTCCAAGGACATTCTCGCAGATCCTCACAAAAGGGGTTGTGAACCATCGCGCGAAAGTGCTCAGCCGTGGCTTAATTCGCATCGAGGAAAACGCGTACGGCTCTGATGGCTATGAAAAACAGGATACGCTGCTTTTGAGCGATGAAGCGGAAGCGGATGCCATCCCCAATCTCGAGATTCATAATCATGACGTGAAGTGCAGCCATGGATCCACGGTTGGCCAGGTCGATAAGGAGAAGCTTTTTTATCTCATGAGCCGCGGCCTGTCAAGAAAAGAGGCGGAGCGCACGATCGTTGAAGGATACTTTACGCCCGTGCTTGAATATCTGGGTGATGCCCGGAAACACGTGGAAAAGCAGCTGCTCGAGAGGTTGCGCGCATGACGCTCACAAAAGAAGACGCGATCGCTGTGATGAAAGACATTCATGATCCTGAGCTCGGACTCGATATTTACGCGCTTGGTTTAATTTACGACATTCAAATCAAGGAGCATGATATCGTATATGTGAAGTTTACTCTCACAAGCCCCATGTGCCCGTTCGGGACACAGATCATAACGGAAATGCGTGACGGCTTGTTGGCTAAAGGATTCAAAGAGCCCGAGCTCGACATCACGTTCGACCCGCCGTGGCAGCCAACGGATGAAGTGAAGATGATGCTGGGATTGTTATGAAGATCACGATTAAGAACAGGAAAGGAAAACGAATCGCGGCCGAGATTCTTCATGCAAAGCAATCGCATGGCCTTGCGATTATCGTCCCGGGTCTAGGAGGGAACATACGCCAGCCCCTATTACTAAATGCGGCGAAATCATTCTCGGAGTTTACAATTCTAAGATTTGACCCCACAAACAACGCTGGAAAAAGCGACGGGAATCTCGAGAAAGCAACGACGACAGGCATGATTCAGGATCTTGAGGAGGTGATACGATGGGCAAAAAAGCAAACGTGGTACTCGGAGCCGTTCATTCTTATCGGGCACAGCCTCGGCGGCCTTGTGTGCATGATCTACGCTGAGCGGAATCCAAAGAAGATCAAAGCGCTTGCGCTCCTTGCGCCTGCTGTTTCGGGAAAACTCAGCCTGTCTAAATATTCCAAAAAAGATATTGCTGCGTACAAGAGAAGAGGATATGAGGAGCGATTCGATCGAAGACGGAAAAAAATGATAAGACTTCCATGGAGCCATATGCGGGACAGGCTGAAATATGACGCGATCCAGGGTGCAAAAACGCTCACGATGCCTATTTCCATTGTTGTTGGGACAAATGACAAACGAACATCCGCGAACCATCACCGCATGCTGCTCAACAAGCTCAAAGGGCAAACGGAGCTCACAGTCATCCCTGATGCGAATCATAATTTTACCGAACACCAAGTTGAGCTATCACTTGTTCTGAAGCGCTGGAGCTCAATATTCAGCGATGAACTTGTGGATGTCGTGGATAAAAATGACCGCGTTTTGGGAACGGCCACGAAAGGTTTTTGTCATTCCAAAGGATTGCGTCACAGATCGGTTGCTGTGCTTATTGAAAACGCTCAAAAGAAGATTGTCGTGCAAATCCGCGCTAAAAATAAGATCGGCGCAGGATTATTGGACAATTCTGCTTCCGGGCATATCGCCGCTGGAGACTCATACAAGAATGCAGCCCTAAGAGAACTTAAAGAAGAACGTGGGATTACGTGCAAGCTAAAAAAGATCGCAAAGCTGGAGGAAGATCATTGGAGACATGGTCCTCATATTGTGCATGTGTGGGAGCTCTTTGTCGGAAAGCACAACGGCCCTTATCACTATCAAAAATCAGAACTTGCCGGGATTAAACTCATGGCACTCAAAGAACTGCAAAGCCTTATAAAAACAAAACCAAACACCCTGTGTGAGGGATTCAAGCAGGACATCCATGCATACGCGCGGTGGAAAAAATAATGAAAATCACAAACGACAATGCAAAGGAGCTTCGTAATGATTTTCCCATATTCAAACGAAAAATCAATGGAAAGCCGCTGATTTACTTAGATAATGCTGCTACGACGCAGAAACCCCAGCGCGTTCTTGACGCAATACAGCGTTTTTACGAGCAGCACAACGCGAACATTCACCGCGGGGTATATCAGCTTAGTGAGGAGGCCACAGAACAGTATGGGCGCGCACACGCTGTCGTCGGGAAATTCCTTGGTGCGAATGCGAATGAGATCATATTCACGAGAAACACGACAGAATCATTGAATCTGCTCGCATACACGGTCCACGCAATCATGCCCAAACGCAAACATATTGTGCTAACTGAATTGGAGCATCACTCAAACCTCGTGCCATGGCAGCAGTTTGCGAAGCGGCATAATATGAGCATTGTTTTCATCCCCATGAAAAAAGATTTCACGCTGGATTACGATGCGGCCGAGAAGCTTATTGGCGGAGACACCGCGATTCTCAGTGTTGGCCACGTCTCGAATGCGCTCGGATCGATTAATGACGTGAAAAAACTCGTAAGTATGGGAAAAAACGCAGGCGCGATAACGATTGTCGACGGCGCTCAAGGCGCCGCTCATGTGCCCGTTAATGTCAAGGATATCAACTGTGACTTCTACGCATGCTCGGCGCACAAGCTGTTCGGCCCAACGGGAATTGGTGCGCTGTATGGAAGAAAAGAACTCCTTGAAAAACTCCCGCCATTCCTGTTCGGGGGAGATATGATCAAGACTGTCTCATATCAAGATGCCACATGGAATGATGTTCCCATGAAGTTTGAGGCCGGCACAGGTGCAATCGCAGATGCGATCGGTTTTGCGGAAGCGATTGCATTTATACAAACAATCGGCCTGGAGAACATAGCCGCGTGGGAGCGCGAACTCACGCAATACGCGTTGAAAAAGCTTCGTCTGCCGGGAATTACGCTCTTGCACGGGCATGACAGCGCAGGAATCATCTCATTTATCTGCGAAGAGATCCACGCTCATGACGTCGCATCATTAGTGAGCGATGATGGCGTCTGCATTCGAGGTGGACATCACTGCGCAATGCCGCTCATGGGAAAACTCGGAATCCCAGGAACATGCAGAATAAGCTTTTCAGTGTACAACAGTTTTGAGGACATTGACCAGTTGATATCTTCATTAGCAAAAATACAACACATGTTCAAGGAGGGGGGAAAGACATGAAAAATCAAAGAACACCCGAATATCCCGTGCACAAACAATTCGTGAAGCGGTGGAGCCCCAGAGCATTGTCAGGAGAGCCAGTAACCAAAGAACAATTAATGACGCTGTTCGAGGCTGCGAAGTGGGCGCCTTCGTCATACAATAACCAGCCCTGGAGATTTGTGTATGCGATGCGCGATACTCCTGCATGGAGCACGTTTATGAATCTTTTAGGCCAATTTAACCAGCAATGGTGCCAGAACGGCGCAGCGCTTGTCCTCGTATGCGCTAAAAAGAATTTCGAGCATAATAATAAGCCATCCCGCACGCATGAGTTTGACACGGGCGCCGCATGGATGAGCCTTGCGCTGCAGGGGAGCCTCAGCAAGCTCGTCGTTCACGGAATGGAAGGGTTTGATTACGATCGCGCGAGGACGGAATTAGGCATTCCGGACGACTGCGACATCGAGTGCATGGTCGCGATCGGAAAAAAAGGAAAAAAATCTCGTCTTCCCAAGGAACTCAGAAAGAATGAATTTCCGAACCAGCGCAAAAAGGTATCAGAAATCGTGTTCGAAGGGAGATATCAGGGATGACAATGGAAGCGCATGAGATGTACAGGGAGCATATTCTTGATTTGTATAAGCATCCGCATAATTTTGGCACGCTCAAGGCAGCTACAAACACGCATCGTGAGTTCAATCCGTTATGCGGTGATGATGTGACGATGGATGTGATTGTGGAAGATGGAAAAATCCGGGATATTAAGTTTCATGGGAAAGGCTGCGCGATTTCGATGGCCGCAGCGTCGCTTGTAACGGACGCGGTGAAAGGAAAACCAATAGCTGAAGTGAAGCGCATGAGCAAAGAGGATCTCCTTAATCTCTTGCACATTCCTGTAGGCCCTGTCCGGCTGAAATGCGCATTGCTGGCTCTCGATACGCTGCATAAGTCAATTGGTGATGCAAAATGATTGAGATACGGGATTTGCATGTGAGCATCGAAGGCAAAGAGATTATAAAAGGACTAACGATGAAGCTTGAACCTGGAAAAATCCACGCGCTCATGGGGCCGAACGGCTCCGGGAAAAGCACGCTGTCATTCGCACTCATGGGCCATCCAAGCTACGCAATAACCTCTGGCAAAATAATTTTTAAAGGCAAAGAGATCACACAACTGCCGCCGGATGAGCGCGCGAAACTCGGAATATTTCTCTCATTCCAGTATCCCAGCGAGATTCCAGGAGTAACCATATCGAATTTTCTTAGGACTGCTTTAAACGTTAGACGCAGCGAACCTATCGGCGTCCCGGATTTTATCAAGCTCATGGACGAAAAGATGAAACTGCTCAAAATCGATCCTCAGTTCAAGAAACGTTATGTGAATGAAGGGTTTTCGGGAGGGGAGAAGAAGCGCGCGGAGATTCTGCAGATGGCCGTGCTTGATCCTGAGCTCGCGATCCTGGATGAAACAGACTCGGGCCTTGATATTGACGCGTTGAGAACCGTCGCGGAAGGCATAAACGCGGTCATGACTCCTGAGAAATGCATTCTCATCATCACGCATTACAAGCGCATCCTCGAATATGTCAAGCCGGACAAAGTGTTCATCATGATTGATGGGAAGATAAAGCTTGAGGGCGAGGGAGACCTTGTTGACCATCTCGAAGAAAGAGGGTATGGCTGGATTCAGGACGAATAAGCCATTATTCTTTATAATTGGGATTTTCTATGAGCGCAACACGATAGGAGCTGCCGTTGAGCTTCCACGCTCCTTCATATCTTCCTTGGCCTACTCTAAAAAGCTCCATTGCGGGTTTAGCCTTAGCGCTTATAGCCAATCCGGCCTGGTCCATAAACGCAGAGCCAAATAATCTTCCCAACTCCGTAGCGATATGTAACGGAGGCCGAGCCGGTGTGAGCGTGAGGCATAGGGTCTCACCCGTGCGCTCCACCATGACACCCTTCCGTTGATGCCAACGGTGGTTCTCATACATATGCATCATGCCATTGAACATACGATGCCTGGTGATTACGAAAGGCAGCACTCCGTGTGCATGACCCACCAAACCAAACATGCAAACATCATCAATAGACCCCTGATGCTCACGCATGTAGATCGGAAGCGATGCGTATGCTGCGCTTGAATTCATGCCAGAAGAAAGTGCAGGAGCGTTTAAAAAACCTATTGTTGACGCGGAGGTGTGAAGAACTTCGGCGGATGCTCACTAAACTCTCTGCGGATGGCTTGTCTGAGCGGCTCGAGCACCTGAAGGTCGGCAATGATGTCCCGTATGAGGTCGGGAAGTTCCCTGCGCCCATTAAAGAAGGACACGCTCAATGCCATAACATCTCCAGCTAATGCGCCATATCTCGTAAGCGTTGTCTCTTGTATGCGGGGATTATCCACAGCAAGTCCGGTTTTTACGATATCATACAAATAGTCCTGAAATCTGGGGTCAAAAAAAGCCGAGCAGAAATGATAATATCCATCCTCAATAGTCCCTTTGCTTCGATAGACGGCGTCCGACAATGGTCGCAATGCGCCCATGACTTCATTCGGCTGAATGAGCATATCCCTAATAAAACACGTCTCTATTTATAAAGCCACCGGAGACCTGTCGGCACTCTTCGCTTGATTTCCGTGTTGCGCTTTTCTGTGAATTGCCTGCACTTATGAAAGCGGATGAACTTTGTTTTCATGATCCCGCAAAACCAAAGAAACTCTATGCGAAACGTCATAGAAGGGCGCGCCCAAACGAGAGCATAATATTGCCACCATGCTGATCCTGTCGTCATATACACGAGCGCTTTCTTCCCCTTAAGATGCCCAAGAGGTATAGCTCCTTCATAATGATACGCCCAGCGCGATGTAAATACGCGATCAATAAATCCTTTGAGAATGGCAGGCATCGACCCCCACCACACGGGAAATATGAAAATGATTTTGTCCGTTTGCTCAATCTTCTTCTGGATATCCTGATTCGTTTGTGAGACGGTTCTGTTCCCAGAGACATAATGTTCCTCTTCATGAAGCACGGGATCATAATGCATCGCGTATAAATCAAGCACTTCATATGGTTTTTTCTGCTGATCGAGGTTATTTTTAACTTCCTGAAGAATAGAAAAACAATGCCCACCCGTGTTCGGGTGAGCGTATATAACGAGCGTATTCATCTAAAACATCTCTTTTTTCCAGAGTGCTTTTTCAAGGCTCCACTTGCCCGCGCCGTACGCCTTCATGACAAGGAACGCCGCAAGATTGAGCAATGCGGCTTCTCCGCCATTCGCAAGCGGATTGATCCCTTGAGGAAAGTGCACAAACAACAGCGCCACAATCATCACAATGCCGCCGAGTATCGCTGCAAGGCGCGTGAATAAGCCAACGGCAATGCATATGCCCCCCACAAACTCAATCAAACCCACAAGCACCGCAAAGAAGCCTGCAGCTGGGAGTCCCATTCCCGAAAGCATGCCCGTGAATCCGGCGATGCCCGGCTGCGCGAACAGTTTTCCATAGCCATGTATGGCCAACACAATCCCCACAATCACGCGAAAGACCACGTAATAGTAAGGTATCATCTTATCCATGTTTTTCAGCATGTAATCACCCCATGCTCCCATTTCCGATGAGGGATATTTAAATGTTATGCCCTGGCATTCCAGTATCTTTAAATACTTCGACTGCGCAAAAAGCGCTATGTTATACCTCTTTGACTTTGATGGGACGCTCATATCGCCCAGGATCTATACGGAAACACGGGAAGACATCATTGATGACATTCTCAAGGAAAAGCAATGGACATCAGATGAGCTCATACGCTTCATCAAGAAGAAAAACGTGAAGATCAACAGGGATAGGAAAGTGGATACGGGAGAGCTGTGCAAGGCGCTGGGATTGGAAAAACTGTACTACAAGCATCTCGAAGCAGCGTTGAAGCGGCATAAAGCCACAAATCCAACGGCAACGGTCGTGCTCAAAGCGCTGGCCGCAAAAGGTAAGAAGATAGGGATAGTCTCAAATGCGCTGCATGAAACCGTTGCGTTGTTCACGCGAGTCTATAAAGTGGAACAGGCAGTGAATATCATATTTTGTAAAGATGATGCTGCCGCGGAGAAGTGGCAGCGCGCGTACTGGGAGAAGCTTATCGCCATGTACGATCTTCCCCCAAAGGATTGCATCATCATAGGAGATTCGTGGGAAGAGGATGTCGTCATGCCCGCAAAGCTTGGATTTCAGTCATTTTTTCTCAAGGAAGGAAAGAAGTTAAGTGATCTTCTGAAGTTTGTTCCTTAAATGCTTTTGGCGCTACGCTAAAGTCATCAATGCTGTGTTGCTTGACAGACTGGCCCACACGTATAAAAACTCCTGACACACCATTAGGAAACGTGCTGTCCTTTACGGAAATCTGCCTGCCCAGCGTCGTGAATGTAATTGTACTATCGGTTACGCCAGCTTTCATAACATAATAGATATCCATTGACGGATTCTGGACAAGCTCGGAGTAAATCACAGTCTCTTTACCCTGAATCACTTTTGATATGCGCAGCTCGGGGCTTGATCCAACTTGTCTGTAGAGCAAATAATAATTTTCAGTGTCCTGATATCTCAGGATAAATCCGTATGCTGGATCCTCTCGGTTGCCCATTGACGCGAAGGAAGCCTCGAGTTCCTGATTAGGAGCGTCAAGCGGAGTGATCGCGATGTGGTTTCCTGAGAGTGCGCTGTTCTGCAATGCATTCCCATACACAAAGAAATCGCCGCTGATCTCCTGCCAGCCTTTGCCGAGCGTGGACGAATCCTCCCGGTTGAAATTGTCTATAAAAGATTCCTTGCTGGTTTTTTGACGGGGAGCAAACCGGGCAATTACGGACAAATTGGAGTTCATGGAGAGCGTACAATCTTTGGTCCCTGCGCAAGCGCCTTCCCATCCCAGGAGCGAGCCCTGCGCGGTGAGTTTAATGAGAGATTCTGCGGCGTACAGCTCTGTGCAATCTGCTCCACAATTGATTCCTTCAGGTGATGAAAGCACATTTCCGGGCCCGACCACAGCTACGGTCAACGCAAACAAGGTCGGTGCTCCAGGAGTGACTGAGGTATTATCCCCGCTCACACCCTCGGACTTTTTTTGATTCCAGAACGTGTACGCTACATATCCACCCACTACCAGCATGATTAACAATGCGACGATGATGACCGTTTTCATAGCTACTTAAATTCAGGCACGGGAGTATTTAAAGGTTTGTTCGGAGAGTGCGTCAGCAGGGGAATGAATACCCCTGCGAGTATCATCTATATAAAGCTCGAAATTCCTCCGATTTTTCTCCACAAGACATAAAAGCCCAAACGTCCTCAATACATGATGATTTGCCTTACGCGGTTTTGGATCCTCGTAGCGCTATTCATTATTGCATATCTTATTTCTAAACATGTAATCCTTATGAAAAAAGCAATAGATGAGTACGCAATGCCGTTCATGATGTTTTTATTTTCCCTGGCAATTATCGCAGTCGTGACAAATGACCCCCTCACGTCTCTAGGCATTGACATTCCACTGCAGATGCAATGGATTGGCTCTCTTTTTACTGTGCTTTTCGGATCATGGCAGTTTTACCTCAGGCCCATGAAAGAGCAAGTGAACCGAATGGATCGGGAACTTGGTGAGTTGAAAAGCAAAGTTGACACCATTATCGTAGACTTGCAAATGGTTAAAGAAAGGTTAATGCAATTAACATAATCATTTTAAACTCTTTACGCATTCTCTTATCGCATGTTAACCGAAGCCGTTCCAAAACAAGAATTGCAAATCTCCTCAGTAGCCGAGGCAGAGTTGACGAAGCAGCAGTACAGAGTGATTGGAAAATACAAGCACTCCGCCGTGAAAGTCTGCGGCTGGACGAAGAAGATGATCAAAGGAGAGGGTGGCTGTTATAAGCTCACATTCTACGGCATCATGAGCAATCAGTGCATGCAGATGACCACGTCCATTAGCTGCGCGAATCGCTGCACGTTCTGCTGGCGCGGCTATAAAGCGCCCGTCGCGAAAGAATGGACATGGGGCGTTGATGATCCCGTAACGATTCTTGAAGATAGTTTGAAGCAACACCAAAAATTGCTTTCTGGCATGGGCGGACATCCGAACATGGTGAAAAAAGCGCATGAGGATTCTAAAACTGTCAAGCACGTTGCTTTATCTCTGACGGGAGAGCCGATTACGTATCCCAGAATCAATGAGATCATTGGCGAATTCAATAAGCTAGGAATTTCAACATTTCTCGTCACAAACGCACAGTATCCTGAGCAGATTCGCGATCTTAATCCCGTAACACAGCTCTATATTAGCCTTGACGCGCCGAACAAGAAGCTCCTCAAAGAAATCGACAAGCCATTGTTCAAGGATTACTGGGAGCGCTTGGTGAAGAGTCTTGAGTATATGGCGAAAAAGCCGCAGAGAACGACAATCAGGCTCACTGCCGTTATGGGTGAGAACATGGTTGATCCAAAAGAGTATGCTGACATGATCAAGAAAGGTGATCCTGATTTTATTGAAGTTAAAGGTTACATGTTTGTAGGAGCTTCACGGCAGCGATTGAGTATTAATAACATGCCATTACATGAACAGGTTGTCGAATACGCAAAACAATTAGAAGCCGTCATGCCAGAATATGAAATCGTTGTTGATCATCCTACCTCTCGCGCGGTCATGCTCGCAAAAAAGAAATTCAAAATTGATGGTGTTTGGCACACGTGGATTGATTTTCCAAAATATCATGAGCTTGTTCTTTCTGGAAAACCATTTACATCCATGGATTACATCAAGAAAACGCCAAAAGTTGGATTATCTGGCCAGAAAACAAATATGAAAAATAAAGAAGAAAGGGAATTGTAAGATATATCTAACTGTGTACCAATTCGCAACCCAAGTCAGTGCGTTTTTGTGCTGTTGCAATCTCTGGATGATCACGTAGGTATCGTCTTTCGAAAATCCGATTTTTTAACCCATGTTCTAAGGGTAGCGTTTCGTACAATAGCCCGCCGTTCATACCAATAGTTTCCATATTTGCAGAAACTCCATCCGCAACATGTTGGATCTTCAGTTTGCTATCATCCATGATACCTCTCCGAGTAAAGTTATCTTCAACAAGTGCATACACACCATCCCAAAAAACTGTTGTGGCATCCACTTCATCACGCAGCGGTGCAGAAAGAAGTGGCGAATTTAAGTACGCTAGATTTATTTGTGCATCAGTCAGCGCATCCCGATTATGTCTTCCTTCGTGGACTCTATTCGCAGCAGCGCTGGGATAATGTGCTTGCCCAGGATTCTTGGCGAGTAAAACAGCAAGCGGTGCAGCATCTTTCAGTAATTGCACAACTGTATTTTCAAGATCCTCCAGCGTCGCAATATCCCGCGTGTATTTATCCAATCGTTGAAGTTGATCCATTGTTTTTTCACCCCGATACATGCTCATAAAACGCACTTGTATTTAAACCTTTCTGTATTGTAGCCACTAAGTAGTAGTTAATACTCCCTATAAGAGTCTCTAGCAACGTTAAAAGAATCCATAAACGCTTCCTTGGCAAACTCAATAACCCTGCCATGATCAAGCCGCTCTCGATAGTCCGGACACGCCCTGCGGTTGTATGCGAGTAACGCCTCAAACTCATTAAGCTTCGCAGTGAGTGTTTGAAGATATTCCACGCCGTGCTCGGCGCTCATTGTCCGATGCACTTGGGGGTTTGATGCGGACGCTTTTGTGTCAACCACGCCATTCGGCTGAACATAGAACCGATGCATATTCGTCAGATAGGCAAATACATCTTCAAGCGCGCCATTTGAAAGCCCATTCCACCTTGCCACAAACCCATTCACAAATTCGGCCATCGCTTCCTGAACATGAACTTCCTGCAAGAACGCGTGATCCAAAAAAAGCTGTTGAACCGGCCCTGGAGCGTGCAATGCCTTCATCAGCGTTTCTGCTGATCTCACTTTAGGATCCCGAATACATTCACTCAAGGTCATGCCCGAGCAAAGTGCACGTCGGCTTATAAACCTAATAGGTGAATATCGTGCTCAGTTACCCGCTGCTTCTATGAGCGTGCGAAGATCTGCGACAAACTGATCCTCAAGTTTCTCCGAGCGCGAGACGCAGCGAACATTAAACTCATTTGCGATATGCTCAAGTGCTCTCGGGGCGTATAGGATAATCGTCGCGTCTTCCTTCCTTTTTTTAATGATCTCAACGGTCCTGCGCAGGGGCCCGAGTTCAAGCGAACACCCTCTGGAAGGATCAAGAACATAGACGTCAAACACGTTGCGGCGAACTAGTGCGTGCACGTCGCTCATCTTCTCCGCCCACTTATACGAGAGCCCATTCTTTTCACAGTAATAGCTCATCAAAATACGATACTCTGGCTCAGCAGCCCAGTGGAAGACGTTGAAATGGGGCATAAGCATTGAAAACGAATGTCCACATAAAAAGATTATTGAACGAGATTCAATCATACCTCTCCGTAAATATGCGCTCTTTCGGCACTCCCATTTTCTCTAAGAACGTCTTTACGGAGATAATCATTTCATTTAACCCGCAGATGTAGAAGTCAGCGTTGAAATCCTGAAGCTTCTCAAGCAGCACTTCAACCCTTCCATGCGCCCCCGTGTAGTCCGCTTGTGGCTTGCTCACAACATAGGAATACGTGAAGTGGCCATGCTTTCTGGCAAGCTGCTCAAACTCGTCTTTAAATAGTATTCCCGTTTCAGATCTGCAGCCAAAAATGAGATGAACGGGGGAAGTATAGCCTGTCATGAGCAGGCTCGGAATCATTGCCCGGAATGGGGAAACTCCCGTCCCCGTGGCAACAAAAACCATCGGATTTTCAGGATGCTGTATAGTAAACCTCCCATACGGCCCTGTGATCTCTATCTCGGATCCATTAGGAAGCTCATGGAGCAGCGTTGATCCGCTACCAAGTTTTTTCACGCAAAACTCAACATACTCGGCGTTCGGAGTACACGCGATTGAATACGGCTTCCTCAAAGGTTTTTCACCAGTAGGAATAATGAGCGACGCGAATTGCCCGGGAATGAATGAAAAGTCTGTTGGCACAGAAAACCGCAGGAGCTTGACATCTGGAGAGAGCTGTGTTGATTTCAATATTTGTGAGGGAAATCGGTGCATAGAGAAGGATGAGAAGTGAAGAGATTAAAAAGCTTATGGCGCGGGCGAGGCGGGGGATGTCCCTTACGGGGTGCCGAGCAGGGCAAAAAGCGAAGCTTTTTGACCGTCCGCCGCCAAAATTTAAAACAAAATATTAAAGTAAAATTTAGTGATGCGCAAACCTTCTCTCCACTTCCTTCCAATTCACGATATTCCACCAGGAAGCGATATACTCTGCGCGTTTGTTCTGAAATTTCAGGTAGTACGCGTGTTCCCACACATCAATGCCCAGGATTGGATTCATCCCCTGTGAAATTGGATTGTCCTGATTCGCCGTAGCGACAATCTGCAGTTTTCCATCTTTAACTGCGAGCCAC
>Ga0209542_10003241_pt1 | contig 35020 bp, 32 predicted proteins | sample RifCSPhighO2_01_FD_184028 | JGI IMG/M metagenome (GOLD analysis project Ga0209542, IMG submission 184028) | Soil microbial communities from Rifle, Colorado - Rifle CSP2_plank highO2_0.1 (SPAdes) (version 2) | ecosystem: Environmental > Terrestrial > Deep subsurface > Rock core/Sediment ...
TCGTGGTGCGACTATGAAAGATTATCAGGGGCCAACAGCCAACATGCTTTTACATTTGCAGATTCCTTTTGATGAAGCACAATCTTTTGTTAGTTCTTTAGGATATAAGTTTGATGAGAAAAAATTTAATTGGTGTTTGAGAGGTGTTGATAAGAAATATGGATTCGCTTATGGGGTTACAAGAAATAGTTGTTATATTGGTGATTTTGGATTTGAAGAAAATCATAGATTATTTACACTTGCATTATTGAAACGTTCTGATAATGAATTTGTTTTTTGGGGTGAAAATGGTTGTCAAGAATTTTTATTTCCAGGATTTGGTGCATCTTTACTTCTTATACCTAAAATTCTAATAACTGATGAACAAAAAAACCAAATTCTTAAAAATGCTGACTTAAATAAAAAGATTTTATTGAAAAGTTACGAACAAGAAATGACCATACAAGATTATTTCAGAAATATTAGAAATACGAATGCAGATTTTTTCTTTAGATCTTATGTTGAAGAGAATTTGTATATTCTCCGTGCTTTATATAAAAATAAAATCCCAATAATTTACCACCAGCCAAATACTCCAACATTGTATGCGGTTCAGGGAGAAAATCTTGAGAAATTAATTTCGGGATAATTTTATTCCCTCGTTAATAATTTCAAATTTAGATTCTTTTAATTCTGGTTTTTCTATTATTAATTTTCTTGGATCTTTTTCTAATTTTATTATTTTTTTTGAGAATCTTTTTATTATTTCTTTTGCCAATGGGGTTATTTTATTTTCCATATTTGAATAAACCTGACTTGTAATTATAACTGGAATTCCGGAATTTGAAATTTCATTTAATATTTTTAGTTGTTTTCCAAGCATTGCTTTTGCTATTTCTGGTTCTTTAGAATATAATCTCCTATAATAATGTGTCAGGGAATCTATAATTATTAGAGAAATATTTTTTATTTTTTCTAATGATTTTATTTGTGTGTGCTGTATATTAAAGTTTTTTATTTTTAAGATTAATATATTTTTTATACATTCTTTATCTCTGTTGTTTAATAATTGTGTAAATCTTTCTGTTGAAAAATTGTTTTCTGAATCTAAGAATAAAACTTTTTTATTATTTAATGCCTGTTCAATTGCAGCTAATAAACATAAAGTAGTTTTTCCTGTTCCTGCTTCACCATAAATTGCTGTTAAATTGTTATAATTTTCCAGTAAATTATCTAAATCTTTTAATCCTGTTTGAATCATAATAATTAATAAGGAAATTCTGTTTATATTTGTTTCTTAAAAATTATTTGGTTTTTGTGAAATCTTTTCTTTAGCGAAATATTTATATATTTTGTGTATACCACTAATATATACAATGAATATAAAAATGAAAGATATATTTGACCAAGTTGTTTTATGTGAGAAGTGCAATGTCAGAACTATAAAGAATTACACTTCTTTAGAAGGATTTAAGATCAGGGTTTTAGAATGTCCGAAATGTGCTGAGATAGTTTATCATCCTGGAGATATTAAGGAATATGAGGAATATAAAAAACTAAAGACAAGGGATTTTAATGTTAAATTAAGGATGGTTGGAAATAGTTTTTGTGTATCAATACCTAAAGAGTTTATTGATTTTCATAAAGAATTTGAAAAGGAATTTAATGACTTAGTAAGAATGAATTTAGATGGTCCAGGCAAAATAAGTATGTTTTTTTATAGCAAAAAGTTTTATAATAACAAAGAAGATAACATTGAACAATGAAAATGGAAAAAACACCAGAAGTCAAACTGAAAGTCAGGGAAGCTCTTCAAGAAGAAGCATATAAAGGTATAATCAGAATGGATAGCCAGACTATGCGTGATATAGGCGTAAGACCGGGTGACATAGTTGAGATTGAAGGTGGAAGAAAAACAGTTGGAATAGTTGATAGGGCATATCCTACTGATGTTGGGCAAGCTGTTATTCGAATGGATGGAATAATGCGTAGAAATGCCAAGACAAGTTTAGGAGAGTATATTATAGTAAGAAGGGCTGATGTTAAAGAAGCTAAGAATATAACAATAGCACCTGCGCAAAAAGGAGTAACAATCCAAGCAGATCCAATAATCTTTAAGAGAGGATTACTTGGAAGGGCTTTAATGAAGGGAGACCAAGTTGCGCTTGGAGGAAGCAGAAAAAGAAGAAGAATGATGGAAGGTGGACCTTTCGAAGATTTATTTGATATATTAGAACCTGATTTTGGAGTATTTGGATTTTCTGGTTTAAAATTTATTGTTGTTAATACTGATCCTGGACAAGCAGTTTTAGTTACTGAAAATACTGAAGTTGTTTTGAATACTAAATCTGTTGGTGTAAGTGAAGAAAAAATTGTTGATGTTACTTATGAAGACATTGGCGGATTAACAGATGAAGTTAAGAAAATAAGAGAAATGGTTGAATTACCTTTAAAACATCCTGAATTGTTTACTCGACTTGGTGTTGAACCGCCGAAGGGTGTATTATTACATGGGCCTCCTGGAACTGGTAAAACCTTACTTGCCAAAGCTGTGGCTAATGAAACTAATGCACATTTTATACATTTAGATGGTCCATCAGTAATGAGTAAATATGTTGGGGAAGCTGAGAAAAGAATAAGAGATATATTTGAGGAAGCTGAGAAAGGTGCTCCAAGTATTATATTTATTGATGAAATTGATGCTATTGCAAGCAAAAGAGAAGAAAGTTATGGTGAAGTTGAAAGAAGAGTAGTTGCACAATTACTTTCTGTTATGGATGGATTGAAATCAAGAGGAAAAGTTATAGTAATAGCTGCTACAAACAGACCTAATTCTATTGATCCGGCATTGAGAAGACCTGGAAGATTTGACAGAGAAATAGAAATTGGTGTGCCAAAACAAGAAGGAAGATTACAAATTTTGAAAATCCATACAAGAAATATGCCTTTAACAAAAGATGTTGAATTAAATGAACTTGCCAGAGTAACTCATGGTTTTGTTGGTGCGGATCTGGAATCTTTGTGTAAAGAAGCTGCTATGGTTGTTTTAAGAAGATTGTTCCCAGATATGCAGTCTAAGAAAGATGAACAAATTTCTCCTGAAATTTTAGATAAATTAATTATAGGGATGGGTGATTTTAAAGAAGCTTTAAAATTAGTAAGACCAAGTGCTTTAAGAGAAGTACTTATAGAAAGACCTACACAAACCTGGGAAGAAATTGGTGGATTAGAAATTGTAAAACAGGAATTAAAAGAAGCTGTTGAATGGCCTTTAAAATATCCCGGAATTTTTAAAAATTTGGGAGTTACTGCCCCGAAAGGAATATTGTTATATGGTCCTCCCGGGACTGGTAAGACTTTACTTGCAAAAGCTGTAGCTAATGAAAGTGAATCTAATTTTATTTTAGTTAATGGCCCAGAATTATTGAATAAATATGTTGGTGAAAGCGAAAGGGGAGTTAGAAAAATATTTGAAAAAGCAAGACAAGCAAGCCCTTCAATTATTTTCTTTGATGAGATAGATTCAATTGCCCCTAAAAGAGGAAGAGCTTTTGATTCTGGAGTTACAGAAAGGTTAGTAAATCAATTATTAACTGAGATGGATGGTTTACAAGAATTAAATGATGTAATAATTATTGGTGCAACAAACAGACCGGATATAATTGATCCTGCGTTATTGCGGCCTGGAAGATTTGATAGGGTAATATTAACTCCTGTGCCTGATGATAAAGCAAGGTTACAAGTATTGAAAATACATACTAAAAATATGCCTTTAGCAAAAGATGTTGATTTGGATGTTATAGCTGAGAAAACTCAAAATTATGTTGGATCTGATATGCAGGCTTTATGCAGAGAAGCAGCTATATTAGCATTGAGAAAAGATATGAATTCAAAACAAGTCACTATGAAAGATTTTAATGAAGCTTTGAAGAAAGTCAGAGCATCTGTAACGCAGGAAGATATTAAAAAATATGAAGAAATAGAAGATGAATATTTAAGAACTGCGAGAGGTGCAGGTATAAGAGAAAAAGATGTAATTAATTACATGGGATAAGTTATGAACGAATCTGGGACAGGATTAAATTCTAAATAGGTTGTACCACATATTTCTATAGAATATGGTAGTATTAATTCTATCTTCTCTTTATGTCTACATTCCATTCAAACATTTTTTTCTTAGAAGCAAAACCAGATTCCGAATTATTGACAATTGTTTAGTTCCAAAAACATGAAAGGGACATTTTAATGTGGTTATTGTCTTTAGACTTTAAAAATTACTTTGTTTTAGCAAAAAATATTAAAGAAAATCAAAATTTTTATCTACGGAGGCAAAACCAAGTTAAATAATTATATTTATTAATCAGTTTTACTCTTAAAATATATGAAAAAGAGGGATTTGAGGATTTATATTTTATTGATTACTTTTCTTTGTTATCTTAGTATTGTCTTTGCCTTGAATTTTAATGGTTTGACTTACACTTTAGATGGAAAAACTTTGAATGGTACTATAATAAATATTACAATAAGGAGTTCTGATTTTTCAGTTATTGGATATAATAGTTCAACTTCAAATGAAACTGGTGGTTTTAATTTTACTGTATCAGAAAATCAGGCGTGGATGTACCAAGTAAGTTTATATCATAAAAATGGTAGTTTTGTAGATTATGTTGGAAAGAGTTTGCCTGCATTACCCTATGGTGAATTTTCTACAATTGCACCTATGAGTTTTTATTTGGATACTGCGGGTACAATAAATCTTACAGTAATTAATTCTACAGGTCAGAGAATAACTTTTGAATATGAAATAAAGGACACAAAGCTTGGATTTCCTATAGCTGAAGAATTTGATAATTATGTTTCTGAAGCAGTAGTTAATGTACCATTAAATAGAAATTATTCGACTGTGATATTTCCTCAGCAAAATATGCCGGCAAATTTCAACTGGAATAATTTTTCAGCAATAACTTCTTATACATTTGGTACTGCTTTAACTGGAATTTTATCTAATTATAATTATACAACTAAGACTGTAAATAAACAATTTAATATAACTAACCAGTTATTGAGATTGACTGGTTATATAAATAAAACTGGAATTGTAGGATGGAATACAAATAGTATAACTATAGTTCCATATGTATTAGAACCAGGAAATACGGTTTTTGCAGGAGAGCCAATGCCTTATAATTTTAGTATGCCTAATGCGCATGGCGATTTTTACAATGTTACGAATGGATTTTATAATATTTCACTTCCAGCAGCAGCAGAAGTTTCAAATATGATACTTTTTGCAACAGCAGCTAATTCTTCAATTTATTATGGAGCTTTTAGAAATCTTAGCCTGTCTTTGGGTGATGCATCGCAGCAACTAAATTTTTCTATGCAGGGTTTATTTGGGAATCCTTTGAATATATCCATGAATAATTTAAATGGTTGGAATTTAGTAAATATTTCTACTTCCCTGCAAACATTTAATCTGGTGAATTCAACAAATTCTACTCTGTCTCAGGCATCTGCCTTTGCTGAATTAACAGTTGATTATTCTGGTTATGATGCGATTGAATTTAAACTGGCTGTTGATGTAGACCAAAATTCTGCATCCAGTGGTATTATAATTCCATTGCTTAATGTCACAGGTGTAAAAGAAATGAATGTTTATTCTAATAATTATGCTCCGAAAAGATTAACCAAAACAGTTGCAGAAATTAATTTAAATAACAATGTAACTATGACAACATTTAATCCTGGAGAAATAGATGGGACAGTTGGTCAGTCAAGTGTGAGTATTGCTTTGTATATTTCCAATTCAACTTGTGATGTTCCAAGTCCTCCGACTGCCTGTAATCTTGGAAATTCAGCAACAATGGATAGTTTTAATCCTATAAGATCGGTTTTTGGTGGTGGAGCAATAAGTTTTAGAATGGGTATTGGTAATGTGAAAATTCATTATGTAAATGTAGATATGATTGCTTCAGGTCCGCCGGATGCGTTGTTTGATGATTCGACTACAAATGCAGGTTCTTCTTCTTCATTTGATCAAGCCTTGAGATTTGGATCTGGAGGTCCGACAATTTATGATTATGTTTTAGTTTCAATTCCATATTCTGAAACTGCAGGATCTGGTTTAAATGAAAATGGAGAAGTAAATATGTCTATACCTGTGTTATATGATGATAACTGGAATATAGCGTGGAATACTACAACCAATGGAACGTCTTCGACTTCTTTAGCAGGAAATTATTCTCACTATAGCAACAAAGCAACTGACTGGTCTACTCTAATGAGTTTAACTACATGTGTAACGTCTGTCTCTAACTTTAATGCAACTTATCCTTGTTACATTGATACTGCAAATAATCAAATATGGATAAGATTGCCTCATTTTTCCGGGACTGGACCAAATGTCAAAGGCAGCGTTGCTGCTTCAAGCAGTTCTACTACAACATCCAGTTCTGGTTCAAGTGGCGGTTCAAATCAAACAGCTCTTACATTTAAACCTACTGGAGAACAATTAAGTTTAGGATATACACAAATTTTAAAAGTGAATGAACAGATAGAGGTGACTATTTCTGGAGAAAAGCATAATGTGAGATTAGCAGAAGTTGGGTCTTCTTATGTAAAGATTATAGTACAATCTAATCCGCAAAATGCAACTTTATTTGTTGGAGATACTAAGAAATTTGAATTGGATAATAATGGCAATTATGACTTAAGTGTAACTTTAAAATCTTTAGGTAATAACAAAGCAGAGATGATTGTAAGGAAAATTTTTGAATTAATTAAAGAAGTCCCAAAGGATACAACTGGATCTGTTCCTAAAGGGGAAGGTGTTTCTCAAATAAATACAAATAATCAAGAAAATTTAAATCCTGAAGAGGAAAAAAGCGGATCAAATATTAAATTATTATTATTCATTTTTGCGTTAATTGTTTTTATGTTTATTAGTGGATATTATTTTTTAAACAGAAGGAATAAACCTCCTCATGAAAAGAGAAAATGGCTTTAAAAAATATTTAACTTACTTTATTTTAATTATGATTATTTATGGTGCTTTGTTTAATAGTTTAGTTTTAGGAATTGGGATATTTGCAATGATATTTTATTTTTAGTTAAGAGTTTTAAGAAATAAAGCTTATCATCATACAAGAACTACAAATTATTAATCATCTACTTTAGTCAATATAATTGGCTTGTCTTTAATATAAATTGTATGTTCATGCTGTGATACTAAACAATTTTCTTCTTTTTCTGGCAATTGTGGATATTGATATATAATTCCTAATTTTTCCAGGTTTGATAATGCATAATTTACTTTCGCTAATGGGAATTTTGGAACTAAATAACGTTTAGCAAATGGCAATGTTGAAAATTCTTTCTTGATAAATAATAAAATTTCTTTTGTAATAGAATCTCTTACTGGCTTAAATTCATAAAGACGATAATTGCTTGATGCTTTTCCTTCTTTAATTAATCCCATTCCTGTTGATGCAAAAGGTTCGATAGCAATTATCATATCTTCTTCTAATTCTGTTTTGTCCTTATTGTTGTAATTTGGAATGCTTAAGTTACTATGTAAAATATATTGATCAATTTTATGCCCTGATAGATTCTTAATTGGATGAAAGCCATATTTTGTAATTACATTATCTACTGCTTCTCCTATTTCACAAACTTTTGTTCCTGGTTTTGCTAATTTTATTGCTGCGTCCAATGCTTCTTTGCTTGCTTTTATTAATTCCTGATTTTTATTTGTAGATACTTCCAAAGTCAAGGCTGTATCTCCAATATAACCGTTTATATGTGCGCCAAGGTCAAGCTTAACTAAATTCCCTTCTGAGAAAACTGAATTATCTTCTGGAAATGCTGTGTAATGCGCTGCTATTCCATTAATTGATAATTGGACTGGGAAACCCGGCTTTGCTCCTTTTTTTACAATAAATTCTTCTATTTTTCTTGAAACTTCTAAAAAATTTGATTCTGGTTTAATTAATGTTTTACCATATTCTCTTGCTTCTGCTGCAATTTTTCCAGCTTTTTTCCATGACTCTAAAATTTCATTTTCCATTGATTTTTAGACTTTAGTAATGTTTATAATTTTTCCTATAATTTTTATTTTGTCTGAATGTTCTTATACAAATGAGATTTCATTAGAAATTAAAACAATGAGTTTTGATCATGAGATTCTTTGTTCTGTTGAACACAGGGGTTTTACATCTGGAGTTACAAGAGAAGATATTATTTATACTGAAAAAATGTATGATGAGGAATGCAAAAATATGTGTGAGAAACGTAAAGGTATTACTGTGAAATTTTTTAATTATATTCCTGGAACATCTAATGCTTATTCTTATGGTATAAATTGCTTAGTTAATAAAAATTACTGAAAATATTTCTTTAAGTAATTGTTTTCTAAATAAAAACTAATATTTTTATACTTTTTATTTTAGAACCCAAGGCCATAAGAAATCATACTACAATCTACTTCAGTTTCTCTTTCCTCGCGGGTTTTAGATTTTATTGAAAATTTCTTTGTTATTGACTTATTATTTTGTTCTGCTTCTATTTCTACTTTAATTGAAATTGATTTTTTAATTATTTTTGCCTGATATTCATATTTCTTTATTTTTTCAAGCGAATCTTTTGAAATTTTAAATATTTGGGATGCTTCTAAGAATGATATTCCAATTACAAATCCTTCTGAATCAATGTTTAATATTATATCTCCTTCTCCTGGTTCTGATTTACAAAATTTTGATCTTAATAATATTGAATAATTTTCTTTTTTATCCTTTATCTTTAATTTTAGATTATCTTCTTTAGGATAATAAATATATTCCCCTTTCCTTTTGAATCTAAACATTTTTCATTCATAATTGTTATAATTAAGAAATGCTTATTAATATATTTAATGATTGTGAAATTTTTATCTTTTCATTGCACACTATCTTTTTTATGGGTATAAATTATTTTTATAGTTAACTTGATTCAATTATTATTTTATTTCCATCAGGATGAATGTATACCTCTTTTCCTTCTTTTAATTTTAAATATTTAACTATTTTTTTTGGTATTCTAATAACTGATGAATTTCCTGCTTTTGTAATTTTTGTTGTAAGCCCTAAACCCCATATTCCTTCTTTTTTTGCACTTTCTTCTATTTTTTTTGTTGTCTCTGAATCTGTAAATGACTCATTACAATTTGTACATACTTCTGCTGAAAATTTTCCTAAATAGACTCCAAACATATATTCCTTAATTTTCTGCTTTTCTAAATTTCCTTTCTCGCATATGGGGCATTTCATTTTTTCCACCTCGGCTTAACTGTAATTATAAAATAATCTTCATTTATTTTTTTTGATACTGCTGTGAAATATCTAAAATGGAATAATATTTTATTTGGATTTTGCAGTTCTTTAGCACCTACTTTTATTGCTTGTTCTATTTCACTTTCAGATATTCCTCTTTCTATCATCTTTTCTCTTGCATGTTTACTGTATTTCAGCAAGTTGTAATCACCGTAATATATGTAATTACATGTAATATATAAATTTTTCTGTAGTATTTATATAATATAAATTTATTCACCCTTGTTGAATAATATTATTGATTGCTATTGTACACTATCTTTTTTTATTTGAAACTAATAAATTTAGAACATTTTTTAAACTTATTATTGTTCTATTTTTTATGGGTGTAAATTTAGGAAATATAGTTCCGAAGGAAGAGATTAAATTTGAAGATTTAAAGAATAAAGTAGTTGGAATAGATGCATTTAATGCGCTGTACCAATTTTTAAGTTCTATTAGGGGACAGGATGGAAGTTTATTACAGGATTCGCGAGGTAATGTAACATCACATCTTCAGGGATTATTTTCAAGAACTTTAAATTTAATGGGAAAAGGAATAAAATTAGTTTATGTATTTGATGGAAAAGCACCGGAATTGAAATCGCAGCAGAGACAAGCGAGAGATAATAGAAAAATTGCAGCTGAACATAATTATAATGAAGCTAAAGATGAAGAAGATCTTGAATTGATGTATAAATATAGCAAGCAATTTTTAAGACTAAATAGTGAAATGATAAATGAAAGTAAAGAATTAATAATTGCTATGGGAATTCCTGTTGTGCAAGCTCCAAGTGAAGCTGAAGGACAAGTTGCATTTATGTGTAAAAATAAAGATATAGATTTTGCTGCATCTCAAGATTATGATTCTGTTTTATTTGGTGCACCTAAATTAATTAGAAATTTGACTTTAAGTCAGAAGAGAAAAATAAATGGTGGGAGGACTGTTTTTACATTTCTGGAATTTGTTGAACTTGAAAAAACTTTGAAAGAATTAAATATATCCCATAATCAATTAATAGTTTTGGGAATACTTTCAGGTACAGATTTTAATCTTAAAGGTGTAAAGGGAATTGGTCCTAAGAAAGCGCTTACCATAGTCAAGCGACACGCTGATAGTGAAGAGGGATTTGATCAGTTATTTAAAGAATTGAATGTTGATTTTAACTGGAAAGAAGTTTATAATATTTTTAAAAATTTACCTGTTGACAATAATTATAAATTAAAATGGAATGATCTTGATGAAGAAAAAGTAAAAGAAATTTTAATTAAGAGGCATGATTTTAATTTAGAAAGAATACAAAGTTTGTTGGATAAATATTCTAGTGAAAATAAATTAAAAGGACAGAAAGGACTGGGAGAATTTTTTTAAAATTATTTGTTGTAAACATCTTCGATTGTTTTCTCAATACTTTTTCCTATTATTTCCAATGACATATCTCTTTTTATTATTTTTTGATATTCCTCAATTATAATTTTTGATTCCTTTCTATTATTGTATATCCATTCAATTTTTTGACAAGCTTCTTCCCAATCATGCGAAGGATCTTCAATCTTTCTTCCAATTTCGTCCCAAATTTTTCCTGCTTTAAATCCAAATAGATAATTTGGAAGATTTGCCATAGATGGTACTGCATTATCTGTCCAATCTTTTCCTACTGGAACGACCGCAGGAATACCACAACTTATTGATTCTAAATGTGACTGACCATAAGTATCTCCTGAACTGGGAAAAATGAATACGTCTGTTGATCTATATATTTCTCTCATTTCTTCCATTGTAAATCCCCTAAATATTGGCAATACTTGCTCTTCTAAATTATTTTTTTTAATTTCATTTTCAATTGCAAATTTTGTATCTTCGTTTTCTGCTTGACCACATATAATAAATAAAAAATCTTTCTTGTTCTTGTCTAAAAAATGTTTTTTAAATGGTTCGATAAATCTATGTACTTTTTTTGTTTTGCCTAACCTTCCAGCATATATGATCTTAAATTTATTCTTAATATCTTTTTTAGTTAAATTTTCTATAAATTGAGAATTTCCTGGTGTCCAGAAATTAGTTTCTATTGGCCAAGGTATATATCTACAATCTCTTTTTGTATAATTTCTTAGTTCTTCTGCATAATCTTTAGTACCTGTTATTAATATATCACTCTTTTTTGCTAAATCAAAAGTGCCTTGCCATAATCCCCAATATGGCATAACAAATATTGATTTTATTCCTTTTTTAATACACGAATCTAAAAGTTCATTTGAGACTTTTGCACTGCCCCTTATTATTGCTATATCTAAATTTGTTTCTTCTATTCTTTTTGCTATTTCTTTATCAGTATAAAAATTTACTTTTTCTTTTTCATTATTTCTTGAATCTCCACAAAAAGCATAACCTTCAACATTATAATCTTTATTTAGAAGATAATTAAAAATTGATTCTGTCCATCTTGCTACACCATCTGGAATATTTCCATTTCTATATCTAAAATGACCTACTAAACCAATTCTTATTTTATTTTTCATAAACTCTGTGTATAAATAAAAAAACTAATTCTTATTTCCAAAGTAATTTATCTAATTCTAATCTCAAGGGTTTTGCCTTTTCTATATAACTTGAATCCCTAGTCTCTGCTTTCCATAAATTTCTTGTTATATAATGTGGATCTGCTTTCCAATCTAATTTTAATTGCGCTGATGCTGCTATAAAATGTGCTTCTGCTACCTCTTCTTTCAACTCAATAACTTTTTCTGCATATTCTTTTGCAGCTAAAAAATCACCATTATCTAATTTAGATCTGGCTATCAAACAATAAGTTATTTTTAATTCATTAATTAATTCACCATTCCTAACCACATAACTTCTTACCATGAGATCTGCAGCCTTCAATTCCACATTTTTTTCTTCTAATTCTCTTTCTAATGTTTTTGTTTTTTTTGTTTCTTTATTATAATTCTCTTTGAGAGTTGAATTTTCTAATCTCAAAACTGTTAAATCTGCTCTATAACTTGTAATTTTTCTTTCTTCTTCTTTTAATCTTTCAGCTAATGCATCTGAATTATTAGATCTTAATTTTGATCTTAGATTTTTTATTTCTTCTTCTTTAGTTTCTATTCTATCTTCTAATCCTTTTAAATTTAATTTTAATTCTTCTATTCTTCTTGCGTAGGTTATTTCTTCTGTAGGAATCTCTCCACTGCTTTGTAAATATCCTCTTCTACCTTTTTTGTATTTCTGCCATTTTTCTACAGTATCAATTTCACCTGCAAAATGATTTATATCTCTTAATGTATTACCATAACTTTCTCTTAGGTTATCTGGTGTGTCTGTTAAATCTGAATGAAGCACTCTAGTTTCTTCTTTTTTTGCTGCTTTTATTATATTAACTATACTCTGATCTGGTAAATTTATTTTACCATATAAAATTAGTTGTTCATCTAATCCCAATAAAGATAAAAGATTCCTAGTTAAATCTAAATTTCCCATATGTTTTGCAAATAAGGTTAATATATAAATATTGCCTTTGTCTTTACTCTATAGTAATTAACAGAAACCTTTATAAATTTTAGTTATATTCTTTTTTTATGTCACATCAAGTTGATTCTGGAAATAAACCATTAGGATTTTTATCTTCAGGTATTGAAGAGATTACTAAAACCAGGAACCCGCTAATGCAGACTGGAGCTATTAGACTTGCTGCTGAAGATGGTTATAATGATATTGGAATAGTTTATGGTGCACCTTTTTATAGTTCTGGAAAAATACAAAGTGAGCATTTACCTATTTTAGATGCAGATGGTAAATTAGGAGATTTTTATTGTTTGACTGAAGGTTTTGATAAAGAATTTAATGCAAGAAATTCTAAAGGTCATGTTTTAAGCCTTGCAGCAGCACTTGCATTTATGGAACATTCTTATCCAATATTAAGAGCTGCTGAAAACCCTAGAGAAATGATGAATACTCTGGCTAGAAAAACTGTGGAGGGATTATACAGTAAGGTTCTTAGGAATACACTAAATGGAAATCTTGATATGTCCTTAGTTGGAGTTCTTCCAGGAACTACTGCAGGAACTGCCAGGGTTGTTGCTTTAAATTTAGGATCAACAAATGTTATGAAATATGAATCTCAAACTGGAAATTATTCATTTTTATTTAATGGAAGATCTAATGGTGAATCAGTTTTACGTTTGGAAGATAGAGGCATTGAACTCAAAGAAGTTAAAGGATATTTGGGTTCTAGTGAGAGTGCCAGATCTTTTATTCCAGCTTCTTTGTCTTATTGGAAGATAGAAGAAACTGTAATTAAAGAAGAAGATTAAATTTATTTATTGAGTTTTATCGCTGATGCATGGATGAATCCTAATTCTGCTAGTAAGCCTTATGTTGGGAAAGCTTTAATGAAAGGAGCTAAGAGAATAAATTTAGTTTCCTCTGCTTCAAATGAAGGAAAAAGCAGACAACCAATTGGAAAAATAGTTGAAAATCTTGCTAAGAAAGTAAATGATCTTGATAAAGAATGGTATCAGGGTTCCAAAATGTGGTGGGATTGTGGTATTATTGGATTAAAATATATTGGAGAAGATAATACTAGCGATTCTAAGGCTTTATATTGCAATGAACTAATTAAACTTGCTGGTGAAACAATTAATATTATGAAACAACTTGGAATTGGAAATGTTGAGCAAAATGATATAAAAGGATTATTGCCTGCACCTTTACAATCTTTAGTAAAAACAGATAAATAATTCTTTAGCAAAATACATTTACCTCATTACTATTTGCGGATTGAATGGTAAATTCTTTGACATTAAATCATATATTCTTTTTGCGTCTTGTTTTCTATTGTTGGATATATAAAAATTCATTAAATTGGAATATCTACTCAACACTGCTTGACTATACAATCCTAAATTCATATCTGTAACTTTATCTAAATTATATTTTTCATTTACAATCATTTTAACATGAGATGCATTTTTAGTGGCTCTTTCTTTATTTTCAAATAAATAATTAAATAAATCAACCATTCTATTTGTATCGCCTGGTTTTGTCCCATATGCTAATTGTGGTTCTACATAAACTTCATGACTTCCATCAACATCTCCCATGATTACAGGGGTTCCCATAAACATTCCTTCTAAAGCAGCTATAGAAAATGTTTCATGGTGGCTTGGGATTGCTAAAACATCTGCAGCTTTTAAATGTGCAGCCAAATCCTCTTTATCTTTTAGCCAACCTGTGAAAATAACACTATCTCTATATTCTGGTCTTATGTTATCATAAACTAAATCTTTACCTTCATATGCATCTCCAACCATCAACAATGTGGCTTCTCCATATTTTTCTTTTATTTTATCAAATGCTTTTGCTAAATCTGCAGCACCCTTTGGAACAGTTATTCTACCAGAATATATTATAATTTTTGCATTGTTTCCACCAAATTTTGATCTTATATTTCTGGCTTTTTCTTTAACTCTTGAATCTTCTGAATATATATGAAAATCAGACCCATTAGGTATTATTACTTCTCTCTTGTTTCCTTTTGAACATTCTGGATACCATTCTTGCGAAGCCTTGTATGTAAAGTTAGTTAAATAAATTAATTTATCTGCTTCTTCTAATAACATTTCTTGAAGTTTACATGCTTGCCAATCTTTGAAATATTTTTTTATTTCTTTTTCTCTTGTTTCAATTGGTCTTGAATTTAGCCAATTCATTACATCTATCATACTTGTATCCTGACTCTCTTCGGCTTCTAAACGACCGTAATGGGCAATTAAACCGTGGACATGATAAATAATAGGAATATGTTCTGCAATAATTCTTATTTTTTTTAAATCTTCTTTATGAAAATTGCATGAGTGTAGATCTATAACAGCATATTTGGCCCAATCTATTTTATTTACAAAATCTTCAAAATTATACCATGTTGGATTATTATTTTCTTCACTAAAACCGACTACTCTTGAATTGGGATCATATTGAATAAAGTCTGAGCCTATATTTCTTGTTTCTAGTTTAGTCCTTAAACTTTTTACTACTGCATCTACTCCACCATTGGATCCCCACCCTGAAAATAATATTCTATCTTCTATCATGTTACTATTCTATGGTAGTTATCAACTTAAAAAGCTTTCGATTTGTTCAACTGCTTTTAAAATAATTCAGGACTTGAAAAAACAGAAGAATCTAAGTGAAATCCAATTTTGTATTTAATGAAACAACTGCCTGACCACCATTATCAATTAATTCTAAGGTTAGATCAACCATTCCACCCATACGGGCAATTAGTCTTGGGTTTCTTATTGGACTATTTATAATATTCCCAACTGGAGCACCAATAAGATTCCATCTAATTTGATAATTTGTTATATTTCCACCAATAATTGTTGGTCTAAATCCATAATTTACATTAGTTCTTAAATTGAATGTCTGATTTGAATTTGTATTATTAATTTGATATACAATGTTTCCGCCCCTATCCAAATTTTCAATATTCAAGGTAAGAATTGGAGTATTTTGTTGATTATATCCACCACCATATTGTGTATTATATGGATTTGTTCCAGGTGCAGGAACATTAATATCTATAATTAATTTTGTTTGCTGGTTTGTTCCTGTTCTCATAAATAAGCATCTTATTGTTTTTGTTCCAGGAGACCTAATAACTAAAGTTCCTCTTCTTGTTCCACCGTTGATTTCCGCCCACCTATCAGGTCTTGCAGGATAATCCCAAGTTATAAGATAATCATTTAAATTTCCATTTTGTATTGTTGGTTCAAAGTATAAAATTTCTCCAATTGTTGCATTTATATTATTTGGATTTTGGTTTGTTGTAAGATCTGGGATTGGATTTCTTCTGTTTCCAATACTTCTATGCACATTTAATGTTGGAATTTCTTGATTCTGCTGATTTGTTCCAGCTGCACCAACATTTACTGTTAATTCTATTGTATTTTCTATTGTTCCATTTCTTTCAAATGTGCAGGTTATTGTTTTCATCCCAGATGTTAATGTTCTTAAAATTCCAGAAGGAATAGTTGCATTTCTCATATATCTAAATTCGTTTCTTGAGGTGTTGCTAACCATATTTATATTATAATCTGCTAAATTTCCGTTATTAATTTCAGGTACTAAATAGAAAGATTCATTTAAATTTGATCTCATGCTAAAATCTGCTTGACTTCTTGAAATTACCGTCCTATTTCTATCTAAAACATTTAAGAAAAATTCTGGATTATTTCTTTGATTTGTTCCACCTTGGTTAGGAGTTACATTAATATATATTGTATCAAAAAGTGGGGCATTATTAACTGGATTTATCCACATACGCACTGGATGAAGCTGATTTAGAGCAACTATTGCTATTGTATGTTCTCCAGGTTGTAAGATTAAATGATGCTGAGCAAATGGTAATGTTAAGTTATTTGTTGTTCCTAATAATGCTGAATGTCCTGCAATCTCTGCTTCTGTTACTGGTCTTCTTCCTCCTGGAAGTAAAATCCAAGCAAATGTTGTTAAGCTAGTTGGTTGTGTTCCATTAAACTGATAGGTAAATGTTAAATCTCTAGGATCATTCTCTGCGATTGTTAATATATTTCCTGATGCAACTGGATTTTGGATTGCTAATCTTAAATTTGTTAAATTTACAATTCTAATTGTTCTATCTGCTCTTCCTAAAGCATTAGTATCTACATCTCTTACAATTACTTCAATTCTATAATTTTCAGGTCTTGTATTTAGTGGTATTGTGTGTGTTATGCTTTCTGTATTTCCTTGCAATGGTTGTCTGTTTGCAAACCATTCACAATGATAATTTCCTTGTCTTCTTCCTCCAAATCTAAATCTGCTTCTTTTTATATCTGCAATTAAAGTTAATTGTGTTCCTGGTTCATAATCTCTATTATCTGGTGTTATTAAAATTTTTACTCTGCTTAATGATTCTTGTCTGTCTGCAGCATGCGTAGAATTCGGACCAGTCCCGCCTTGATTACCAGATCCTCCTCTACCACTATCAGTTAGAGAATTGAAAACTTTTGAACCCATAAGCCCAATTAATGTAAATAATAAAGCAATTATTCCTAAACCAATTAGTAAAGTGAATAAGAAACCTAGGAATGGTGTATCTAATAATGCTCTTGCCTCTTCCGGAAATAACATACCCATAAAAATTAAGGTTAAAAGAATAAATAATATTGCAGGACCCCAAGATAATTTATCTTTTTTAGCAACTATTAAGTAAAATGCAACTATTGTAATAAATAACATACCGAAGATAACAAATGGGGCAATGGTCATTAAAGTCCAGCCTTTATTAGCCATTAACAAAGCCATGCCTAAACCACCAGCAATACCAAATCCTAAATAAATTCCTGCTGCGCCAGTAGGTTCTTCTTTTCCTTCACTATATAATCTTGCAAATCCTAATCTGACTGCACTTGAAATAATTAGGAAAAATGTAAAGAAATCGAACCACCCCTGATATTGTTGATAATAACCAGTAAGTGATGTAAATGCACCATAACCATAAGAAAAAATATCAGCGAAGACAATTGGCAATGATAATATAAACAAGGTTACTAGAAGTAATAGAAATTTCACTCTCTTTTCAATTTGCATATCAAAAAACTACAAAAATAACTATATAAATCTTTTTCTAATTTGTAATTTATGGTAAAATGCATAAAAGTTGAATTAAAGGAAGCAGAAAGAGTAAAGACCGAGATAATTGCTCTACGATTATTTGACTTTCGGTATAAAGTTAAGAAAGAAGGGAATTATATTTTTATTCCTATAACTAAAAAATATTCTAATTATAAAATATTAAATAAAGATTTAGAAAAAAAAGAAACTAGAATTAGTTTTAAGGATTTAATTAAGAAAAAATTTGGAAAAAAATCTGAGAATATTAATACTTCTTATGATTTAATTGGAGATGTAGCAGTGATTGAAATTGATGATAATGTTGAAGATAAGAAATATATTGGAGAAATGTTATTGAAAGTAAATAAAAATGTAAATATTGTTGTTAGAAAAATTGGCGGACATGAAGGAGAATATAGAATACAGAAATACGAAGCTATTGCTATTCGGAATAATCGAAATATGACTAGCGGCTTGGAGACAATTCATACTGAATCTGGTGTTAAAGTTAAGTTAGATTTGAATAAAGTTTATTTTACTTCGAGGTGGGCTAGTGAAAGGTTGAGGATAGCGAAACTTGTAAAAACGGATGAAAGATTATTGGTTATGTTTTCTGGTGTTGGGATATTACCTTTAATAATTGCGAAACATAGCGAGGCCAAAGAAATTTATGGCATAGAAATAAATCCTGTTGCATGCAAATATGCAGAAGAAAATGTTAAGATAAATAAAATAAAAAATATTAAATTGTTTTGCGACGATGTGAGAGAAGTATTATCGGAAATTCGGTTAAATGAAGATATGAAATTTGACAGGATAATAATGCCATTGCCAAAAGATGCTGTTAATTTTTTAGACATTGCTTTAAAATTTATTAATAAAAATGGAATCATTCATCTATATTTATTTTCGCATGAAAGTGAGATTAATAAAACTGTTAGTTATTTGGAGGATAAATATAAGTTTAAGGTTTTTAATATTGTTAAAACAGGACAAAATAAACCAAAGAATTACAGGTATTGTTTGGATATAGCAAATTACATAAATTCTTAGATTGAAAGTGACTTACTGTTAGTCAACAATAAATATAAAAAAATCTAAAAACTTTGTTGGTTGACTATATTACTTCATAAGTATTTGTAATTCTTTTCTGTATTCTGAAATGGTTTCACTTGATTTAATTCTAGTTTTTGTAGCTTCAATTATCATTTCTGTAACAGTAATATTTGCTTTTTCTGCTGCTTTGTCTATAGAACATTTTTCTAATCTATAATCTTCTATAAATATATTTTTTCATGAACTATAATTTAGATTAGATCATATAGACTTTTCTATGATATTTTTCCAGATTTTTGAAAATTTTACAAGTTAATAATATAAATATGAAAGATAACTTAAAATTTAGAAATTCGAAAGGTTTATATATTAATTACCACTATAAAGTGATATAAATTAGGGAGAAAATAAAAATGAATTTACTAGAAAAAGGATTAACAGGACTTTTATTAGGATATACTTTATTAACTGCTGGCTGTGGAGATAAATCTAAAGTTGGTTATAATGGTGTTAGATATTGCGATGACAATGGCGGGTTTTGTATAGTTGATGCGAGACTTGGAGAAGCAAGAGTTCCAGTAATGACCTTACATAAAGCTGATGGTAAAATAAACGAAGTTGTAGGTTTTGAAACAATGAATGGAAAATTAATTACTGTAACAAGAGCTCCAGCAAGGAAAGTGACAATTAACTATGATCTTGAAAATAATACTGGAAAAATGCCTTAAATTCTTAACCAGAGAATTAATAAGTTTTGTTTTCTAATCTATAATGGCGCAATGATGTTGTGAACACCCGCTGAGGTAACTGTGAAGGATGGTAGTAGCTTCTGAGCGCCTATTAATTATCGACGAACGACTGGAGTCTATGGACTATTTGAGTTAATACAAAAATTTAAATAACTCTTAAACAGGATTTATTTATGATTAAAAAGAGAAAAAAGAATTCTTTAGTTAGCAGAAAGCTTGACCAAGTTATTGAATTGCAGAAAAAGCAGTTGGAAAACCAAGATAAATTAAAGAAACTTGAATTAGAGGAACTAGAAGAATTTAAAGAAGAAGATGAAGATATTGAAGGTTTAGAAGAAACAGAAGAGAATATTTTAAAAAAAGTTGAAGAATTAGAGAATATTGAGAAAAAAATAAGACAAGAAGTTGTTCAACATCCATTAAGAAAAATTACATACAAAGATGTTGGAAAATCAATGGTTGGAGCATTTGTTGGTTTGGTAAGTCATTATGCAGTTCTTGAAGGAGTACATTTTGCTGAGACTATAAGCATCACAAGGGCTTCTTTTATGTTTTTTGTTTCATTAATGATTGGGTTAATTGTTTTATATTATACGGGATTTAGAAAAATAAGCGATATAAGATTATTATCATTGTTGCCTTTGAGATTAATTGTTATTTTCAGCTCTACTTTGTTTACTATTATTTTAGTATTATTTGTAATTGGAAAGTTAGATGGTCTGCATTACATAGAAATTTATAAATCTGTTGCTGTGTTATCAATGCCTGGAATGATCGGCGCTGCTGTTGCAGATTTAATAGGGGGAGAATAATGAGTAAAAAAATAGATTTATTTAGCAGGGTAAATACTTTATGGTATAACTTACTTAATCAAATTCATAATTTAATGCTGCATACACAGACTACTGAACCTGATATTGAAAAAATAAGAAATATAAGAACTGCACTGAATGGGACTTATCAAATATTAAAGAGAATGTTGACTGAGGGAAATAAAGCTATACTTAATAGACAATATGGAATTGCTGTGAAGTCTTGTAACTTGATGATGAAATATACTCTTAAAGATGTGAATGATATAATAAACTTAAGAAGAGAATTACAAGAGATTATGAAATTAAGATTATAATCCTAATTTTTCTGCTGCTTCTCCTTTTGATTTAATTAATGTTGGAGCTTCTCCGCCGTGCCATGTAAATCTTGGTCTTATTTGAACAGGATAGATTTTTTCTGAATTATCATCTAAAACCAAGGCTGCTCCCCTCATTTTTGGTAACATATTAAAATATTTTAATAAATCTCCTGATAAATATGTCTGCATTATTTCATTTAAAGCATCAATGTCTTTTTTTGCTGTTACTCTTAAACTTATTACAATGTCTGTTTGTGTGATTACATCTTTATGGATTTCTCCTGGCTGCTGTGTTGCTAAAATTAATGAAATTCCCGGCTGCCTTCCTTCTCTTAACAATGTTACTAAAGCATCTGTTGCAGGAGTTTTATTTTCTCTAGGTAAGCTTTCATGACATTCATCTACAAATATCCAAACCAGAGGCATTTCTTTTCCTGTTTCTTCTGATGATGTTGAAAAATAAGAATATCCTTTTTTTACATCTTCTAATTCTTCTTTTTTTCTTGCTAACATTCTTTCCTGCATTAATTTTTTGCATACTAAACCAATAACCAAATTCTTTACATTCCATTCTTTGTATGCACTAATGTCTATAACAGAAACTTTTCCCCCTTCAAATATATTTTTTACCGGTGTTGCATTTTTGCTAAAAATTCCCCAGGCTTCTGCTGCTTTGAATAAACTCATTGCTGCATTTTTGATATTTTTTTCTACTATTTCATTTTTTTCTAAAATATTGATTATTTCTTTTATATCATAATTTCCTGTTTTTTTCCTTAATTCTGATATTGTATTTTCTATTAAGATTCCAACTGGATCTAAAGGCAAAACTGCAAATGTTGAACACCAATCTGTTGTGTTTAATTCTGAGGGATTTAATGTAAATTCAAAATCTGCCGGAATGTCTTTTTCTTTATATTCTTTGAAATAGCCTGCTGGAGTATAAATATTAATATCTAAGGATTTTTTTGGTAAATTCCATGAATCTAATAAGTCTTCATCTTTAACATTTTCATAACGCATTGTCCAGAAAATTCCCATTGTATCAAACATAACTACTGCAATTTTATTTTTAACTTCTTCTGGCAAGTGAGCCATTTCTTCTGCTATTACACCAAGCAAATAACTCTTTCCGGAACCTCTTTTTCCAGAAATTAAAACTACATGAGACTTTGTGACATCCATAAATATCTTATTTGACATGGAAGTTGTCTGTCCCATTTTTACATAGTGCTTTCCTAAGAAGACAGTTCCTTTTAATCCTAAGGCCTTTTTATCAGCCTCATTTCTACCAACAACTATTTCGTACATAAGTTACCAAACCTTTATATAGATATAAACTTTATGTTGTTTTTAATGGTTAAGAAACCTAATGAAGAAACAAAGAACAAAACTGATAGCAAGAAAAGTGTTCCAAATAGATATTTTATTCTTGGTGTTATTGGTTTAATAATAGTTTTAGTAATTATTTTCTTTTCTATTGAAATGTTATCTAAAAATTCTGTTAAAACTGGAGATATTGTACAGGTTGATTATGTTGGATATTTAGAGGATGGAAAGATTTTTGATACAAGTATAAAAGAAATTGGAGAAAAGGGTTTATTAAATAAAGAAGCTTATTCACCTCTTGAATTCCAAGTTGGGAAAGGTAATATGATTCCTGGTTTTGAGAAAGCAATTGTCGGATTACAAAATGGAGAAAAGACAAAAGTTGAAATTTTACCAGAGGAAGCATATGGTGCTTATAGGGAAGATTTAGTTTTAAGAGACAATAAAAGAGAATTAGAATTAAAAAAAGATATGAATGTCACTAAGGAAACTTATAAGAATTTATTTGAAAAAGATCCTGTTTTGAATGATGTTATTGAAATGGAATCTGTTCCGTGGAAGTTAAAGGTTAAAAGAATATTAAATAATGAAGTTTTTATTGAAAATTTACTTAGTAAAAATGAGAAGATAACAATTCCCGGAACTACCTGGGAATCTTATGTAAAAGACATAAAAAATGGTGTAATTTTAATAAGACAAAATCCTCAAATTGAAAATTCTGTTGCTTTTCCAACTTCTTCTGGTTTTGTAAGAGGAGAAGTTAATAATGTAAAAGAAGATACTTATGATATAGATACAAATCATCCTTTAGCCGGAAAGAAATTAATTTTTGAAATTACTTTACTAAATATTAAAAGAGAGAATTAATTTTCTATGATTTCAATTTTACCATATCTTCCAGCAGATATTTGTTTTTCTCCCTGCCATTCGCTTACATAACCGTTTGTTATTTTAATTTTTGATCCTGGTTTTAATTTTTCTATTTCTTCGTTCCATAAAGTTAAGGTCATTGACCCTGAATCATCTTCTATTTTTGCATTGCATACTTTTCCTGTTTTTTCAAATTTATTGAATTCCCTAACTGGGCCAAGTTCTTTTACAGTTGCTTCAATCTCAACTTTTCCCTGTTTTGCCTGTAAATCTTTTATTTTATCCATTTTTTATGTAAATTATTTCTTCTTCGTCCAAATCTAACTCTTTAATAATGTTTTCATTTTTAATTAGATGCTTAAAATTATTAAAATTCTTGAATGCATAATTTTTTGAAGTATGTGTTAATTTAGCGAATTTTGCTGATATTGCTTTCTTTTTTGATATTTTCATATTGACCTGCCAAATTTTTAATGGTCTCATTGATCTTTTGTAGTTTATTGTTATATTATTTGGTATTTTTTTAATTACAGATATGCCTGAAGAACAAAATAAACTTTGATAAAACATAAATCGCCAATATTGCCATTTTCTTATTCTTCCCTTAAATACATCTGCTTTAGATAATAAGTCATAAGAATTGTAAATATCTTCATTGTCTTTATATTCTAAAGGAAGATTTTCGTCTAACCAGAGTAAATATTCATCTAAATCTACAGAAGTATTTTCCATTATCCTATAATTATTAAAATCTTTTGTCTTAAATATTGTATTTAGTATATGCATAATATCTAAATTGTATTCCCTTGGCTCTTTTCTTGAAATTAATTCATTGTTAATAATATTTGCCTGAAGCTCATTGATAGCTGCCCGAAGGTCGCCGTTAGCGTTTATTATGATTTCTCTCAGGGATTGTTCTGTAAATCTTATTTTTTCATTTTCACATATTTTCTTTAGTATTTCTGAAACATCTTTGGAGTTAATTGGTTTGAATTCTATATTGTTTGTTAATTTTTTTATATCTTTTATTTTTTCATTATGCAAATCATTTGCTGTCAGTACTATTGGAAATTTAGATATTTTTAACAGATTTACAATTGCCTGTGCACCGCCTCTATCATCCATCCCTGATAAACAGTCTATTTCATCAATCAAGATTATTTTTTCTTTTTGAAATAAGCTTTTTTGCTGACACGTATAAACGAGTATTGATTCTATCTGTTCTTTTGTCCTGAAGTCTGAAGCATTCACTTCAACTAATTCATAATCAAATTCATCTGCAATTGTATAAACTGATGAAGTTTTGCAGCTGCCTGTTGGACCATAAAGCAAGGAATGTCTTTTATTTTTTATTAAAACTTTTAATTGTTCTACTGGCTGGGGAATCTCACTTGATAATTTTGGAGTATATTTTTCAGAAAAGCTTTTCATTTTTCAAAAATTTAACTATATCTCCCCTGAATTTTGGATATATTAAATTTACAGTTGGCCATACGCGATCTAAAACTTCACGTTTCATTTCATCTTTTATTATTTCATCTAAAATTTTTTCATTGTATATATTTTCAACCACTTTCTTTGTTATTAGTAATACAGGGACATGGATTTTAAATTCTGTGCTCTCCAATGGATAAATTTTTTCAATTAAACTCTTTACTAAATTTTTATTGTCTTCTAATAAATTATGTATTAATTCGTGGATTAGTATTGTTTTGGCTCTATCTAAATGGTCTACTCTTTTTATTGTCAATGGTCTTGAAATTGCTGCATATTTCATATTCCTAACAATAAAACAATTTCTATTTCCATTAAATTTTAAATTTGCAACTTTTTCTATTTCTTTCATTACTTTTTCTTCATCTTTTTCCCAAATTGCCTCAAATTCTTCTTTGTAAAATTCCATCTCTTTTGTTTGTTCATTACTAAATTCTTTTCTAGACATATCTGTAAGAAGATTGTCATATATTGGTGAATATATAAAGTTTAGTTTCATTTTGCTATGAATGCCAATAGAGATTCTAATTGTATAAACTCATCTGAACCCTCTACTAACCTAAATTCAATTTCCCCACATCTTTCTATAATGTTTAATTTTTTTAAATCTTCAATTTGCATATTTATAACCTCTTTTTGTATTTGTTTTATTACATCTAAACCAGATAAACCATTATTCAGCATAGTATCTAATAATTTATTTCTTGATTCTATAAATTTTTTGTTTAATGCAAGAGTTACTACTTCTGACATATTTTTTGATTCTGTTGTTTTAAGAAAATTACTTAATGTCTCTTTATTTATTTTATCTGATATTGCACTGCATGATTGCAGAATATTCTGTAATTGCCTCACATCTCCGCCACAATTTTCGTATAGTAATTTAATAGATTCTGCATCAATTGATAATTTTTCTTTTTCTGCTATTTTTGTTATTATTTTTTCAATGTCTTCCCTTATCAATGGCTTGAATTTAAAAATTGCACATCTGCTCTTTATTGGATCGATAATTTTACTTGGAACATTACAACTTAAAATAAATCTGCATGAATTTGAATAAGTTTCCATTGTCCTTCTTAATGCCTGCTGTGCTTCTTTTGTTAAGGCATCAGCTTCATCCAATAGAATTATTTTTGGAGCATCAGCTTCTATTGCCATTGTTTTAGCAAAATCTTTTACTTGCACTCTTATTGTATCAATTCCTCTGCTGTCTGAACTATTTAATTCCAAAAAATTGTTTCTCCAATTATCTTTATGCAGGTATTTTGAAATTATTAATGCTAATGTTGTTTTTCCTGTGCCTGGAGAACCACAAAATAACATGTGTGGAATATTTTTTGTTTCTGCTAATGCTTTAACTCTTTTTACTATCTCTTCCTGTCCAGAAATATCTTCAAATGATTGTGGACGATACTTTTCAGTCCAAATTTGTGAGCCTTGCATTATAGAAGTTATTTTTGTTTTATTTATAAAGTTTTATATAGAAAAAGAAATATAAAAATTAAAAAATTTATTCTTTATCCTCAGGTGAATCTTCATTATTGCTTTCTTCTGAGCTTTCCGGACTTGAAGAACCTTCTCCCAAGATTTCAGCAAAACCTACTTTTCTCAGAACTTTAGTTATTCTTACCCTTACAGTTTCTCCTTCTTTTGCATTAGGAACAAATATAACAAATCCTTTAATTTTTGCTACACCATCACCCTTTGCACCAACTGCTTCTATCTTTACGTCTACTTCATCCCCAACGTTTATAGGGGCAAAACTTCTTCTTTCATTATACATATCTATCTCTCCTTAAAAGGCCTTTGCCTGTAATTTTATGTAATTTCAATACTATTTAAAAATATCTAAAATTCAGCAGATAGGTTTGTGAGGCATAAGTTTTTAAATTTATTAATAAACCTAAATTTTATGTATAATTTTAAAGACGTTGAAGATTATGTAACAAATCTTTGGAAAAATCATGATAAAGAGATTAAGGAATCTTTGCAATATAATCCTAAGAAGAAATTATTTTCTTTTTTAGAGGGACCTCCAACTGCAAATGCACCTCCTGCCTTACATCATGTTGAAGTCAGGGTATTCAAGGATTTGTTTTGCAGATTTAAAAATATGCAGGGATATACTGTTCCCAGAAAAGGTGGATGGGACTGCCATGGTCTACCTGTTGAAGTTCAAATTGAAAAAGCCTTGAAATTAAATTCTAAAAAAGAAATAATTAATTATGGGATAGACAAATTCAACCAAAAATGCAGAGAAAGTGTTTTTTCTTATATTAATGACTGGAATAAATTAACAGATAAAATGGCTTATTGGATAGATTTAGAAAAACCTTATGTAACTTTGGATAACAACTATATTGAAAGTGTTTGGTGGTCATTAAAAGAGTTGCATAAAAAAGGATTATTATATGAAGGACATAAAGTTGTACCATTATGCCCGAGATGTGAAACACCATTAAGCAGCCATGAAGTTGCATTAGGTTATAAAGAAGTCCATGATCCTGCAATTTATATAAAATTTAAAATAAAAAATAAAGAAAATAGATATTTACTAATCTTCACAACAACTCCATGGACTCTTTATTCAAATGTTGCTGCAGCAATAAAGAAAAATGCAAGTTATGCTGTTGTTAAACAAGGAAATGAAGAATATATATTAGCAGAAAATTTAGTTAGTAAACATTTTGAAAATCCAAAAATAATTGAGAAAATAAAAGGTGAAAAATTAATTGGATTAGAATATGAACCATTATTTCCTAATTTTAAAGATGCTAAGCCTGCATTTAAAGTAATATCTGCTGATTTTGTTTCTTTAGAAGATGGAACTGGAATTGTACATTTGGCATCTGCATTTGGTGAAGACGATTATTTAGTATGTAAAGAACATAATATTGCTTTTTTGCAGCCAGTAAATACAAATGGAAAATTTACTAATGAAGTGCCTGAATTTGAAGGAAGATTTGTGAAAGATTGTGACCAAGAAATAATTGAATTACTTGATGTAAATAATAAGCTGTTTAAATCTGAAAAAATTTTGCATAGCTATCCATTTTGCTGGAGATGCAGCACGCCATTGCTTTATTATGCTACTAAATCATGGTTTATCAATGTTACAAAATTCAAAGATAAATTAATAAAAAACAATCAAAAAATTAATTGGTATCCTGAAACAATAAAAGAAGGAAGATTTGGAGACTGGTTAAATAATGTTAAAGACTGGGCATTGAGCAGAAGTAAATTTTGGGGGACTCCCCTGCCAATATGGAGGTGTTCTTGCGGGAATGAACTTGCAATTGGAAGTGTAAAGGAATTAAAAGAACTTGGAAAAAATGTTTCTAAAGTCCTAGATTTACACAAGCCTTTTGTTGATGAGATTAAAATAAAATGCACTAAATGTAATAAGGACATGACGAGAGTTCCTGATGTGATTGACTGCTGGTATGATTCTGGATCTGCAATATTTGCCCAATGGCATTATCCTTTTAAAAATAAAGAAATATTTAAAAAATCTTTTCCATATGATTTTATAGCTGAAGCAATTGACCAAACAAGAGGCTGGTTTTATACATTACATGTTTTAGGAGTAATGTTATTTGATAATTTAGCTTACAAAAATGTTGTATGTGCGGGACATGTTGTAGATGAGAAAGGTGAAAAAATGAGCAAGAGCAAGGGAAATGTATTAAATCCCTGGGAAGTCTTTGATAAAGTTGGAGTTGATGCTGTGAGAATGATGTTTTGTTATACTGAACCAGGTGAACAGAAAAGATTTGGTGTTAGTATGATTAATGATTCTATAAATCCTTATTTGAATATATTGTGGAATTGTGTTAGCTTATATAATAATTTAGATAATTTTAAAAAAACAAAATTGGAAATTGAAGATAAATGGTTAATTTCAAAAGCTAACCAATTAATTAAAGATTTTACTGCTGATTTAGAAAGCCACAAATATAATAAATGCATGCAGGCTATGCAAAAATTTGTCAATGAAGATTTATCAAGAGGTTATATTAAATTTGTGAGAGATAGGATAAGTGAAAATGACGGGAATGTGGGCTATACAATGCAATATATATTTGGAATAATCCCTAAATTGCTTGCGCCATTTGCGCCATATATTGGTGAATACTTATATCAAACTTTGAAAATTGAAAAAGATAATAATTTAGTACATTTAAGTTCATGGCCTAAACATAATGAAAAACTTATAGATTCTAATTTAATTACCATTATGAATATTGCTTCTGAAATCATACAAGCAGGCTTTGCATTAAGAGACAAAGAAAAAATTGGAGTCAGGTGGCCATTAAGATCGGCAAGTGTCTATATATATGAAAATGTGATAGGTGAAAAACGAAGTGAAGAATTATTACAAGACTTAGAAAAATTAAGTGAATTAATAAAAAAACAACTAAATGTAAAAGAAGTAATGTTAAAGGTAAAGAAGAAATCCCTAGATGATAAATTTAATGGTGTGATATTTAGTATTGGGGAAATAGAATTTGATACAAAAATTAATAAAGAATTAGAAGAAGAGGGATTTGCAAGGGAAATAATGAGAAGGGTACAATCATTAAGAAAAGAAGCAGGTCTGAAAAAAGAGAACAAGATTGAATTAATGATTAAAATTGATGTTGATTTAAATAAATGGAAAAAACAAATTATGGAAAGAACTGGGGCTGGAAAAATCGAGTTTAAAGTGACTGGCGAAATGCGACATAAGGCTTCTGGGAAAATTAAAGAAAAAGATTTTGAGATTGGATTTAATTTAATTTAATTTTTATTTTTCATTTGACATTTTTTCTTAATTTTGATTTACATTATTGAAATATTACTTTTAATTTGCTGAGATTTAGAAAAATATTTGTATATATAAAATTTAATTTATCTCTGTATAGTTGTTAAAACGCAATTTCCTTTTTAAACAAGCTTTATAAAGTTTTCTTGTTCTTATTTATAAACTCAAGTTTCATGGGGGGATTTAAATTGGTAAAGAAAGAACTAAAAATTGTTAATATTGTTGCAGCAACAAGTTTGGAGCATGATATTCCATTAATTAAATTGGCTGAAAAATTGCCTAATACAGAATATAATCCTGAACAATTTCCAGGTTTAGTAATGAGAATCAGAGAACCAAAAACATCTGCATTGATATTTGGTTCTGGTAATGTTGTCTGTACTGGTGCAAGAAGTATGACAAAATTAAGAGAAGCGATTAATCAAATAATTAAAAATGTTGAAAAGATAGGAATTAAAATAACTGCTAAGCCAAAGGTAACTGTACAAAATATGGTTGCTTCTGGGAGCATTGGAATGGATTTAAATCTAAATAAACTAGCAATGGAATTAGATAATACAGAATATGAACCTGAACAATTTCCTGGTTTAGTGTATAAACTAAGCGGAACAAGGGCAACTTTCTTATTATTCAGTAATGGAAAAATTGTCTGCACTGGAACAAGAAGTGAATCTAAATTAAGAGAAGCTTTGGATTTGCTGATAAAAAATTTACTTGCTTTAAAAAAAGGCTAAGGAGAATATAGATTGATTGTTAGTGCTTAATTATAAGTTACAACTTTTTCTGAATTAATAAGGGAAGAAAAAATTTATAAGGAATAAGCAAAAGAGAATTCTTTTAGTTTTTGATATTAAAATTAATATTGCTTCATTTTTTCGTAATTTTTGTAAACTTTTCACACAATCTTTTTAAATCCCATAAACTATATTTCATAGTAGGGCATATCTTTTTAAAAGTAATTTGATTATAAAAGTAAAAGAAGATGGAAGCTAATGAACAAATAGAGAGGTTTAGGGTATTTATTGAAACTTATTATAAGTCTAAATTATATGAATCAATACAACAAGGAAAAAGATCAATAACATTAAATTTTGTAGACCTGATGCAGTTTGATCATGAGTTATCAAATGATTTATTGGAAAATCCAGAAGACACAATAAGAGCTGCTGAACTTTCATTAGAACAGTTTGATTTAGGAGAGAATTATAAAAATTTAAGGATCAGATTTAATGGCCTGCCTATAACACAAAGAATGAAAATAGGGGGTGTAAGAAGCGAACATTTAGGAAGATTTTTAATGATTGAAGGAATAGTAAGACAGGCTTCAGATGTCAGACCCCAAGTAACAAGTGCTAAATTTGAATGTGCTGGTTGTGGAAATACAATTTCTATTTTGCAGATTGATACTAAATTTAAAGAACCAAGCAGATGCACCTGCGGGTGGAGAGGAAAATTTAGACTTTTGACAAAGGACTTAATTGATGTTCAGCATTTAAAAATAGAAGAATCTCCTGAAAGTCTAGATGGTGGAGAACAACCAAAGAGAATAAGTGTTTTTTTAAAAGAAGATTTAGTTGAACCTTATATGGAGAAGAAAACTACTCCTGGAAGCAGAATCAATATTTATGGAATAGTAAAAGAGGTTCCAATACAATTGAAAACTGGAGCACAGTCTGTAAGATATGATTTAATTTTAGAAGCAAACAATGTTGAATCTGTACAAGAAGATTTTAGCAATATTATTTTAGCTAAAGAAGATCTTGAACAAATTAAAGCTTTAGCTGAAGATCCTAAAATTTTTGAAAGATTTGTTAAATCTATTGCCCCAAGCATTTATGGACATGAAAAAATAAAAGAGGCGTTAGTTTTACAAATGCTTGGTGGTGTAAGAAAAGAGAAACCAGACAAAACAACAATTAGAGGAGATATACACATTCTTTTAGTTGGCGATCCTGGATCTGGAAAAAGTGCTTTATTACAATTTATTTCTAAAGCTGCACCTAAAGCAAGATTTGTAAGTGGAAAGGGCTCTAGTGGGGCTGGATTATGTGTTGCGCCTGATAGTTTGATTTTGACAAATCCGGGAGGTATACATAAAATCAAAGATATTGTAGAAGAAAACCTTAAAGATCATGGTAAACTTTATACAGATAATGTTTGGAATTCATCGAATCCTTATTCTGATAAAAAGATATTTACTTTAGATGAAAATTTTAAGATAAAACCCAAAGAAATTGATCAGTTATGGAGAATTGATCCTCCTGAATGTATGGTTAAAATTACAACCCAAAGCGGAAAACAAGTTATTGTTACACAAAACACTAAATTATATTCTCATGAAAATTCCTGGAAAGAATCTTCAGAATTTTTAGAAGGAGAATATTTGGCTTCTTCCAGAAATCTGAACTTTCCCCAGAATGATAATAAGATTTTTACTTTTGATCTAATTAAATCTAATCCCATAATTGTGAATATAAAATCTAAAGTCAAATTTTTAATAGATGAGATATGTAAAAATAAAAAGATAAATAAAAGAATTTTAGCTAAAGAATTAGGTTTTTCAGAGTTGAGCATTTATTTTAATTGGGTTAATAAAAAAGCAAGGGGAAATATAAAATTGAATAATTTGAGAAAATTGGCTGAATATGCTGGTGTTAAACTTGAGAATGTTATAGAAAATAATACCAAATGTTCGTTATATAATGGTCGCTATATTAATATTCCCAAATATATAGATGGGGATTTTTTATATTTTGCTGGTTTGATTGTTGGTGATGGAGACCTTACTGAAAATAATGATAATGTGACTGTGAGATTTTCCAATAGAAATGCAACTTTAATTAATGAATTTATAAAATTAAGTAAAAAATTATTTAATATTAACCCCAACATTTCAAGCTTAAATTCTGAAAAAAGACCTGAAGCTTGGAGATTTGGTTCTAATTTAGTATTTGAAATTTTAGAAGAATTGGGAATCCCCTTATCACCTAAGTCTCATAAAATAGATATGAGCAACAAGTTATTGAATATAAATAATTTTATTTTATCAAATTATTTAAGGGGTTATTTTGATACTGATGGCGGAGGAATAGAAAGGACTAAAAAAGGTTCAAATTATATTGAAAGTAGTTCGACAAGTAAAATATTTTCAGAGAAATTAAAATTAGTTCTTTTAAGATATGGTATACATTCAAAAATAAAAGAAAAAGATCCCCGACCTAATGAAAAAGTTAATAGTAAAAATAAAAAATATCCAATAATAATTAGTGGAAAAAGAAATTTGGAACTATTCAGGGAATTTATAGGATTTAATCATCCAGATAAAAAAACCAAATTGGATCGTATAATAAATAAAATAAATAAATACGATACTAACATAGATATCATTCCCAGTGCAAGAATTCTTATTAAAAAAATAGAAAATGATTTGAAAATTAAGATATTGAAGAGAAGCGATAAAAGCGGAATAAGTAGACAGTATTTGCAGAACTTGTTAAAAAATTTAAATCATATAGAACATGATAATATTAAAACTTTAAAATTGCTAGCTGATTCAGATATCTTTTGGGATAAAATAATTAAAATTGAATTTATTAAAGACCATGGATATGAATATGTTTATGATCTTACAGTCAAAGATTCTCATAATTTTATTGTTAATGGTTTATTAGTCCATAATACTGCTTCAGTTGTCAAAGATGAATTCTTGAAGGGATGGGCATTAGAGGCTGGAGCATTAGTATTGGCAAATAAGGGAATATGTGTATGTGATGAGTTAGATAAATTAGACAAAGATGATACTGCTGCTTTACATAGTGCAATGGAACAGCAAATAATTCCAATTTCTAAAGCAAATATTCAATCAACATTAAATTCCCAAACAACATTATTGGCTGCTGCGAATCCTAAACTTGGAAGATTTGATCCATATACGCCGATAGCGTCCCAAATAGATTTACCGTCTACATTGTTAAACAGATTTGATTTAATTTTTCCTGTAAGAGATATTCCAAATGAGGAAAAAGACGCAAAAATTGCATTACATGTTTTGGATACTTCAACTAAAGAAGAAACTTATAAGACAGATATAACTCCTGAAATTTTGAGAAAATATATTACTTATGTTAAACAATTAATAAAACCTAAGTTAGATAAGAGTGCAATTGAAGAAATAAAAAATTTTTATGTTACTTTAAGAAATTCTGGAAAAGGAGAGGAGGGGGGAGTAAAACCAATACCTATATCTGCAAGACAGCTTGAAGGACTTATACGACTTACAGAAGCTTCTGCCAGAATAAGGTTAAGGGAAAAAGCAACAAGCGAAGATGCAAAAAGAGCTATTGAATTATTGAGATATTGTTTAATGCAGATTGGTTTAGATCCTGAAACTGGTCAAATAGATATTGATCGTGTTAGTGGGGGCATTACTGCTTCTACAAGGGGCGCTGTACTATCTATAAGAGAGATTATATATAATTTTGAGGCGAAAGGTATAAAACCTGTATCTATTGATGAAATTATGGCTGAGGCAGCTTCAAAAGGCATTGAAGAAACTAAAGTTGAGGAAGCTATAAATCATCTTAAAAAATCAGGAGATATATTTGAACCTAAAAGAGGTTTTATTTCGAGGGTTGGATAAAAATGAATGAATTTCAAAGAGCAACTGCATATAAAATCTGGATTGGAGATTTAATTAATGGAAGTTATACTAAAGGCAGTGGACAATTTGATATGGGTTATGTTGAAATATTTAATAAAAAAATTTCTAAAGTTAATTTAATTGGTGGTGTAGTTGACAGGTTTGAAGGTGAAAATTATATTAGTCTTGATGTTGATGATGGGAGTGGAATTATCAGGATAAAAAGTTGGGGAGAAGATCGTGTTGCACTTGGCGACATTGCGGTTGGGGATTTGGTGCTTTTAATAGGCAAGGTTAAGGAATACAATAATCAAATTTTTGTAACTCCTGAAATTATTAGAAAATTAGATAATCCCTTATGGCTTAAAGCTAGAAAATTAGAACTAACTAAACTATATGGAGAAACTAAGAGATCGGAAAATCGACAGTCGGATGAACCAGAATCTGGTGCTAATAGGGCTGATGAACCTGTTAATAATATTATTATGGAGAATGTTGTTGAAGAAAAAATTGAAGATTCTAAAACTGATGCAGTATCAACAATTATAAGTTTAATAGAAAAATTAGATTTTGGAGACGGAGCAGATATTGAAGAAGTTGTTAAGAAAAGTTCTATTACTGAAGCTAATGAAATAATACAAAATTTATTAATGGATGGAGAAGTTTTTGAAGTACGCAAAGGAAAGTTAAGAGTTATGGAATGAGATGAGAAATATACATATAGCAGAACAAAAATACCCTATAGAAATTTCTCTTCACCTTGTAAAACATATAGATATATTTGATCATTTAAATAAAGTTAAACTACAGAAAAACAAATTGGGTATTTATGTTCCTAAAGAAATTTCAGATTTGGGCGGGGCATATTCAATTCTTTTAGCAAATAGTTTTGTCTCGAATAAAGATATTTTAATGAATCTAGATTTTATTCAATCATTCAAATATACTCAATAGTTTTATATACATTTCTTATTTCTTATTTTTAT
>Ga0209542_10003243_pt1 | contig 35014 bp, 35 predicted proteins | sample RifCSPhighO2_01_FD_184028 | JGI IMG/M metagenome (GOLD analysis project Ga0209542, IMG submission 184028) | Soil microbial communities from Rifle, Colorado - Rifle CSP2_plank highO2_0.1 (SPAdes) (version 2) | ecosystem: Environmental > Terrestrial > Deep subsurface > Rock core/Sediment ...
GGCACGCTCGTCTCTGATCCTTCTTTAGTTACCATTCACCTTTGTGGGGCATTAGCTCAGCTGGTAGAGCGCCTCGATGGCATCGAGGAGGTCACCGGTTCGAGCCCGGTATGCTCCACCACGTAATACCCGCACGACGCTGGCGCATGGCGCGCCAGCCTTTTTGCGCTTCCCACTGCACCGCATCCTCTTTCAAAGCCCAGTTCGAGCCGGCTGCTTTAAGAAATGTTGGGATCTCCCTGAAATTTTCCGTGTGAAGCAGACTTTTGGCTTCCTTACTGCGAAGGATGATCTGCCGACACGGTTCTAGCCACTCACCGTGGTTCCGTTCAGCACGGGCGATCTTTTGATCGAGATCGACCTTCGCAGATACGAGCTTGTTCTTTTTCCCGAGGTATTCCTCATTACTGATCGCCCCTTCCAGCCGAAGGTCGAGGAGGTCTTCAAGTTTCTTCTCCAGTTCTCGTTTCTCATTTTTTAGGTGCTGAACGGCTGCCCGATGATCTGATTTGCTCTGAAATTCCTTCTTGTCGAGTTCCCGCAGCATGTTGTCAGCAAAGTCATCGGGCAGGGAGAGCTGTTCGACAATCTCTTTGACTTTCTCCAAAAGCTTCTCTTCACGGAGATATCCCTTTGCAGGGCAGGGGTCTTTCTTCTTGGTGCAGTGATAGTAGTGATGTCCCTTCTGCTTTTGACAGGTGATGGAACAACCGCAATAGGCGCAGGCAAGCCAGCCAGTGAATGGGAAATCATTTTTGCTGCTTTTGCGCGGCTTGCCCCTGTTTTTCATCACCTGCTGCACCGTGTCGAACAGCTCTCGCGTGATGAGTGGCTTGAACTTTCCCTCGTGATATTCGCCATTGGCACGCATGACTCCGTAGTAGATTGGATTTTGAAGCATGGTTTGGACACCGGCTTTGCCCATGGCTTTTCCTGTACGACTGCAAAGACCCTGCGCTTTCAGAAAGTCCTTGATGGCATCGAGGGTGTATTCGCCAGTGCTATAGAGTTCAAAGGCTTTACGAACAACGGGTGCTTTCTCTGGATCAAGGTCAATATTCCTTGTGTGAGGGTTATTGAGATACCCCGTCGGAGCAAACCATGACCACTCGCCGCGTTTGAGCTTCTGGCGGATACCACGCTTCTTGTTCGGAGGATTTACGAACATAGACAACGTATCGCATACGAAGAAGTGTAGCAGGATCGAAAAGTTTTGCCGCTCTGCGAATGAAAAGAGGATGCAGTGCAGTGGGAAGCGCAAAAAGGCTGGCGCGCCATGCGCCAGCGTCGTGCGGGTATTACGTGGTGGTGCCTGTTGGACGCAATCATAACCGAACTTCAGCCTTCGCCGAGGCTACGGCCGACAGGGCGCGGCGGCTGAAAAGGAGCCTGTGCTGAGCCTGACGAAGCGGGGGGCAGCCGCCGCACCGTTTACACTGAACTTATTGAAGTGCCGTTTCCGCCTGCCCGTCCGTAGCTCGCCAGAGCGAGCGAAGGAGGGTCAGAACAGCACGCGAAACCGGAAAAGAAAGACGGCTTGAACTGGGCGGTTCGCCAACGGCAAAACTTTTCTGGGACTGCAGTGAATTTGGACGTCGGAAGAAAAGAATAACAATCCATGCGGTCATGTCATGGGTGCGCCTCAACCGAATGTCAGCACCTTGTTCGACTCTTCGACGAGGCGCAGGAGATCCGCCATCGTTGAAATGGGGCACGTTGCGGTTTCAGATTGCGACCTGCTCTTGAGACATGTCCCGCACGCGAGAATTTTTCCTCCGAGAACAGTGAACTCCTCGATCTTCTTGGAAATGTCACAATGTTCCGTATCAGGAATGCGTTCAAGCTCCACACCCTCACTCAAAAGGAAAATTTTTACTTCATGCTTTGCCTTCCACGCAGTGATCGCAAGCCGTAGCGCATTCCAGACGTGCTCGGGCTCGTTCGATTGCAGGATGATGCCAAGTTTCATGTGTGATCAGGAGAGATCCTTCTTGCGCTCATCGAACTCTTTCTTGTCGATATCCCCCTTGGCGTAGCGCTCTTTCAGGATGTCGAGCGCGGATGTTCCTCTCGCCGTATCGGAGCTGCGCGAGATCCATTGCACAACCGCGACAATCCCGGCGATGATGAGCACCCACCACAGAATCATGAAGATCATGCCGAAGGGCGCGAAGCCGACACCAAATCCCATCATGGACGACACTGTATCAGGAGCAGCGCCGTTTGACCAGCCCCAGTCTTCTCCGACACAGAATGAGCATGAACAGCTCACCGCTTTCCGACACAGCATGAGCATGAACTGAGTCATGGGAACATACTTTCCCCATGATGTCCATGTTCAACCCATCACAGTTCGAGACTCTCGAACAGGTCGAAACCTTTCTGCGCGCCGCAGATGTCTTCTCGCTCGATCACCGTCTCCCAGGTGCAGACAAAGCCCGGTGGCTCCGAGATCGTCTTCTCCATTTCCGGTACCGCAGTCTGACACGACGGCAGCAGGGACTCCTGCGGAAATTCTTCGGTGTCATCACCGGCTATTCTCCCGCACAACTCTCGCGGCACATCCGCACGTACCGCGATGGCAAGCCCGTGAGGAAAATTCAGCAGCGTCACTGCTTTCCTCTCACCTACACGCGGGGAGACATCGAACTCCTCGTCGAGACGGACAACATTCACAAGCGTCTCAACGGAGCGGCAATGAAGAAGATTTTCCGGAAGGAATATGTGCGGGGTGACCGGCGGTATGAACGTCTGCAGCGCATTTCCGTTTCCCGTCTCTACGATCTGCGGCAGCACCGCCGCTACCGCGAGGAAGCGCTGCACATTGAAAAGACCAAGCCGGTACAGACGCCGATTGGAGAGCGACGGAAACCGGAGCCGCAGGGAAAACCTGGATTCTTTCGCGTCGATACCGTGCACCAGGGAGACCTCGAAGGCGAGAAGGGCGTCTACCACGTCAACATCGTCGATGAGGTGACCCAGTGGGAGGTGCCGTGGGCAACGGAGCAAATCAGCGAATCGTGCATGGAAACCGTGTTAAATGAAGCATTGCCGCTGTTCCCATTCGTGCCGAGAAACTACCACTCGGACAACGGTGGAGAGAATATCAACTACACCGTTGCCGCTCTGCTGAAGAAACTCGATATGTCCCAGACCAAGGGCAGACCGAGACGCAGCAACGACAACGGACTTGTGGAGACAAAGAACGGAAGTATCATCCGCAAGCACATGGGCCACCACCACATCCCGCAACCGTTCGCCGCCCGCATCAACAAGTTCTACCGCGAGCATTTGATCCCGTACCTGAACTTCCACCGTCCCTGCGCATTCCCAGAAGTGACGGTACTCGAAAACGGCAAGAAGAAGATCCGTTACCCATCGGAGAATTACATGACGCCGTACGAAAAGTTGAAGTCTCTTCCGAACTGGCAACAGTATCTCCGTCCCGGCGTCACGGAGGAAATGCTTGAGGCTCAGGCGAATGCCAAGACACCAAACCAGGCGGCGAGAGAAATGCAGGAGGCGAAAGTGGAGCTGGAGAAGATCATTCATATGAGTCTTCCGGAAGAAATGTCATGAATACTTTTCAATTCGGTCTTCAGAAATGCCCCAGGATCGTTGGAAAGTTTCTGGAGGAATGTTGATGACCCGTCTCCTTCAAAAAAAACTGGCGCAGCAATTTGGTATCGTTTTTCAATCGCGAGTCCCCAGTTTTTCCTTCCCCGGATGTTCTCCTCTTGCTATTCTTCCCCCGTCCCTGAATCAGGAAATCTCATGCTCATTCCTGGATCGGAAAAGACTGCCCCCCATCATTGGGGATGCGTTGTTCCATCCTCCCCCCATCATGCCGCCACCCATCATCGTGCCCATCATGGGCATCATCATGCCCGCGTTCCCCATCGGAAGCGTCCCGTCTCCCCCGCACCCGCTCATGCGTTTCCCCATGACAACATGCATCTGTTCTTCGCCCTCCTCGCCCATCATCCGCGTCATCATTGCGTTCATTGCCTCGTGAGCATCTCCCGTCATTTCCCCCATGAAGAACTCCCCGAGCGCGGCGAACTGCTCGTCGGTGAGATCCTTGCACCTCGCTTCCTTCAGTTCCATCTTCTGCCAAATTTCCTTTCCCTCCGCTTCCTCCCGCGCGGTATGATCATCAGAAGGTACCATAGCTGCTTCCTGTGCGTAGGCGAAGGGTGAGAGGAAGAGCGTGCCAGTGAGGATCGCGACGGAGAGACGATGGAGCATGGCTTGAGGGGGAAATTTCCCGTAGTATACACTTATGGATTTCGAGTACACCGTCACCACAGGCAAGGACTTCACTTCCGCAGTGACAAGCGTTGAGGAGGAGATCGCAAAAGCGGGGATGCGCGTGCTGCACATCCACGACGTGCAGGCGACCCTCGCGGAGAAAGGGATCACCCGTGATCCGTACAGGATCGTGGAGTTCTGCAACGCGAAGTACGCGAGCGAGTTCCTCCGCGCCGATCCCAAGATCGGTCTCTGCATGCCATGCAAGATCAACGTGTACGTCCATGAGGGGAGGGTCTTCCTCTCGGGGATGCGCCCCATCGTCCTCTCACAGTTCTTCCCGAACGCCGATCTGGGCGATATGCCGCAGGAGGTCGATGCCATAGTGCAGTCGATCATCGACAAGGCGAAATGAAGCAGATAGGAATATTTTTCCTCTGTACACTCTGAAACAGAGACAAAAGAGCAGTTACAAATCGTCACGGAAACGGTCGCGGCCAGTCTTCGCTGAAGGCTACGATCCGGCAGGCGCAGCGGCTGCCCCCTGCTTCGACAAGCTCAGCACAGGCTGCTTTTCAGCCGCCGCACCTGCCCGTCCGTAGCTATGCGGAGGCGGGCCAATGTTCGCGGAAATCGGTTATAATTTTGTCGCCCAGGCACCACCATCTATTGTCCATAAATCTCCGTCACGCTCTGGTGACTCTCGATGTGGCGGATGACTTCGGCGAGGAGTGGGGCGATGCTGAGGAAGGTGAGGTTTTCTGGCTGGGAGGATGGCGGGGGGATGGAATCCGTTACGACAATTTCTTTGAAATCTGCTTCTCGTAGGCGCTTGGGGGCATCGCCCGAGAGGACAGCATGCGTAGCGGCGGCGTAGATATCGGGATTGGCGCCGTGACGAAGGAGCGCTGTCCGCGCAGCAAAGAGCGTCCCTGCCGTATCGATGATGTCGTCGAAGAGGATGCACGTTTTTCCGGCGACGTCTCCCACGACATGGTGCACGTCGGCTTGGCTTGTACCTGGGCGGTTTTTATGGAGGATTGCGAGGGGGGCAGAGAGGGAATCCGCGAATTTCTTCGCTCGCTTTGCGCCACCGACGTCGGGAGAGATTACTACTGGAAAGGGAAGATTCTTTGTACGGAAGTACTCTGCGAAGATCGTTCGTGCATGGATGGCATCCACGGGAATTTGAAAGAATCCCTGGATCTGGTCGCTGTGGAGATCGAGGGTGATGACGTGGTCTGCGCCGGATTCCTCGAGGAGATGAGCGATAAGCTTTGCGGAGATGGGTTCGCGCGGTTCAGTGATGCGGTCTTGGCGCGCGTAGGGGAAGTGAGGGATGATGACATGAACGGAGGCGGCGAAACTGAGTTTTGCTGCTTGGCAGAGGAGGAGGAGTTCCATGATGTCCTCGTTCGGTGTACGACTTCCTGTTTGGAGGAGGTAGACGGCGTTTCCTCGGATCGATTCCTCGAAGCGGACGTACCGTTCTCCGCAACTGAACGTTCTCAGCGCGACCTTTCCCAAGGGGACATGCAGTTCGCGCGCGAGATGTTCGGCGAGATTCTGGTGCGATGATCCTGTGAAGAGGTGCATCCTGCTAGGATGGTAGCAGATGCACGTCCGTCTCTCGACATGCTTTGGCATGGCACTCGTGGTGGCAGAGACCCAGGAGCGCCTTGGAACCTTGCAATCCCTTCTCATTCATCCTGATACGGGTGCTATTGAGGGGATCTGTTTCTTCGTCGGGGGCATGATGGGCAGGGAAGAGCACTGCGTCCAAACGCTCGATATCGTGCACTGGGGACTTCGCATCGATGTGCGGAGCGCAGAGGCGGCAGGGCCTCTCGAAGAGTGCGTGCGATTCCAGGACATTCTCCGTGAAGGCCGCATGGTGCTTGGACAGCGGATTCTCACGGAGGGGGGGCGCAGTCTTGGGTGGTGCAGAGACATCCAGTTCGATACGGAGCGCTTTCAGGTGGAGTGGCTTTTTCCACGCCAGTGGTTCCGCTGGGGAAGGCCCCTTCCCCTCGCGGCGATTCTCGAGGTGCGGCCGGATGCCATTGTCGTTCTGGAAACAGAAGTGCCGGAGAAAGAGCCGTTCCTGCGGCGGGAGATACTGAAGGCGGAGGGAGCGGTTACGCAGCCATCGCGATCTTTCAGAGAAAACTTGTTCCGACGAGGAGGATGGCAGGGAGGATGAGCCAGAGAGATTGAAGGGAAGCGAGCGTCGCTGCGAGCGTGCTTTGGGAGAAGAGAGGGAGAAGATCCGGTGCGTCTGCGATCGTCGTGCTCAGCGGGGAACTATTTCCGAGGATGGCGAGGAGGTTTAAGAGGAGGAATGCCGTCGTTGCCATACCCAGTGCAGCAGCGATGGCGGTGTCAAGCATGCTTTCCCCTTCGTAGTCTGATGAGAGTCCGCCGTGAATGGCGATGGCGACGAGGAGGCCGATGAATGCCACGAGTTTTACCATGACGATGGTCGTGGGTCCTATCGCGAAGCCGAGAATTTGGAGGATGGGTGCTGCGGAGACGCTTCCTTCCATCATTCCCATGCCGATGCCCTGGGCCGCGAACGCCGCTATGTGACTGGCGACGAGGACTTTCACCGCCTCGTGCCGTCCGATGATGAGGCTGTACGTGACGACGAGCGCGAAGAAGACGATAATGAGGAGATCCCACGTGAGGGCGACGACCATGTCTCCATGCTACCCGTTTTCCACCATGTCTGTCAGCGGCAATGAAGGGTCGGTGGCGGACCGCGCGGTCGGCCACCCCCGTTCCGCCACGAGGAATTCCGCCGCCGCCGCGATCATGGCAGCATTGTCGGTGCAGTATTCGATGGCCGTTGGCCATCGTACGGTTACCTGCCTTGTCGGCAGGCTGGCTCGTTGGCTTGTTTCTCGTTCCCCGTTGATAGATTTTTCCATCATGGATCGAAGTTCTGTATTAGCGGAGACGCCGCCCACGAGATGAATTTCTTTGATGTTTGGGAATTGTGTGAGAGCTCTCATCGTACGATCGCAGAGGTGGCGACAGATTGCGTGCTGGTAGGAAGCGGCTACGTCGGGAATTGAGAATTGAGAATTGAGAATTGAGGTGTTCTTTTGGAGATCCCTCAGGAGGTATTTGAGCGATGTTTTGAGGCCAGAGAAGCTGAAGTCGATGGTGTCGTCGCTATGGAGGGGGTGAGGGAAGGCGAAGGCGTTCGGGTTCCCGCTCTCTGCTGCCTTCGCGATGGCGGGGCCACCGGGATAGGGGAGTCCGAGGAGGCATGCGCCTTTATCGAAGGCCTCGCCGGCTGCATCGTCGCGCGTGCGGCCGAGTAGCTTTCCAGAGGTGTGTGCAGTGCGGAGCCAGAGCTCCGTATGCCCTCCGGAGACAGTGAGTGTGAGGATGGGGAATTTGGGACTGTGGCATGGGGCCTGGGACGTAGGGTTTAGCAGCCAAGTGGAAGAGAGATGCCCGAGATGATGGTGGATGCCAATGAGAGGTTTCTGCCAGATTGCTCCAATCATGCGTGCGGTCGTTGTTCCGACGATGAGTGACCCTAGGAGCCCCGGACCTTTTGTAACAGCAATGGCATCGAGATCTTCGTGGGTGATATGTGCCTCGGAGAATGCCTGTGCGATGACGGGAAGGATGCATTCCACCTGTTTTCGCGCTGCCTCTTCTGGGATGACTCCGCCGGACCAGAGGAATGCGTCTTTGGCGCTGGCGATGACATTACTGAGAATTCGTACGCCATCCTCAACGACTGCTGCTGCTGTTTCGTCGCACGATGTTTCGATACCCAAAATACGCATGGACGAGATTATAGGTTATAGGTTATAGATTATATTGTGGAATATGCTCCTATTCTTTTCATCACGCGGAAGTGGGATGGCCGTGGAGGAATGCAGCAGCTGAGTCGGGATGTGTGGAGTGGGATGCATGAGGCCTATGGCGAATGTGCGCGGTTGTGTGCCTTGCGGTCGTTGTTTGCTGTCTTTGTTCTTCGTGCTGTGGTGTTTGGTATGATCACCGTGTGGCGCGGAGGGCATGTGCACTTGGGTGATGTATCTCTTGCGCCTCTCGGGTGGTTTTTGAAGAACGTGGGGAGAGGGAAGGTCACCCTCACAGCATGCGGGCTCGATGTCATCTGGTCGCGGTGGTGGTACCAGTGGATGCTTCGGAGGACGCTTCCGTTCTTGGATCGTGTGGTATGCATCAGTCGAGCGACGGCGGAAGAAGTACGGATGAGGGGAGTGACTGAGGGGAAGATCGTCGTGATTTCGCCGGGAGTGTGGCCGGGTGTGTGTGGAACTGGGCTGCACTCGCTGGCCCGACAAATCCGAACCGTGTCGGTCGGCGCTACGTGCAGCCCAGTGCCACTTCTACTCACTATTGGTCGTCTGATCCCCCGCAAAGGCGTTGCGTGGTTTGTACACGATGTAGTGCCGCTTCTCCTCCATAATTTCCCGCACCTGCAGTACTGGATTGTTGGCGAAGGCATCGAGGAATTATTGATCAAAAAATTTATTCAAGAAAATGGGCTAGAGCATTGTGTACATCTTCTTGGGGAACTCGATGATGCCGATTTGGAGGAATGTTTTGCAGGGGCAGATCTTTTTATTATGCCGAATGTTGCAGTTATTGGGGACATGGAGGGATTCGGCATTGTCTGCATCGAGGCAAGCGCTTGTGGAGTTCCTGTGGTTGCAGCACGACTCGATGGTCTTCCGGATGCGGTGATTGATGGAGAGACGGGACGACTCTTTGAGCCAGGTGATCCGGAAGATTGCGTGAGGGTGATCCGAGAGGTGATCGGGAGGCAGTGGGATCGTCCGAAGCTTGTGCGTGCTACACTGGAATACTATGGCTGGCCAAGCCTCTTCCAGAGATACCGAGATGAAGTCTTTAGGTTCTGATGGACGTGTTGGCATTGTGAGTTGGGATTATGGGGAGCATGCGGAAGGTGGGCTTGGGCGTGCTATGGCGGAGATGGCCACCTGCTTTTGTGGAAACGGACTGCACTTGCTATCCCGACAAATCCGAACCGTGTCGGTCCGCGCTCCGCGCAGCCCGTTTCCACAAAGAATGAACTGCATCGTGCAGCGATTTAGCCGAATGATTCAGTGTATTGCCGATTCCCGTTACCTGTTTATCATTGGGCTGTGGTTTGGATTGCAGCAATGGATTGATACACATCGGATACGGACCGTGATTCTTCCGACAGGGCCGGGAGGACTTTATCTCTGGAGGAAGCCGAAGCGGTGTCGCCTAATCGTCGTTTCCTATCACATGTACTGGCAACAGGCGCGGATGGTTCCTGGGCAGTGGTGGAAGAGGATATTCGTTCCCTTGGAACGCCGGACGCTTGTATTTGCAGATCGCGTGCTCTGTTATTCCAAAGATACGGAGCGCGTCCTCCTCCGGCAGTACGGAGTTCCACGACCGAAACTCACGCTTCTCCCGCAGTTACTCGATCTCGACACATGGCATCTCCGTCTACAACCTACAACCTATCACCTACAACCTAAGGAAAGTGGTCTCTGTGTCTTCATCGGTCGCCTCGGCCGCCGGAAGGGGATCAGTATCCTTCTCCGTGCATGGGAGCACTTCCAGACGCATCAGCATGCCAATGTACTGCTCCATCGGCCGCGGTTGGTCATTGTGGGGAATGGGCGTCTGCGCAGAAGGATCGATCGCATGATTGCACGGCTCCCGTCGGTTTCTCGGGTGCCCTCCCTTCCTCAGGAGGAACTCGTTCGTCTTGTCCAGCGTGCGGAGATTGTCGTGTGTCCTTCGTACCTGGAGGGGTTCGGCCTTGCCTGCGCGGAGGCGATGGCGGCGGGGACGGCGGTCGTTGCGAGTGACTGCGACGGGCTCCGGTCTCTCATTCGCCATGGGGAGACGGGGTGGCTGGTGCCTGTGGGAGATCCTGTGGCGCTACAGAAAGGTCTGTGTCATCTTCTCGGGAATATAGACCTTCGTTCCCACCTGGCGACATCGGCGCAAGAACATATGCGTCGCTTCTTCAATTGGGAGGAGGCCACACAGCGGTTCCTCGCGGAAGTAGTGTATTCTTCTTGCGCATGAATGCTGTGCAACTCCTTTTGAAGAGGTATGCAATTGTGGCGATATGGGGAGCATTTCTCTCCATTCTCTTTCTAAAATTCCTCTGGCCGCTTGCTCGTTTCGATGCTCCTCTCGGCTATGACGCGGGGATCTACCGGTACCTATTCCTTCGGTACGGCGAATCTTTCCCCCCATTCACGTTTCCTGATCTTCCACCGTGGGCACAGGAGCATCCGCCGGGGCTCTTCCTTTTTTCCTCCATTTTTCTCCGTCTCGGCGTCCCTGTGGATTGGCTCCTTGGATGGATGTGGAATTTCTTTCCCATCCTTCTCGCGGCTTGTTCCAGTGCGGTCGTCTGGAGGAAGTGGGGGAGAGCAGTGGGTATCGTCACACTTTTCCTCTTCGCGCTGGCTCCTGCTTACTACGATGGCTTTGCGGCGATGTACTGGAAGACGTTTGCGGCACTTCTCTGGACTACGCTTTCCTTCTCCTTTCTCGAACGTAGGCAATGGTTTTTGGGGAGCGTCTTCGCATTCCTCACTGTAATCACCCATCAACAGACTGGTCTTCTTTTCATGCTTGCAACGGTGTCGTGGCTGTTCCTTTCCGCATGTTCCTCCTGGCTTCTTGTGGGCTTCTCCCGTCGGCATTTTCTAACGTTCCTTGTGGGTAGTGCCGCTTTCTTGAGTCTCGTCGTACTCTTCTACGGTCAGCTTTTCGGCGATATTATCGGGAGACTTCTCCCTCTCCTTTTCCAAGGATCCCGCGCTCCGCCCGGGAGTTTTCCGCCGCCGGATTTCTACCTTCGGCATTCCTGGCCACTTCTCCTCTTTGGGTTCCTCGGCGTACTCCGCGATCTCCGACGGGAGCGTTGGACCCCAGAGCAGCTCACACTCCTCTGGAGTTTCCTCTTCATTGCGCTGCGGCTCATCTTCTATCGCCGGTTCTTCCTCCAGTTTGAGTTTTTCCTCATTCCATTTGCCGCTTTGAGCATTGGTCTCCTCTGGCAGCGGTGGTCTTCGCCCCTTCTTCGTGGAAGTATTGTCGTGCTCATTTTGGTACAGAGTGTTTCTTCTTTGCAAGTGATGGTGCAGCGTGTGCCTGCAGTTTCCGCCCATGTATTTGCGGCTGCGCAGTCACTCCAGGCATCCCTTCCAGATCAGGCACTAGTGCTCACATTGGAGCCGATGACGACACCTTTCCTTCGCGGATGGCTTCCCGCGCACCGCGTTGGTGGACCTGGACTTTTCGACTCTTTGTGGAGCGAGGAGCAGTGGGAGCAGTTTCTTCTGGGGACTTCGATGGAACGCAGGGGACTACTTGCAACCCTTCCCGGACCGGTTTTCCTCTTTATATCGCCAGAATTTTTCTCTCTCTACGGTGCAGATGTGGAGCGGTTTCTGGCGGATCCGTGCTTTGAGAAGGGGGATCAAGCTTTTTTGTATGGCGTAAAGGAGCAGTGTGTCATGTCCCCTCAGCTGAGATGATTACCCTTTTCCCTTCTCGCACCGTTGCCATCGCACTCTTCGGATTCTCGATCCGCTGGTATGGCATGCTCTATCTTGCTGGATTTCTTCTCGCATGGTGGTTGCTTCCTCGTCTCCAGCGGTACCGTGGCCTTACACTCATACGAGAGGAATGGGAACGACTTCTCGGATTCGCCGTTCTTGGCGTCATCGTGGGGGGGCGGCTGGGTTTCGTTCTCTTTTACGAGCCGATGTATTTTTTCGCGCATCCAGTGAAGATATTCGCGGTGTGGGAGGGGGGCATGGCGTCGCATGGCGGATTCCTCGGTGTTACGATCGCTCTTCTCCTCGCTCTCCGTCAATGTAAAGTCGATCTGCTGAGGTTGGCGGATACCGTCGTGATTCCGGCAGCGCTCGGTCTTGCTCTTGGACGGATCGGCAATCTCATCAATCAGGAACTCTATGGTACGGTGACGCGTCTCCCCTGGGGAATCTCGATTCCAGGTATTTGGGGGTTGCGGCACCCAACGTCTATCTACGATGCACTCTACAATCTTTTTATTGCAGGAGTGTGTTTCTGGCATCTCACGCGTCCACGGGCAGTTCCTGGGAGGACGTGTGGGCTATTCCTTGTTCTCTATGCGGTGTTTCGTTTTCTTGTCGAGTTTCTCCGTGTGCAGGACTACGCGCCACTTGTACTCGGGTCAGTGGCGCTGAGTCGTGGTCAAGTACTAACGGTGCCAATTTTCATTGCTGGTGTGTTCCTCTGGTGGTTGGCGGGGAGGACGCGATCTCTTTTCAGACTCACATCTCAAATCTCGTAAGAGTTCTCTTGTGATTTCTCTCTCATTCCAAGGTATCTGTCCACTTGCTATCCACATCGTTATGTCACTCCCTTTCCCGCAGAGGAGAACGATGTCTCCGGGCTCTGCTTTTCGGAAGAGAAATGTCATTGCCTTCCTCCGATCGGGAATGCGATGTGCCTCCACCATTTTCTGATCGATTCCGTTCCAGACTTCATTGATGATTTTCTCCGGATCTTCCGTGTATGGGTCTTCGTTCGTCACGACGATAATGTCCGCGAATTCCGTGCATATGTTTCCAATGAGATGTCGATTCTCGCGCATCCGGTCACCGCAGCTTCCGGCAAGAACGAGGAGGCGGTGTCCTGCGGTGAGTGTTAGGCGGATAGCGGAAAGCGTTTTCTCATAGGCGGCTGGTGTGACGGTAAAATCGATGAAGACGGTAAACGGTTGCCCCTCATCGATGCATTCCATGCGACCTGGGATTCCTGCGAATGTGCGGAGTGCTTCCAAAGATTGTTGCGTGGGAATCCCAATAGCTTCTGCACATCGGAGAGCACAGAGAGCATTCTCGATGTTGAACTTCCCTGGAATGCTGATGGAGATTTTGGAAGCGATAGGGTCTGAGAGAGAGTAGGAGAGTGTTCGTTCCGATGGGATTTGGAGGTATTGATTATACGTTTCGTCATCTGCATTAAGGATTTTCGTTCCTTTCCCGTGGAGCATCCGAAAAAGTTTTCCCTTGTCTTTTCTGTACTGCTCCATTGTTCCATGGTAGTCGAGGTGCTCAGGAGAGGTATTCGTGATCGCGGCGACCGATGGCCATGTGAAGAGCGTGCGTCCCTGGACGAGGCCGTGACTGCTGTATTCGATCACTGTGTGGGTGCAGCCTTTTGCGACGAGGCGGTGTAGGAAGTGTTGGATAACGAACGGCGAGGGGGATGTTTTTTGTGTCGCGTTCCACTCGATCAGGTCATTCGCGCGGAAAAATGCCGTTGAGAGTGCGCCGACTTGAATTCCGGTGATCCTAAGAATATGTGCGATCATGCCGACAGTCGTTGTCTTCCCGTCGGTGCCGGTGATGCCGATGACGATCAATTTCCGTGCGGGGAATCTGTAGAGCATGGCTGCAATGCAAGTCTTGCTCTGGTGCCACGCGAGGCGGAGAACATTTCGGGGAGAGAGGAATGTGCGCAGAATATTCAGCATGGGATTTGGAGCCTATCATGTGTACAGTGTTCTTGTCTTTACATGCGTGGCACTCCCGAAGCGAATCGGCATCATAATGTACCTAGTTCTCGAAGGGGATCTCATAAGAGGAAGAATCTTTCTTGGGTGGATATGAAGCGCCACGAGCAGTTCCATGTATGGGCATGGAATTACCCTCCGGATACTGTGCTTCGTCTCATGGCCATTCATGCGGCGCGTGTTCCTGGGCAGTCTCTTCCACCCAATGCGCTCGACGACTTCCTCGCCTTTCTTACAGAACGTCCATGGGAAGATTTCTACGAACCGGATGCTTTGTGGCCAAGCGAGGAAGCTGTGTCACAGACAAAGACAGAGTATTTCTATGAACAACACAGATTAGACGAGGCAGAAGATACACATAATGTGATTGGTGATCTTCTTTTTCAGGAACGGTTTCCCTGGTTTCGGGAGATGTTTCTCCAGCGTGCGCTACGCTTTTTTAGGACACAGATTCCTCGGGAAGCGATGCGCCATCTTCTCACGGAGCGCTATGGCCATGATTTCTCATGGGTGAAAGCGTTGAGTTCCGATGTGCACTCTGTACTCCAAACACTTCTCGCGTCTGCATTACCACTCACACTCGATGATCCGTCGCAGGAGCGAGTTATAGAGGTTCTTATTTCTCATAAACATCGTCTGTACCAACAAATGTTCTAGTTCAGTGACTCTGCAATGCGCATGGTCTCTTTCTGGATGTTGCGCAGTTTTCTCTCGAGGCTCTCTGCGTCGTATGGAGAGACAATTGCGGTGTCGGTAGCGTGGGAGGGGTGCTAGAGCAGGTATCTCTTATAGATGAAAAGGAGTGGTGTAGTCTATGGTCTGAGGCCACTTTTATGGATCATCTAGTTCTTATTGATGGGCACCATCTGATGTACCGTGCGTACTGGGCTATACCGCGCACGCTTCGAACGCATTCTGGTCTCCAGGTGAATGCCGTGTTCGGCATGGCATCAATGCTCCTTACTATCTTGAAGCATGAGTCTCCAGATGCCCTTCTCCTCTGTTTCGATGCCGGAGGGGAGACATTTCGACACCAGGAGCATGCGGCGTACAAAGAAGGACGTCCGGAGACACCGGATGATTTCTATCAACAGATTCCCCTCATTTTGGAGATTGTTGATGCGTTCGGATTTTCCCGTATTTCCGATCTTCAGTATGAGGCTGATGATTTTCTTGGTACGTATGCGTTGGCTGGAGAGCGGGCGGGGATGCGTGTTTCGGTTGTGACAGGTGATCGGGATGCATTACAACTTGCGAGTGATGCCGTGCGCATCATTATTCCTCATAAGGGGTATCAGGAGGCCGAGTCGCTGGGACCATTGGAGATTGAGAAGAAGTACGGTGTACGCCCTGATCAAATTTCTGCGTGGAAAGGTCTTGCGGGGGATCCATCGGATAATCTTCCCGGCGTGCGTGGCATAGGTCCGAAAGGCGCTGCCAAGCTCCTCCAAAAATTTGGCACAATCGAAGCGCTCTATGGACATCTTTCCGATGTGCCGCCGTCTCTTCGTCAAAAACTTGAAGATGGAATGGAGCAAGCATTTTTCTGTCAACGCATGGCACAGCTTGTGAGCGACATTCCTCTTCCCCTTTCACTCGATGCACTCTCTCTTCGCGCACTTCCATCTGCGCGACTTTTCTCTACATTTCAGCGCTTTGAGTTCACCCTTCTCCTTCGACGCTTTCTGGAACTTCTTGTTACCTCTTACGGCTCTCGCGTGTTTCAAAAACTTCGCATTGGGAGCGAGCAGCAACTCTCGCTTTTCTAGTTTTATGTACATTTTTTGTACTCGATAGAAATTTGATCCTGTTTTTCCAGTACGCACATTCATGTTCCACCTTTCTCTCTTTGGAGAATTCCGAGTATGTTTTGTGATCAGTACCATCCATGTTGTATACGAAAGGTGATCATTTTTCCTTGCGTGCATTCCTTGATAAACCGTAGAATTCAAGTCACTCATCTTTTTTAAGGTCTATCTGTTTCTCTCCATTTTCATATGTCAAAGGAACGCGTGATTGCAAGCCTCGATGTCGGAAGCTCGAAAATACGCACTGTCGTGGCCGTTGCGGACGGAGAGAAGGATCACAGCGTTCCGAACATTATTGGGGTTGGTCTTTCTCCTTCCACTGGGATTCGTCGAGGGCAGGTCATTGATGTGGATGAGCTTGTGAATAATATCGTTTCTTCTCTCGAGGACGCGGAGCGCATGGCTGGCGTACCGGTGAATCGTGTATTCGTCGGCGTCAGCGGTTCCCATATAGAGTCCTTCGATAGCCGTGGGGTCATTGCGGTCTCGGGCGGGGAAATTGCTGTGGACGATGTTGCGCGTGTTCTAGAGGCCGCCCAAGCAGTGAGCATTCCGCCGAATCGTCGTATTCTCCATATCGAACCGAAAGGATATGCGGTCGATGATCAGCGCGGCATTAAGAATCCTGTGGGGATGACGGGCATTCGTCTCGAGGTCGAGGCGCATATCATCACCGGCCATGTTCAGCACGTGAAGAATCTCGAGAAGTGTATTGATCAAGCTGGGGTGGATATTGATGCGATCATTCCTGCCACCATTGCCGCCGGGGAGGCAACGCTAACGAAGCGACAGAAAGAGTTGGGAGTTGTCGTGGTTGATGTCGGTTCCGGATGCACGAGCGTGACGGTTTTTGAGGAAGGAACCATTCTTCATTCCATCTGTCTTCCTGTTGGGGGTGAGAACGTCACGAATGACATTGCCATTGGTCTTAGGACATCTGTAGAGACGGCTGAGCGCTTGAAAATTGAATTTGGCTCGGTGTTGCCGCAGGAGATTGGTGAACGGGAGATGATAGATCTTTCCTCTATCAGTCGTGTCGACACACAGACTGTGAGTAAGCGGTATCTTGCGGAAATTATGCAGGCGCGGTATTACGAGATTTTCTCTCTTGTGAAGGGAGAGCTCGATCGCGTGGGGCGTGCGGGAATGCTGCCTGCAGGTGTGGTACTGACCGGAGCTGCGGCAAAAGCGCCAGGTGTGCTTGACCTTGCCCGCGATACGCTGGGGCTTCCTGTACAGATGGGATTCCCTGTGGAGGTGGGGGGTGTTATTGAGAAAGTGGATGATCCTGCGTATGCCACCGTGCTTGGGGCTTTGGTGTGGGGGCTCCGTGATGGGAGCAATCCTTCGCGGAGCGGCGTGCTCCATGTCCGTCGTGCTCTCCAGCATGTTGGTGGATGGTTCAAGAGTTTACTTCCCTAGTCTTTTTTTCCTCGTGTCTTTTTCCCTTTCTCCCATGTCCGACGCCTTCCGCTCACTCTTTTCTTCCTCTCGATCTACGCCGCTTCATCCAGCACAACCGGAGTCCACGGATTCCAGGGAAGTGCGTCCGGATATGTTGCCGGGAGCGGTGATCCGCGTTCTCGGAGTCGGAGGCGGTGGATGTAATGCTGTTGCACGCATGGTGAATGGGAAGGTGCCGGGTGTGGAGTTTATCGCAGTGAATACCGATGTTCAGGCGCTCTATCACAGTCCGGCTCCTCGGAAGATTACGATCGGTCGTGGGACAACGCGAGGACTGGGTGCGGGGGCGAATCCCGAAATTGGCAAGCGTTCTGCGGAGGAAAGTACCGAAGAGATTAAGGCTGCTCTCGATGGGACTGATATGCTTTTCATCACAGCTGGACTCGGTGGTGGGACAGGGGGAGGAGGCGCTCCTATCATGGCGGAACTCGCACGCAGCATGGGTATTCTTACCGTTGCGGTGGTGACGAAGCCGTTCAATTTCGAAGGATTTCGTCGGAGGAAGCAGGCAGAGGATGCATTAGAGAACCTCAAGGGGAAAGTCGATACCCTCATTACTATTCCGAATGACAAGATTCTTTCCCTTATCGATAAGACGACACCACTGACGGAGGCATTTGAGATTGTCGATGAAGTGCTCCAACATGCCATCGAAGGCATTAGTAGTCTCATTACACAGCATGGTCTCGTGAACGTCGATTTTGCCGATGTGAAGGCCATCATGCAGGATGCCGGGACCGCGCTCATGGGGATTGGGTATGGCACGGGGGATAGTAGGGCTGCGGAAGCTGCTCGTGCTGCGGTGGAGAGCCCCCTCCTTGAGCTCTCGATTGGTGGTGCGACGGGAATTCTCTTCAATATTACCGGTGGCAATGATCTCTCGATGTTTGAGGTGGATGAGGCTGCGCGTGTCATTACGGAGAACGCTGCTCCGGAGGCGAATATCATTTTTGGAGCGGTCATCGATGAGAGTTACACGGGTCAGGTGAAGTGCACGGTGATTGCGACTGGGTTTGATTCAGCGCCTCTCTCACCTGTTTCCACAAGTCCGGCAACATCTGCACAGCGTTTTGTGAAGAATGGTTTTCATGGGAAAATTCCCCAAATGCCGCCACTGAGAGAGGAGAAGCCCGTGGAAAATGGGAAGAGGAATCTTCCGATTAGTGAGGAGGAGTTGGAGGTGCCGGCGTTTATGAGGAAGAAGATTGAAGGCGTGGGAGGGAAACTTTGAGCTCAGGGTGACACGTCTTTGTCCCTGTTGACCCGAACCCTCCTCGCGTCTTTGCCCCAATCGTTGTTTCTACCCATTCCGCCTGTTCGCATTTCACGAATATTCCCTGCGCGATCCGCTCGCCGCGCTCGACGGTGACTGGGGCTTCGCCGAAGTTATAGACCTGGATCATGATTTCATCCTTTGGTCCGCAGTAGTCCTGGTCAATGATGCCGATCGAGTGTGGGAACATCAGGGTCTTCTTCCGTGGGAGGCTTGATCGTGGGGCAATAAGGAGGGCATAGCCTTTGGGAGTCTCAATGATGACGTTTCCGGGAATAAGCCCGAGAGTTTTTGGTGGAATCACCGTCGTCTCCCTCGTCACAAAATCGAATGCCACCGCTCCCGCTGTTTCGTAGGTGGGGAGGGGGAGACTTTGGTCGTGGCGGCGGATTGGGATTTGCACAAGGCGATAATACCTCAGAGAGACGGATCATGGGGCGGAGGAGAGAAGGGTCATAGACTCATGCCGATGGCTCTGAGGTTTTGTTCTTTCACTTGGTTATCTCTCTCTCCGATCCGATCTCTGATATCCCCAGTTGTGATAATGTTTAAATCGATGAGATAATGGAAGTTTTTGAGTTCTGTTCCAAGGAGTGCTTGGACCTTCGTGTGTGTGAGAATCTGGGCAATGATTGGTTCTGTCCATCGCTTGCGCATTTCTCCGATGAAGGTTGCGCGGGCTGTCTGTGGCAGACGGGTATACGATTCATGTAGCTGCCGGAGTAATCCGTTTACAACAGCTGCTGTAGGGAGTTTTCCATTCGTGTCGGGACGCAAGAGGTTGACAAAGTGGGCGGGAGGGACCAGGAAGAGCTCGCTGATGGTATTTCCGTAATCCGAATCGATTTTCGTGAGATCTACTGTTGCTGAATATTTCTCTTCGTATGCCTCTTCTATAGATTCACGGTATTTCACAAATTCCTCTATTGTGGGGTCGTAGATAGTGATCGCCCCGCCGGTTTGCGTGTGGACAGTATTTGTCCCGAAGAGCTTGGCAATGGCGTAATCTAGGCGGTCTTCTGCCGAGGGACCGACGACATCTTTCCCATCTTTGTTTTTGTCCTGTTCATCAATGCGGAGGCCACCCCCCGCTCGTATGAGTTGCTCTGCTTTCCGAAAAGCTTTTTCGATGACGTGCTCTGCACCCATGGTGCCTTCCCTGGCACGTCTTATGTATTCGGTACTCATGAATTTGAGAGTGGAGAGGAGGTGGCTCTGTGGGGCTGAACACTGTGGATCGAATATAAGACCACCGAATGATTTCAACACTGGTTCGGTGAGGTATGGGTGCTGTCCTGGCTGGAGTGCTCTAATGAGTTTTACTGCTGCCCATGTGGGAGTGTGGCCTAAATCTCCTTTGATGATGGCGCGTTTTACAATGCCTCGTACGAAGTGGTATTCGTATTTTTCTAAGTGTGTCTGGATGTGGGGAATCATGTCCCATGCCTGTCCCTTTGCGCTTGCAAATGCAAAGCCTTCCTCTTCCTGTTTCTTCCCCGCCTGTTCGTTGCGCACTTCTATGGTGCGCCAGAATTCTTCATTCTGCATAGGAGTCCAATGGACGGGGAGTTTGATGTTTTCGCCAATGTTTTTTCCGAAGCACGTTGCTGTTCCATGACTGCCTGTTTTCAGATTGTAGAGGGCACCTCGGCTCGACATGACATTGAGCCAGGCACGGATTCGTGCTGGGCTAAAGCTCGAGCCTCTTTCTTGGAAGAGAGTAATGAGTTCTTTCGTTCCTGTTCGTTCAAATTCTCCATTCTCTGTCTTCATTTCTTTTTCTTCATTTTCCTCGAGATTTTGACGGAGCGTTCGTTGGAATTCATCATCGGGGATGAATCGTGCTGCTCCGTATGCCATGGATGCAGCACGGCGTTCTTTCTGTGTTTCCCATTTCCTTTTGTATGCTTCCCAGATTTTCTTCAGGGCAGCGGGAATAGCGAGGATTGTCATCGTGTTCTCCCACCCTTCTTTCAGGAAGCCTATTGGAGAGAAAATTTGTTTCATTTCATCCCAGTACGCCTTATTTTCTTCTTCGAATCCTTTGCGCATTTCTTGCACAGCTTTAAGGACGGGGTCGAGATATTCTGCGTATTTTTTCAGTTCTTCCTGAATCTGGGCCAACTTTATCTTTGCATTGACAGTCAGGCTGAGCTTTTTGATGATTTTCTCCTTTTCCTTCCCAAATTCTTCATCGTCTGGGTCTGTGTTGCGCCATTTGGTATCGATGTCGGGATATTGCTCTTTGATGCTTTGGAGTTCCTGTTCTAGATTCTGATGCATGGTGTCCATGGCGTGATCATCTTCGTGAAGAATGCGCATCCAGTGAGCGAAATCTCCTGGGGGGAGGTCTCCATTTTGGAATCGCTCGATGGTGTCAGCCTCGTTTTCCAAATGGGAGACGACATCGCGCTCGTGATAACAGTATGCGGCGATGTCTCTCACCTGATCCGCGATATCCACGCGGTCTTTATTTTGCTTATCCTTGGATTTTTTCCGTTCGCTCTTCTGGATTCCATCGAGCGCTTTCACAAAGCCACGATGGTCGATGAGGCGGAGGGCCTCATCCATCATTTCCCGGAGAGCTCTTGCTTTCGCGTAGAGGGATTCCTTCTGCTCTGGTTTCTGGAGCGTGCGTTCGGCATCTGTTCGCGTTACTTCCGTCACGATACCGGGTTGTGGTCCCACTTCTGTGGGGGGGTCCTCGGGATTGAGCTCGCCACTTCCTATATCTTCTGATGGTGGTGTTGGTCCTGTCTTCGTCATATTAGAGTTTACATATTCTTATAATACTGTCAATGAACCACTCCCCGCGGTCGGAGAGTTCCGGAATGAATCTCGCAATCTGCAGTCGGATAGCAGTTGCATCGGTGTCCCCCGTTTGGATTTTCACCGTTTTCTGTTGCTTCCCTTCAAAAAACTCGATGTGGAGTTCGGTGTAGAAGGGGGTAGGAACCAGCCAAAATCCCGTACAGTTATCCCAGCGGATGATGGTGCCCTCGAAGAGGAAGCCTTGGAGAAAGATTTCGATTCGCTTTTCTGGTGGAATGTGGTCGTGTAGGAGGGGATAGAGGAGACCGCAGAGGAGCATGAGGAGGGAGAATATCCAGTTCTCTGTGTAGGCGCCGTAGCTTGCGAAACTTAGGATAATGATGAAGAACACGACGTACCAACGCATTGTCCGGTTGTGTTTCGGGTGAGATGGGGCGCTCCAACTGAGGATGGGTGTGAGTTTTTCCATAAATCTTGTAATTGTAGCATAATGTCTGCATATTTACTTCTGTTCATGTGTTGCATGAATGTGAGAATTATGGGCAATTAGCTCAGCTGGTTAGAGCGCCACATTGACATTGTGGAGGTCAGTGGTTCGAGTCCACTATTGCCCACCATTCGACTCTGCCCTTTGGGCATTGCTCATGGCAAGCTATTTCAATATTGACGGCATACTGGCGCAGATTTTTCCTCGTCGTCTTCCTTCGGAGCGCGAGCTTCTTACATGTATCGATCCTATTCGTCTTGAGGGATTGGCGCTCCGCAGGAGGGGTATCACGTCGCTCGATCGCCTGGTGGCCGCAGCTTCGTATCGAGAAGCGGGTATACGGCAGATGGTGCATGTTTTCAAATACTCCCGCATGCGGGAGTATTCGCATGATCTCGTCGCCTGCCTTCTCCCCTGTTTCCGTCTTTTGTCTCATACTCCGCCTCCCGTCCTTTGCCCGGTGCCGCTGCACTGGATGCGGCTGATGTTCCGTGGTTTCAACCAAGCTGCAGACCTTGCGGCGATCATCGCGAAAGAAAAAGAATGGCAGGTACAGGCGCTTCTTCGACGTATTCGATCGAGTCCTGCCCAGGTTGGTCTTTCGACCATTTTCCGTCGTCAGAATGTGCATGGGATTTTTCGATGTATTGGAAAGTCGTCTCCCTATGTACTCCTCATCGATGATGTCGCAACGACGGGGGCGACTCTCGATGCATGCGCACGTGTACTTAAAGATGCTGGGGTGAAGCGAGTCGAAGGATTGGTGGTGGCATTAGGGTGATGGACTCCCCCGCCTGGGGAGGGAATGTTTGCCATCCAGTACTGTCTAAGGTGCGAACATTCCCTAGAAATTACGAACTAAAAACTACAAACTGCAACGCGATCTCTGTGGAAAACTTTTCTGTTTTCCACCGTATTGGTAGGATGCGGCCATATGCTTCCTGTTGTTGCCACACTTGCTTTTATTCTTCTCCTCACGGGTCTCATTTTGATCCACGAGGTTGGGCATTTCCTTGTGGCCCGTCTCTCTGGTGTCAAAGTTGAGGAGTTTGGTTTTGGCCTTCCTCCGCGTATTTTTACACTTTTCCATTGGCGGGGGACGCGTTTCACATTAAACTCGATTCCTGTGGGAGGGTTCGTTCGTCTTAAGGGGGAGGGTGCTGTGACATCATCGGCACGAATGGCCAAAGGGAGTTTTGCGCGCGCAGGCGTTCTCCGTCGTTCAGCTATTCTCCTCGCTGGGGTAGGCATGAATTTTTTTCTTGCTTTTCTTATTTTTGTCATTGGGTTTTCCGTGGGCGGGTGGGTCCCGACGTACCGAACCGTTTCAGAACTCAATGCTGCCCGTGAGCGCGGCGATATACAGTTCACTCCGAGTGTGGTTATTGAAGATGTTGTGGCTGGCGCGGGTGCGGACAGAGCAGGTGTTCTGCGGCAGAGCATCCTTCTGAAGGTAGGTTCTGTTCTTGTCTATTCGCCGGACGATGTTGTCAGGGAGCAGATGGGCAAACAACAGGTGCTCTACACCCTTCTCATTGGATTTCCACATGAACAGGAGAGCGCTGTTTTGGTCAGAGTGCAGGATGGGAAAACGGGTGTGCTCCTTCGCTCGGTTCCGCGCGATCTCATTACCCGACCTCGTTCAATTGTCGCGTCGTCGGTTCTTGCCTTGCGTGAGTCCTGGGTTGTTATGGTACAGACGGTGCGTGGGATGGGGGCGCTTTTCCTTTCCGTGCTTCGGTCTGCGTCTGTTCCAAAGGAAGTGACTGGCATTATTGGCATTGCGCATTTGACCTATGCTTCTGTGCAGGAAGGTGTCGGGACATATCTTCGTCTTGTCGCACTTTTAAGTTTGAGTCTTGCTGCATTAAATGTTCTCCCGTTTCCCGCTCTGGATGGGGGGCGCCTCCTCTTCGTGTTTTTGGAATGCTTTTGGCGGAAGCCTCAAAGTCGGCGTATTGAGCTCACTATCAATATGGTGGGTTTTAGTGTGCTTATCGGTCTTATTGTTCTCGTGACGTTCTATGATGTCCTGCGCCTCTTCATTGTCTCATAGTGCGCTCGTCCCGTCCGTAGTCCAAAAGGATTTCCGCGAGCTTTGGATTGATATTCTTCGCTTTGTTGAGCAGAAAATTCCGCGTACGCAGTTCATTACCTGGTTCCGGGATACCATGATTCTTGGAGAGGAGGAAGGGACGCTCATTGTGGGGCTTCCTCTTCCGATGTCTCTCAATTGGCACCTCGAGCACTATCGGGCAGTCACACTGCAGGCTGCACAAGCGATCCATTCGTCCATTGAACAAGTGGTGTATAAGGTGGATGTCGGGTTGAAAGATAATCCATCGCGTGCGATTGATCTTCTTCATCATTTTCCAGAGCAGAAGCGTCGCAAAGTTTCCGGAAGGCAAGAGGTGCGTCTCGCTGAGGGGATTGTCAGTAAAATTCTTAATCCACTCTACACGCTGGAGAATTTTGTCGTTGGAGCGAATAGTCGTCTTGCCTACGCTGCATCGCAAGCAGTGGCGACACAGCCTGGAGGGCGTTATAACCCCTTATTTGTCTATGGCGGCGTTGGACTTGGAAAAACGCACCTTTTGCAGGCTACAGGCAATGCCATTCTCCGGCAGCGTCCGACCGCAATGGTGGTCTATACCACGACGGAGGATTTTACCAATCATGTCATCGAGGCAATTCAGCACCAGAAGATGGAACAGTTCCGGCGGCGGTATCGCGTCGTCGATGTTCTCATCATTGATGATGTGCAGTTTCTTGCGAACAAAGAGCGGACGCAGGAGGAGTTTTTCCACACGTTCAATGCGCTCTATGAGGAACATAAACAGATCATTATCTCTGCGGATCGTCCGCCACAGGAACTGCAGTTGGAAGATCGTCTTACGTCACGCTTTGCGCGTGGCATGATTGCGGATATTTCTGTGCCGGATTACGAGACACGTCTTGCGATTTTAGTGGAGAAGGCGCAGGAGTATGAGCTCTTCATCGATCGTGCTGTTCTCGCGTTCATCGCGGAGCATGTAACACAGAACGTGCGGGAACTGGAGGGGATTTTGATGCAGGCTGTTGCGCAGTACGAGTTGGAGCAATGCATGCCGACGATTAAGAGCATTGCGGATATCATGCGCAAACTCAATCATGATCCCCATGCCTCTGAGGATCAGGTAGGGTTCGAGTATCCGAAGCAGCGGAGTGCGACGTTCCAGGATGTCCTGGAAGCCGTCAGTCGGTATTACTCGGTATCCGTGCAGGATATGCTTGGCGCATCGCGTGTCCGTGAAATTCTCCTTCCGCGTCAGATTGTGATGTTCCTTTTAAAGAAATATCTCCGCACGAGCTATGTCCGTATTGGAGAAATCTTCAGTAATCGGGACCATACGACGGTGATGAATTCGTACAACAAGATCGAAGAGATGCTGCAGAATGATCATCAACTCCTTAGAGAGATGCGGGCACTGGAGAAGGAAATGGATTTCGTGTAATTCGTGGTGGAAACCTAGGAAAAAGCCGATGTGTCATGGTGAGCGTAGACGAACCATCACATCGGCAAGCCAGTGTGTCGCCCTTCGACTACGCTCAGGGTGACACACTTCTGTTTCTTCAAAAGGCTTTCTGCTACCCTTCCTGCGATGTCTAAACGTGTGCAAGCGCCGCATGGTAAGAAGTCCCACGATGCTCCATCGGATCTCGAAAAGATGCGCCATTCCCTGGCGCATGTTCTTGCACAGGCGGTTCTGAAACTTTGGCCGGATACGAAGATCACAATCGGTCCGCCGATTGATTACGGATGCTACTACGATTTCCTCTTTCTAGAGCCTATTTCTGACGCCGACTTTCCGAAGATTGAAAAAGAGATGAGGAAGAGTATCCACCAGGGACAGACCTTCCGGTGTGACGCGCTTCCGACGAAGGACGCGAAGGCGTATTGGAAAAAACGCAAGCAGCCGTTCAAGGTGGAGCTCATTGAAGACTTAGAGAAGAACGAGGGTGTGAAGACGGTTACCCATTATGCGAATCTTGGTCCAAATGGCGAAGAGACCTTTGTCGATCTTTGTCTGGGGGGCCACGTTGCGAACCTGAGGGAGATTCCTGCGGATGGCTTTATTATTCTCAGCATTGCTGGCGCTTATTGGCGAGGAGATGAGAAGAGGGGGCAGCTGACGCGGATCTACGTTGCGGCATTTTCCACGAAAGAGGAACTCGGTGCACATCTCCATATGTTGGAGGAAGCAAAAAAGCGTGATCACCGAAAATTGGGGAGGGAGATGGATCTCTTTGTGTTCAGCGATATGGTGGGGCCTGGTTTACCGCTTTGGACTCCGAAGGGGACTATCATTGCTGACGAGCTTGAGTGTCTTGCGCGGGAGACGGAGGCGGCTGCAGGGTATCTTCGTGTCCGCACGCCTCATATTGCGAAGGGGAAGCTCTACGAGCGGACAGGTCATCTCAAGCATTACCGGCAATCCATGTTCCCTCCCATGCAACTCGATGGGGAGGAAGCCTATTACCTGAAGCCGATGAATTGCCCGCATCATCACGAGATTTTCGCGAGTAGTACGCGGAGCTACCGAGATCTTCCGATGCGTCTCTCGGAGTACGGGCACTGCTATCGTTATGAAGACTCCGGGGCACTATTCGGCCTTATGCGCGTGCGATCGCTCTCGATGAATGATGCGCACATTTACTGCACCGAGGACCAGTTTGCATCGGAGTTTGTTGCTGTCATAAATATGTACCTGAAGTACTTTACGCTCTTTGGTATCGGGAAATATGTCATGCATCTCTCGCTCCATGATCCTTTGGAGCTCGGTAAGAAGTACGTGGATAATAGGAAGCTCTGGAAACATACGGAGGACATGGTGCGATGCGTCATGAAGCAGACTGGTTGCAATGTCATCGAGGTGCCGAATGAGGCGGCGTTCTACGGTCCGAAGATTGATGTAGAGGTATGGAGCGCCATTGGTCGTGAGTTCACTCTTGCGACAAACCAGGTGGATTTCGATGTTCCGACTCGCATGGGTTTGCGGTACGTTGATCGCGATGGTGTTTCGAAGGCGCCGCTCTGTATCCATCGTGCTCCCCTTGGTACACATGAACGCTTCATCGGTTTCCTCATCGAGCACTTTGCGGGGCATTTTCCTCTGTGGCTCGCGCCCGTCCAAATCGGCTTGCTTCCGGTGGCGGAAAGTCATGAAAAGTATGCTCGTCCACTCGAAGGAGAGCTCCGCTCGAACGGCATACGCACGCAGTTTTTCGATCACACTGAGACGCTCGGGAAGCGCATTCGCGAAGGGGAGACAGCGAAGATTCCGTACCTCCTCGTGATTGGTGATAAGGAAGTTGGTGCGGATACGGTGACTGTGCGGAATGTCGCGACGAAACAGCAGGTGGTTGTGTCACGGAAGGAGTTTGTGGAAAAGACTGTGCACGATATTCGGGAGCGGAGACTCAAGTGCTCGATTGGGTGAATGCCCCCTCCCCTTGCCCATCACCCTGCCCTCTCCCGCGGGGAGAGGGAGGTGGTAAACTTGTTCCATGTTTGAAGCGTTAGAAATCGGTCCATTCATTCTCTGGACGCATGCAGTATTTCTCCTTATTGGTTCCTGGCTTGCTATAGAGTTCTTCCTTCGTCTTGCGGAGCGGGCCAATCTTCCACTGTATCACTTTCAGGAGCATGCCTGGTTATACTTTGTTGCTTTTCTCGGTGGGGGGCGTCTCGCAGCAATTCTTGCGGAGTATCACGTCTATATCCAGGATTTTTTGCGTGTTTTTGTGATCTGGGATGGAGGGTTTAGCTTTCTCGGCGGCATTGTTGGTATCGGTGTCATCCTTTCCATTGTGACACGTCAATCCCGTGCAACTTTTCTCCAGTGGCTCGATTCCATCTCTCCGGCAGCGATGTTCGGGTGGGGTTTTGATTGGCTTGGGCGTTTTGCATCTGGTCAGTCATACGGGCGACCGACGGACCTTTTCTGGGGCGTGACGTACGATGCGATGAGTGTGCGTTACACTGTTCCCGTGCATCCTGTGCAGCTGTACTATGCGGCGTCATTTTTTTCCCTAACGTTTCTCCTCCTGATTGTGCGGAAAATTTCCCGGCGTGCCGGCGCCGAGACACTCGTTGGTATTACTTTCGCAGCGGTTATTACGATGTTGTTCGAAACATTCCGTGGTGATTTCGGCATTCCGGTTTTTGCCACAAAGTTCGATTTTCTTGTTCTTGTTCTCCTCTTCTTCAGTCTGAGTCTTGTTGCTGTGTTTCAGCAATGGATGTCTCATCGTGCTCTTCTTTGCTATGTTGGCGCATTGATTCTCTGTTCTCTTGGGTACGCCCTTGTGCGTCCGTGGTTCCAATTTGCCACAATGGAGTTACGCTTCTCGCAATTCCTCGCGGTGCTGGTACTCCTTGCGAGCATCGTGTACGTTGTTGTCCATCGTCGTCGTTATCCGTATTTGTAAGTTTGTTTCTCTTTCATCGCTATGTTTTCCCTTCTCCCAACTCTTGATGCGTTTCTGGGTGTTCTTTCGGATGATCCTGCTGCGCGGGTGTTCCAGCTCAGTGTTCTGTGTCTTGGTATATTTTCGGTCTATCTGCTCTTCTACACGACACGCGATGTCCTTATCCGGAGTTCTTCCATTTCACTCCAACTTTTCTCTATTTTTCTCGTTGCTCTTCTGCCAGTGGCTGGGTTTTTCTTGTATCTCCTTTTCCGACCTTCACGGACTATTGCAGAGCGAGAGATGACAGAGATGCTCCGTACTCTTGCCCGCGGTCTGCGGTCTGCGGCAGCGATCCGCGGGGTTGCTAAGGCTGTGCGCTCAGTGGAAAGTCGGCGGGAAAAAGAGGCATCCATTCCTTCGCGTGCGTGAGTATGGACGTACTCTCGTACCTCTTTTGGCCGAATCCCGAGGGCGTATCGTACAGCGATCTTCATCCGCGGATTGCTCTTATTTTCTGTGGCATGCTTCTTCTTTCGTCGTTGGTGTTGCGTGTTATGCGAGCACGTTCACATTTCGGATCTTTCCGTCGTCTCGCGCATTCTTGGGCTCGTGCCGCTCTATGGTTTGGTTCTGTAGGTCTTCTTCTGGTTGTTGCGCGCGCTGAGGATATTCAATACATCGCTATGCGGTTTTGGTGGATCGTCTTTGGTGGAAGTTTTGCGCTGTATGTCTTTGTGCAGTGTCGTTGTGCGCGTCTTCTTTGGTATGAGGTGATCCCCTTTGTTCCATCACAGGATCTTCGAGAGAAGTATCTTCCGCGCCGGAAGCGTTCACATTGATCCTATGCGTTCTCTTACGGTGTCGGGCGTGACGTGGCATGATTGCACGCAACCAACGCGGAGCGATCTTCATGTCGTACAGCGTCGGTATCGCTTCCATACTCTTGATATTGACGATTGTCTGAGTGATCACGAACGACCGAAGATTGAGGAGTATGCTTCCTATCTTTTTCTGGTGTTCCACATTCCGTACGGGAGTGAGGCAACGGGGAGAATCCTCAAGGAGGAGATCAACATTTTCTTCGGTCGGGATTTTCTCGTCACTGTTCGTGATGGGAAGTCACCGTCTGTTGACCGACTCTGGCGCAGTCTCCATACGTCGAAACGTCGCAAGGAGGAGTACTTTGGGCGCGGTTCGGGGTTTCTTCTGCATCGTCTTATGCGTGATCTTTTCGTTGAGAGTTTTCCTCTTGTGGAAGGGATTATGCGCGAGCTTCGGCGCATCGAGGAGTCACTCTTTGGGAGTGAGGAACAATACGGCATGCTTCAGGCGATTCTCATGCTTCGGCGCAATATCATTATCATGCGGTCGATTTTGTATCCGCAACGCGCCATCGTTGCTCATCTCGAGCAAAAGAGACAATTTATTGCGGAAGACCTGGCGCTGTACTTTGATGACATTCTCGATGGGATTGAGCGACAGTGGTCGCTTCTCGATACGGCAAAGGAAATGAGCGAGGCGTTGCAGGCAACGCATGAGTCGTGGCTCACACAGAAGACGAACGCTGTCATTCGGATTCTCACAGGATTTACGGTTATCACTCTCCCCTTCATTATTGTTCCAGGGATCTATGGTATGAATGTGACGCTCCCATTCCAGGTGCGTCCGTTCGTGTTTGCATCGCTGATATTTGGCATGATAGCGGCTACAGTGGTGTTGCTCTGGTACTTTATCGGTAAGAAGTGGCTATAGGTTTTGCTTTCTTTTCTTAACATATGTCGCTCATCCAGTGTCTACGCGCACGACAAATTCTTGATTCTCGCGGGAATCCGACCGTGGAGGTTGATTGTGTACTCGATGATGGATCTATCGGGCGCGCGGCGGTGCCGTCTGGCGCTTCGACCGGCACGCACGAAGTGCTCGAGCTCCGTGATGGCGACAAAGCTCTATATGGCGGGAAGTCTGTTCTGAAGTCCGTTTGGCATGTGAATGGGGTCATGATGAAGGAACTCACGGGGAAATCGGTCAGCGATCAGCGAATAGTGGACCGGCAACTTCTGGATATGGACGGAACACCGAATAAGGCGAAGCTTGGTGCGAACGCAATTCTTGGAGTTTCCATGGCGGTTTGCCGAGCGCGTGCGGTATGTGAGAAACGTTCTCTTTGGCGGTCTCTTGTGGATCAATTTGGGGCGTTCTGTCCGCGACAAATCCCCGTTCCATTGATGAATGTTCTCAATGGTGGCAAGCATGCGGATAGCGGTCTCAGTTTCCAGGAGTTTATGATCGTTCCCACTGGGTTTGATCATTTCTCGGACGCTCTGCGGGCTGGTGTGGAAACGTACCATGCACTTCACCGTATTCTCCGGCAAGGTGGGTATGTTACGGCCGTGGGGGACGAGGGTGGGTTTGCCCCGCGTGTTCCTGATGCTCCTCATGCGTTCGATCTCCTTCTTCAGGCTATTGCCGAAGCGGGGTACCGTGACCGGATCAGGCTTGCGATTGACCCTGCCGCATCGGAGTTTTACAAGGATGGTCGGTACACCGTTGATGGGATGATCGTCGATGCACACCGGCTGTCGGACTATTACATGGATATCACGAAGCGTTTCCCCATCGTCTCTATTGAGGATAGCCATAGTGAGGATGATTGGGAGGGCTTTACAGAGCTCAATGAGCGTACAGGGAGTGCGGTGCAGATTGTGGGTGATGATCTCTATGTCACGAATGTTGAACGTATCCAGAAAGGTATTGATTGCAAGGCAACGGATGCCGTACTGATAAAATTGAATCAGATTGGAACAGTGAGTGAGACGGTGGACGCTGTTGAGCGCGCTCAAAAGAGCGGTTTGCGTGCGATCGTCAGTCATCGTAGCGGTGAGACAGAGGACACGTTCATTGCCCATTTCTCTGTTGCTCTGCAAACAGGGCAAATCAAAACGGGCGCGCCATGTCGTGGTGAGCGAACATGCAAATACAACGAGTTGCTTCGTATTGAAGAGGAACTGGGGAAGGAGGCTGTGTATATGTCGCCGTTTGGGTAGTGGTCGGGACGACTGGGCTCGAACCAGCGACCTCATGCACCCCATGCATGCGCTCTAGCCAACTGAGCTACGTCCCGAGCTATCGAATCCTACTCCTTGCCAGGAATTTGTCCTTATGCTTGGATAGAGTCTTTTCCTTTTCCTAATACTTGCATAACTTTACTATTTATTATATAATAGTAAGTTAACGATTTCCACATGAGTCTCACGTCTTCTGCCATCGATGCCGCACTTCAGGCCATCCATCGCCATTCGCGGTTCCTTATTCTCCCACACGCTAATGTTGATCCTGATGCTATCAGCAGCGCTCTTGCGTGCGCATACCTTTTCCGCGCACTTGGGAAGGATGTGACGGTCGTGTGCTTAGAATCGCTCCCCGAAACTCTCCAGTTTCTCCCCGGAGTGGAGACTGTCGCGCGGGATCCGAGCGCCGCACAGGAGTTTGTCGTTACACTTTCTCTTGGAGAGGGGGTGGAGGTGGACAAGCTCCGCTATACCGTGGAGGATCGCCGTGTCCATATCATTGTGGTGCCGAAGAATGGGAGCATCCATCCGGAGCAGGTGTCATGCGCGGATGGGAACACGCCGTACGATCTTCTTGTTATTGTTGATACGGCGGATTTGCCGCTCCTTGGGAGCGTGTACACCCGATACCCGCATCTCTTTTCCACGATTCCCATTCTCAATATCGATCATCACATCAGTAACACCCTTTTCGGACAACTTCATCTCATCGATCCTACGTGTGCCAGTACAACGGAAGTTCTCTATCACTGGGTGAGCCGTGCGCCGGAACTCAAGAAGCTGATGACAGCAGATCTGGCAACGCTCCTGCTCACCGGACTCATTACCGATACGCGGAGTTTTCAGAATCCCAATACCTCTCCACGATCGCTGGAAGTTGCGGCGGCGCTTCTCGACTCGGGTGGGCGTCAGCAGGAAATTATTCAACAGATGTATAAGACAAAACCTTTAAGTACGCTCAAGATTTGGGGGCGGGCTCTCAGTCGTATTCAGGTTGATCCAGATGCGCGCATCGTTTGGTCGGGAGTCAGCCGTGAGGATCTTACGGAAATGGCGGCAGGGAGCCGGGAAACGCACGGTATTCTCGATGAGCTTCTCTGCACGATTCCCGGAGCGGATGTGTATGTTCTTTTTACGGAGATGGAGGAGGGTGGGCTGAAGGCGAGTCTTCGGACATCTGCAGGAGTTGATGCGAGTGCTCTCGCCGCTCGAGCGTATTTGGGTGGAGGGCATCCACGGGCCGCAGGTTTCAAGGTTCCCAAGGGGGGAAACTTCCAATTGCAGGTCCTCTCCTGCGTTCAGCGACTTTCCAAATGTCTCCACGCATTGCGCGCAGAAGATGATGAAGAAAGCCATGACTTTCTCCTACGGCAACCACTGTCTCCACCTTCCTCCGTACCCAATGAGCCCTTGCAACAGGAGGTATCTCCTACAGGAACAGGCATTGATATTGTCGCGAAGATGCATGGGGTTCCCGATGCGTCGAAATCCCAGGATATTCTTCAGGAGTTGCAGGGGCCGGCGTTGTAGGAGGATCCGATGAAAAACGTTGATGTGTCATGAGCGCTCTGCTAGAATCCTTTCAACGTTTTTCCTTTCTCCTGTGCGACTTATTCATGTTGCAAAGGCATTGAGCATGACCGGGCAGGAGCTTCGCCACGAGCTTCTGCAAGTGGATTTCGGCGTGAAGCCGACCGATCGTGAGGTGTCGGATACCCTTGCCCAGGGGATCATTCGCTACCTTGCGCGCAAGTACAACATCACTCCCCAGGGGATTTCCTCTTCGTATGTTCTCGAAGAGTCTGAAGAGGAATCACCGGAATCTTCTCCTCCAGTCCCCTCATCCCCCCAACCATCTCCTGCGGTGAGAGGGAGTTTTCCCGTTAGCGCACAGGAGGCTGTTCCCGTTCTCCGCAAACTCACGTTGGAAGATATTCCACGGCCGGCTCCTTCCAAGTGCCCGATTGGTCATGTTATAGGGGAGGATCATCGGGGCTCGCGATTGATTACGGAGCGGAGCGAGGAACGGAAGAAGCAAACTCTCAAGACGCAGGAGCAGATTAAGCACAAGGAAGGAATTGTTCTGTTGCCTGCCCGTATTTCGGTGAAGGAATTTGCAGAAAAGACAGGGGTGCAGGTTCCTCTTGTTATAGAGACACTCATGAAAAATGGCGTGATGGCGACGGTGAATCAGGCGATAGATTTCGATACCGCCGTCATTGTTGCAGCGGAGCTTGCGGTCACTGTGGAACGTGAGCAGGAACAGGCGCGGGCGGAAGACCTCCTCTCACGGAATCTCAGAGAGCTTCTTAAGGATGATCCCGGCCCCCTCGTCCAGCGTCCGCCGATTGTCGTTATCATGGGGCACGTGGATCATGGGAAAACGTCGCTTTTGGATGCCATTCGAAAGACCAATGTGGCGAAGGGGGAAGCGGGAGGGATCACCCAGCATATCGGGGCGTATCAGGTTGAGCATGCCGGGAAGCGCATTACGTTCCTCGATACTCCTGGACATGAGGCGTTCACGGCCATGCGTTCACGCGGGGCTCAGATTACTGATGTCGCTGTCCTCGTCGTCGCGGCCGATGAGGGGGTGATGCCGACGACGATTGAGGCCATCCATCACGCTCGTGAGGCGGAGGTGCCGATACTCGTGGCTCTCACGAAGATGGATAAGCCTGCCGCGAATGTTTCGAAGGTGGAGGGGGAACTTGCGGCCCAGGACCTTCGGCCGGAGGACTGGGGAGGGGAAGTACCTGTGGTTCTTTGCTCTGCAGTGACAACCCAGGGACTTTCGGACCTCCTTGATCACATTCTCCTTCTTGCGGAAATGGAAAACCTCCAGGCGAATCCTGCGCGGAGAGCCATTGCAACGGTGATCGAAAGTCACCTGGATATAGCCCACGGGCCACTGGGCACTGTGATCGTGAACACGGGAACGCTCCATATTGGCGATTCCTTTGTCTGTGGGAATACCTCGGGACGCGTGCGGGCGATGATCGATGCAACGGGTGAGCGTATACAGGATGTTCCACCCTCCGGAGCTGTGCGTGTTTCAGGGTTCAGCGTGGTGCCTGATACCGGGGATATTGTCCAAGTCGTTGCGTCCGAGCGCGAGGCCCGTGCACTCTTGGAGAGTGTAGAGCGGGGCGTCGTCAACGCTGAGCGGCACGGACTGACCGATTTCGTGAGCAGACTCACTGAGGGAAAACTTACCCAACTCAAGGTTATTGTGAAGGCGGATGCCCAAGGGTCGCTCGAGGCCATCCAGTCGTCTCTTTCGAAGCAATCCACGGGAGAAGTTATCGTGAAGGTGATTCATGGCGGGGTTGGGGCGGTGACGGAGAGCGATGTCATGCTTGCTGCCGCGAGCGGCACGCTCATTATTGCTTTCCATGCGCCAGTGACGGCTTCTATTATCAAAACGGCAGAGGCACAGCATGTGCGGATTCGCGAGTATGAAGTGATCTATGCGCTTCTGGAAGATATTGCGGGCATCATGCAGGGATTACTGGTGCCAGAAGAGGAGGAGAAGGTCCTCGGGCACCTGGAGGTGAAGGGGGTGTTCTTCATGAAGAAGAACGAGCAAATCATTGGAGGGCGTGTGACGGATGGGGTGGCGAAGCGTGTGACGTTCCGGTTACACCGCGCGGATAAAGTTCTTGGCCAGGGGAAGATCACGTCGCTCCGAAAAGTCGAAAAAGATGTGAAAGAGGTTGGGGATGGGAGTGAGTGCGGTCTCAAGGTTGAATTTCCTATGCCTATAGAACTCGGCGATGTGCTCGAGATTTTCAGTAAGGAATTTCGGAAGCGGGTGGACTAGGGTGCTGGAGTTGTAGGTGGTGGTTGAGTTGGTTCGGG
>Ga0209542_10003245_pt1 | contig 35011 bp, 37 predicted proteins | sample RifCSPhighO2_01_FD_184028 | JGI IMG/M metagenome (GOLD analysis project Ga0209542, IMG submission 184028) | Soil microbial communities from Rifle, Colorado - Rifle CSP2_plank highO2_0.1 (SPAdes) (version 2) | ecosystem: Environmental > Terrestrial > Deep subsurface > Rock core/Sediment ...
AAAAGACCTGCGATTTGGAGGTGGGAATTGTAGTGTTGCGCTCGATGAGAGGAGTGGACACGCCTCCCAATGTTTCAATTCCCAAGGTCAAAGGGGTAACGTCTAAAAGCAGAACATCTTTGACTTCTCCGCCCAGAACACCAGCCTGCACAGCCGCACCCTTGGCTACGGCCTCCATCGGATCCACGCCATGCTCTACCTGTTTGCCCACATAATTTTCCACGAATTTCTGCACAATAGGCATGCGGGTCGGCCCGCCGACCATAATGATCTTGTCAATGTCTTTCGGCGAGAGTTTGGCGTCAGTGATGGCCTGCTCCAGAGAGGTGCGGGTCCGGTCAACGATGGGCTTCACCAGCTCCTCAAGCTTGGCTCTCGTCATTTTTTTGCTGAAATGTCTGGGACCGGAGGCGTCAGCCGTAAGGAACGGTAAATTAATCTCAGTCTCGAGAGTCGTGGAAAGCTCTATCTTGGCCTTTTCGGCAGCTTCTTTTAGCCGATTGTAAGCCATCTTGTCGGAACGCACATCTATGCTGGATTCTTTTTTAAACTCTTCAGCCAAATAATCAATTATTGCTGTATCCATATCCGTGCCGCCAAGCTTGGTATCGCCAGAGGTAGAAACCACCTCAAACACGCCCTGGCCGAAATCCATAATCGTCACATCCAGCGTGCCGCCCCCAAGGTCAAATACCAAAATCTTCTGCTCATGCTCGGTTTTATCAAGGCCATAAGCGAGCGCGGCCGCGGTCGGCTCGTTAATGATGCGGATGATCTCCATCCCCGCGATTTCTCCGGCGTTTTTCGTGGCCTGGCGCTGGGCATCATCAAAATATGCCGGCACAGTAACTACAGCTTTGGTAACCGGACTGCCGAGATAAGCCTCGCTGTCTTTTTTTATCTTCTGCAAAATAAACGCGGAAATCTGCTCCGGCGTGTATTCCTTATCAAGCATTTTTACTTTTTCTTTGGTACCCATTTTGCGCTTCACTGCGTACACTGTACCCTCCGGATTGGTCACAGCTTGCCTCCGCGCCGGCTCGCCCACCAAAAGCTCGCCATCTTTTGTCATAGCCACATAGGACGGGAAAGCTTTACCACCGCCCACTGTGGTCCCTTCCGCGGACGGAATCATTACCGGCTTGCCGCTCTCGAGCACAGAGGCCGCGCTATTTGATGTTCCTAAATCTATACCAATAATTTTTGTCATTTAGATGTTTTTCTTTCTGTCACCCCCGAGGAGTCGGGGGTCCATTCTTATCTTATTAATTATTTTTTTACTGTATCCCCGACTACTCGGGGATACATACTACAAAATATCTTCATATAAATCTCTCCATTCTGGATTCTTTTCTTCGATTAGTCTTATTTTCCATGCGCGATTCCATTTTTTTAACTGTTTTTCCCTTAATGCTGCTGCTTCCTGCGTTTCAGCTATCTCATAATAAACTAGTTTATTAACTTCATATTTCTTAGTGAAACCTTCTACGACTTTATTCTTGTGCTGCCAAGTCCGTGCTATTAAACCGCTAGTTGAACCGATATACAATGTGCCATTTCTCTTACTTGCCAAAATGTAGACATAATACTGCATACTCTGAATCCCTCCTCGCATTCACTCCCGCGAAGGCGGGAGTCCATGGATCCCCACCTTCGTGGGGATGAAAGTGGCTCGTTTCACTTCGCCACTTTCACCTTTGCCGGCCTTATTACCTTATTATTAAGCTTGTAACCTGACTGCACCTCTTCGATTATCGCCCCTGATTCTCCTCCGCTCTCTACCATTTCCACTGCTTCATGCAGTTCGAAATTAAATTTCTCACCGACTGTTTTAATCTTTTCCACGCCCATTTCCAGCAAAGTCTTTTCCAGCTGCTGCACTATTTTCAACACTCCGTCAGCCCAGCTCTGAAATCTCTCGTCTTGAGGCGCGTTTCGGAGTGCCTGTTCCAGGCTCTCAAGGATCGGCAAAATCTTGACCACTGTAATCTCTTGCGCAAACTGCACCAGCTCTTTGTTTTCTTTGTCCCGACGTTTCCGGTAATTTTCAAAATCCGCTGCCGCTCTTTTCCAATTATTTAAATATTCTTCGGCTTTCTGTTGGTATTCTTCTAACTCTTTTTCATCCGGCATAAAATAGATTAAAATTTAATATTTGAAATTGAAACCATAATCACAGCGCCCAGTCCGTTTGCTAGCATTTTCTTAACATATTCCAGCAAACTAATATTCCTTGCGTATTTCATGCGCTTCGGACCAATGATGCCAATCACGCCCTTTCCGCCGCGTGGCAGGCTAACATGCGTCACAACCAGACTGAAATCTTTAGCCAAAGGCACAGGTGCTTCTCGGCCGATATAGGCTCTTACCTCAGAGCTTCCGGATTTTGCCAAATCTTTGCCATAAAGGGAAATGTTTTCCAAAAATTTTGAAATCTCCTTGACCTCTTGCGTACTAACGCTCTCATCAATGACATTGGAAAGCCCGGTAGAGCTGGTACTGCCGGGCAATAGCGCAAATGCCGCGCCTTGAGCCTGCTTGGCTAAAAGCTTCGTAAGGCTCTGGCCGAGTTCCGCATATTGTTTCTGGAGTGTTCGCAGCTCAATTTGCAATTTGTGCTGCTCGATCTGCGACAGCTCCAAATGCTTCATGAGCTTGTTCACGAAAAACCGGAATCCTTCATCAGTAGGCACCCGGCCGGCCGAGGTATGGGGCTGGTAGATATACCCGGCTTTTTCCAAAGCCTGCATTTCGTTTCTTATGGTCGCTGCGCTGACCGCAAAGCCGTACTGATCCGAAAGCTCACCCGAGCCCACCGGCTGGCCGCTGATGGAATATTCCTTGACGATTGCCGCCAATATTTTGGCCTGTCTTTGTGTGATTTCACTCATATCGCTCAAGTATTATAAAATTAGCACTCAACCATGTCAAGTGATAATTCCTCCTACGCCAAGGCTACGGGGAACGAGAAAAATAGTACAAAAAATTAATCTGTCCACACCCGCCCGTCCGAAGCTTCAGCGAAGGAGGGTCAAGTGATAATTAAAGAAAAAACGGGAGGTGTTTTGCGGCAAGATTTTCTTTCAATCTTGCACAAAACACTCTCCCGCCATATTTGACCAGGCTTCTACCAAGCAGGTCTTTTCCTTGGAGTACCTGAGATTATGCTTACCCTTGGGTCCTTCGGGTCTCCGGGGATCACCCTACTGGTTTCATCTATGGTTGACTGCGAATGTCCAGGCTGTACCTGGGCCGGATTTGCTTTGTCTGCAAATTCAGCATCGTCCGACGCCGTAACCTCGTCTTTTTCTACCATGAGCACTCTCCTTTCCAGTTCACTGTACCTCTGCATTTCCATCAACGCGCACCTCTGAATCCCTTGGCTTATTCGATACGCAATAGCGCGAACAACCCTCCTTGTTTTCCGCAATAAAGCATAGACCTTTTTACAACGAAGGCCGTAAAGTTCCGCGGGTGTCCCAAAATCACCGCACTTCGCGCAAACATAATCATACCCGAGTCCTGGCACCAAAACGTGCCTGTAATCTTCCGGAATAGGACTCCCATATGCTAAAACTTTCTCTTTCATGGTCCCCCCTCTTGCAGAATCCAACTAATTCCGTCATTCAGCAGCTCCTGGAAAAGGACATTTGATGCAATACAAATGTTGAGTTCCACAGCGCCAACCGAGCGCGCCATTTGGTGTTCGCTCAGCAGAAACTCTGTGTACTCCAGCATATCCAGCACATTGACGCCAGCACGGCCAGCTTTGGCAAGCAACGCAGTAAAAAGTTCATGCGCCGAGTTTATATCATTACTTGAAAATACAGGCAAGACAAAACATTCATAATTTATCTTCTGCATTCTGCGAGCTATCCGCGCCCGCCTTGCTCGGTCTTCGTCTGAACCAGATAATGAACCAAAAGGGTCCAAAAATCTTGACATGAAACCTCCCTATAGTTTTGAATTCCATCGGGACAAATCAATTTGCGATTCGTTCCAAATTAAATTCAAAATTGCCTAAAATAAAAATCTGACCCTTTTCACCGGGTCAGGTTTCGCTCATTTTGCGTTAGAGTATCTTACTATGCAAAAGAAAACACCTGAACCGGTCGGTCAGTAAAGAAAAAATAAAACCAGAAAATAGTTAGGTTACTGCGCATGAAAATATACTAACCAAAGTTAAAAATATTGTCAAATTCTGCTATTCGACTAGCTCTGCCACTACCACATACCGCTTCAGGGAAGTCCCAAGCGGATAAGAGGTCTGCAGAGTGAGAAGTTTTTTGCCTGTTGTATTCTGGGCAAGCACGCTCAGATCATTTTTCTCAACTACGCGCGATTCAATTACTTTATAAACATATTTATAGCCATCATGGTCAGAAATATAAATTTCTGCGCCTTTTTCGATGCGAGGTAGGAGCGCGAATATAGTTTTGTATTTCCCTGGTGACCAGGCATTGTCAGAAGAGTGTCCGAAAATGTAGACATTTCCCGGCTGGCCGGGCTCTGCTGTGCCTGGATAATGAACCGCGCCGACCTGGAGAATTTCCTGAAATTTATCCTCGTTTATCTCCTCAGTATATCTGACTGGCGCGTCAATATTGAGGCTGGGCACCAGGAGCTTATTTGGCTCCATTTTCTCTGCGGTGGGTGCAGGCACCTGCTGATAGTTATCTCGCCTCAGCTCATACTCAATGTTTTTACGGAAATAATCGAAATTCAATGCCAGAAAAACAGCGACGGCCAGAAATAATATGATAATTATTCTTTTGAACATTTGAATCTATTATAATACAATACCCCTCCCTTTTTCCCTCCCCATCAAGGGGAGGGAGAAAAAAGAGGAGCATTTTCTTCAAACACTCTTCTGGAGTATTAGAGTATCGGTTTAGCGCGCATTACGCCCCAGGAGAGCAAAAGCAAATAGCTGAACGCCGCAGGGTCAGTACCGGTTCGCGGCAAAGTATCGGAAGCAAGCGCTTCTTCATCGGTCGGCCCGCCCACCCCGTCGCCTTCAACTACTCCGGCAACTTGGCCGGTAGTGTCAATCTCTGCCGGCGCGCCCATAAACCCAACGCGCTCGCCATTCACGAAATACGACGCGCTCGATACCGCGAATACGTCAGTCGAGACTGCTCGCACTGTAATGTTCGCTGAGAAACTGCCGCCGACCGCGATGGCCGGAACGGAAATCGTGACCACTTGTCCCGCTGCAGTTGCTCCAGGCGTCGAACTCACAAACTCTACTGAAGAGTCGAGCTCAACCTGCAAAGTTCCCGGATCCAAAACATGAGGCGCAGTGTTGAAAATCTGCACCGTTTCCGTATAGACTCCGCCAACCACTTTGCCGGTTACCGGCCAGAATTTCATCACCGTATGCGGACCGCCGTGATCAGCGCTGGCGATGCCGAACCCGGCAAATGCAAGAGCTGTGATAGCCAACACCTGACCAAAAATCTTTAGTGACTTCATAGGATTACCCCTTTCGAGTTAAGTATTAAGTTAAAATATAAACTGCCGAAATCAATGATCGGCACTCGAGGCATGCGGTCAATATAGATTCTAATTGCACGCGGTGAAATATAAAATCACCTGAATTTCAGGTGATTTTTGGCAATATTCTTGGATATAAGTCTAGGCTTTGAGATGTTTCGCCAGATACTGCCCAGTGTAGGATTTTTTGACGCGGGCGACCTCTTCCGGCGTGCCTTGGGCAATGATCTCGCCGCCCTTGTCGCCGCCCTCAGGACCGAGGTCAATGATCCAATCCGCGTATTTGATGACATGGAGATTATGCTCGATAACCACTACTGTATTGCCTTTGTCTGCGAGCTTGCCGAGCACAGTGAGCAGGCGTTTTACGTCTTCAAAATGCAGGCCAGTGGTTGGCTCATCTAAAATATAGAGAGTTTTGCCGGTTTGCGTGCGCGCCAACTCTGTGGCGAGTTTGATGCGCTGAGCTTCCCCACCGGACAGTGTAGTTGCTGACTGACCGAGATGCATGTAGCCAAGACCCACGAGCGAGAGCACGTCGAGCTTGCGGTAAATGATAGGAATATTTCGGAAAAAAATGCGTGCTTCATCCACAGTCATCTCCAACACATCATAAATAGTTTTGCCCTTGTAATGAATGTCCAGCGCTTCCTTGTTGTAACGCTTGCCTTTGCACTCTTCGCAGGCCACGTATACATCCGGCAGGAAATGCATTTCAATCTGAATCACGCCGTCTCCCGCGCACGCTTCACAGCGGCCGCCTTTGACATTAAAAGAAAACCGGCCTGGGGCATAACCGCGCATTTTCGCTTCCGGAGTTTCGGCAAACAAATCGCGAATGTAGGTAAACACTCCGGTATAGGTCGCGGGGTTGGAACGCGGCGTGCGGCCGATCGGCGACTGATCAATGTTGATGACCTTATCAATGTTATCCAGGCCGAGGATTTTTTTATGCTCTCCGGGAATGTCTTTCGAATTATAAAAATACGCGGAAAGGGCCTTGGCGAGAATGTCATTGAGGAGAGTGGATTTGCCGCTGCCGGAAACTCCGGTGATGCAGATAAATTTACCAAGGGGAATATCTACCTGGATATCCCGGAGATTATGCTCTTTTGCTCCATAGATGGAAATCTTTTTGCCATTGCCCACACGGCGCTTGCCCGGTATGGCGATTGATTCCAGGCCGGCCAGATAACGGCCGGTAAGTGAATTTGGATTTTTTTTGATCTCTTCCGGAGTACCGACTGCCACGACCTCGCCGCCATGCTTGCCTGCTCCTGGACCGATATCCACAACCCAGTTAGCGGCGGCAATCGTGTCCTCGTCATGTTCCACTACGATCACAGTATTGCCGAGGTCGCGCAGCGCCATAAGAGTGTCGAGTAAACGGTCATTGTCGCGCTGGTGCAGGCCAATGGACGGCTCATCGAGAATATACAAAACCCCTGTTAGGCCAGATCCGATCTGTGTGGCCAAACGGATGCGCTGGGCTTCCCCGCCGGATAGAGTGTCCGCACTGCGGTTGAGCGTCAGGTACTCCAGTCCCACATTGGAGAGAAATTTCAAACGGGTACCAATCTCTTTAATAATCTGCTTGCCGATCTTCTGGTCTTTTTCCGAGAGCTTTTTGCTGAGGCCCTCAAAAAAATCCTGCAGGATATCCACGGTCAGTGAGGACACATCCATGATAGATTTCTCCAAAACAGTTACCGCGAGAACCTCCGGCCGCAAGCGACGGCCGTTACAGGTCGGGCAAATCTTCAGGCGCATGTACTGCTCAATCTCCTGACGCATATAGTCCGAATCAGTTTCTTTATAGCGCCGCTCAAGATTGGGAATCACGCCTTCAAATTCCACCTTTCCATCTTTCGCGCCGTATAAAATAATATCCAATGCTTTTTTTTCCAATTCTTTGACTGGGTTTGATGCAGAAAAACCGTAAGCAACCGCCACGTCCTCAATGATGCGGTCATACCAGGAAAGACGGGCCGTAGTTTTGCTCCATGGCCGGATAGCGCCCTCTGCAAGCGAGAGGCGCGGGTTAGGAATAACGAGCTGCGGATCAACCTCGAGCTTTGTGCCGAGACCCGTGCAATCCGGACACGCGCCATGCGGCGAGTTGAAGGAAAAATTGCGCGGGTGCAACTCCGCAAGAGACATATGCCCATCGGGGCAGGCGAATTTTTGCGAAAAAGTCTGCGTGCGGCTTGCATCCGGCTGGAAAACAATGGCGCTTTCATTGCCAAGGTCAAGCGCGGTTTCCAGAGAATCGTTCAAGCGGGCGCGTTCATTTTTATCGATAGTGATGCGATCTACCACCACATCCAAGGAGTGTTTTTTCTTTTTATCAAGATTCAAAGCGATCGCTTCATCCAAATCCATGAACGTACCATCGAGTCGCACGCGCGCATAACCGGCCTTTTTTATTTCTTCCAGCACTAGACGGTGTTCGCCTTTGCGGTCGGCAATAAAAGGAGCCAGGATCATTATTTTCGTATCTTGCGGCATTTCCATGATTTGATCCACCATGGCTGTTACTGTCTGGCCGGTAATCTTTTTTCCGCAAACCGGACAATGCGGCTTGCCAATGCGTGCGTAAAGCAAACGCAAATAATCATAAATCTCTGTTACTGTACCAACCGTGGAACGAGGATTGTGCGAGGCGGATTTCTGGTCAATGGAGATGGCGGGACTAAGGCCTTCGATTTGTTCCACGTCCGGCTTGTCCATGAGCCCTAAAAATTGCCGGGCATATGCTGACAGGCTCTCCACATAACGGCGCTGGCCTTCCGCGTAAATCGTATCAAATGCCAACGAGGATTTGCCTGATCCGGAGATGCCGGTAAATACAATCAGTTTATTGCGCGGCAAATCCAGATCAATGTTCTTGAGGTTGTGGACCTTCGCGCCGCGGATCTTGATCTGGCCAAAATCTTGCTCGGGTTTCTTCTCAATTTTTTTTGTCATATGGGGGCACTCTTGAAAATGAAAAAAAGTCAAAGGGGTTTACCCGCCTAAATTTTTCTTTGAAAGAAAAAATTTTGGGCGGGCGAGTAACTGCCTGCCATTCTAGCACTCAAGTCAAGACAAGTCAACACGAACAGTAGAAACAATGACATGAATTGTTGCGGGACGGGGCTATGCAGAATATAATATCCTTATCAAAGGAGGCTCTATGAGCGACAATGGTAACGGAAAACCGCCGGTTCTGATTGTTGTGATCGCCGCGGAGGAAAGGTATATCGAGCCAGAAGTGTGGAATCACCCGCAGATCTGGTTTGCGAGAGAGGATGAAATTACAACATCTTCACAGATCCCGGACACAGTATGTCTATTGATAGTCAACAACAGTCTCATGTCAGCGATGGGGTTTCGTATGATGGCACGCACGAAACCTAACCTGGATTTTCAGCCCATCAATCCGATTGCAATGGCCCGGTTCCTGGAGGAAAAGCTAACTGAGTTCGGTCTGCGAGCTGTTACAGCGCCGCTACCTCAACCACCGCCAAGATTCGAAGCTCCGCCGCAACCTCTGCCGAAAAGAAAAACCGCCGCAACCTCGCTGCGCGTATCAAATTCAGGACTGGTAATCATCTGCACTGATCCTGTCCTGGTTCCAAACGAAGCAGTGCGATTCTTTGAAAAGAGGGGTATTTTGTTTGCAGCCGCACGAGACGTGGTCGCAGACCAATACTTCCCCGAAGGATCGCGGCATCTCATCATTCTGCGGACAGTCGGCCGGCAACTCTCAAGAGTGGAATCGCTCGCGCGGCTTCAACACCTGCCATACCAGACCCACGCGACCGTGATCTCACTCTGGGACGCGCTGGAATGCCCGCCACTCCCGGCGCCCAAAACAGAAGCGATGCAATAACAATGCGCCCGTCACCCCCTCCCCGCCTATTTCATTTGGTAATTCTTAATAGGCGGGGGTTTCTTTTTTTATAGGAATATAATAAACTGCCTCCATATTGCTCAATAAGGAGGACAGAATGGAGCAAGTCCAAGTAGAAAAAGCTGAACACAAATTGCTGGTAGTCGGTCTTGGCAGGTCCGCTCTGTCTGCCACAGATCGCAAAAGAATCACCTCAAAACCAGTACGCGAGCTTGATATCAAAGACGCGCTCAAAGCAACGGAACTACCGAGCTGGGCTAACGGGGTTTTGATAAACCTCGCAAAGGCAAGCGCAGCCGCAGAACACGTAGAGGATTTGGCAACACAAGCCAATATGCCTTGCGAGATCGCCATGACTCTTGACGCAACAATCGAGTTTATCGCAAAACTGCCCGACATCGAAACCGAACTACCAACCGGAGGAAATAAAGGTATGAAACTGATAGAAGGAATTCGAAAGCATGCAAACTTCAAGGTCACGTTCGGGAAACAGGCCGATGAGCTCCTGAAATCCTTGGCCGCAGAAGGCATCGAGACTACAGAGCATTCAGCCGAACAGTGCTTCTTCAAGGTCCGCAAACAGCATTCAGGAAAAAGCGGACGCGAGATATCGGCCAAGAAAAGACTGCAAAAGCTAACCGAGACAATTCGACAGCGGCGAGGGAGCAATGCTAGATCTGCCAAAAGGCGCACTAACGGCGCGGCTGGAACCAAAAACGCATTTGACCAATTCTTGGACGCGGTTGAGGGATTGGCGAAACTTGTTCCAGCGGTTCGAGCGGAACAAGAAGCGCGGACCGCAGAACGCGCAGACCTTGCAAAGGTTCTGGCTCGTATCACCAAGTAACAATCTCACTCACGACAACTCTCTTTCGCCACCATCACGGCAGTGCGAAAGAGAGTTTTTTTCTTTATAATATAAGCCATGGCAAATTTGAGTGTTAAAATCAAAAATCTTCCTCAAAAACCCGGGGTGTATCTGTTCAAAAATGAGCGCGGCGAGGTTTTGTATGTGGGCAAGGCCAAGAACCTCAAAAACCGGGTCCGGACTTATTTTCACCCCCACCCTACCCTCCCCCCTCAAGCCCACCCCAAAAGCGATTACACTTTCGGGGAACCCCGGCAAGGGGGAGGAAGAGTGGAAGCAATGATCCAAAACATTGCGGATATTGATTACACTGTGGTGTCCTCTGAGATTGAAAGTCTGATTCTGGAAAACAATCTCATCAAACAATATCAGCCGCGCTTCAATGTGCTCATGCGCGATGATAAAAACTACCAATTTATAAAAATTGATTACGACTCTCAAATACCTCAAATTTATACAGTGAGGAAAATAGAGCGACCGGATGAGGGAAGATCGAAATATTTTGGCCCATACACCTCCGGCCTTTCAGTCCGCGAAACCCTGCACCTGATAAAAAATGTTTTTCATCTCTGCCGAAACAGCAAGGTGAGTACCCGTCCCTGCTTTGCCTATCACCTGGGCCGCTGCCCCGGGGTATGCATCGGCCAGATTCCGCTTGCCGACTACCGCAAGACTTTCAAGCAAATCGAGGAATTTTTGAGGCACCGGCAAACCGCTGTGCTCCAAGATCTGAAAAAAGAAATGGCCGAGGCGGCGCGCAGCCGCCGATTTGAAAAGGCCGGAATCGCTCGCGATCAGATCCGCTCGCTCGAACACCTCTGGCAAAAACAGAAAATCGTTTCCCCCAAAAACGACAACCATGATTACCTCGGGATCTACCATACCTCGGGAGAAGCCGTGGTCAGCCTGTTCATGATTCGCGAGGGGAAATTGATCCATACCGAGCATTTCAGCCTTGAACACAAAAACTCTCCTGTTCCGGAGATCCTCGAACGATTTATTATAAATTATTATGCCGAGGCTTCCGATCTACCCAAAGAGATTTATCTTCCGCAAATCGTGCCTAACCAAAACTTGATCGAAAAAAAATGGCAGATACTAAACAAAGCGCAAGTAAAATTAAAAGTGCCCACAAGGGGAAAGAAAAAAGGCCTCGTGAAACTTGCAACGGAAAACGCCGCATTATTCTATGAACGGGAACTCTCAAGTTTCGAGAAGAATCTCCCACAAGTCTTATCCGAGCTGAAAACCCTGCTTGGACTGCCGGAAATTCCCAAACGCATTGAAGGCTTTGATATTTCCAACATCCAAGGAACAAACCCGGTGGGTTCTATGGTTGTGTTTACCAACGGCAAGCCGGACAAGAGTCAATATAGAAAATTTAAAATCAATGTCAAAGACACGCCGGATGATTTTGCCATGATGAAAGAGATGCTGACCCGGAGATTTGCCCGAATCAAAACTCCGAATTTCCAATTTCCAATTTCCAAACAAATCCCAAATCCGAAATTCAAAATTCAAAATTCAAAAGACGAACACTGGCCACTGCCTGACCTCATCATCATAGACGGCGGCAAAGGCCAGCTTGGTGTGGCGACTCAGGTACTTACTACTTACAACTTACAACTCCCCATCATCGGCCTTGCCAAACGCCTCGAAGAAATTTTTCTGCCCGGCAAAAAAGATCCGATCCTACTCGCGCTTGATAACCCCGTCTTGTTTTTACTCCAGCGCGTCCGCGATGAAGCGCACCGCTTTGCCATAACCTTTTACCGCTCACGCCACCGCAAAACCCAAAACTATTCGCGGCTTCAAGATATTCCCGGCGTGGGGCCGGCTACCCGAAGGAAGCTCCTGAAAAAGTTCGGCAGTGTCTCGGCCATTCGCGCGGCCTCGCTTCAGGCCATAGCCCGCGAGGTTGGCCTGGCTATGGCTAAAAAAATAAAGGAAAATCTCTAGCATTACTCTGTCAAACACAGTAAGATTAACCAAGTATGGATATAGCCGCAGATTTTAAAGAGATCAGCAAAAAAGACGTCCGCATTGCCGGAGGCAAAGGCGCATCCCTCGGCGAGATGACCAGGGCCGGATTTCCTATTCCTCCCGGTTTCATCATTATTTCCTATGCGTTCAATAAATTTCTTGCGCAGGGAGGGCTCGATTCAAAAATCGAGACCATCCTTAAAAAGGTAAAACGTGGAAATGCCAAAGGCATAGATGAAGCCTCGAGAGAAATAAGAGACCTGATCACTAAAGCAAGGTTCCCAACGGATCTTGAGAAACAAATAAAAGAATCTTTTAAAAAACTGAACAGTAAATTCGCGGCCGTCAGGTCTTCGGCTACCGCGGAAGACAGCAAGCTTGCCTCGTGGGCCGGCGAACTGGAAACTTACCTGAATGTAACTGACAAAAACCTTCTTGGATCAGTCAAGAAATGCTGGTCCTCTCTTTTTACGCCGCGCGCCATTTTTTACCGATTTGAAAACAATCTCTCCAAAACGGCCATATCAGTAGCGGTTGTCATTCAAAAAATGATTCAATCGGAAATTTCCGGAGTGTGTTTCACGGTTCATCCGGTAACCAAAAATCGAAATCAAATGATCATAGAGGCTGGATTTGGACTCGGTGAGGCAATAGTTGGCGGCCTTATCACTCCTGACAATTATGTTCTAAATAAAAAAGATCCCTCAATTCTCAATATTACTGTTAATGAGCAATCCATGGCCATAGTCCAAAGCGAGAAAGGTAATATTCAAAAAAAAATGAGTCTATTGCGCGGAAGAAGACAGAAATTGTCCAGCGCGCAGATTATTACACTTGCAAAAATTTGCAAAAAGATAGAACAGCACTATCATGAGCCCCAGGACATTGAATGGGCTTTTGAGAAAGGCAGATTTTACATCACCCAAAGCCGTCCGATAACTACCCTATAAAAGTAAAAAATAATTAACTAAAAATATGTCCTACATCTATAACCCGATCTATACGCATTTCAAAGGAAACAAAATTACTCGCGCTGAACTCATGGAAAGAACAACGATTGAAACAATCCTGAAAAGCAAAATGCCGGATGCCGAGCGGTCCTGGAGCAAGGTCTTTGAACTAAAACACAGCTCGTCTGTTGCACAGATTGGCAGAATCCTCGCCCAGAAACGCGGATTACAGGTAGATCTGGGAGCAGTCATATGCACAATGCATGATATTTCCGTATTTGTTTCGGGACGAGTTACTGATCACGCGCATAAAGGGGCGCCAATTGCCGCAAAAATGCTGCGCAAAACAAAACGATTCAGTGATCAAGAAATAAAACTTATCTCGGGAGCCATCTACAATCACAGCGATAAGCAAATCATTTCCAAAAACCCTTACTATGAGCTTGTGAAAGATGCTGATGTATTTGACTGTGGTCTCTATGATGGCGTGCATGACGCTTACGTTTATGAAAAAGCTCCCAAAACCTGCCGCGCTTATTTTCAGAGGGTAAAGAGGGTGCGCAAAGAGCTAGGTCTGCCAAAAGATCCCAAATGGGACAGCATCGAATATGAAGAACAAGGCAAGGGGTTCCATGAAAAAACTCACTAAGATATTTTCCCGCGAATACAGCGTCCAGTACACGGAGATTGCGATCCGATCTCTGAATACGGAAGCAAAAAAATATTTACCTGCACTGGTGTACAGCCAGACTTATCTGCCGGAAAACGGCAATGAGGCATGTTACGTATATGCCCCGGAATGGCAGGCGTTTTTAGATAAACTGGCAAAAAAATACAAAAATAAAGAAAATCTAAAACAATTTTTCAAAAAATTCCATGCTTATGGGAAAGCTTATGTTGCAACAGCGAAGCGGGCGGCAAAAGGTTCACTGAATTCCAAAAATGATGGCGAGCTCCTGGTCCACTATCAACATTACCAAAAGGCTCTTCTGAAATATTCTACACATTTATGGATAGGTTTTTTCTTGGCTCAGGGAGATTATCTGGAACGCGCAAAAAAGATTTTGGCGAGAAAAGGAATAGTAAATACAGAAATTACCTCGGCGCTTTTCTTGCCCAACAAATTGTCCAGCATCCTCGCTCTGCAAGACAAATTAGGTTCGATAAAGAAACGGGCCGGTCATCTAAATAAAAAACAAGTGCAAACTTTACTCAAGCACTACGCTTGGATGCCATGCTTGGATATTCATAACAACCCTTGGTCAGCGGACGATCTGAATAAATTCTTTGCTCATCTAAAACCCTCGGGCAAACAAATCTCCTTTACTAAAGCTGTAAAATTGGCGAGACTTGCCCGCAAGGAAATAGAGATTTTTAAACTCCTCCGAGAGCTGGTTTACATCAAAGATATGCGGGACGAGTACCGCCGCCGCGGGATATACAATGTATTGCCTCTATTCGAGACCATTGCCGGGAGACTCGGCCCCGCCCGGAAACATCTGGCTTATTTTACTTCGGATGAAATCATTAGCGCGCTGAATAAATCAATCAAATTGAGCAAAGCAGCCGCCCAGAGCAGACAGAAAGGCTTTTTAATCTACAGAGATAAAACAAAAACAGTAGTGAGCCATGACCAATCGACCATTAACAATTTCATCAAAGGACATGTAGAGAACAAAACGGCCCAAACAAGCATCCAGGGTACTGTGGCCATGCTGGGAACAGCCACGGGACATGTTAAAATCGTCCGTGGGATCAAGGACTTGGCCAAGGTCAAACCAGGAGACATCATGATTGCCATTACCACGCATCCTGATTTCATTACTGCGATGCATCGGGCAGCAGCTATCGTGACGGATGAGGGCGGACTGACATCTCATGCGGCGATTGTCTCGCGCGAGCTGGGTATCCCGTGCGTGGTCGGCACCAAAAATGCGACGCGAATCCTCAATGATGGTGATTTAGTGAATGTTGATGCCAATAAAGGTATTGTGCGCAGGGATTGACTGTAATGCTGTTTTTAAGTAAAATAAATACCATATGAAACAAGCAATATTAATCGCACAAATAATCATTTCCGCGCTTATTGTTGTCGCAGTATTGGTTCAGAATCGCGGCTCAGGCCTATCCTCGGTTTTCGGCGGCTCCGGCGGGGTTTATCGCACAAAAAGAGGCCTTGAAAAAGGGATATTCGTCATCACTATTATTTTAGTAGTTTTGTTTATCGCAATCGGTGTTGCGAACCTTGTTATCTCGTCTTAAAACATATTGGAATCGTTTCACTGGGGCAGAAAAAAAACTGCTCTTGGTTTTATTTATTGTGATTTTCGCGAGCCTGCTGTTTACAAAAACTTACGGAAGGCGCTACACCACAGAGATGGCCAAGGCCGGCGGCAGTTACACGGAAGGCCTGATCGGGCAACCCCGGTACATCAATCCTTTGCTTGCTCCGGCCAGCAGCGTGGATATGGATTTATCGCGCATCGTCTTTTCCGGTCTTTTGAAATTCGATAAAAACCTCAACATTGCTCCTGACCTTGCTGAAACCCTGCCGGTGCTTTCCGCAAACGGCCGGGAATACATGATTACGCTTCGTGAAAACCTCGTCTGGCCAGGGCGCGAAGATCGAAAAATTACTGCAGATGATGTCGTGTTTACATTCCATGCCATACAAAATCCAGACTACCAGAGTCCCCTGCGCCTTTCATGGGGCAAAGTCACTGTGGAAAAAATTGATGAGCGTAAAATAAAAATTACCACCGCTCAGGCTTCCGCAACTTTTATAGCCAATCTCACCGTGGGCATCATACCAAAACATATTTGGGAAAACATCCCGGGATCCTCTTTTGCACTTTCCAAATACAACATCGAGCCCATCGGATCAGGGGCCTTCCAGGTCAGCAAGCTCAAACGCAACCGGGCAGGAAACATTGTTTCCATGAGTTTTAAGGCAAATAAAAAATATCATTTGGGCGCACCATACATTGAAAATCTCAATTTCAAATTCTACCAGAGCTCCGAAGAACTTATCGAAGCCTACCATGGCCGCGACATTGATGGCCTCGGGTCCGAACCTTTTGATCGCAGTTTGTTTATCGAACCAAAGAAAAACTTGCTTCAGGAAAAACTGGAACTGCCACAGTATCAAGCGGTTTTCATAAACGAGGTAAAAAATCCCGCCCCGCTAGGCGATGCGCGCGTCCGCCTAGCGTTGGCCAAATCTGTAGACAAGAAAAAGATAATTTCCACAGTTTATGGGGACCAATCCTCGACAGCTTACGGCCCGATCCTGCCGGGGCATCTCGGATATCATGAACAGATCCCTGGAGCACCGATGAATATCTATGACATAGACGCGGCAAAAAAACTACTTGAAGAATCCGGCTGGATTCTCGATCCGTCCGCCTCAGGCGGATTTCGCAAAGATAAACAAAATCGCGTGATAAATCTAAGCTTGGTTACCAATGATTTCACTCCAAATCTGCGCGTGTCTGAAGCCCTCAAACAAATGTGGGAAAGCATTGGCATCAAAATCAGTTTAACAATCGTTACCAGAGGAGAGCTGGAAGAAAAATACATTCGCAGCCGCAACTACGAACTACTGCTATTCTCGGAAAATGTTGGCCCTGACCCGGACCCGTATCCATTCTGGCACTCATCCCAGCGACGCGACCCCGGCCTCAACCTCACGACCTTTGCCAACGCCCAGGCTGATAAACTCCTTGCGGAAGCACGAGGCAACCTTTCTCCCTCAGACCGGGCGGCTCGCTACAAACAGTTTCAAGAAATTTTTGTAGGCAGTGTGCCCGCGATCTTCCTGTCTCGGGGTTCCTATGTCTACAACATCACCTCGGAGGTCAAAGGCCTTGATCTGAAAACTGTGGTGACCCCCGCCGATCGGTTCAACAATGTAAATGAATGGTATATTGAAACTAAACGCATAAAAAAATAGTATGCCCCCTGTTAGAAATGTATGTACTTTTTAGCGGGGATCACAATCAAAATTAATTTCTAATGGGGTGAGAAAAATTTTCATAATATTTTTTGTCTGGCTCGTGATCGCCAATCTATTCGCTGTGGCCGGCGCAAACCGCTTCAACCTCGAGTCTGATACAGCCTATGCTTGGATTGACCCGGCAAAAGCCATGCCTCAGCAAACATGGGACATTACGAGCCTCCACGTCAAATGGGATTCGTACTGGCACATGGACATAGCCCAGAATGGCTACAGTTTTGCCGGGCCTGGCCAGCTTTCAAACCTTGTGTTCTTTCCAGTCTACGCTTTTGTGATCCGCCTGATTGATGTGTTTGTGGCCGGCGACGCTGCTCTTGCGGGCTGGCTAGCGAGCGCTGTCGCCCTGCTGGGCGCCCTGATTTTTTTCTATAAACTAGTCAAAGAGTTTCATCCGGATGTTGATGCTTACCAGCCTTTGATATTTCTGCTTATCTTCCCGACTGCTTTTTTTCTCAACGCAGTTTACACGGAAGCAGTGTTTTTGCTTCTTTCTCTGGCCTGTTTTTATTACGCTTTTCGAAAAAACTTTTTGCTTGCCGGTTTGTTTGGCCTAGCCGCTTCGCTGACGCGCGTGACCGGTGTTCTGCTTTTCGTCCCTCTGCTGTGGCAATATTACCAACTTTACGGCGTGCGCTTTACTAAAAATTTCCTACCCTTGATGATGATTCCCGCAGGGCTGTTTGGCTTTTTCCTGTTTCATTATTTACGATTCGGTGATGCGCTCTTGTTTTTCAAAATTGAGAGCACTTGGGGACGGAACTTCACGGTAAATACTGACCATTTTGTTCTGACCGGGCACCCGGCAATCGTCAATCTTTCTTTGGACCTATTGTTCATTGCGTTCGCGATCCTGGTAACCTATTTCGTGTTCCGAAAACTCAATGCAGCATATGGCCTCTACATGCTCGCCACCGTCACTGTCGCGCTCGGCTCAGGAAGCATGATGAGCATCGGCCGCTATATTCTGGTCCTGTTTCCAATATTTATTTTGCTTGCTCGCATAAAAAACGAATATATAAAACTCGGCTGGGCTTTTACCTCTATTCTACTGTTTGCTCTTTACACCATGCTATTTGTCAACTATTATTGGGCAGGCTAAAGTAAGTAATGATAAATATGCCCGGGTGGCGAAATTGGCAGACGCACAGCGTTCAGGTCGCTGCGCCCGCAAGGGCATGGAGGTTCAAATCCTCTCCCGGGCACCAATAAGGAACTTGTTCGGAATCGGGGACGAAGTTACAAGGGATTGACGAGACCGGCGAAACGCGCTATACTATATTCATCGTAAGTGCTAAATGCGAAACAAAAAGGCTTAGATTAGCCAAAATCCTGATAAATCAGGACTAGCAAATAGAGATTTTTGCGTGAAAACTCATGCATTTAACTTTATTTACTAAATCCATCAGATCGTAGCTCAAGGCTCATCTGACCGGACGAGAAAGAAAGATTTTGCTAGTCGCCTTATCGGCTACCGGCGAAAATCTTAAGTTAGATTAGTTATGCATCAGCAAAGAAAACGAGTGCCTATTCGGACGGCACGTTATGACAGCCGCGGCCCGAGACGCGGCGGCGGACTAGTGCCAAATCTCTCGCAAGAGCCGCGAATACCCACACCCTCGCATGCCCCCCAGCAAATCCTGGGCGCCAAGATGGAAATAAAAAAAACCGGGTCGCCGACCTCGCTGAAGGTCATTCCTTTGGGCGGCGTGGAAGAGGTTGGTAAAAATATTACAGCCATCGAATACGGCGATGACATCATTGTCGTGGATATGGGTCTGGCGTTCCCTGACGAAAACATGCCGGGGATTGATTATGTTATTCCGGACACCAAATACCTTCAAGAGCACAAGAAAAAAATCCGCGGCGTACTATTTACCCACGGCCACCTTGACCACATTGGCGCCACGCCTTATATCCTGCCGAAGCTTGGCGATCCGCCGGTTTATACCATGCCGCTGACCGCGGCCATGATTGAAAAGCGCCTTGAAGAGTTTCATCTCAAAGGCCGTTCGCGCATTCACGTCATCAGCAAGGACGATGTGTTGCAGCTGGGCGCGTTCACAGTCCGCCCGTTCCGCCTCAACCACAACATTCCGGACTGCGTGGGGTTTTCCATCAAGACTCCGACTCATCACATGGTCTATACCACTGACTGGAAATTCGACCACACCCCGGTTGATGAAAAACCGGCCGAGTTTAACAAGATCGCGCATTTCGGTGCGGAGGGCGTGGACCTGCTCCTCTCCGATTCCACGAACGCGACCAAGGCTGGCTACACTCTGTCAGAAAAAGACCTGGGCAAAACCATCCTCAACATCATCAAAAGCGCTGAGGGTCGCGTGATCTTTGCGACCTTCTCGAGCCTCGTATCGCGTCTCCAGCAAGCCATCAACGCGGCCGTAGAAACAGACCGCAAGGTCGTGATTGCCGGACGGAGTATGATTGAAACCGTGGAAATCGCTCATGGCCTCGGCTACATGAAGATTCCGAAAAAAACCGTTATCACCGCGGAAGCTTCCAAAAAACTGCCGGACAGCAAAGTTTTGATTTTAACCACTGGTTCCCAAGGCGAGGAAGCAGCAGCACTGGCCCGAATTGCGAGACAAGAACACAAATTCATTCGCATCAAAGCGGGCGATACAGTGGTGCTGTCCTCATCGCCGATTCCCGGGAACGAAAGAGCCGTGGCCGCGGTCATGAATGACCTGACGCGCCAAGGCGCGCACGTGTTATACCAGAAAATTCTGGACGTGCACTCCTCGGGACACGGAAACCAAGAAGATCTCAAACTCATGATATCCCTGATCAAACCGAAATTCTTTATGCCAATCCATGGCGAGCACTACCTATTGGTTGCTCACGGAGATTTAGCCGCATCGATTGGTCTGCCGAGGGAAAATATTTTCCTCATGGATAACGGCTCGATTCTGGACATCAGCGACAAAAAAGACGCCAAAAAAATCGACGCCAAACTGGCCGACGGATTGATATTCGTAGACGGCCTTGGAGTCGGCGACATCGGCGAGGTTGTCCTTCGGGACCGTCAGGTTATGGCCAAGGACGGTATGGTGGTCATCATTATGCAAGTCGCACGCCGTGATGGCCGGCTCGTAAACGCGCCGGACATCATCTCGCGCGGGTTCGTGTATATGAAAGGCGCCGAGGATCTCATCCGCGAAATGAAGCATGAGGTGCGCAAAGTCGTGGAAACCCAAAACCACAAACCTCACGAGGCCAATTATACCTACATCCGCAATCAGATCCGCGATCAAATGGGCGAATTCCTGTTTCAGAGGACAGAGAGAAGGCCCATGATACTCCCTGTAGTAATTGAAGTGTGATATACTTAAAATATGCGGTGGAATAAAAATCAAACCGATCTGCTTGCCGATTATTTTTCTGACCTTTCAAAAATTCTCTTTGCTTCTGCGATTGTTGGATTTTTCGTCCCATCGAGTATCGGACAAATCGGCCTTACCACTTTTGCCGTGGGCACACTCGCTACAGTAGTCGCATTGGTAATTAGCTTAATGATGGCTAAGTAATTAGGATATGACCCTAGATCAAAAATTAACTGCTGCTTATCTTATCATTTCCGCTATCTCGATAATAATCTTTATTGTCGTGATGCGTAACAAGGAATAATATCATGAATAATAATCTGTTTTATGTAATCTCATTCATTGCAATGGGGATCATGTTGGTGATTGTCTTATTCTACAAACCCAAAGCAAAATAATTAGTTTGAATCCACAAAACACCTCAACCGCGGTTGAGGTGTTTTAATAGTACATATATAATCAGATCAGATTGAATCAGAATCGGAGGGACTATGCAAGTGTCGGAGAAATTACTAAACAAATTGAACGCCCAGTTCGGCCAGATAGTTTCGGGAATAACCAAGACATTTATCAGCGTGATCAAAAAGAAGCCCGAGCAATACGAAGGGCCATCACTTGAAAACGCATCAGATCAGGACTTTTGTCTGGTTGTTTACCTCTCGCAGGATCCGCCACAGGGGGGGGGTTCCGCAGAAATACCACAGATACAAGGTCTTTGTCTTTCGTCAGCGTGTGCGGGCCGTATTTGCTAAAACAGGCTGAAGACCTCCAAATTTCATCTCAGACGGCTCGCGCCACGCACGGGCCGTCTGATTTGTTTTGTGTCAGTTGTTAAACTATAATCAATCCATATGGAACAGCCAATTCTTTCCGGGATCCAGCCCACCGGTAAACTACATATCGGCAATTACCTAGGCGCGGTTTCCAATTGGGTGAAATTGCAAGATCAATACGACTGTTTTTTCACTATTGTTGATATGCATTCGCTGACCGCAGATTACAAACCGGCAGAAAAATCCCAGCAAATTTTGAGCACAGTGATTGATTTGCTCGCCTCGGGAATTGATCCTGAAAAATCCACGCTGTTCATTCAATCACAGCTTCCCGAGCATGCCGAGCTGGCCTGGTATTTTGCCACGCTCACGCCTATCGCGTTCCTGGAACGCATGACCCAGTACAAGGACAAATCCGCGAGGCAAAAAGAAAACATCAATGCCGGCCTGTTTATCTATCCAGCCTTGCAGGCAGCAGACATCTTACTGTACAAGCCATACGGCGTACCCGTCGGCGAAGATCAGCTGCAGCACCTAGAGCTGACGAATGATATAGCGCGTAAATTCAATGCGCGCTTCGGCAAGACCTTTGAACTGATCAAACCGCTCTTAACAAAAACTCCGAGGATTATGAGCTTGCTCGATCCCAGCAAAAAAATGAGCAAATCTCTCGGCGACCAGCATGTGATCAACATGAGCGATGAAGTCAAGGTCATTGAAAAAAAATTGTCTCGAGCCGTGACTGACACGGGCAAATCAGGACAAATGAGCGCTGGCACCAAAAACCTGTTTACGCTCCTCGAGAATTTCAGCACACCGGATGAGGTCAGTTTTTACAGAGAGGCATTCCGCGCGGGCAACATTAAATATTCTGACCTGAAGGGCAACCTCGCCAAACTCATTGCCCATCATTTTGCGCCTTACCGCAAAAAACGGGCAGAACTGGAAAAAAATCCAGACTATGTCATGCAGGTGATTGCCACCGGCCGCGAAAAAGCCAGGGCAATCGCGTCTCAGACTCTTCAAGAGGTGAAAACCAAGATGGGCTTGGTTATTTAGCCCTTCCCCCTGTTCGGGGGAAGGTGGCCAACGGCCGGATGAGGGTTAATATAGATATGAAACTGACTGCTGCGGCAAGATCACTTCGCAGAGCCCAAACTCCCTGGGAAATTAAAATCTGGCGACTGTTGAGAGATAAGCAATTTTTTAACTACAAATTCCGGCGTCAATTTCCAATCGACAAATATATTGTCGATTTTTGCTGTCTAGGAAAAAGATTAATTATTGAGCTTGATGGCAGCCAACATAACGAACCGAAAGAAATAGAAAAAGACCGCGAACGGTCAGAATATTTAGAGAAACAGGGATTCAAGATTCTAAGGATTTGGAATCCGGAAATCGATAATAACCTAGAGGGTGTCGGACAAAAAATCCTTGAAATGCTTGAATAATAACCCTCACCCTTAATCCCTCTCCCGGGCGGGGAGAGGGAAACCATTACGAAGTAATTTCCTTACTGACTTCAGCGATCTTTTGTTTCATTTCTTGTTCAGTCTCCGCTTCCAAATTGAGTCGGAGATAAGGCTCGGTGTTGGAGAGGCGCACATTGAACCACCAGTCTTTGTATCCGATTTTTAACCCATCAAGTTTGCTGATTTTCCCATCAGCATATTTTTTTTCTAACCGATCCATAGCTGCCTGCTTATCAGCGACCTCAAAGTTTAATTCGCCCGAATGGAAATATTTATTATACGGCCGCCAGATTTCGGAGAACGGTTTGTCTATTTCTGAACGGATGAGGAGGAGCACTGCAGTTACAAAAATCGGCGATTCATAGTTAAAATTTTCCCGAAAATAATAGTGGCTTGATAGCTCGCCGGCAAACATCACATCCTTTTCCACCATGAGTTTTTTGATGAGCGAATGCCCGACCATGGTTTCTACAGGCTCACCACCCGCCTCCACTATCATCTCGCTGGTGATCTTGCTAGATCGCAAATCATAGCCGATACGGGCGCCGGGGTTCTTTTTCAAAAGCGCTTGGGCCACCAGCCCCAGGACAATTGCTGAAGGAATAATGTCAGCCTTTTCATCCAAAAACGCGATACGATCCCCGTCGCCGTCTGTGGCAATACCAAAATCCGCTTTTTCGTTTTTGATAATTTCCTGCAACTGCCGAAGGGTTTCCGGTTTGATGGGATTGGCTTCATGAACCGGCATATTGCCGTTTAGGTCCCAGTTGATTTTGATGGGCTCGCAATCAATGCGTTTAAATAATTCCTCCAGTTCCAGAGAGCCCATGGTATTTGCCGGATCAGCCGCGATTTTTAGTTTTTTGATTTTCGCCGGATTGAGAAAGGACAGATCCTGGTTCACATACGCAGCATTGATACCCTCAAGGGAACGCATTTTGCCGCGCGGCAAAATTCGCTTTGCCTCATCAGAGGATTCAAAATACGCCTGGATTTTTTCGAGGCCTGAACCGAGGCCAATGGCCGCTGCCTTGGTCCCGCAAAATTTCACGCCGTTATACTGTTTCGGGTTGTGTGAGGCGGTAATCATAAGCCCGGCGGCAAACTCGCGAAACGCTACTGCGTAATAAAATGCGGGCGTAGGCACGCGGCCGATCTCCACCACATCGATCCCCTGTTCGTTAAGACCGCGAATCACCTCGCGCGCCAAAAACGGCGAGGACCCGCGCATATCCATGCCAACTACAACCTCGAAAGGCAAGGTTGTTTTTCCGCCAGAGGCGGATCCGCCTTGGGCGGACAAGTATTTAGCAAACGCCCAGCCGAGCCTGTACGCTATTTCCGGGTTGATCTCCTCAGGATAAACTCCACGGATGTCGTAGGCGTGAAAAATGTTACTTTTGTCCATAGCCAAGACATAATAGCAAAAAATAGGGGGTTTAGATATAATAGGCTCATGAGAGCAGAGACATGGTTACCAGACCAATCAGAATATAGACACCAAAAGAGTAAGGAAAATAAACCAGCGGCTATTGGTTATAAAGACCCTGGCACTGGCAAGGTTGTATCCGTATTTCACCCAGAAATTTCAGGAATTGCAAAAAACAGCATAACTCCAACACACTTTGATGCTGATGTCACGGTACAATTACCAGACGGCAAGACAGTGCAGACTTCTTTCGGTGATTATCTAATGATGAATGGCATTGGTTATCGAGAATACAAGGATGCTTTCAAACCAGGTACCATCAATGATAAATTGATCAGAGAATTGCACCAAAGGGCTGTAAGCCAGAGACTGACTGAAGCCATAGCGGCTGAAAGCAGTGAGAGATCTATTTCAAATCAAGAAAGCACAGAGGAAACTCGAAAAGACATTGAAGGTTTCGTTATAAGGTTGATAAACGATTCTGGATACGGAGAAGCTCAGCAAGGAACTCTGCAAAACGACCACAAAGACAAAATTGATCTATTCATTAAAATTGATCCCTCTGACTATGACATGGATGGAGATCCTGTTTATTTTGGAGCCCAACACACCATTTTGACTGATCCAGAACGAATTCAGAAAAAAAGGGAAATGGCTGAAAAACGAAAAAATGTATATTTGCCCGAACATCCGGAATACGGACGAGTGACTAACGTACTAATAGTCGACAAAGTTAAAGATTTTTTTCCCAGGGGTGGATCGTTATCCCATGAATTCGTTTTGAATAAGCTACATAGGCAGGACGACAAGGAACACAAAGCCTATGAAGCTTTCATGTTTGATGAAAATGCAAAAAGAAATAAAGTATCAAGCGACGAAGCCAAAACAGAAGCCGCCAGAAGAGTCTACGCAATGTATCACACCATGGCAGGTGAGTTACGAAAATATCAAGACTCTATGACTTCAGTCGAAATACGGGGGGACCTTGAAAAAAAGAGAGAAATTCTAGAAAAGGTTATGGAAACCATGCGAGCAGATATGCCGAAATTATAAAGAGGCAAACCGCGCCTCTTTTTAGGGAGTGTGGTTTGCCTCGTTTGAGCCGCAAAATTCCTGAAGGCTCATCTTTATGATAAACGCTTGCTGATCGTGCCTGGCGTGGATATAGAGCGAGTCGCTTCCGACAGGCTCGAAAAACATCATTGCCTGGTAAACCAAATCGCGCGCAGCTAGGGCTGAACGCAATATATCGAGACCAGCTAAAAATTGCACGAGATTTTGATCCATGCCCAGACCGTTTTTCCTGGCTTGGAACCGCAGAACGTTTATTAATCTTCGAAGCCTTTGGGGGGCTTCGTTAAAACTTATTACCATATCGCCCTCCTTTGGTCGAAGTTTGCATATTACATTGTTTCAGCTAAACTGTCAAGACTATGGCCTTATCAATCGGAATTGTGGGTCTGCCAAACGTCGGGAAATCCACACTTTTTAACGCTTTGACCAATCTCCAGGTTGAGGCGGCCAATTACCCTTTCGCTACCATTGAGCCGAATGTTGGTGTTGTTCCTGTGCCTGAGCCTCGGCTCGAGGTACTGACCAGGATTGAGAAATCCAAAAAGACTGTCCCCACTGTGATTGAATTCAAAGACATTGCCGGGCTCGTGGCTGGCGCTCACAAAGGCGAGGGGTTGGGTAATCAATTCCTCTCTCATATCCGCGAGGTAGACGCAATCGTTGAGGTGGTCAGGTTTTTCAAGGACGACAATATTATCCATGTTTCAAACACTGTTGATCCCAAAAGAGATATTGAGACGATTGAGACAGAGCTGATCCTCGCCGATCTGCAATTGGTAGAAAAGAAACTGGAGAATCTGAAAAAATCCGCCAAATCTGGAAAACACGAGGATATTGTGAAAGCAGAGCTTGCGCAAAAATATTTTGACGCGCTGGCGGCAGGCTTACTCGGCAGTACCGTGTCGCCCACGGAGGAAGAAAGAAAATACATGTATGAATTCCCACTTCTGACGAACAAACCGATCCTCTATGTCGCTAATATCAAATCCGGCGAGAGTGCGCCGGAAAATTTTCTCACACTTGATGCGCAGATTGAATCGGAAATCTCCCAGCTACCGGAAAACGAACGCGCGCCTTACCTCAAAGAGCTTGGCCTTGCTGAATCAGGACTAGATAAACTCATTCGGGCGGCTTACAAAACCCTGGGCCTCATGACTTTCTTTACTGCTGGCGAGCAGGAAACCAGAGCGTGGACTATCCACTGCGGGAACCGCGCGCCGCAGGCAGCCGGAAAAATCCACACGGATTTTGAAAAAGGCTTTATCAAAGCCGACACAGTTGCCTATGATAAATTCGTTGAGGCTGGCGGCTGGGTTCCAGCCCGCGAAAATGGCTGGGTGAGGAGTGAAGGCAAAGAATACGTGGTTCAGGACGGTGATGTGATGCTTTTTAAATTCAACGTTTGATTTTTTAAATAGGAGGAGCAATGTTTGAAACAACGATTTTGAGATTTAACTGGATCTTCTACCTTTTAGAAAGCGGGAAATCCACCGATCAGATACACGTATTAACCTATTGGCCGGAATACGAAATAGATACAATAGAGCTGGTTTTCAACCTAACTAAAGGCAGTCCCGCGCTAAAAAAACGAACCTGGCAGCAGCTAGGACTAGTCGTATTCGGCTTCTTCTTTCCGATGATCCTCATCGGAATCCTCTGGTATATGGTGCAGTGAATCTATGCATAAAAAACGGCGAGCTCACTCAGCCGTTTTTTTTACCCAAATTAGCGGAATTTGCCAATTTTTTTAGCGACTGATAAAATCTGCCTTATAACTGAATTGAATAAGGAGGAGCTTCCATGAAAAACTCATCTGTATTGTTCACGATGAGCGAACGAACCGAAACAAACCAACTGTTTCAAGATGGTATAGTGACTTTTGCGCAAAAAGCGCTGGGGCGCGGCCACACCGACTTCATCGCTTCGCCTTTGATTTCGCAACTGCTGCGCGCTGCCCGGCTTCCTGTGCAAAGCTTCCGATCTTTCGGCCTGGCGAGCAACATCTCTGACGGCCTCAGCTTCCACACAATAGAGCTCGCTATCCGCGGACCGCAAAATGAGGACGAAGAGCGGATATTTGCCAACAACAGAATCCCCAACATCCGGCTCATCGCCGCTGAGGAAGACACGATAAAACGGATCGATGGTCTGCTGCTGTTAACCGTCGCATGTGCCGCAAGAAAACCTGTGGCTCCAAAGCACCTGTGGCATAACGAACTGGAGAAAGCCGTATCGTCCGTCTGGTTGGCTCGGACCCTGGTCTATTACTCCAATAGAGAGGAACAACTTGCAACAATAAGGGAGGAAGAAGCGCTCAAACTTTGAGCAGCAATGCTCGAACAAGTTCCGAAACCGAAAGAGGCGAAACAATTCGCCTCTTTTCCATTACCTTGACTTTTGCGTTCTCCCTGCTATACTATTCAAATAATTAAATAAACTCGGGAGTCCCTTTCGATAAGCTCAGGGACTACGAGACAAGCATATTCTCCTCTGATTGAGGAGATTGCCCGAAAGGACAATACCGCAATATGGCAAAATACGAGCTAATGTACATCATCAGCAACTCTGTGGCTGATGATGAGGTGCCGAAAATCACCGAAGAAGTAAAAAAATATATCGAAAGCAACGGCGGCGTCATGGAAAAGCATGAAGAGCTGGGCAAAAAAAAACTGGCCTATACGGTTGCTAAAACCCGCAATGCTTTTTATGTGCTCGATAATTTTTCTGCACCTGCAGATAAAATAAACGACATTGATCAGCGCATCCGCACCTATCAGAGCATTATCCGATATCTGATAATCAATATGGATGAGGCGCTGATTCGTATGGAAAAAGACAAAGTCCTGCAGTCCAAGATCAAACGCCGCATCCCTCCAACAGAAACCAAAGAGGAAGCGGGAAAGCCTGCTCGATCGAGCCCGAAGACTGGCGGCCCGAAGATCGAGATCGACCTCGACGCGGAAATCGAAAAAGCAATCGATAGTAAAGACCTTAAATAATAATTAAGCGAATAGCGACTGGCGAATAGCGATTAGAATTCTAATCCCCATCGCCGATTGCTAATCGCAAATCGCTAACTACCATGGATTTAAATCGCGCAACAATCATAGGGAGGCTAACCAAAGATCCTGAAGCCCGAACCACTACCTCAGGAATAAATGTTACTTCGTTTACTGTGGCCACAGGCAGTTCCTGGGTCGACAAAACGACTGGAGAGAAAAAAGAGCAAACCGAGTTTCATAATGTGGTGGCCTGGCGCAAATTGGGAGAGATCATTGCCCAGTACATGAAAAAAGGAAGACAGATCTATGTCGAAGGGCGCATCCAGACAAGATCCTATGACGGCCAGGATGGAACCAAAAAATACCGCACAGAGATCATTGCTGACAATATCATCATGCTCGATGGCAAAGGCAACGCTCAGGCAGTGCCGACCGCAGGACAGCCAGCCAGTAATGAGGTTAGATATGAACCGGCCCCACAGACCAACAATGCCCCCGCAACCCCTCCTCCAAGCACGCCAAATACTGAAGAAATAAGCATTGAGGATATACCATTTTAAACCCTAACTCATCATTCAGAACTAAAATGCCGCTACCTACAATTTCCAAAAACTGTCTTCTCTGCGAAGGTAAAATAAGCTACATCGATTACAAAGACACCCAGTTCTTGCGCAGGTTTATGTCCCCGCATGCCAAGATCCTTGGCCGCAAACGCACCGGATCATGCCAAAAACATCAGAAACTGGTTACCCAGGCTCTCAAACGCGCCCGCCATATGGCGCTCCTGCCATTCGTCGCGCAAACCTAGACTATGGCGAACTTAGATTTTAGCGAACTAAAGAAGGGCGTGGTTATGGTTTACAATAACCAGCCGCATGAGATCATGCTGGCCTCGTTTGTGCGCATGCAGCAGCGAAAACCAGTCATGCAAATGAAAATGCGCAACCTCCTGACCGGCAAAGTTGTGGAGTACTCGGCCAAATCCGGCGAGAGTTTTGAGCGGGCAGACATCACCCGTCAAAAGGTCCAATTTTTGTATGCTGACCAGAGCGGCGCACATTTTATGAACAACGAAAACTTTGAGACCGTAGATATTGGCAAAGAACTGTCTGAAGACAAGGTTGGCTATCTCAAAGAAGGCGCAGAGGTTTACATTATCTATTTTGACGAGAAACCCATCAGCATCGAACTGCCTATCAAGGTGGATCTTGAGGTCAAATCTACCCCGCCGGGCATAAAAGGCGATACTGCCACTGGCGGTTCTAAGCCCGCCACCCTGGAAACCGGACTGACAGTGAACGTTCCCCTATTTATCAACGAGGGCGACCGCATCCGGGTAAACACTGACACCGGACAATACGTCGAACGCGCAAATTGAATTTGATTTTCCCTCCCCTTGATGGGGAGGGATTGAGGGAGGGGTAGAATATGAAATCCACACAAACAAAAAAGGGCTCCGATCCAGGTCGGAGTCTTTTTTTGATCTCGCTATGCGGCCAACTCTTGGGACGCGGCAGGACGGGTGCGGGAAAGGAAGTTATTGCGCGTGCTAGCTGTTTCTAAACTAACTTTGTAAGCCTCTATGTTTTTGTCGGTGGAATTAATGGTCCCCCGGGCATTGATAGAGGCTTTTTGCCCGACGACTGTGAGCTCGTCGGGATTTTCCTTGGAGGACAGCACTGCGGAAGAGTCCAGGGGCAGCTCTACAATACTCACGGTCATGCCGTATCTTTCAAAAGACTGTTTCAATCGCAGCCAATCTTTTTCCTGTTGTTTCCGGTCATAATTGCCTCCATTTTCCTGGGCCAGATTTACAAGCAAAACCATTTTCAAATCTTTCGGATTGCCCCGGGCTTTCAATGGCTCGACAATCCGATCAACCGCCACATCAACATACTGCTGCTGAGCAGCTTCAGGGAACCCCCTGTGTTTGTATCCAAGGTAATCGTTAGGAGTAACGTGGGCAAACAACTTTTCTTTGCCGTCATGGCCGTAAGCAACCACACAACCGGACTGTCTGTCAGTCCACACGTCAGAATCGATCCTGGTCAATGCAGCCGAATTAGTGTTTACGTGAATGACGGCGTCCGGAACAGTTGTCAGATCTCTGACTGTTTTCGCGGCACAGTGCACCTCAGGCCGGTCCGCAAATGTCTTGTCCACTCGAGGGTAGTTAGCTTTGAAACGATCGGCATTCGTAGTCTTCATTTCAGGATCAACCAAATGCTCGGGCGGCATATAACCTTCAAGTTCGAGCAGCATAATCAAATCCCCTTCTCCGCGAGCCACCGCTCCGCGTCCATGGCCGCGCGGCAACCGGCCGCGGCAGCAGTGATGGCTTGGCGGTAGACATGGTCATGCACATCGCCGGCCACGAATACTCCCTCAAGATTGGTTTTACTCCCTTCGAAGATTTTTATATAGCCTTTTTCATCGAGTTCTATACCTGAGCCTTCGAGGAATTTCGTATTGGGAATGTGACCGATGGCCACAAACAGTCCGTCAACTGAAAATTCTGATGCTTCGCCCGACTTAAAATTTTTCAATTTCAATCCTGTCACTGCCTCGCTTCCCAATACCTCTTTAACTTCCGTATCCCAGATCCATTTGATCTTAAGGTTATCCATAGCGCGCTTTTGCATGATCTTGCTTGCTCGGAGCGTATCTCGGCGATGAATAACTGTGACCTCGGACGCGAATTTGGTGAGGAACGTAGCCTCTTCCATGGCTGTATCTCCCCCGCCTACCACAGCGACCTTTTTATTTTTAAAGAAAAAGCCATCGCAGGGCGCGCAGGAGCTCACGCCACGGCCGATGAGTTTTTGTTCGGATTCGAGGCCCAGCCACATGGCATTGGCGCCCGTGGCAACAACCACAGCTTCGGCCTGATACTCTTTCCCGTCTGCCCAGAGGATGGCCTGCCCGCCGTAGCCTTGGCGAAGGCGGGAAAAATCCACTTTGTCCACGTTTTGAAAAATGATTTCCGTGCCAAAGCGCTTGGCCTGCGCAATCATTTTCTGTATCAGATCAGGCCCGAGAATATCAGTTTCATACCCGGGATAGTTGCCTACCTCGGTCGTTAGCATGAGCTGTCCGCCAAAAGCTGTGCCAGCAAAAAGCTGCGGCGCAAGCTCGGCGCGCGCTGCATAAATCCCGGCCGTAAGTCCGGCCGGGCCAGATCCAATTATGGCGAGTTTATGCAAGCTCATACTTTTTTAATGCTTTGCGGAACTGACGGGAATTTTTGTAGACTATGCCGTGCATGCCGATGCGCTTCGCGCCGCGGATATTCAGAAGCCGGTCATCAACCATGATGGCTTCATGCGGCTTCACGCCAATCTTGTGCAAAACGAACCGGTAAGCGGTCGCGTCAGGCTTGGCGATATGCAGGTCACTGGAATCAAAGACTCTCTCAAAAAATTTGTGATGATTGAGGCGCCTCCTATCCAGAACTTCCTGTGCCATATGGCCAATGGAATTAGTAAACATTACCACTTTGGCTTTTTTCAGGGACGGGATGAGATGCGCCAGACCTTTATCAGTCTTCATTTTGCTGACAATCATCTCATGCATTCTTTTTGAGGAAACTCGGACCCCAAAAATTTTCTGGATCTGCCTATAAAACTCATTTTCCGTAATTTCCCCGAGGTTGACCTCGCGTTCCAGGCGGGCCAGCCGCTTTCTTCCGAGTGAAGTCAAACACTGCTGGCAATAATGCTTGATAAAATTCATATACCCGCCGTGCACCACCACCCCTCCGAGATCAAAAATTACGGCTTTTATCTTTTGTTTTGCCATTATTATTTTTCTCCTCCGAGGGCGGCCTCGATTTTTTCTTTTTGAAAACCGACAATAATCGTGCCGCCGAGATCAATCACTGGCACGGCGAACTGCCCGGACTTTTTAATCATCTCCTGCTGGAGGACTTCATCATGAGTTACGTCCTTTTCCTCGTACTCAACGCCCTTCTCTTTAAAAAATGCTTTAGCCATCTTGCAAAACGGGCAGGTGAACGTAGTATAAATCACTGGCTTGGCCATGCGTTTCCTTTCTTTTCTTAATTAGGATAATTATACCAAATTTTACAACTATAGCGAGTGCTGACAAAACCCTGGAAATAAAATACAATACCCACATGGACAAGGCAAAACTCCAATTGTATTTTTTTATCACCCTGATGGGAGCAACCCTGGTTTTAACTTTTTTTATCCTTAGGCCGTTTCTGGCTCCCTTGATTTTGGCCGCGACATTCGCGGTAATTTTTCAGCCCTGGCAACGGCGACTAGCCTCGTTTTTCCCACGCTTTCCGTCGCTAGCCGCACTCGCGGGCGTGATCTCAATCGCGCTTTTGGTCCTGGTGCCTTTAACCCTGTTTGGCTTCCAGATTTTCCAGGAAGCGCAAAGTCTTTTTCATTCTCTAAACACGGTAGGCAGAGAAGCTTTGCCGGAAAGCGTCCGTGAACAAATCACCCGGGTCGTTCCCAATTTTTCTCCAGATTTCGAGCGCATAAGCAGACAGGTTCTCAACTGGGTCGTGCAGAACCTCAACAGCATTTTCTCAAGCGTGTTTAGCACAGCCCTGAGCTTCTTCCTGTTTCTCATCTCCCTGTTTTATTTCCTGCGGGATGGCAAAAAATTCGCGACGTATTTAAAAATCTTGAGCCCTCTTCCGGATCAGCAAGATGAAAAAATCTTATCTCGACTCTACACCGCTATTAACTCGGTCATCAAAGGCGCGCTCCTCATCGCGCTTATCCAGGGACTGCTCACCGGCATTGGCCTGACCATCTTTGGGGTGCCCAACCCCGTGTTATGGGCCGGCACCGCGGCAATCGCCGCGCTCATCCCCAACGTTGGCACAGCCATGGTCCTGCTTCCGGCCATCGGCTATTTGTATTTTGAGGGAGAAATCGGCCGCGCCATAGGTCTTGCGATCTGGGGCGTGCTGGCCGTGGGACTCATCGACAATTTCCTAAGCCCATACCTGATCAATCGCGGCATCCGGATTCACCCGTTTTTGATTCTGCTTTCCGTGATCGGCGGGCTGTCATTATTCGGTCCGGTTGGATTTGTGCTGGGGCCCCTAGTGGTCAGTCTGCTGTTCGCCCTTCTGGATATCCACCTTAGCTCTTCCCGCGCGAACGAATAAACTCTATAATATCTTTTCGGGTTTCTTTGTCACGAATGATGTGAATAATAGTCGGCAGCACGGACAATGCGATAATGCCGCCAATTATCGGCAATAAATAGCGGTCCACGTCCGGAATCGTACTGCCCAAAAAATATCCCAATAGAGTGAGGCCTGCGGCCCACAGGAGTCCGCCGACAATATTGAAGGCAAAAAATACATGATACTGCATCTGGCCGACTCCGGCCAGAATCGGCACGAAGGTCCGGACGGCCGGAATGAAACGCGCCAGGATAATTGTTTTGCGGCCATGTTCTTCAAAAAAATTCTGAGCCCGAAGTAAATTTTTTTTACTGAAGAGTATTGACTGTTCTTTGGAAAAAATCTTCGGACCGATTCGGCGACCAAACGCATAACCGACATTATCCCCCAGTACAGCGGCAATAACCATGAGGGTCGCCAAAAGTTCGATATGCAAATACCCTTGTGAGGCTAAAAACCCCGCGGTAAACAGCAGGCTGTCACCCGGCAGAAAAAAACCGATAAACAGCCCAGACTCGGCAAAAATAATGGCAAACAAACCGAGGTATCCGGCAGTCTTGATTAGTCCGACTAAATCAAAATGAAACATGGGTTTAATCATAATTTCTCTGAGTGATTATTGCAACTAATTGTTTAAAAATCCATGTTGACAAACCATATAAACTGCTGTAATGACACTATGTAACCTCGTTAGAAATCTCAGAGCAACGGGGAGGCTGTATAACGAACTTCAGAAATAATTAATCATAGGATTTCTAACGGGGTGAAGAAAACGCGAAAAATTCTTTTATTTTTACTGTTGTTTTTCGCAGTAATCATACCAGCCGCAATTATTGCGGTGTTTCTCTATTATTCCGCGACTCTTCCCGGAGCAGACGCGCTGGTCAGCCGTGATGTCCCCGAATCCACGAAAATTTATGACCGGCACGGGACGTTGCTCTATGAATTCCACGGGGACGCAAAACGCACCATAGTCTCTCTGCGAGAGATTCCCCTGATGGTCCGGCAGGCGGCGATTGCCATTGAAGACAAAAATTTTTATAAACACATGGGCTTTGACATGGAAGGCATTGCCCGCGCTTCCTATATTAACTGGAAAACCGGGGACAAAACCCAAGGCGCCTCTACTATCACCCAGCAGTTTGTGCGCAATGCCGTGCTGACCCGCGAAAAAACCTGGAGGCGCAAATTCAAAGAACTGGTGTTGGCCTTCAACCTTGAGGTCAAATACCCGAAAGAGAAAATTCTCGAGCTTTATTTTAACGAAATTCCTTACGGCTCCAACCTCTATGGCATCCAGGCGGCCAGCCAGGCGTATTTCGGCAAACCTGCCCGCGACCTAAGCCTGGCGCAGGCTGCCCATCTTGCCGCCCTGCCCAAAGCTCCCACCTACTATTCACCTTATGGCCCGCATAGTGATGAGCTGAAAACGCGCGCCCTGCTTGTTTTGAGGAAAATGCAGGAACAGGGATTTATAAATCAGTCTCAGGTGGACGAGGCACGCGCCGAAAAAGTCGTATTTCAAAAAATCTCCGCTCCGATC
>Ga0209542_10003247_pt1 | contig 34998 bp, 38 predicted proteins | sample RifCSPhighO2_01_FD_184028 | JGI IMG/M metagenome (GOLD analysis project Ga0209542, IMG submission 184028) | Soil microbial communities from Rifle, Colorado - Rifle CSP2_plank highO2_0.1 (SPAdes) (version 2) | ecosystem: Environmental > Terrestrial > Deep subsurface > Rock core/Sediment ...
CGGAGTTCATTGAGTGACCACATTAGTAGAGCGTAGTAATTGATTTCGAGAAAGGAGGCACGCGGAGCGTGCGATTAGTTGCTTTGGTTCTCGAAATAATTTCGCGCAAAGGATATAATTAGATCACCCAAAGAAACTTCGTGGTCAGTCAGCGGAAAATCCGCGCGCGCCGAAGGCGCGGTATAGGGTGAAGAAATTAAATCCGTCTTGCGGGTGCGGGCGAAAATGCTGGGCGGGCATTAAAAGAAATGAGATATAAATAGTTTATAAGTTTTGAATCCAAAAACATATATGAACAAACCAAAATATTTTCTCTACGCTCGCAAATCTACGGAAGAAGACGATAAACAAGTTATGTCTATTGAAGCTCAACTCTTTGAGATTCGGGAATTTGCGAGTAGAGAAAATCTTGAAATTATCGAAGAATTTCAAGAGTCGAAAAGCGCAAAGAGTCCTGGACGAGAAGTGTTCGGTAAAATGATGATGCGTATTGAAAAAATGGAAGGTGTCGGTATTCTCGCTTGGCATCCAGATCGTTTGGCGAGAAATAGTATTGACGGAGGGCGCATCATTTACGCCGTAGACACTTCTAAAGTTATCTCTTTGCGTTTTCCGACATTTTGGTTCGAACCCACTCCGCAGGGGCTATTTATGCTTCAAGTGGCTTTCGGACAGAGCAAATATTATTCTGACAATCTTAAGCAAAATGTTGAGCGAGGAATCCGCCAAAAATTGCGACGAGGTGAATGGCTGACACACGCTCCACTCGGGTATGTGAATAATACAAAAACGCGAAACATTGAACCTGATGTTGTGAAAGCTAAAGTCATTGTTCGCGCTTTTGAAGAATATTCCAAAGGCACATATCACCTCGTATCCCTTGCGCATTTTTTGGCGGAACACGGTGTCGGTCAACGGTCCGGAAAGCCACTTGTCAAAGCTTCCGTGAAAACTATGCTAAGCAATCGGTCATATCTGGGATTTGTTAAACACCACGGCGAATATTTTCCCGGAACCTTTGCGCCAATTCTTTCTCCGACATTATTTGAAGCTGTGCAGAAAAGATTAACCGAGCGAGCGCACACTAGATACAAAAGAAATGTCCACGATTTTCCTTTCGTTGGATTATTTAAATGTGGTGAATGTGGAAGCATGATAACCGCTCAGTGGTGTAAAGGTAATGGCGGTAGATATCGCTATTATCGTTGTACAAAAAAGAAAGGAAAATGTGGTCAAAAGTATCTCGTGGAGCACGAGCTCGCTCGGCAAGTCAAAGAACAGCTTCAATCAATCTCGCTTCCCGAAGCGTGGGCAGATTATATGCTCAAAAAGGTGGAAGAATTTGAGCAGACAGAAATCCACGCTTCGGGAAATCGTCTCGGACAGTTCAAAGAAGATTTGAAAACGCTTGAAGCGAAACTCTCCGCTCTCGTTGATTTACATTTGAATGGCGACATTGAGCGTGAAATATATTTAGTAAAAAAGGACACGCTCATGCGCCAAAAACTCTCGCTTCAAGCGAAATCTTCATCTGCCCGAGCCGAGAGAAAGAATTGGGTCGAACTACTGCGGAGGTGGATTTTGGATTCAAAACACGCGGGGTTTCTGGCATCCAGAGAAAATTTTCACGATATGAAAGATTTTCTACGTTCCTTCGGAACGAACCCCGCGCTAAACAACAAAACTATTTCAATCTCATTTTGCCCGCCCAGCATTTTCGCCCGCACCCGCAAGGCGGATTTCATTTCATCACCCTATACCGCGCCTTCGGCGCGCGCGGATTTTCCGCTGACTGACCACGAAGTTTCTTTGGGTGAGCGTGGATGGGATCGAACCATCGGCCTCTGTCTTATCAGGACAGCGTTCTACCACTGAACTACACGCTCATTCTGAGCGAACTATTTGGAACTGAAAGCCAACGTTACAGTCGGCTCCCCGACCTAACGCGTCGGGGCTACACGCTCAAAAATAACTGAAAACAGTATAGAAAATATAACAAATTAATCCCCTATCAGCAAATTCACTATTACCCAATATCATCATACTAGCATGCTGACACTATGTACTAGTACATGGGTACATGTATGTATACAACAAACAAAAAACCGCCCGAGTGGGCGATTCTTTGTTCACTTACTTAGAAGAAACCTGTCCGTCCTCTGGCGGATTAATACTCTCGGCGTCCGCCTCCGCGTCCTCCACCGCCATAGCCACCATTGCCTCCACCGTATCCGCCTCCGCCACCAGAGCGTGGTGGACGGGCCTCCATAGGGCGAGCTTCGTTGACTGTAAGCTTGCGTCCTTCAAATTCTTGATCATTAAACATTGAGATAGCTTTTTGCGCTTCCTCGTCGTTTGACATTTCAACGAATCCGAAACCTTTTGAACGACCAGACATCTTGTCCATAATAATCACAGCTGAAACAACTGATCCAGCTTGTGCGAAGAGCTCTTTTAGAGCATCCTCTTGAGTGCTGTAAGGGAGTCCCCCTACATATAGCTTTGTAGCCATATTTTTTTACTTCTCCCGTTTTGAAAAAATCGGGCAAAAACTACTTAATAATCGTAGAAACTCTTTTCGCTAAGTGAGAAACTACAGGAACTAGCATAACATATTAAAAATAAAAGACAACGTGGAAAGTTGATAAAAGAGAAGCGGCCGGAGGAGCGTAGCACGCTCTCCGGCCGATATATTGACCTCCCCGATTGACGCCTCGGGTTGGCGCTTACTTCACTTGTCCTCAATACGCCTTGCCAAAAGAAAGTTGCTCCAGAACGAAAACGAAAATTCCCAAGGCTCTAAGTCGACAATCCTTCCTTGCTGTAGGTCATGTCTGAAATACCACTCGGCAGCGACCATCCAAGGACGCTGTTTGTGTTTCTCCCATTTGGGTTGACTGCTCGGAAACTGAGTCGCACCCGCACCTATCCTGCAGCGACCGCGGAGAACCACATTAGAGTTAGTTGAAACGAACCCGCGAAGGTCCCACGCATCTGCATGTTCGAGTCCATTCTTCCGTAAAACTCGAACAAGCACTTGTTCGCTTGGGCAATTGTCGTTCTCGCTGAAGAGCTGAAGTCGTCGAGTCACCTTACCCGATCGAGGCGCAGTTGGGATTTTCAAACCCTCCATCTCCGTAACTTTGTAAGTTTTTGAGATTGGGGTTGAGTAGTCCACTACCACCCTGACTTCCTTCCCTTCAAGTTTGAAATACGGTTCTGCCCTGCTCTTGAAGAATTCTTCGAGAACGCTTCGCAGCCCACTTTCATTCTCGACGATCCGTTGCGGGCCGCCCTCTTCCGAAGAGGTCTCGAGCAGTACCTCACGAAAGAGTTTCTCGAGTCGCGCTTGTTGTTTCGCCGTCATTAAATCTGCCAAGGTCCTCTGGGCCATGGGTATGTTCCTTTCAATTCCCGGCGGAGTGCCAGGCAGTCCGATCCACTGGGTCGGACTCTTTTCCCTATTATTTTTACTACTTATTTATGATTTAGTCAATTTTTTATTCCTCCTCTTTATCCCCGTCTTTGAATTAGCGGGCAGGCACGCGCAATGAATAAGCTACATCTTATCAAATCTGACGGCCGTCGAAAGTGATAACAATAAATTTAGCAATAAGAAGCGGTCGCATACTAACGCTAAATTAAAAAGGAGGTTGATCTCTTGCTTCATCCGGTTGACGTCTGTGGATCCGTCGACAAGCGTTTGCGTCTATGTCAAAGATGTTTTTGACATTTTTTATTCTTCGTCGTCAGTTCCGGTCTCTCCTGAATTTATAGATTCAATTATAGTTTCTATTCCCCCTTCTAGTATCTTCGGCAGATTGTGCCAGGATTTTTTTATACGGTGGTCTGTCACCCGATCTTGTGGAAAATTGTAAGTACGGATTTTCTCGCTTCGGTCGCCAGAACCAATCTGCTCTTTTCGTACACCTGCATACTTTTTCGCTACTTCTTCCTCTTGGCGCGCTGCTAATTTAGCAGTGAGGATAGCCATGGCTTTCTCGCGATTTGCCAGCTGGCTGCGTTCGTTGCTAGAACGCACATCAATGCCGGTTGGTATGTGGATCAGCCGCACCGCGGTTTCAACTTTGTTCACATTCTGTCCGCCCTTACCTCCGGAGCGAGAATATTCCATTTCAATTTCCGAAGGATTTATTTCAAAATTAATTTTTTTCTTTATTGGAAGCACCGCCACCGACGCAGTGGAAGTATGCACCCGACCGTTTTTCTCGGTCGCCGGTATTCTCTGCACTCGATGCACACCGGTCTCATAACGCATTGCTTTGTAAACATCTTTGCCTTTTATTTCAAAACTCGCTTCTTTGTAGCCATTGAGGTCGCTCTTTGACTCATAATTTGTTTTCCACTGCCAACCCTTTATCTCGGAAAATTTTTCATACATATGCGCCAGCTCCCAGGCGAAAAGCGAGGCCTCGTCCCCGCCCGCGCCCGCCCGCACTTCTAGCACTATTTCATTTGGCGATTCATTTAATTTGTCCTCTTCTTCTTTATCCTTGGCCAGAATATCTTCTACTTGTTTTTCTAAATTTTCTTTTTGTTCCTGAATTTCTTTGAGCTCACTAGTCGCCAAGTCATGTAGCGTTGCATCCCCCGCCAACATCTCACGAACTTCCCGTTCCTTCCGCACCAAATTTTCCAACATTTCTGCCAGGTAGCTTGTACGGTGATCTTTTTTAAGTTCGTCTAAACTTGTCATAAAAGAGCGCGATATGCCGTTTTGGGGTCTTTCGCAGGCCGACGGGCCGAGAATGAGCAAAAATTTAGCAAAATTTTATGCGACCCTAAAACGGCATATCTTGCGATTTTGTTATTTTTTAACTTTTGAAGCAGAAAGTGTCTGACGCTTTTTGAAGCGTTCTACGCGCCCAGCTGTGTCCATGATCTTTTCATTGCCAGTATAGAAAGGATGGCACTGGCTGCAGATTTCCATTTTGATTTCAGGTATAGTCGAACCAACGGCGAAAACAGCTCCGCAGGCGCAGGTAGCTATTGTTTTTATATTAAATTTTGGGTGAATATCTTTTTGCACTGCGGAAAAATAGTAGCACAATTTTAATTCAAAAGCAACTACTGGAGCAAATCAATATTGGCCTGAATAGTGGCCTTTAATCTCTGAACACCCTGACTATAATAACAACTCCCCCCTCCGGAGCCATAGTAACGGCAAGCCGCAAAATTCTGGGAGCTGGTACTCGTGCCCACTCCTCCCAGGTCGGCTAAGTACATTCCAGAAGCCACAAAGGCATCCCGTGGAGACCATGGATTAGCAAAGTGCCCCAGAAGAGCTTGCAGGCGGGTCTCAAATAATTTCCAGGTTGAAGGAATAAATTGAGCTGGCCCCATCGCCCCACCCCAGCCAGCCACTTCGGCAATAGGACAAGATACGGCGGTCTGGAAAGCGTTCAAGCCAAGGGCACTGGTGATGTCTAGGAACGGCTGTACATCTCGCGTTGGTTTCATGACATTTATGAAAGGTGTTCCGGTATTTTTACCAACTCCGGCGCCAGTAGTCGTGTCCGTCAGATAACACTGCCCCACGTTCGCACCCAGATTGGATTCCTGGGTAAGAATTGCGAGTAAGAATGCTGGATCAACCCCGAGCATTTTATTTACTTCGTTGGCGTATTCCAGCGCCGTGCCAAATTCTATTTTCTGGGAAGTGCCGGCAAGCGGAAATAGGGCGCTTCTAATTCTGTCCGCCCGCGCTTTTTTTTCCGCAGCCAATTTTTGATAAGCGGCTTCATTTTGTTTAGAAATCGCCAATAGTTGTTTTTTTTCTGTCTCGGACTGCGTAACTTTTTTCTGCGCGCTCTCTAACTCCGCTTTGGCGTCGGTTTCTGCGTTTTGTTTTGTCTCCAGATCTTTTTTTTGTGTTTCGGTCTCGGTCTTTATTCCTCTAATCTGATCTACCGATTCTTTGACGGCCCGTTTGATTGAAGCATAGGACTCTAGATCGCTATAAAAATCAGAAATACTTTCATCGGAAAACATCAAGTGGATGAGGGTCTCGTTGTCAAACTCGTTGGTATTCCGGATAAGCTGCGCGATGGACTCGTGTTCACGCTCGATTTTTTCGTTCAGGGACGAAATAGCGGAGACCTTTTCGGTGATGGCTACTTTCAGTTGAGCAATAACCAGCGACCTTGCTTTTATCTTTGCCTTGAGGGCATTGATTTGACTAGTTAGGTAACTGACGTCGCCCGCCAGGGTACCCGTCTGTTTTTGCTGTTCTTTTTGTAATTTCAACAATTTAGCGAGTTCTGCTTCTATTAGAGAAAGTTCTTTTTTGCAAAAATTTCTGTCCGCCTGGCTAGAATTAGTATTCAAGGTCAAACAATCAAAAGCCGCTTCCCCTTTGAATGACTGAAAAGCTAAAAATACTATAATTAAACAAAGAAAAACGGCTGTGTTTTTCACCATAGATTTTATTATAGCATATTTTTTATTGTTCTTATTTTTTCTATTTCTTTTCTACTTTTTCCCCGCCCGAACGACCGTCCGGTCGGGCAGGTTCTTTAGCGGGGGCGGCCGGAGCGGCGCTTTCAGCTACGGGCTCTACACCTTCCTCTTCTTTTTTGCCCTTTTTCTCAACTTCAATAGTAGATAAATCAACTGGTGGAGCGACTTCTTCTTTTTCTTCTACTTGTTCTATCACGGAAGCCACCACGTCTGTGCCGAGGGTTACAGCCACCACTCCGGCTGGTAATTTTATATCAGCAACAACGATATTGTCTTGCAAAGTTTCAAGTTTAGAAATATCAACAGTAAGGTTGTGTGGAAGATCTTTTGGCAATGCTTCAACTTCAAGTTCATAGAGCACTTTCACCAGATTGCCTATGCCATTTTTTACTGCTCCCGACACCCCGACGAAATCAAGCGGCACTTTAACTTTGATTTTCTTTTTCATGTCAATAGCCAAGAAATCCACATGAATAGGTTCGTCTCTAACTGGATCCATCTGCACCTCGTGAATAAGCACATCAACATCTCCTTCTTGGGTCTTTACTATGACCGCGGATGATTCTCCGGCTGCTCGCCAGACCTTTTTGAATTCAATATTGGAAATAGAAATAGGGGTACTCTTCTTGCCGGCGCCGTAAAAAACAGCCGGCAATTCGCCTTTCTTTCGAAGCGTATCTAGCCGCCCGCTCAATTCCCTTTTTTTTGCCTGAATTACAAACATGGCAATGATTATACATGAAAATACCAAAAAGACAAACGGGGGAGAAAAATTAAACTTTATGCACCGCGGGATGTTCGGTGGCAATATGCGAAAGGATATATTCTTTGGTGCCGGAACCGTCCGGAGCGGCTACTTTTTTGCCTGGATTAAAAATATTCTGGGGATCAAAAATTTTCTTTATTTCAGAGAAAATTGCGATCATTTTGGGGTCATACATTTTACTTAAATAGGGGGTGCGGATAATGCCGTCGTTGTGCTCCGCGGTGATGGAACCGTGATATTGAAAAACAAGATCGTAAACCTTTTCTGAAAGTTCTACGACGACTTTCCCTATATCGGAACGGGAAAAATCCATCAGCGGAATAATGTGGAAATTCCCGTCTCCCGCATGCCCGGCAATAGTGTAGGTTAAATGATATTCTTTTAGAATTTTATTTAGGGCGGGAAGAAATTTAGGCAGGAATTCCGGCCGAACGATAATGTCGTCAATAAAAGGCGCTGTACGCATGCCTTTGATATGCTTGCGAAGCAGGGCAAAACTTTCCCTCCGGATATCCCAATACTTCCCCGCCTCCCTCTCGGACTGGGTAATGTGCACTTTTAACTTAAAATTTTCAACTTTCTCTTTAAGTTCAGCGCATTTTTTGTGGGTCTCGGCTTCACTTTCTCCGGCAAATTCAGCCAGCAAAATCAACTTTGGGAAACCGCCAGAGAGCATCATTCCAAACTCCGGCAAGAAAGACCACATAAATCTGATCATTCCTGCTAATCCTTTATTTTTCAAAAAGTCGGGGAAAAACTTTACCGCCAATTTCATGGTCTTGTCATCATAGGCCTCGAGCGTTTCTGGACTCAAGGTAAGAATTTCATTTACCAAGCGCCCCAAGGATTCCAGGTCATTCATAAAAAGAACTACCAGTTTGGAATATTTAGGGTTGGGTATAAGCTTAAAAGTAATTTCCGTAGCGATGCCCAGAGTCCCCTGGGAACCCACCAATAATTTATTTAAGTCAAAAATATTATCTTGGATTACATTCCAAATATAATAACCTGCTGAATTTTTATGTACTTTTGGTTTGGCAAGTTTTATTTCTTCACTTTGTTCTTTAATTAAGTTATAGATTTTTTTATATATTTCTTCCTGTTGAGAAATTTCAGGAAGCAGAATGGGCTTGATAGTTCTTTCAGCTCCATCGGTAAAAACAACTTTCGCCTCTATGATGTAGTCCTCGGCTTTACCATATTTAAGAGTCCTCTCCCCTGCCGAATTGTTGCCATACATGCCACCCATGGCATTAATACTTTTTGAGGCCGTATAGCAAGGCAAAATAAGACCTTTTTCTAGAGTTATTTTTTCAAAATCCCGATAAAGCATGCCGGGCTGAACAGTGATGGCAGCAGACATAGGAAAATTCGAGTCGGCGTAGGACCCACCCGGTATTCCGGGAAGGGTAAAGACGCGAGAATTTTTCTGTGGCTGCTGCCATGATATCAATTTATTCATATACCTAGTGAAATCCATAATTATGGATTCCCCGATAGCTCCGCCGGACATGTCTGTGCCGGCGCATCGAGCAGTAATGGATAGGCCCGCCCCGCCGTTGACGGGGTCAAGATATTTTTCCTTGTTCTCACTCACCCACTTTACTAAATTTTTTACATCTTCCGAATCCTTCGGAAACACCACTAGCTTCGGCCGTACTTCGAGTAAACTCGCGTCGTGGGAATATTTTGAAAGCGTTTCCTCGCTATCATCCACTTCCCCTTGGAAAAAATTTTTAATTTCATTTTTCATATCGCCCGACGCTTGCTAAGCTGTTATTTTTAGCTGCAGTTAAGAGTAGGGCTTGGGCCAGGGCAACGTCGCTAGGATTCTTCGCCCACGCCTTTAGAGCAGGATTTTGAATAGCTCGACCGTAGGAAAAAGTAAGCGCCCAAGGCAAGGGACTTAACTTATGCATGGCATTCAGGCGAACTGTTGCCTCTTCGTCTCCCTGCCCGCCGGAAAGAAAGGTAATTCCGCCAATTTCTTTTGGCACTTTCTCTTTCAGACATTTCACTGTTGCCTTGGCAATTTCCAAAGCATCCACTATAACTTTTGAGTCCTTACCGGGCAATATCATATTCGTTTTTAAGATAATCCCCGGTAGAAAAATCTTCTGCGCATTTAGCTCTGAAAAAATTATTTCTAAGTTCCGGGCAGTCGCTTCGTAACATTTTTCTAGTGAATGCTCTCCATCCATTAAAATTTCTGGCTCAACTATAGGAACGACCTCATTCTCTTGGCAGATGAGCGCATATTTAGCAAAAATTTCGGCGCTAGCTTTCATACACTCTTCGCTGGGAGTATTTTCACCAATCGTATAGACCGAGCGCCATTTGGCAAAGGTTGCGCCTAGGGCCTTGTATTCTTTTAGTCGCTCCGACAACCCTTCTAGCCCAGCGGTAATTTTCTCTCCCGGATGTTCCGGAAAGTCCACTGGACCAGTATCAACTTTTATACCAATCTCTATCCCCTTTGATTTTAAAACTGAAAGAAAAGGTTCCCCGCTCCTAGTTGCCTGTTTAATCGTTTCGTCGAAAAGAATATATCCAGAAATATATTTTTCAATCTGGGGCGCAGTGACTAGAAGTTCGCGATATTCCTGACGTTTCTCTATCGTGGTCGGCACGCCAAGTTTTTCAAAACGCTTATCGCAAGTGCTCAAACTCTCGTCTATAGCAAGAATTCCTTTAGGCGCAGTAGTAAGGCGGGCTATTGTTTTAATTAAAATATCTTCGTTCATGTTTTATTTAAGTAATTTTTCTAATAATTTTTTTACAACTTCTGGGTTTGCACTTCCTTTTGTTTCTTTCATAATTTGTCCCACGAGAGACATTAATGCATTTTCTTTGCCACCTTTGTAATCCGCTACTGCTTTTGGATTGGCGTTCATTATTTTTTGAGCAATTTTTTTTAATGTTCCTTCATCATTTTTCTGAAGTAAGTTTCCCTTTTCGGCAATTTCCTTTGGCGATTCGTCGTTAACTACAATTCTGCCTAAAATATCTTTTGCTGCACGGGAAGAAATTTTACCCTCATTAAAAATACTTACCAGCTCGGCAAAATTTTCTGCACTGGGGAGTTTGGCTTCTTTGTTAGATTTTTTTATTCCTAAATAATCAGAAGTTATAAAATTAGAAGCGATTTGTACTTTTTTTGAATTTGTTAGAATTTTCGCGATAGCAGAAAATCTAACACCCAGCTCAAAATCATTTACATAAATTTCAATATCCTCTGCTTTTATTCCAAAGTCCTTTTTATATCTCGCTCGCTTGGCAATAGGTAATTCCGGCAATTCTTTTTTCATCCTCTTAAGATCAAAGGCCTCATGCAATTTCAATTTCGGTAAATCCGGATCCGGAAAATATCTATAATCCTCACTGGATTCTTTTTTTCTCTGGGAAAATGTTTTTTGCTTGCCTTCGTCCCAGCCACGCGTTTCCTGCATTATTTCAGCGTCCTTGTTTTCCTCTAGAAGTTTTGTCATTCTACCAAGCTCGTATTTTATTGCTCGTTCCACACTGCGAAAAGAATTTAAATTTTTCACTTCTACCTTGGTGCCAAATTTTTTCTCCCGAGATAGAGATATATTTGCCTCTACGCGCATTTCCCCCTTCTCCATATTCGCCTCTGATACTCCTAAATACTGAAGTACCAACTGATATTCTTTTGCGAATTTAGATGCGGTTTTAACAGCTAGTTCCATATTGTCAAAAGTATGGGGCTTTGTTACAAGCTCCATCAATGGCACCCCAGCACGATTGAAATCAATCAGCGAGTAGTCACCCCGGTCATGTTTATTATTCGCGGTGTCTTCTTCCAAATGCACTCGCGTGATGTCAAAACTCGCCAAATGCCCGCCGGAGACAATGGGAAATTTATACTGCGATATCTGATACCCCTTCGGAATGTCTGGATAAAAATAATTCTTGCGGTCAAATTCCGTAAAGTCCGCAATCTTTCCATTCAAGGCCAAGCCAACTTTTATCACATTCTCTACTGCTTTTTTATTTATCACTGGCAGGGCCCCGGGGTGCGCCATACAAACCGGGCAGATATTTACGTTCGGTTTCTCTTCGTCCGGATCATTCTTGCACGCGCAAAACATCTTGGTGTTTGTTTTTAGCTCCGCATGCACTTCCAAGCCAATTGTTGGGTAATATTTTTCTGACATAGATAGATATTAACACATTTTACTTTATTTTTTGACTAAGCCACAACTTATTTTGTGGTATTCGAACCATGATATAAATCATATCATTTCGAATGTAATAAACAAAACCTCTCTTTGTACAGCCTGATTATTATAATGTATTTTGTCCATCAATTACGCATATACATTTTTAGTGGACAACATAGCAACAGTAAACACATTTACCTATACTGCTTGAGACTGCCGTGCTTAGTAACTTCCAGGATTTCAACATAACGTAGAATTTTCAACTTTTGTAGACCAGCCAAAAAACTCTTGGGAACTTTCACCTTCCCTACCCATACACTCTTGTGGATCATATGAAAACCGAGAACTTTGAGAACCGTACGGAGCATGTCTCTTTCGCGATTAAAAGAAACTGGTAAATCATAACTTATTATAGTAACCTTACTGCTTGTTTCTTTCTGATACAAATCTTTACCAAGAACTCGATTTTTTCTAAGATGTTTAATTTTCTTTTTACCCTTAGGAGATAAATTTATTTTACCAGCTGAGTCCTCGCGCAATAATCCGTCGACCTTAAGCTCATAAATATATTTCTCCAAGCGTCTTTTTTCTTGTCTATCTATTTTATAATTTTCTCTGTTTCGATTTCTTTTTTTGAATTCATAATCTCTTTTACCCATTGATGCTCCATACCCAGCAGCAAGAAAAGAACTAGCGAAGTCCACCATATCCATTGTTTTATCTTCTAGAAAATCTAGAATCTTGTAAATTTTATCTCCTTTCATTTTTAATCTTTCATAAAATATCTTGTCCGTCAACTCCACATATACTAATCATGGTGGACGATAGGAATGTTGCAAGATAAGTAAGTTTATTTAGTAGATTTAAGAATCTTAGTTAATTCCTTGGTAAAATCTTTTATCATTTTATCATCAAAGAGCGAAAGAACGAAGACCTTTTTAGAAACTTTTTTGAAATCCTGAATTTTCTTTTTAATAACTTTCGGATCTACTACTACATCTGTTTTTGTTAAAATAATTATTTCTTCTTTAGCCGATAGCCCTTCTTTGCCTAAATTGGAAATTTTGTCGTATTTTGATAATTCTTTGCGAATTTCTTTATAACTTTTCAGCATATTACTGTTCTCAAAAGAAACTAAATGCGCAAGCATCTTCGTACGTTTAATATGACGTAAAAATTTTACTCCCAGTCCTTTACCTTCCGAGGCCCCTTCTATCAACCCTGGGATGTCCGCAATAATGTATCCATAAAAGTCACCCAAGTTCGGATCAAGGGTAGTAAAGGCATAGTCCCCCACTAAGGCACGCGCGTTCGTAATGGCATTTAATAGTGACGACTTACCAGCATTAGGAAGGCCTACCAACCCCAAATCCGCAAAGAGTTCTAATTCTATTTTGAAACTTCCCCTATCGCCGTTTTTACCCTCGCGCGACTCAATTGGAGTCGTGTTGGTAGAACTCTTAAAATGTTCATTGCCAAATCCGCCATACCCGCCACGAAGAAGCATTATTTTTTCCCCCTCGGAGAGGAGCGTCCATTTTTCGTCCGTTTCCAAATTCGTGATAGTAGAGCCGACAGGTAATTCTAAAACAAAGTCCTCGCCATTTTTTCCGTGCAAGCTTTTATTACCTCCGTCTTCTCCCCGTCCGGCAGAGAATTTTTTCCTTGACTTGTACCGGGAGAGAATATGCGCATCGCGCAGAGCTGAAACATAAAAATCCCCTCCTCGGCCACCGTCTCCACCAGCGGGCCCGCCTTTGGGAATAAATTTTTCTTGCCGCCACCTGACCACGCCATCCCCACCCCGCCCGGCAGCGGCTTCAATTGTCATTTCGTCAATAAATGCCATAAATAATCAATTCGTAATTGTCAATTAATAATTTCAAATTACTAGCGCTTTTTGCGCTAAGGATATAGCTCCCTCTTTGGACTTGGCTACGGCCATAAAAAGTGCTCGATGACAAAATACAGCGTCAGGCACTCCGGTAATTTTCTGCAATTCTTCGTCGCGAAGTCCAGCCCAGGATGCTGGAAAATCCTTCCTATTTTTGAAACTTTTTGAATCATTGCGTACTGCTTTTACCCTCCAAGAACCATCACTCGCCGCTGGATAAACTACAAAAAAAACCTCCGGTAGTTTATTTAATATCTCACTACTCGGATAGTTTTTATCCAAAATTATAAAACTTTTATCTTTTGTGCTGTTGTAGATTGAAATAACTGATTGGTTAGACAATATGGTATCTTTGGCATGGGTTATTTCTCGCAATAAAAGTTTTTTGGCGATTAAAACACTTTCGAAGAACATTTCGTTAATATTTACATCCTCCTCTCGCCAGGTAGGACGCATTACTCTAAAAAAATCCTGAATTAGATATGGAAAGACATCATATTTTTTTTCAACTAAATCAAAGCCGTTGTCATGGGCATCAATGGGAGACACCAGGCGCCTGTCTACTAACTCTGCCGCCTCCCCAGACCCACTTAATTTCTCACCAAATTTCTTCCAAACCAGCCCAAAAGAAGAATACTCTATGCCTTCTTGCCCCTCGTTTCCGCTCGGGGTCCTACGACCCGCTCCGCTTATCTGGTGGTGATCAAATTTATTTTTGCCCTCGTCGTAAAATCCGCCCACATCAAAAACATAGTCGCCATTTTTTATTATCTCGGGATCGCGAGTACGAATGATTTCAAATTTTTCCCCCTGCTTCTCTAGCATTAGGGAAAGCGCCGCGCAAGCGAAAACATCATCCGTATGAAAGGATCCGTCGTGCGTGATTAATTTCTTTGGTGTCATACAGTTTATTAAAAGAGAGAATCTACCGCTTCTTTAACTACGTTTCCATCGGCCTTACCTTTCAAGTCCTTCATTAGGGCCGACATCAGCATGCCTTTTTTTGTAGCGTCATTAATGGATAATTCTTCTTTCTTGGCTCGAGCAATTTTTTCAACTTCACTTTTATCCATCAACTTCGGCAAATAGGTCTCCAGGATAGCCAATTGCGCTTCTTCTACTTTTACCAGGTCGTCTCTATTGCCTTTTTTGAACTGCTCAATAGAATCCTTCCTTTGCTTGGAGAGGCGAGTGATTACCGAGAGCGCTTCTTCGTCAGTCAGCATTTCATTTGGCTTTCTGCCCTTCGCCACCAGTTCATTGGTAAAACCAGCCACCATGGCCCGAAGCGTCTCAAGCAAGACGGTGTTCTTCGCCAGCATCGCATCTTTAATTTTATTTTTTATTTGCTCGTGAAGCATGTAGAAAGGAAATATTATTATTTATGGGGTCTTTCGCAGGGCGACGGCCCGAGAATGAGTAAAAATTCAGCAGAATTTTATGCGACCCAGAAATGATAATATTTCCGTATCTATAATATATCAAAGTTGTGTTAAAATAGCACTATGTCTAAACTGATATTTTTTGATACAGAAACAACTGGTAATACCGAAAAGGACTTCTTGTGCCAGATTGCTTATAAATCGGGCAATGAAAATTTCACCGGTCTTTACAAGCCGCCACTAAAAATTCCTCCCGAGGCCTCGGCGGTGCACCATATTACGAATAAAATGGTAGCAGATAAACCATCTTTCAAAGACAGTGGTGATTTACCCAAAATTAAAAAGTTATTTGAAGACAAGGGTACGATAGTCGTAGCTCACAATGCGCCTTTTGATTTGATTATGATAAAAAAAGAGGGTATAGAGCCACAAAAATTTATTTGCACCCTTCGCGTGGCAAGGTACCTAGACCCTGAAGAAAAAATAGAAAGATACAATCTGCAATATCTGCGCTACCTCCTCGAGATAGAAGTAGACGCAACGGCTCACGATGCATTGGGTGATGTGCTGGTACTGGAGCAACTTTTTGAGCGATTAAGAAAAAAATTGGTAGAGAATGAACGGTTAGGCGACGATGAAGCGTTAGAAAAAATGATTGAAATCTCGGGACATCCTTCGCTTCTACACACTTTCAAATTCGGCAAACACAATGGCAAAAGAATAGAAGAAGTGATGAGAACTGACAAGGGATATCTGGAATGGCTTTTGGAGCAAAAACTCAACGGTGACGGCATAGATGAAGACTGGATTTATACGTTGAAGCACTATTTGAGGAAATAAATGTTATATGAACATAGAAAGGATGTCACCCGATGTTCACCTCCCGAATCCTGTGGGCAACAATGCTAGCCTTTGCTGCTTTGATTGCCTGGGTAATATACGTAAACTGACGTAAAAGCGGGCGCGGGTCCATCTTACGGAACCCCGCCCGTCGAGCAAGAAGTATCATGAGTTGTCACTGGAAGAAAAACATTTCGACCAGTGATTTCTTTTTGTATAGATAAATTTCTAAAACTTCAAAAAATCCTAATTACTTAACTTCCGCGACCGCTTGAGTTAGGTAAATTAAACGCTTTTAGAAATTGCCAATCATTTTCTAACTTTTCCACTATCATATACAAAACATCTTTGCCTATCTTAAAATCCGCCTTTAGTAAAGAAATTAGATCTTCGCAGTCATAAGGATAAAGCCAGACGCTATTTTGAAGTTTAAGAAAACCTATTTGTGTAAGACTAATTCTTAATTGCTCGCGAATTCTTTTTTTAGATTCTTTTATGTCAAAAATAACTACTCGCCAGCGACCATCCCATTTCTTTGGAATTTTTAATCTAAAATTATGCTTTTCTAAAAAACTCAAGCTGTCCTCCCCTTTCTTGGTAATGCGCGCAATTTTTTTGCCATTCATTTCTACTATCTCAATAAGACCTTTTTCTTTAAGACGAGTAAAGGAGGCGTTTATGGAATATTTTAAACTCTTCTTTCGGCTACGGGAGCCTTCTAGTTGTTTAATTACAGAAAAAATATTCGGGGCCACAGCAACCACACTTAGAATACCTACGGCATAGATGGTGCTCAAAATTATCTTTTGAAGATTTTTTCTCTTGTCTTTGGTTTTTATCTCTCTTTCTAAAATACCCATGCGGAAATTATACATCTTCTAACCTAAATTACCTAACTCTGGCGACCGCTGGGTTTAGGTAATTCGACGTTTAAAACCTGATGGGTTTTGTATTGTATATAAAGAGTGTTAAAATACATTCATGCAAATTCTTTGGATAATATTGGGGGTCATTCTGGGGGGCGCAGTTGTCTACTTTATTTTGAATAGAAAAAAGGAAGGAGAGAAAGATGATATCGGGCTTCAGCTGATACTCACCCAGTTAAACGAGCTCTCCCGCACGGTGGATAACAAAATCGGCGAAAGCCACAAGCAAGTCAATGAGAGCTTAAAATTCCACTCCAGCGAATCAAATAAAATAATTCGGGATGTCACGGAGCGCCTGACCCGGCTGGATGAGACGAACAAGCAAGTCATCTCCTTCGCCGACCAATTACAGAGTTTGGAAAATATTTTGAAAAATCCGAAACAGCGGGGAATCCTGGGTGAGTATTATCTGGAAACCGTTTTGAAAAATGTCCTGCCGCCCGGGAGCTACCAGATGCAATATGAATTCCCGGATAAGACAATAGTGGACGCCGTGGTCTTCGTTAAAGATAAAATTATTCCGATTGACTCAAAATTTTCGTTAGAGAATTATAATAAAATGGCCGAAGAAAGAGATCCTACAGAGAAGAAAAAACTTGAAACAAACTTTGTTAACGATTTGAAAAACAGGATTACCGAGACAGCAAAATATATCCAGCCCGTGCGAGGCACCACGGACTTTGCTTTCATGTTCATCCCCCATGAAGCGATTTATTATGACCTCTTAACAAATAAAGTCGGAGCCGGAGATGAAAACGAAAATTTAATCCAGCGCGCAGCGGGGAAATATAAAGTCATCATTACTTCCCCCACTTCATTTTTGGCATATTTACAAACAGTACTTCAGGGACTCAAAGCCCTTCAAATAGAAGAGTCCGCTAAAGAAATAATTAAAAAAGTGGAAGACCTGGGTAAGCACCTAAAATCCTATGATGAATATCATAATAAATTAGGAAACGCGCTCGGCACAGTGGTGAACCACTACAATTCCTCAAATAAAGAACTGAAAAAAATAGATAAAGATGTATTAAAAATCGCCGGCGCCTCGCCGGAACTTTCCTTGCTTGAAGTGGAAAAGCCGAAAGTAGAGGAGTAAAAAATTACTCCTTTTTCCTGTTGTAAAAAAGCACCGAGAAGAGGGCAAAGAAGATGATGACGGCAAAGATGCCCATGATGGTCGAGACGAAGTCGGAAACGGCCAGCCACTTGTCCCCTACCCAAAAACCCAACTTAAGAAATAAAAAAGCGAAAGCGAAATTTCCCAGTGAATCAAAAAAAGCAAAACGCAAAGGAGATATTTTCATATACCCGGAAAGAAAATTCACCGGCGTGCCAAAAATTCCGATAATACGAGAAACGAATATAGCAGTGTTAGTATGGGCCTGAAAGAATTCTTCTAGTCGGATGAAAAAAGAATATTTTTCCGCATACTGGTCACGTAGAATCGCATGACTATATTTTCGGAAAAGGAAAAGAGCCACTAGGTCGCCACAGACGTTCGCGATGGTGGCCGTGGTGAGAGCAAGCATGAAATTAAAATGTCCTTCAATGGACAGCGCCCCCACCGCCAAGAGCAGGATGTTCATCGGTATCGGTATGCAAAGTCCAGCCAAAAATACAATGATAAAAAGGGTCGTATATTTATATAAAAGAAGATACGAGAGAAAAAAATCAACTAAATATTCGTTGAACCAAAAGGCAACTAAAAAGAGCAGGATTAGAAGTGAAGCAAAAACTTTTACGTAGCGGTAATTTATAACGTCCTGCATTAAATTATTCTAACATTAAAATAAAACATTTTCCTATGGGGGTGACTCTACCGGGAATCGAACCCGGATTTAATCCTTGAGAAGGATCCGTCCTAACCGTTAGACGATAGAGCCAAAACGGCACTTAGCGGAAAATATAACATTTTTTAAGAAAAAATACACCTCTCGTTTTTTATAATTAGTGTGCTAGGATAGATCTAAACGCTCTTTCACTTTCCTCTTTTCTGCCGAGGTGTCCCATGATCCGCGTACTGTCTGGAATTCTCATCATCGTCGCAGCTCTGCGGTTGTTGGCTACACCCATAGCTGACGAGTTGCGACTGTTCTGTATCGTGCTGGCTTGTGCTGGAGTGCTGACCTGCGTCTGGTCGGCAAAACTGAGCATATGGTTCTTGATCACCGGCATCTTCGCTGGCCTGTTCACGGGACTGTCGTTGTACCTGGTGTCACCTATTTTGTTCTGGGGGGCACTAGTAGTGGTCGGCATTGTGATAATTTTCGTACGGAGAATACCCGCACTGGGGGAGTCCTCGGATGAGTAAGCCACCCCACACACATGGACCGGCCGTTGCTTCAAGCGACGGACCGGTCCATCGCACTTTATAGAGATAAAAATTTACTCCTTCCGGAGCCATTCCGGGTCCTGACGGACTAATAACTTAGATTTATTTTTTTTATCCAGTAGGATTTCCGCCACTACCCTTTCCATCCGCATGCCTTGCGAGCCCTTGATTAAAATCAGGTCGCCTTTTTTCACAAATGTCTTTATAAATTCTCCGGCCTGATACGAATTTGAAAATTCAAAAATATTCATCGGGTTCATGCCCGCTTCAGTAGCACCTGCTTTTATCTTCTCCGCCCGGGGACCCACCACCAGCAGCACATCGGAATTTTCTTTGGCTATTTTCCCTATGTTTTTATGCGCCTCTTCAGTGTGCTTGCCAAGCTCCAGCATGTCACCCAAGATTGCAACCTTTCTATCGCCCTTTACTTCTCCGAGAGTTTTTAAGGCCGACTCGCAAGCAAAGGGAGAGGAATTGTAAGTGTCGTCAATAATGAGCGTGCCATTCCTCCCCTCTAGTAGCCGCATCCGCCCCGGCGGCACATCATAATTCTTTAGCGCGTTTGTAGCATCAAGCATATTCCATTTGAATCCGTATGACAATGCCAGAGCGGCTAGCGACGCATAGATATGATTTTTACCGAACACTCCGTCAATGGTAACTGGCAAACTATTCCCCCCCTCATCAACCCGAAAAATTATTCCCTGTGGCTTGCCTTCTTTATCATAAGAAATACTTTCTCCCGAACCTTGTACATCCGCGCCCTCTTTCCAGCCGAAAGTGACGCTGCGGTTTCTAGTTTTTTCTTTCATCTCAAGCACCGCCTCGTCGTCGGCATTCAATATTAAAAGGCCGTCTTTTTTTAATGTTTTGATGAGCCCGCTTTTCTCTTCAATCAAATGCTTGCGCGATTCAAAAAATTCAATATGCGACGGGGTTTCCCCGATAGCCGTGATGATGACCGCATCGGTTTTGAGAAAGATCGCGGTTCGAAGCATGTCCTTCGGCTTACCGACGCCGACTTCCAGTACCAGCCACTTGGGATATCTATGAGGCCAGGCAAAAAGCCAAAAGCCCTTTAGAATATTTTTTAGCCAACCGAGGGGGCTATTCCACGCGTTCGCGCATCCTAAAATAGTAAGCGGCAAGCCCAATTCACTGTTATAGCTTTTTTCGCTTTTACGAACATAAGAAATCTTGGAAATTACCGCATAGATCGCGTCTTTGGTGGAGGTCTTGCCGATGGACCCGGTGATCGCGATAATCTTCGGCTTGTATTTAGAAAGTACAAGCTGGGACTCTACTTTTAGAATAAAAGATATTGTTTTTCTAAGGGGGGTTTTCATTTTATCGATCCGGCGGAACTTCGTAATAATTTAATAAAAATTTAGTAATATCTATAAATGGATCCGCCCAGGTCTCGGTCGCGTAGAGCACGCCTTTCGGATTGACTGCGTAAAGGAGCACAATGAACTGCGGATCGTAAGCGGGAAAATATCCGAAAAAAGAATGGGTATGCCTGTCTTCATAATATCCTCCGTCTACGCTGTTGGCAACTTGCGCGGTACCAGTTTTTACTGCGACACTGTAGTGCTCCATTTTAGCGGTTCCTCCTTTCAAGGCCTTGTCCATAACTTCGACGAGCATGCGGGTTATTTCTTCCCCGGTCGCTTCACTTATTTTTGCCCGAGCGGTTGGATAGGTCAGCTTTTTTTCTAGGCCAATACTATATTTAATCCTATCCACTACATGTGGCACGACAAGTTGTCCGCCGTTGCCGAGCGCGGAGAGAGCCCGGATCATTTCCATGGGAGAAAACGCAATGCCCTGCCCGAAGGAGGCATTGGCGTATTCAATTTCGCGCGGACTTTTCATAATGTTGCTGACTAGTCCGCCTGTTTCATTCGGCAAGTCAATGCCGGTTTTTTTATCAATGGCAAAAGAGAGTAAGTACTCACGCAATTTTTCTTTCCCTAACTTTTGCTCTACGAAGACCATGCCTGTATTGAGCGACTGACTCAAGACCTCCTGCATGCCGGTGCCGGGACCTCGGCCCTTTTTATCAAAGTTAAATATTTCTTTCTTTTCCACGATGACAGAACCCCGGTCGTTGTAAGTGGTTTTAGCGGTCAAGACACCTGCGTCGAGGGCTGCGGCCATGACCAAGGGCTTTACCACTGAGCCAAACTCCAGCACGTTTTCAACCAGTGGATTGGAAAAAGTGGATGTTTGTTTGACTCCGGAAAAGTCGTTCGGATTGAAATCCGGCTTGGCGGAGAGCGCATAGATAGAGCCATCCTCGGGATTCATAATTATCCCGCCGACGGAGTCCACTCTATATTTTTCTTTAACTTGGGACAGCTTTTTTTCTAAAAAATCCTGAACGGTCGGCTCAATGGTCGTCACCACATCGCCATTCTTGGTTTCATCCGAAAATAAATTTTTGCTAATATTGGAAAATACCTCTGCGAAAAAATTAACATAAGGATTGTTTTTACTTAAAGCAAGCTCTTCGTTATACTGCCGCTCCAGACCGTAGCGCCCCGCCAGCTCGTCCCCTTTGTATCCGACCAAGCCGAGGGTGTGGGAAGCAAGCTGGTCTCCCGGATACAGACGCCATTTTTCTGGCACAATCTTCACGCCCGGAATTTTCAAAAGAGAGATGGCCTTGGCCTCGCTCTCCGACAGATGATTCGCAACTTCTTCGTACGGGTCGTCTTTCTTCCCCGCTTTAGCAAAAAAGTCATCTTGTTTCAGAGTTACCTTGGCCGATAATTTTTTATAAGCATCCTCGACGTTCACCAGCTCATTGGGTGCAATAGCCAGTTTATATCCAGGGGTCTGCGTCGCGGCCGAGACCAAGGTGCCGTCTTTGCGGGAAAAATAAATTGTCTTCCGCTCAAAGACGTTTTGCGACAGAGTGTAATACTGGCGATTGGCCGCTTCAGAATAGACATTACTACTGATTACTTGGATTAGAAAAAGCTTGGCCAGCAGAAGGACGACGAAGAGCAAAATAAAAAAAAGTAAAATTCTACTTCTAAAAAGAAAACTAGATTTCATTTTTCACAACTTTTATACTACCAAGTGTCTTGCGAGTGGCAAAGGTTGCTTTAATTTCCTTAAAACCGAGCGCCTGGGAAAATGCCAAATCAACTTTCCCCGACAGGGCAAGATATTCTAATTCCAAATCCGCAACTTTAGTGGCAAGGGTTTGCATCTCTGCCTCGAGTGTTTTGCGTTCAATAATATTGAAAACCATATTCCCTAAAAGAAAAGTATAAAAAACGGCTAGAATGCAGAGAGAAAGGAGTAGGGAATGAAGGACTGTCTTGGACATGCCTTCCTCCATGGCTCCCATGGTGCTCGCGTAACTTTTCATTTTTATTGCTATGGCTCTCATTTTTTTGTTTATATTTTTTCCAAAACCCTTAACTTTGCGCTCCTGGCTCTCGGATTCTCTTTTAACTCTGCCCCCCCTGCTACTATCGGCTTTTTATTAATTAAACGTCCTAAACCTTCTTGCTCTTTTGTCTTATAAAATTTCTTTACTATCCTGTCCTCTAAACTATGGAAACTTATAACTGCGATTCGTCCGCCTGAAGAAAGTATGTTCCACCCTTTGGCTAATCCCTCCGACAATGCCCCCAATTCGTCATTCACCGCTATCCGTATCGCTTGAAAAGTCCTGGTGGCGAAATGGATTCTCCCTCTCCTATATACTGCCGGCACCATTTTGCTAATCACTGCTACTAAATCGCTGGTCGTCTTTATCTTTCTTTTCTTTCGCTCCTCCACTATCCCCCGCGCGATTCTCCCTGAAAACTTTTCCTCTCCGTATCCGTAAATAATTTTCTCCAAACTATCTTGACTCCAATCATTCACCACCTCTTCTGCGGTTAGTTCTTCTGGAAAAGGATTTTCTTTCATGCTTTTTTTTATGTTCATGAGCAAGGGCTCATCCTTCATGAAAGAAAATCCTCGTCCGGAATTCTCCAACTGGTCAGAACTCAAACCTAAATCCAAAATTATTCCGTCCACTTTTTCTATCCCGTCTTTTTTCAAAACTTCGTTCATATTTCTGAAATTCACATTGTGGAAAGAAATTTCGCAATTCAAATCCTTAAACTTGTCTCTTCCCCCGTCTAAGGCATCTTGGTCTTGATCAATGGCGATAATTTTTATGCCCGGAAATCTTCTGCATATCTCCCTACTGTGCCCGCCACCGCCGAAGGTGCCATCCACCACGACCAGGTTCTCATTCCCCGCCTTCTGCGGGGCAAGCAAACCTTCTATTACTTCATTTAAAAGAACTGTCTTATGCATTTCCCAGCTTCTCCGCTAAATGCTCCGCCTCTTTGGCCACTTTTGCCTTTTGTTCCGACCACGCCTTCTCGTTCCAGACCTCTACTCTATCGGATACCCCCACAATTGCCGCTTTGTCCCGAAGTCGTATCCCCTCTTGTAAAAATTCCGGTATCAGCATTCTGCCGATAGAATCAATTTCCACTTCTGCCGCTCGCCCGAACATGTATCTGTTGAAATTTCTCTGATCGGCTTTCAGGAATGATAAATCGGAATCCGAGTCGGAAAGTTTTCTGGAAACCTTGGCCCATTCGGCGGTGGTGAAAATAAATAAACATTGTCCAAGCCCCGGGGTGATAATAATTTTCTTGCCCATTTCTTTTCGAAATTTTACCGGCAGGGAGACCCGATTCTTTTCGTCTATCGTATGGATGTATTCGCCGATGAGCATAAAATTTTATTTTTCTTATTTTTTTGGCAAAAATTACTTATCAACACTTTTCCCACTTTTTCCCACTTGATGTACATTGTATTCCACATATAAAATAACACCAAGCCCCACCTGTGGATAACTCCCAATTTTCCATTTGCGAAGCAAGACAGGAAAATTGAGGATCCCGAGCTGAGCGAGGGATAGATTTGACCTAGTCGCGCTTAGGTTGTAATCTAATTTTGGAGGTCAGCGATGTCCCCGATTGCCCAAATGATCTGGGCCTGTAAGAAGTGTTGGAAGAAACACAACCAGGGGATGTATACTGCCCTGCCCACCAGGCCCAACTCACCGTTCAACCCCAGAATTCAGTGGCCCATTTGTCAGACCTACAAGTGCGGTTCCATTAAATTTGAGGCAAGAATGGAACAAGTGGAAGTTCCCGCCGTGACTGACGCCGGCGGGTGAGATCAGAAAGGAGTTCGTCATGAACGTCGTCGAGTTTTTCTTTTTCTGTTGTGGATGCGGACGTACCTACACGATGGAGAAATACGAAACTCTTCGTGTAGTCAAGAACAGGTTCCGACCACAAGTTCTCCGACGTAAGTGCCGATGCGGATGCATCTACTTTAAGGAGACCTCGATAAGTGATGAGTAAGCGTCCCCGCCGGAAATGATGGTCGGCGGGTCGAGAAAGTAAATGGTTCTTTTTTTATATGTGCACCAAGGCGCCCCGTTGCTCCGCATCGGGGCATAGTTGTTTATAGTAGTATTTTGCAAAATACTGAAATAGATATATAATAGTTTACAACAAAATTATGAGAATGAATTATGTAAAGACGGAGAGAATAGTAAAAGGTTTTGCCAATCGCAAGCGGTTGGAGATTCTTACCCTACTAAAAAAGGAACCGGGGCTTTCGGTAGACAATATAGCCGAGAGATTGAATATAGGGTATGAAAATACTTCGGACCACATACGCAAGCTATCAATCGCGGGTTTGGTAATAAAAAGAAGCAGGGGCAATAATGTTCTTCACCGACTCACCCCTCGCGCAGAATCTATTCTAGTATTTTGCAAAAAACTGCAATAGAGAAATAAAATAATTGGCGGGGTGATCTCGATCACCCCGCCCGTCCTGGACGAAGACCTTTTTAGGTCTTTTTCTTGCGCTTCTTCTGCGGCTGGCTCTCCATGAGTTTGGCCAGCCGCTCGAGATTTCGAACCGTGGGTTTGACACCCAGTAGGGACGCATCCCGAGCTTTCCACAGCGGATGAGATGGATTCCCTCTCATTTCACCTACTCCTTCCTGGTGGTTCACCACCGTTGCTAATTCATTGCAATATTATCATTATTAATCTCGCGCGCAAAGACCTTTGTTTATTTTAATTTTTGTGTTAGAAATAAAGACGGAGGAAAGCGACATGCTCAGTCAAATTCCCGGCCACGTGCGGGCATACACATGGGTCATCGCACTCGTTGCGTTGGCAAGCTCGATCTTCACGCGGCAATGGCATACCGGACTCGGCATGATTCTTGTGGTCGCGGGAATGTTCCTGGGAGACCAGGCGACTCACCTTTCACAGGAGAACCATGCAGGAATGGCGGCCACCTGGATTGAATCAGAGATGCAATATCACACACGGCTCTTCCAGTGTCTTGGAATTGTCGTCGTCGCCCTCGGCATCTGGTTGGCTTTTCACGGTGAAGTTCGCCTACCAGAATGGCATGTGCTGGAAAGCGTTGGGGCAGGTCTGATGATCAGTGTGGGAGTTTGGATTGTCGGAGAACCGACCATCGGTCTCCTCTTCGAAGGAGACAATCGCAGCCAGAACTTCACAGCTGCCGTCACCGGAGTGTTGTCCATCCTTGTAGGCATTGCTTTTGGGACGCTGTACTGGTTCAAGGCAACATAAATCGTCACAATGCATACCCCGCTGTGAATGACGCCGGCGGGTCGAGAAAGTAAATGGTTCTTTTTTTATATGTGCACCAAGGCGCCCCGTTGTTCCGCAACGGGGCATAGTTGTTTATAGTAGTATTTTGCAAAAAACTGCAATAGAGATTACAAATAAAAAACAATAAAAACAACTGCGCCGGCGATCTCATTTCGATCGCCGGCGGTGCATGTGATTTGACTTCAATGGCGTTGTCCGCGGGCTTTGTGATGAGCCCTGCGTTGAAAATCGCCCTTCTCCCGCCTGAGCTTCTCCTGGCCAAAGAGAGCGTTTTTCCTGTCCACCATCTTCTGTTCCAACTTGTAGTCCTTGGGCATAACTAGTCGATGTTCCGAGCAACGACCCGAATCCCCATAACGGTACAATGCCTTCCGGCCGCACAGAGCACAGGTCTTGATTAGGACATCAAGAGCGACGTGATAGTGGCGAGGCATTAATTTACCCCCGCGCACCTGCTCAGCGTACAACTTATAGGACGCTTGCAACACCCTACTCGGGTGCTCTTTGGCGAAGGATTCAAGGGCGACTGCAATATCTTCGTCGGTGTATGGGATTGTCTTCCGCCACTCGTCGTAATCCGAAGATGACTGGAAATAGTTCCCCTGCATAGAACTCCTTTAGGCCTGAGGAAAATCCCCGTCAGCCATCTAATAATTAGATTACATTATTAAAATCTTCAGTCAACCTACTTCGGCCGCATTAGGGGAAACATTTGCGTTTCGCGAATGGGTTTGTCGGCGAGAAAAGCAAAAAGACGTTCGCCATAGGCAAAGCCGAAAGCCGGCGGCATACCATGTTCAAGCATTTCTACAAACTCATCGTCCGGCATCATCGCTTCTTTGTCTCCCGCTTTGATTAGTTTGCGCTGAACTTCAAAACGCTCCGCCTGGTCCACCGGATCGTTAAGTTCCGAGAAGCCATTCGTCATTTCTGCGCCCGCTAAAATAAGTTGGACTCGTTCGGTAAGTAGTGGATTTTCTGGTTTGGCTTTGGAAAGCGGCGAGACGAGTTTCGGCACATCGATAAGCCAAGCCGGCCCGACAATTTGTTTTCGGCAATGTTTCCAGAGAGAGTCGGTCAAGCGCTCTTTGTTCACTCCTTCATATTTTACTTTGAGTTCATCGAGCTTTTTCATCATTTCTTTCTCTGACGCTTCTAGCACGTCAATCTTGAGCATTTTTTTTATTGTATCAACATAAGTAATGCGCTCCCACTTTTTCGACAAATTAATTTTCGCTTCGTGGGTTTCAAATTTTAACGTGCCGAATGATTCTTGCACCACTTCCTTGATCATTTTCTCGGTAAATTCCATTCCTTGTCGATAATCCATGTAACTAGCGTAAAATTCCATATTGGTAAATTCTTGCGTATGCTCCGGCGAGCTACCTTCGTTCCGATAACAGCGCCCGATTTCAAAGACCCGCGGAAAACCAGCCGCGAGGAGCCGCTTCTGCCAAAGTTCCCCGACAGAAATTCGTAAATACACATCTATGTCAAAATCGTGGTGGTGGGTTTGAAAGGGTTTGGCTTCCGCGCCACCGGTTGTAATTTCTAGAGTTGGCGTCTCTACTTCAAGAAATCCTTCTTTTTTCAAAAATTTTCTAGTAGCATCCCAAAACTTTTCTTTTTTTATAAAAATATCTTTAATTTCCGGATTCATCAAGATGTCCAGGTAGCGCTTGCGGAATCGCTCGTCCACATCCACTAAGCCGTGCCACTTCTCCGGCAAGGGACGTAAACTTTTGGAGAGCATCACCCAATCCTGTGCTTCTATGGTCTTCTCTCCCCTCTTGGTAGTAAAAAATTTTCCTTGGACTTCCACAAAGTCGCCAATGTCTACCACCTCATTCCAAAAATCAAATTTCTCATCACCCAGAACATCTTTTTTAAGAAGTGCCTGAAATACTCCGGTACCGTCGTAGAGTGTTATGAAAATAATCGCGCCCTGCCCACGAATGGACATTATTCGCCCCGCAATCCATTTCATTTTACCTTCTTTTGCCCCTTTTTCTAAAGCATCAAAACTATCAATCGCTTCTTTAAGATAAAGCTCCCTTTTGGACTCCGCGGGATACGGATTCACGCCCTTTTTTTTAAAGAGTGCAAGTTTTTTTATTCGCAGTCCCCGGATCTCATCAATTGAAGACATTTCGATTTACCGCCGAAGCGGAATATTTTTAATTAAGAAACGCCGATGATTTTATAATTAACTACGCCGTTCGGGGTCTGGAAAGAAACTTTGTCACCTTTCTTTTTTCCGAAAAGCGCGAGGCCTATTGGAGAACGGTTGGAGATTTTACCCTCTGCCATGTTGGCTTCCTCACTTCCTACTATAACATATGTTTTTTCTTCTTGCTTTTCTTTGTTGTCTTGTTTGCCTTCTTTCCGCACAACCACCTTGGAGCCGATTTCAACAATATCCCCTCCGCCGCCAGTGACTACCTGCGAGGACTGTAAAATCTGTTCTATCTTGGCGATTCTTTCTTCAAGCTTACTTTGGTCTTCTCTGGTCTGATGATATTCCGCGTTCTCCGCTAAGTCACCCAATGATTTGGCGTAAGCCAAGCTCTCCAAGATTTCTTTTCTTTTGGCTCCTTTTAGGTCGGCCAGTTCTTTCTCTAGTACCTTTCTTTTTTCTTCAGTTATGTAATCCGCCACCTGTTGCATGATTATTTATCTTATCTTTTTTTACAAAAAAGTCAATCAGCGCTTGCTATAAAAAAATTATGTGCTAATCTGTAGTGCATATGGCAAAAACAGTGGTGGAAGTAAAAAAAAATCCAAATGAAAATAATGCGAGTGTTTTGCGTCGTTTTTCCCGCCGCATTCAAGAGTCCGGAATAATCCATAGAGTAAAAGGAAACCGCTACAATGTTCGCAAGGAGTCCCGACTAAAAATAAAAAAGAGTGCGCTGAAGCGAATGGACAGGAGAAAAGAAATTGAGGTGCTTCGCAAGTTGGGCAAAATAGGAACGAAAATTGGACAAAGATAAAATAAGAATAAATATGTATGAGCGAATTAAGGATGATATCTTGGGCAAAAAATACTCCCTATCTATCGCTTTCATTTCTGCCAAAAAATCAAGAGAGCTGAATAAAAAATATCGGAAGAAAAACAAGGCAACCAATGTCCTGTCTTTCGCTTTGCATAAAAACGAGGGAGAGATATTGCTCTCTCCCAGTGTAATTAGAAAAGAAGCGAGGATGTTTAATAAAACTTACAAACAATTCTTGGAATTTTTGGTTATCCACGGAATGCTTCATTTGAAAGGGATGACGCATAGTAGTACAATGGATAAAGCGCAGAATTTTTATTTTGCCAAATATCAGGGGAAATATTATGAGAAATATCTCTATCGGCATAGACATAGGGTCGCAAACGACCAGAATCGTAGTGGGAGAGTTCGGCAAAGGAGAAAAAAATCCTAAGATTATTGGTATAGGTGAACGGCCGACCGAGGGTGTGCGACACGGCTATGTTACGGACTTTGACCTCGCCGTTAAATCCGTCAAGGAAACAGTTTTGCTGGCAGAGAAATCCTCTGGGATAAAAATCAAACGGGCCTTTGTCTCACTTTCCGGCGTAACGCTACGCGGAAACGTAGAGTCGGGGGTGGCTATTATTTCTAAAGCCGACGGCGAAGTGACAAATCTAGATACGAACAAAGCCCTCCAGGACTGCGAAGAAAACTTAAACTTAAACAACAAGAAAATTATCCAGGTTGCGCCTCTTTCTCATCGCCTAGACGGCAAAGAGGTATTGGGGCGGCTAGAGGGTATGCACGGAAATAAGCTTGAAATAAAAGCTCTTTTCGCTACTTATGCAAGCGTTCATCTAGAGGACTTGATAGCGGTAATCGCGGAGGCGGGAGTGGAGACCATAGATGTGATCCCCGCGCCGGTAGCCGGCAGTCATATCGCCTTGTCGGAAAAACAAAAAATCGTGGGCTCGGCTTTAGTAAATATCGGAGCAGAAACGGTTTCCCTGGCTATTTTTGAAAATGGAGGATTGATATCTATTCATACATTTTCTATTGGCGGAACAGATATTACGAATGATATCGCGCTCGGATTAAAGATTCCGCTCGAGACCGCGGAGAGTTTTAAGCTTGGAAATATTTCGCCCGAATATTCTAAGAAAAAGTTGGACGAAATTATAGAAGCGCGCTTTACCGATATTTTCGAGCTGATAGACAATCACTTAAAAAAAATAAAGAGGTCGGAGCTCCTGCCGGCGGGAGTAGTGTTCGTAGGGGGGGCGGCGAACACTCCGGGGCTCCCGGAACTGGCAAAATCCGAGCTAGGGCTCCCCTCCTCCATCGGCACAACGGAAATTTTCGGAAATATGAAAACCAAACTACGCGACCCATCCTGGTTTACGGCATTAGGACTCATTGTCGGAGGCAGAGAGAGCAATAGCTATGCTAAGAGCTCGTTCGGAGGAATGTTCAAAGACCTAAAAAATACAATAAAATCAAGCATAAAACAACTAATGCCGTAGGAAAATAATTTTTGATTTGCAATTTTTAATTTACAGAATACTGAAAAAATTTGCTTTTTTTTGTTCTAGTGATAGTATGTTTGATATGCCAAAAGTAAACCAAGCAATAGAGAGTTTCGCTCGCATTATGGTCGTCGGAATAGGTGGCTCTGGTAAAAACGCCATTAACCATATGATTAATTCCAAAGTCAAAGGAGTGACGTTCATCTGTATGAATACCGACACGCAGGACCTGCATCAGTCCCTGGCAGAAAAGAAAATTCACATGGGAAAAAATCTTACCAAGGGTTTGGGTGCCGGTATGGACCCAGAAATTGGTAAAAAAGCGGCAGAAGAAACAAAAACCGAAATTCAGGATGTGATCAAGGGAGCGGATATGATCTTCATTGCTTGCGGGATGGGCGGGGGCACTGGCACTGGCGCGGCTCCAATCGTGGCTCGAGCGGCCAAAGAGCAAGGCATCCTTACTGTTGCCGTAGTGACCAAGCCGTTCCTTTTCGAAGGCCTACACCGAATGAAAATCGCTGAAAAGGGAATTGAGGACTTGGCCAAGGAAGTAGATGCCATCATTATCATTCCAAATGATAAATTAATTCATTTAGCGGACAAAAATACCAATTTCAGGACCGCTTTCGCTAACGCCGATGATGTTTTACGCCAAGCGGTAGAGGGTATTTCCGACCTGATCACTACTCCAGGTATCATCAATGTGGACTTCGCCGATATCAGGGCCATTATGGCGGATGCTGGCTCGGCGCTCATGGGTATCGGTTCCGCCTCGGGCGAAAAGCGCGCCGAGAAGGCGGCTTTGCAGGCAATCAACTCTCCTCTTCTTGAGGTTTCTATTAATGGCGCCAAAGGAGTACTCTTTGCAATTTCCGGCGGTGACGATCTGACAATTCATGAAATTCAGGAAGCGGCAAAAGTAATTACCGAGTCCATTGACAAAGAAGCGAAAGTAATATTCGGTACGATTCATGATGAGAGAGCAAAGAAAGGTGAAATAAAAGTTACCGTTATCGCTTCTAGTTTTTCCGGCGAAATACCCCGCAAAACACTCTTTGGCGGAGCGTCGGGAGGAACAGTATTGAAAGAAGAAAATGCGGCGATGGCAAAAAAGGAAATACATAATACTATAGAGCGAAGTGTGGGCAGTGCTGACTTTTTGAAAAAGACGGACAAGAAAGAAACCGAGGAAGTAATCATCGACGATGACAAAGATGACTGGAGCGCTGTGCCGGCATTTCTAAGGAGAAAAAAATAGTATATATGGAATACCATATAACAACGGCACTCGGACATTAAGCAAATAAATTTGTTTTTGCTCCTCGTTTGTTGTTATAATAGTCGGATGGCTTATGATTTAATAATCATTGGGGGCGGGCCGGCTGGCGCGGCGGCCGCGGTGTATGCCGCTCGCAAGCGATTAAAGACGCTCTTCATTACGACTGAATGGGGCGGGCAGAGCGTCGTGTCCGAACAGGTCTATAATTGGATTGGGACAACTTCCCTCTCCGGCCTAGAATTCGCGGAGAATTTTAAAAAACATGTATTAGCTAATGCGGGTGAAAGTTTGGAGGTAAAGGATGGTGAAAAAGTAACCGGACTTTTAAAAAAAGAAAATATTTTTTCTGTAAAAATAGAATCTGGGAGTGAATTTGAGGCGAAAACAATTTTAATAGCGACCGGTAGCGGCCGAAGAAAATTGGAAGCCAAAGGCGCTGACCGGCTGGAACATAAAGGGCTTACCTACTGCGCTTCTTGCGACGGCCCCCTTTTCGCCGATCAGGACGTAGCCGTGATTGGCGGAGGCAACGCCGGATTTGAAACGGCTGCGCAACTGCTCGCTTATTGCAAGTCCGTCACCCTCTTGCATCGTAGTGACACCTTTCGGGCAGATGAGATTACAGTGGAGAAGGTCTTGAAAAATCCAAAAATGTCTGCGATAAAAAACGTGCAGATTCTAGAAGTAAAGGGTGATAAATTCGTGGAAGGCCTGGTATATAAAAATGCTACTGGTGCCAAAAAAGAGCTTAAGGTCACGGGTATTTTCGTAGAAGTGGGTCAAATCCCGAATACGGACTTTGCGAAGCGCTTAGTGCCGCTTGATGACTATGGCCGAATAAAAATAGATCCACTAACCCAAAAAACGAGCGTCTCGGGCATCTGGGCGGCTGGCGACTGCACCGACGTGCTCTATCATCAAAACAACATCGCCGCCGGCGACGCAGTACGCGCTCTGGAAGACATTTATCTGGCAATTCACACGAAGTAAAAAGTTATAATATATTATATAATATATTATAACTTTTTCAAGGTGGGGCTATTAAACGAAGTTCGAACTTATTTTACTAAAAATCCAGCATCAATGCCAAATGTATGATGAAATCGCAAGAACCGTTCTTGCGATTTCGTAAAAGTCGGTTCGAACTTTAAAATTTTGAATCGAACCATACTTTTTGAGCCACGCGGAGCGTGGAAAATCTTGGCGGGGTTTGGGTTTGGCGGGAATTCAGCCCAATTATCGGCGCTTCGCGCCGACCATATTTTTGGTTCTGAAACCCTTTTCGAAAAATTGCGGTGTGTATTGAACAAAGTTCGAATGCATTTTGAATTGAATCCTGACGACCAATGATGCGCGCCTCGTCCGCTCCCTTCGGTCGCGGGAGCAAAAACCAAAAAATTTCCTTGCATTTTTCTCGCGCCTCCTCCCCCCACCCCTCCGCCGCGAAGCGGAAAAAGAAATGGAAAGGAAATTTTTGGTTTTGCTTCGCCGTCAGCATAAATCTAGTTTATCACAATAATCTAAAATGGTATATTCCACTTTCGACTATATTATGTTAATATCTATATGTCGAAGAAATACCAAGCAAAATATCAAAAACTTACCGCAAAACTTCGTTCCGCTCGCCAAGAGGCAGGTTTAACGCAAGTAGAGGCAGGAAAACTATTGAAGAAACCTCAAGCGTATGTTTCCAAAATAGAGCGAGGCGAGCGTGGAGTTGATGCGGTAGAATTAGCAGAGTTTGCGAAAGTTTATAATAAAGATATTAACTATTTTATTAAATAACTTTACGAATATGGAAAAAGAATTAAAACACGAAGAAATGCAAGAACAATTTAATAAAGTTGGTGGCGTACTGAAAGAACACGAAGATACTCTAAAAAGACATCCCGAACTTAAGTCTACCCTTGAAGAACACCAGACAATATTGGCTGTTTCAATGATGAATCATTGGCTTCCTAGAGATTTAGGAAGAAAACTTATCATGTTAATAATCTTGATAGTTGGAATATCTGGAACAATGGCAGGAAATTCTAATTGGTTATTTATTTTGTTAATACTTCCTTTATTTTCTCCTAAAATAGTTATGAGGATTTCTATAATTATTGGATATTTGAAAGGTAATCATAAAAAATAATATGCAAATTTTACTTCTTGTAGTTCTGATAGTTTTAGCAGTTATCGTGTTGCGCGGTCTATTCAATAAGGAATGGCGCGATGCCGCACAAGCCAGGATTGATGCCGTAAAGAAGGAAAGAGTCTTCTGGCGGCTGGTAAGGGGCTATCAGGGCATGAACCTCGGCATCGAAGCTATTTTCACAGTTCACCTAGATGTCAGACATCTGGCAACTTTTTTTACGAGTGACAATGTACGATCTGAAAATGACAAAAAAATCCTCGAACTACTTAATGGGCAAAATAGTTTCAGTAGTATAAAGGTTCTCAACGACACTCTTGAAGAAATAGACAAAGTAATCGCGGGGATATTCTCTCACGACGGTCAGTTGTATACAAAGGGAGAGATAAAGAAGCACTTTGAGAGCAGAAAAGATGAACGGCTATTGATGCCAGACCAGTATGACAAGTTCGTAGATTTCTACATGCGGTTTCTGCCCGACCACGCACATTTAAAGGGTACAGATTTGTGGAAAGCCCGAAAGGAACTGAACGATGTTGCAGGAAAACTTGAATGGAAGACAGACGAGACGAAAGTTGATGCAGAAACGCTATTTGCTGTCAGAAAATCGGAGGTTGAGGTTGGTGAGGTCGTAGGAGAAATACTGTGCGGTAAAGGTGATGAAAAAAATATACTGAAGGCGTTTATAAAGGACTGGGAGCATATACAGATGCTTCGTACCTGTGTTGTTGATTTGGTCGTACCCTGGCACGGCACCAATTTACTTCAACGATGGTTTTGGCAAATTGTTGAGGTTTTTCTCTAAAATGGACAATCCGGTAGTTACTTTACACCGTTATTACATTTGGGCTAATAAAATGCGCACTCATTTTTATGAGTTGCTGGAAAATAAAGAAAAAATCAAACCAGAAAGATTCGATATTGAGGCAGTCATGTATATGTCTCTTTGGTACGCATCTCTGTATGTAGTTGTTGAGGGATGGCAAGAGTTGAAACTGAAGGATGAAAAAATTGATGAATTATTGCAATCTGAAAATATTGCTTTACTAAAGCGGTATAGAAACGGAGTTTTTCATTTTCAGAAAGTTTATAAAGATAAGCGATTTGATGAGCTTGACCAAAAGAAAGAAGCGGTGGAATGGATAGTCAAATTGAATAAAGAGTTTGGCAGATATTTTTTACAAGAATTGAGTGATAAGGGAGCAATCCCCGCCGTTTTATAATATCTCTTCAAAACGGCGGGGATTTGTGCGCGCACAGGGTGGGCGGGGCAAGCACATACAGATTTGTTTGTGTCTAGCACAATCCGCTTATTGAGTTGCCACGACCAGCGAACGAAGCCACAGAGTTTAGAGTTACCTCAGAACTCGGAGAGGAAGCGCCTCGGTCGCCGTGAGGGCGGAGAAAAGAGCAAACAAAAATGTTAAAATAAGATTGCTCTTTTCGGAGACTGAAACGGCGAAGCAAAACCAAAAATTTCCTTTCCATTTCTTTTTCCGCTTCGCGGCGGAGGGGTGGGGGGAGGAGGCGCGAGAAAAATGCAAGGAAATTTTTTGGTTTTTGCTCCCGCGACCGAAGGGAG
>Ga0209542_10003250_pt1 | contig 34977 bp, 40 predicted proteins | sample RifCSPhighO2_01_FD_184028 | JGI IMG/M metagenome (GOLD analysis project Ga0209542, IMG submission 184028) | Soil microbial communities from Rifle, Colorado - Rifle CSP2_plank highO2_0.1 (SPAdes) (version 2) | ecosystem: Environmental > Terrestrial > Deep subsurface > Rock core/Sediment ...
GCTCCCAGTTTTCTAACAGCTAGTAAATCTAGTCAGTCCCCTTGTCCTGATCCCTTGGTCCTCAAAACCCCAGTTGACATAAAACAGGTTACGTCTATTCTTTACCCAGGCCAGGAAAGAGGTGGGGACTTCAAGCCTCACGGTGGATTCCGCTTTGATAACGCAAAAAGTAATAGTACAGAGGTGAGAGCTCCAATAGATTCCGTGCTTACTGACGCCAGCAGATACATTGAAATGAATGAGGTGCAGTATATGTTTGATTTTCAAACTGATTGTGGAATTAGGTATCGTTTCGACCACCTTCTAACTCTTGCCCCAAAATTTGCAGCTATTGTAGAAAAATTGCCGGAAGCAAAGGTTGGTGATTCAAGAACAACTAGTGTTGACTCGGTGAATATAACACAAAACGAAATTATAGCCACAGAGATCGGTTTGAAAAACAATTTGAATGTCTTTGTCGATTTTGGAGTTTATGACTCATCGGGGTTTAAGGCCTTCCAAAATCCGAATGCGAATGCCCTCTGCTGGTTTAACCTTCTGTCGCCAGAAGATGCCGCCAAAGTAAAATCCCTTCCATCAGCTGATTCCCAAAGCGGCTCCAAAAGTACACTGTGTAAATAATAAATGAAGATTTATTTACAAATCTTTCTTGTTTTAATTTTTCCTGTTGCTTTATTGGTATTTGGAATTGTTCCTCTTAATTCCAGAGGTTATGTTTTGTCATTTGCGGTGCTTGGCGCCACTATCTTTGCGATTACAGAAAAAACTTCGTTAAAAAGTTTAGGAATCAGGTTTGATAACTTTAAGATGTCACTTCTCCCTTATACATTATTCACTACATTAGGAGTAATTGGTTTATTTCTAGCGGCTAATTTTCTTGGGCAAAAGCCCGTAGATCAGTGGTGGACGTATAGTCATCTACAATGGGCTTTTTTACCGATCAGTTTCGTGCAGGAACTCGCCTACAGAGCATATTTCCAAACTAAACTCCAAAGAAGGGTTAAACCATTTTTGGCTATACTTGTAATTGCATTTCTATATTCAGGAATGCATATTCTCTGGAAGGATCCGCTCATTCTAGCTATGGCTTTTGTAGGAGGGCTGAGCTGGGGGTATCTTTGGTATAAGTACCCCAATCTGATCTTACTTGTCCTATCTCATTCAATACTAAATTTTTTGGCAATTTATCTTAATTTCTTTCCTTGGCTAATAACAGAATTTTTCAGTTTAAAATAGCTCCTTATAAAAACTCTACTCTACCGATGCTACAATTTATTAGATGAAGATTCCCAATCGTAATAGCGCATATATCCCAAAAGGAAAATTAACAGACTATCTACTTTCTGAGACACATGTGGGAGGCAAGTCAAAAGCTAAATTTTTCAGGTCTGTTGGTTTTAATGAAACTAATACATCTTTATTAGAAAAATCTCTACTCGGTATTGCTATTAAACAAGAAGTTAAAGGTATTTCTGAGTCAATTCATGGAGACAAATACGTTATAGAGGGAAAAATTCACACACCAAATAAGAAGGTTGTAAAAATTAGATCAATCTGGATCCTGGAGTCAGATCAAAAAGCTCCTAGGTTTGTCACTGCATATCCTGTATAATATGAGTATGCTCGAAGAATTAGATACTGTAGTACTAAATCATAATATTGAGGAATGTGGTCTCAAAAAAGGAGACATTGGGGCTATTGTTCATTTGTATGGCGATAAAAAAGCCATGGAGGTAGAATTTGTGGCCGCTTCGGGTAACACTATCGCTGTACTTACCTTAACTTACAAAGATGTCCGCCCAATGGCAAAAAATGAAATTCTCCATGTTCGTGGATTTGCAACTGTTTAACTAGGAATCTCCCAAGGCACCTTCCACCAGCCCTAAATTTGAGGTCTAGTCACCTTCCGTGTTCACATCAAAAGGCTCTAATAATAAGACTATCGCTCGCTCTTCTGCCCGTGGTTTGTGTCTTACCCCTTTGGGTATTACGGTCCCTTCTCTCTCTTGCAACTCAATAGACCCTTTGTCTGTATCTATCACTATGTTGCCTTTATAAATCAAGAAGAACTCATCAGCTTCATGAGTGTGCCAATGAAATTCCCCTTTAACTGCAGCTGCTCTTAGAACCCAATCATTAATTCTAGCAACATCTACTGGAGACCAAAAATTATCACCCAGTTTTCTGTCTACTTCTTCTAAATTATATTTGCTAAGGGATTCTTTAGTAACCACAAAATAATTATACCACCGGCGCACAGGCCTGCGGATTTTTTAAATCTCACACCTGGGAGGTGTGAATGTAGCTACACCTAGGGATTTTAGCACTTTTGGGAGAACGTTGCTTTCATACTTTTATCTTGAAATAAACTATTGCGGGGTTTTGAAGGCTTCTTTGATGTAAAATTTTACCGCTTCAGAGAGGTTAAAGGCTCGGGTGTCTATATCCTTCTCACCTAACCATTTAATATCCGAGTGCTCTTTTTCGGCCAGAATTACTTTATCGGTGTTAGATCGAAGAAAATATACGAGTCCTATATGTCTATGACTGGGAGAAAAATCATGAATATCGAGGAAGTTTGGTGTATACAAAAAAGTAGTTCCTGGTGACACTACAGTTGGTTTTTGACTCAGCACTTTAAGATGCGACCTTGTGAGCCCAGTTTCTTCCTCAACCTCTCGAAACAAAGCTTGTTCGGGATTTTCGTCTAGCTCGATATGACCACCCACTGGTAACCAACGCTCTAGTTTTCGATGGTTGATCAGTAATACCTTGCCCCCATGGACAATGTAGGCGCTGACAATAAAATCAATTGCCTCGTGGATATGCGGCATATTTTCATTATAACAAAATTATGTTAGGTAGAACTTGCATTCAATTTAATTATAGGGTATACTTCCCCCATCTCGCACGGAGGGTGGTCATGCGGTTAACCCTGTTTGAAGTCTTCGCTACTCGAAAAGCCAGACTCGAATATCTAGCTTACATTGATCAAAATGCCTCTAACGAATTAAAGTGGCTAGCCTGGTTCTTTCTCAGAAATGTCAATAAAGAACCAGAGATAGTTGAACACTTTTGTGCTTGGTGGGAAGGAAGAACAGAAGAGATCGAACCTTATTTGAGTAATCAGCTATTTTACCTCTCAGGAACTACCATGGAAGGGGCTTCTACGGACCTACTTAGAAGTCTTATTGATTACTTGAGAAAAGAGAGTATCTCCACAGATCTTGTAGTTGTTCCTGATTCTTGGGAAGAAGCCACACGGGGTCCCCTCTTCGGAATCCACGGGTTCTGTATTCACAACCTGTGTAAGGAGTGGTTTCTAGGAATCTTTGTTACCAAACCATGGCTCTTTAAGTACATGGCTATGTATCTGGAGTCAGGGGTATTTCCGCTGAAATCAGTACTAGCGAGATATCTTGCAAGGAATAGGGAGGACCTCAGCTTAGAAGTAGCGGAATACCTAGGATTGGTATTTCTCACGCAAATCTGGCGTGCAAATAAATCCTACTTTATGGACGAACGTAGTGACATACCTCTACCTAGCCCAAAAACACGGTTTGTACAGGATTTGCGGCCTGAAAACAGGATAGGAGGAGAAAACTACACTAACTCTTACCCCGTTCGGAGTGTGCGTGTAAACGGAGATGCTGTATTCGTGGAAATCAACTAACCACTTGATAAATACTGGCAAACTTGGTCACCGCGAATCGTTGAACACAATCTTTTTGCGTTGATGCATGTATGGTAAAGCCACTCGAAGGCTGTCTCATCTCAGAGCAGCCTCTTCTTTTTTTCTAAATTTTTGGCAAACATGTGGGTACCTTAAAATCACTTCTTTTTGGCGTAAAACGGCTTGACTAAAAAGGCTAAATCTGCTATAGTAAGCTTAGTTAGATAGTTAAGTTTGGCTCTCAAAAGTTTTGAGATTCTAAACTTTTCTATCTAGAAAACCTAGATGTTAGCCTAAGGAGGTTAATATGAATGGTTTAATCAAAAGGTGGTCTTTCAGACCGCCTTTTCGTTTGTTAGGACTTTAGGTTACAATCGTAACGTATGGATTCATTTGTCTTAGTAATCTTTGGCATTACTGGAAACCTTGCTCAAATCAAGCTCATCCCCGCCCTTTACGACATGGAGGAAAAAGAGCTCCTTCCCTCGACTATTTCTATATTAGGTATTTCCCGCCAGGAAAAAACTCCGGAGCAATTGAAGCTCTATTTATGGGAAACTCTAAATTCCGAGAACCCCAACCACCCCCATAAGATCGAAAAGGCAGTTTTCGAAAGATTGTGTGGCAAATTCCATTTCCTTTCTGGGGATATCCTAAAGCCTGACTTCTACCCTATTTTAGAAAATCACTTAGCAACGCTTAAAAGCACGGGAAAAAACATTGACAACCGAATCTTCTATCTTGCCACTTACCCCGATCTTTACGAAACTATTTTTAACAACCTAAAAAATAGTCGTCTGAGTTCTCAAGACAACGGTTGGACAAGGCTTATCATAGAAAAACCGTTCGGTCAAAATCTCTCCTCAGCCAAAAATCTTAACTCCCTTCTCCATAAATACTTCGGTGAAGACCAAATTTATCGCCTCGACCATTATTTGGGCAAAGAAACTCTTCAAAATATTCTCGCCTTCCGTTTTGGAAACGAGTTGTTTGAGCCACTTATCAACAAAGACTACATCGATCACATTCAGATAACCACGAGCGAAGAGTTTGGGATCGGTAAACGTGGCGGTTACTACGATTCTGTCGGGGCGCTAAAGGACGTTGGCCAAAACCACCTTCTTCAGATGCTCGCCTTCGCCACTATGGACGCCCCCAGTGAATTTTCTAATCCAGCAGTTACAAAAGAAAGGGTCAAAATACTAACTTCCCTGATCCCAGACCCAGAAAAACTTGTTTTAGGACAGTACAGTGGGTATAAAAATGAACCCAAAGTTTCGCCTGACTCCAAAACTAATACTTTTTTCGCTTTTAAAACTCAAATCAATAATCCCAGGTTTCAGGGCGTTCCGATCTATATAAGAGGTGGCAAAAAATTACGCCTAAATGTCGCTGAAATTTGCGTCGTCTTTAAGGTTCCACTAAACAGACTCTTTTCGCACCTCGGGAGTGGTAATGACCCCAATGTGCTAATTTATCGAATTCAGCCCAACGAAGGAATTGTTTTAAAAGTGCTCACCAAAAAACCAGGACACGAAACGGAGTTAAACGAAAACTTCATGGAATTCTGTTACCGTCATATTAAGGGGAATCATAACCTTCTTGACCCACACGAAAGACTCCTCTATGACGCGATCAGAGGCGAGCAAACTTTTTTCAATGATGCCGAAGAGGTGGAAGCCGAGTGGGCTTTTGTTGACAAACTTTCGAGTCAAAATCCTGAGCCAATTACCTATGAACCAGGACAATGGGGACCAAAAGAAGCTGATGATCTGATACTAATGGACGGACGAGTCTGGATTGAGCCCAGTACAGGCTTCTGTCGAATATAGCAATTAATTTGATACTACTTTAGCCTTGTTTGCAACCTCTGGGTACTCAACTTTTCTCTGAAATTCAGTTCATCTGACAATTGTCCTAAATCAAGTTTAGCTGCAATTCGCAACGCTTTTTCGTTCAGCTCAATATTCCTACTGCCAATTGCGATGAAAGCGCCTGCCATTGCTTCACGCACTCGAGGAACCTCAAGACTAAGGCGTTTTTGGATAAGTTCGAGATAATTCTCAAATACACTACTCTCCAGACCTACGCCATTTTTAGCTATTGCTCCAAGCAGGAGATATCCCGAACGTTTTATATAGTCACTTCGAGTATCGATATATTCCTGCATCTTCCGAAATGCTAAGGGCGTGCGGCTGATGAGATCACTCATAGCGTCAGCAAGGTCCCAAAAATCGGCGTCCTTCATCCAGCTATCAAGCTGATCCTCTTTTGCTTTGGGAGGTTCTTCCACCTGAGTAGCCATAAGGCGGGCTTTGGGGTCACGAGTTTCCCACAATTTAAGGGCGAGGTTGTGATTACGCCCCCACTCTTTGGCAAGATTTTTCACGTCAGCGTTTTTGTGAATTTCAAGGAGAAGATCGTCTATTTTTATTCTTGGCATGAATTACTTTATTGTAGAGGTTGTGTCTCTACCAGGCAAGTTTTTCACTTCCTCCAAATAAGGACTGACTAACGCTTCGACCTCGCTTAGGTTGTTACAAGCCATCAACTGGATTCGAAGAGCTGAGGCATTCGGAAAGTTAGCTACGTATATCTTGAAAAAGCGACGCAAAATGGCAAAATGCTTGCCCTTTCCCCAAGTGCGATCAAATAAACGAGCGTGCTCCAAAAGAAGGCCTAGCATTTGTTCATGGGAAACCTCGGTCTTGTCCTCTTTTTTGGCAAACGCCCACAGGTCTTGAAAAATTCCCCTCCCAATCATAATCCCATCTACTCCGTACTGGGTAGCTTTTTCCAAGCCGTCGTCCTTATTTGTGACGTCACCATTTCCCACAATAAGTGTCTCCACTCCGAGCTCATCACGAATTTTTACCGCTTTTGCGACCTCATCCCAATTGGCCGGCACTTTTGACATCTGCGACGCCGTCCGGCCATGGACGCTTAAGGCGACTAAACCTTGATTCAGTAAGTGTGGAATCCACTCATCCGTCTTTTTACTCCGAAACCCAATGCGCGTTTTTACACTCACTGGTAATCCTGCAGCGCCTTCTTTAATAGCAAGAATTATTTCTTTGGCAAGGCTAGGATTGTCAATCAATGCCGCACAAGACCCACGTTTCACGATCGTCCTATCAGGACAACCCATGTTGATATCAATCCCGTTAAAACCAAGTTCTTTTATAATCTTAGATATCAATCCCGTTAAAACCAAGTTCTTTTATAATCTTAGCTGATTTATAGAAATTGTCGGCATTAGTCCCCCAAATTTGGGCAACAATTGGACGCTGCTCTTGTGTGTACTTCAAACGACTCAGCGCGTCCTCTCTACCAGCTGAATTAAGACCATCAACATTGGTAAATTCAGTAAAAAAGACGTCCGGAGGGCAAATTTGGGCGATAATTTGTCGAAAAACGACATCCGTTACCTGATCCATAGGAGCCAGGACAAAAAATGGTTTCGGTAAAGAAGGCCAAAAGTTATTCATTCATCTTGTATTATACTTCATTATAGGGTACAGTAACAGCTAAGGGAGACAGATCATGTGGAAAGGCTCCGGTCAGTTACGCCCGATGGTATACTACGGGCTAAACTTGCTGGGTACGGGTTCTTGGTTTTGGCTTATAGGTAGCGTAATGATCCTTCTTTTACTCAAAATAGAGTCTGCTTTTTTAAGCATCGTACCTAAGCCGAGTACTTACGATATTTACCTGGCAACTGGTCTGATAGTTCTTTTATCGGTGGCAACTCTGTACTATCAACGCCTTCGTGTGACACTACTACTTGTCAAAAAAGGGCTTACTTGGGAGGAAGCGGAGTTTGCGGTCTTCGAAAAAGCCTTACACAAATACTATAAATTCCAGGATATGTCTTTAGAGGACATACGGAACAAAATTTCTTTCTGGCAATAAAGCCTCGTTATCATAAGGCTCCTGTATTATTACAGCGAGTCTTTCTTTTTAATCATTTTCCACTTTTTTTCCAAAGCCAGAAGCCCAATAACACCAAGTCAACGATAACCACTAGATAAAGAATCGCTCCAAATAAGCTCAGTTCGCGTCCCATCCAAGCCATCATATTTGAATATTGCCAACCCATACTAACCACCTCCTATTACTTGATATACTCCGTCTTGCAGCCTCGCAAGGCCGGGCCTTGTGAGGCTAAACTAACAACTAAGCTCCCCGTTACCACAAGGAGAAGGGGCCTCTATTTGTTTTGGTTTACCGGCCTCTTTTCCCGAGACTACGTAATCTTCAACCTTAGTACTATCCCACTCCCCATCGTGGTTCCAGGATTTCCAATCATAGCGCCATTCGTTCCAACCGATTCCGAGATGTTTAACATAGATACCATTTCTGGCAAGCAAATCCCCTATCTTTCGTCCAGTCATACAAGCGCTACTATAACAATATACAATTGTTTCCTTATCTTTAGAAAGGGTCGCGAAATTCTTAATAATCCTATCTGTCTCCTCTTTCTCTGTTTCTAGAGAAATAGAAGTATTCGCATCTTTATAGGCTGGGATGTTTATCGCCCCGACTACATGCTCTTTTTCATACTCCTCAGCACTTCTAACATCTACCAAAACAAAATTCTCCTCACCCCTATCCATCTTTTTGCGCAAGGTGTGGGGACTGACTCTAACTGCCACTTCGGTCGCGTAAAAATCTTTTATGAAATTTCTTTTTGGAATCACAGGACTAAAACCAGCTGAGGCAAAAAGGATAGCACTAGTTACAAAAATACTAATAATGGAAGTAAGCAAAACTAATCGAAAATTTGACACTACCTACTCACCTCCTGACTAATTAGGGCTTTAAAAGCCTCGTAGTTTTTGGGATTAGTGATCTTTTTCCCATTAATCATAAAAGTCGGGGTGGCCTTGACACCCGCCAGATTCCCTTTTAACATGTCTCCTTGAATCTTAGATGCAACTTCAACGCTTTTAACATCATCACGGTATTTATTGATATCTAAACCAATCTCGAGAGCGTAACCTTCAAAAATTGGTTCTACTTTGTCAGATTTTGACCAGCTTTGTTGAGAAGCAAAGAGCAAATCGTGCATTTCCCAAAATTTTCCTTGCTTTCCCGCTGCTTCCGCGCTCATCGCTGCTGAGATTGAGTTGAGATGAATGGTGATAAGCGGAAAATGACGATATACGAAGACAACGCTGTCCCCAAAATCCTTCTCCAATTGTTTGGAAAACCCTGAGTAATAAGCGCAGGCCGGGCATTGCAAATCACTATATTCAATAATACTCACCGCTGCCTCTTTACTACCTTTTAGGTGATCTTGTTCAGTTATCTCAGAGATGCTTAATAAACTTTCCTGACTGGCGCTTTTGCCACTGGAGAGAAGAATAAATCCTACTATTAGGAAAAAACAAAGCGCTAACCCTATCACAAAATATCCTTCGACTGAAAATTTTTTCATACTTAAACATCAGTTTAGTAAAAACAGGGTTTGCTTAGTGTGACAAATATCACTACTTTGAGACTAAGGTATAATATTAGGGATGTCGTCAGAAATAGATAAACGTTTGAACCTTTTCTTTGAAAAATACCTCCACCAAAAGTTTGCTCCTGGACAAGTCATTCTCCATCCAGGGGAGATAAATTCGATTCACTTTCTGAAAAAAGGAAAGGTGTCTCAGTACAGCGTTTCGGAGGAAGGTCAGGTTATCTTTTTGCACATCTTCAAGGAAGCAACCTTTTTCCCCATCATGCTAGTGCTCGCCAAATCTAGCAACAGTTATTACTTTCAGGCGGGTACCAATGTTGAAACCTACAGTGCCCCCAAAGAGAAAGTAATCGAATTTCTGAAAAATAACCCTGAGGTATTGTGGAATCTCGTGGAAAGGTTCTCCGGAGGGATTAACGGGTTGCTTATTCGGTTAGAGGATCTATTGACCAAAGACTCTTACCTTAGGCTGAAGTCTGTTTTGAAGTTCCTGGGTATTCGACTCGGGACAAAAGATCCGAAAACTAAGCTAACTAAACTTGATCTGACCCATACCGAGCTATCTGCCTGGCTTGGCGTGAACCGAGAAACAGTGACCCGTCAGATGAGCAGATTGGAGCGTGATGGGTTTATAACTTACCAGGGTAAGAATTTAATTCTCAATCCTCAAGCCGATAACCAAAATCCCTAAAAAGCTTCTCAAATCGGTTTGGTTCTTTTCCACCTAAGTCCTGATTGACTATCCATAATCTCTATACCGAGTTCAGCCAGTTCTTGACGAAGGTTATCCGAACGGGCAAAGTCCTTATTTGCTCTGGCTACTTCGCGCTCATCTAGGAGCTTTTGTTCTCTTTCACTCAGAGGCACACGGAGCTTGGGCAAATCAAGTCCCAAGACTTGGTCGAACTTGGTAATACTGGCTAATTTAGCGCTAGTGGGGTAAGCAGGGGTTTTTACTAAATCCCAAAGCAAAGATAGGGCTTGGGGAGTATTGAGGTCATCATTTATAGCTGTTAAAAACTTTTCCTCATACTCAGCACAACCTATTTTGGGTTCGTCCCAAGAAGAAATTTCACTGTATAAGTTGTCCAAAGCATTTTGGGCAGCTTGCAAGGACTCCCAGGTAAAGTTGAGTTTGTCCCGGTAGCGGCCGGTCAAATAAAGATACCGAAGTGCCAGAGGATCAAAGCCTTTTTCTTCCAGGTCAGATATTGTATAAGTATTGCCAAGAGAACGTCCCATCCTTCCCCCATCCACCTGGAGGTGGGCACCGTGAATCCAGTAGTGGACAAATTCTTTACCTGTGGCTGCTTCAGACTGGGCAATCTCGTTCGGGTGGTGCGTGGCTGCCAGGTCTTCTCCTCCGACATGGATATCTATCGTTTCACCCAGGTTTTTCATGCTCATGGCACTACATTCAATATGCCAACCGGGAAACCCCACTCCCCACGGAGACTCCCATTCCATTTGTCGTTTTTCCCCAACAGGGGAAAATTTCCAAAGAGCGAAGTCCCAAGGATTTTTCTTCTGCGGATTTGGTTCTATCCGATTGCTAGAGCGCAAATTTTTGAGATCCAAAAAGGAAAGCTTGCCGTAATCTGGGAACTTGGAAGTATCAAAATAAATCCCGTCGTCTATTGTATAAGTAAAACCTTTTTCTCCCAGAGTCTTAACCAAGTCTATTTGTTCTGGAATATAATCAGTGGCTTTCGTAAATTTCTCAGGTTTGACAAGGTTTAACCTTGTATAGTCTGCCAGAAACTTTTCCGTGTAAAACTGAGCAATATCCCAGGCTGTTTTTCCTTCTTTTTGGGAAGCTTTTTCGAGTCTATCTTCCCCCGTATCCGCGTCCCCTAGGTTGTCCCCAGTCAGATGACCTACATCAGTAATATTCATTATATACTTCACCGGGTAACCATTATATTGAAGAGTCCTGACGAGCAAATCAGCGCTGATGTAAGTTCGAAAATTGCCAATATGCACATAGCCATACACCGTTGGACCACAGGTATACATCGTCACTTGCTTTGGATCAAGCGGTTGGAATACTTCAATTTTTCTACTTAGAGTATTAAAAAGGCTTATCTTGGTCACAACCTAATCATATCTAAATGTCGTCAGCTGAGCAACTAGTTTGAAAAATATGCTAAAATACTCGCTGAGGAGAGTGACGTGAGCCAAACACCAGTTATTACACAAAGTTTTGTCAGCTTTGGGAACATTACCGGCCGAGTTTGGCAAGACTACTTCTACCCCAAATCTTTACTGATGAGCTTCTCAAAAAAGTACTTAGGTTGGCAGGGCAAAATTCCTCTGAACCTAGGAGGAGATGAGATAGAAATTATTTACCTACCGTCCCAAGAACCAAACGCTAAATTCCGTTTCCAAAATACTACCCAAAAACTTTTTAGCGCCTGGATCAATTTCACTCTTTCACCGTTTGGGACAATTATTCACTTTTACACTGATGAAACGTTCTTTAGATTTGCCTTTCAAAGATCGCGGTTTAGTGTCATTACTTTAGAAGTCGGTCCGTTACCGATTCGAGTATCTTTAAACTAGCCCAATCACAACCTCCGAGGTTCCCGACCAGATCCTCGGAGGTCATCTTTTTTACTTCCAGGAAGAAAACCAAAACCTCTCCTCAAGTTGTTTATAAGTAAGCCGCTCCCCTGTGGTAATCGGGTAAAAATACAAAAAGCTTGTCAGCACTGCCAGCAAATAGACTAATACTATTCCCCGACCCCATTTACCCAACCTGGCTAATAACCAACTAAGCGCCCAACCCAAGCTTAAATAAAGAAATGGCAAAGAAAAGAGGTAATAGTGTAAAAAACCAATCCTCGGGGATAAACTCCAAGGTAACCAAGCAGATAGATAGCCTAGTAGTATTAGACCCCAAGCGAAATTTCTTTTTACCACCCAACTTACCCCCAAGAACGGTAGTGATACTAGTCCCGTCCACCAAATAATTGGATTCCCGAGTGCGTAGATATTTCGCGCTTCCGTAGGGAACCTTTCAACAAAATACCAGGTTGGCCGCAGCATCAGTGGCCAGCCCCACCAATCGGCTTGATATGTATGCATGGCTTTTAGTCCAGCATGGTATTGCCACATTTGCTTTTGAAGATTTAACCAATTTCCTATTGAACCACCCAACCAGAAATATTGACTGTAGCTTGCTAAGTAAACTCCCACTGCAGTAAGAGTCAAAACTCCTATCTCAGCCAGGTAGTGAGGTAAGTAGAAACGCTTCTCTTTTAGTCTTCGAACAAAAATCAGACTAAACACTAACCCCACCACAAACACTCCGTTCCATTTTGTAGCAATCGTGCACCCCATTAGAAGACCCAGCAAGGCTAGTTTTATCCAATTTGATTTATTCAAATAAGACAGCAACATAAGTACGCTCAGGAGAGCAAAAAAGAGTAGATAAATATCCAGCATCATCGCTCTGGCATGGACAAGGGGCAAAAGGTCGAAGATAAACAAAAACAAGGATGCAAGTGGGACCACTTTACTACCAGGGAAAAGTTTTTTAGCTAAAAGGTAAAACACCACAAGGCTTGATAAACCTAAAACCAAACCAGTGATCCGCCAACCGAAAGAGTTGTTCCCGAAACCAGCTACCCCTATTACCCCAAGTAATCGTCCTAACGGCGGGTGTGTCCAGTCATAAGGCAATCCAGGCTGCTTTTGGTAGTGAAAATCATAAGCCTCTATATTACCTTTAAGGTACTCATTAATTGCTGGGACGTAATATACCTCGTCGAAATACGGCTGGCTCGGGTAAGAAAAGTCTTTCGACCAAAAAAGCACTGCTGCGGCTATTAGCAAAATAAATATAGTAGTCGGGTGGAAAAAAAGTTTTTTGGACATTAGTTAATTTATATACCCAAATTAGGGTAATTTGCAAAGTCTAGAAATTAGACCAAACTATCAAGCTATTGACAAAGTTTTTTTGATATGCATTAATTAATTCAATGCCGAAAATAACTCTCATTACACTTGTCGCTTCAACTTTGTTTTTTAGTTTTGTTTTTTCTGTTTCAGCAAGCAACTCTCGAATATCTGACTTCTATGATTGGGGTCCTTGGTACTATAAAGGCAGTAATAAAGTCTTGGGTGAATCCACCAGTCTGGCTCAAGCAACTCCGACTGATTCGACTACTAGTGCTTCTCCAGAAGCTAGCCCAGCTCCCCAAGCTTCTCAAGAAGCAGATCAAGCTGATGTCTCAACCGCAACTGGACTGCTACCTGACAGTCCTTTTTATTTTTTCAAACCTTTTACCGAAAACATCCGTCTAACTTTCACTTTTGACGCAAGGGACAAAGAATCCTTGCGACTAGAATTCGCCGAGGAAAGACTCGCCGAAACAAAAGCCTTACTGGAGAAAAAAGATTACAATAGGGCGGCTGACACTTTAGAGAGATACGAAGGCAGCGTCAATACTCTTAGTGGAAACCTAGAGCAACTGCAGACTAATAACACAGAAATCGAGGACCTCGCTAAGGAAGTTGAACTAAACACTGCCAAACACTCTTTGGTACTAGAAAAGCTTGACCTCATTGTTCCTGAAGAAGTAAAAGATGACATTAGTTTGGCACTCGTTGCGTCTCAAAACGGTATGGATGTAACAGCGGATATCCTGGGTTATGACCCAATCCCCACCAGCTTGAAGGAAAGATTAGAATCCCTAAAGGCTCTGGGAATATTATCTGAAGAAGAGATCGCTTCAATATTTACTATCAAATCTCGAGGTGAGGTCAGGGGCGAAATGGAACGGCTGGTTCAGGAGAACATCTTACCTGATGCTGATATCAAAAATCTTGACCAAGCCCAGTACGGTTACTTCCCAGCTGACTTTTTGCGATCTCACGAAGTCCGAAAGCTCTTTGAGTATAAAAGGTTAGAAGAACTCAAACCTGATGAGGCAACTCAAAAGAGGATCTCCGAATTTTCATCTGATTATACTCCTGGCGATGCTATTCCAAGTGAGCTAAGACGCTGGTGGATGCCGGTGCAGCGGTATCAAGAGCTTTCCTCTACTCTACGTCCTGACTTGATAATTAATGTCATTATCCCACGAGACGGTGAGGAGTATAAAAGATTTGAAAACATTTTCAACCGATTCAAGCCCTCAGAGGATCAATTAAAAAGTGTGGAACAATGGGTCAAAGATCACCCTGGTCAGATTCCTCCTCCTGACATCCAGAGAATTGCTTCTCTAGCCGTTAATCTAGGATTCCTCCTCCTGACATACAGAGAATTGCTTCTCTAGCCGTTAATCTAGGTACTCCTGGTAACTGGCAGGCTCCTGAGCAAATCCGAAATTACACCAATACTGGTTACCCAAGCTATTACCCAGCGCAACCAGGATTTAGCGGCCCGGGTGGTTGTAAAACTGCTGAGGAATGTCGGCAATCCTGTGAGAGTAATCCTGGTTCCTGTGGTCCGGGATACACTTCCGGCGGTCAGCCTAATCAACCCAGCTACCCTGGGTATGGTGGTTACCCCAACGCTTCAGGCGGGCCTGGGTCTTACTGTTTACAATCTGAAACAAAGGCTCGTAACTCCTTTAGCGGAGAGATAAAAAGCTTTCCCAATTCCTGTATTCCTTCAGGGTGGTATCCATATTACGGATCTGAAAAGTCCGGCGATGTAGCCAAACCATCCTACTTCTACAACCAACCCATTGGTGAACCCTATCCTTCAGGATCTTCTTACTCATCCTTTGCTTGCACAGACAGTATGCACTGTAGCGCACTATATTCCGGTGGAAAATGGAACATAAATTGTTATGGTGGTTGGGAAAACAAAGACGGTAATATTTCTAATGGTTGTGAATCTTCCACAGGTTCTGGTGGATCCAGCAGTCCATACCCTTCTACGAGTACTGGCCCCACTAGTTGTGCTTCAGGCTGGGAAAATAGGGACGGTAATTGGAATAATGGTTGTGAGTATTATAACAGCTCAACCTCAGGCACCAGCGGGACAGGGACATACACCTACCCAAGTGCTTCCTCCTATTCATCTTTTGCTTGCACAGAGAGTATGCACTGCAGTGCCTTGTATTCTAATGAGCAAAATAAGTGGAACATCACCTGTTCTGGAGGTTGGGAAAATAGGGACGGTAATGATGGTAATGGTTGTGAGGTAGCAACAGGTTCAACTTCAACATCCCCTTCGCCATCGTCTTACACAAGTCCGTCGCCATCTGCATACACTAGCCCTTCCCCTAGTTCATACACGTCACCCTCACCATCGGCTTATACTAGTCCATCTCCAGCCTACTACTATAGTCCATCCCCCTCCCCCTAGTTTTGGTACCGGTTGCGATAGTGGTACTGGAACTCCCTGTTAGCATTTAATCTCACAAATTTTATCTAAACTTTACTAACTAATTAAACGGGTGCTTTTCTTTACTTAGAAAGTTCTTCTTTAACCATTTTACTGACCAGAGTACCGTCGGCTTTACCTTTCACTTGAGGCATCATGATACCCATCACTTGACCCATTTGAGTAATGCTTGTTGCGCCAGAAGAGCTTACAGCGCCTTTCACCAAGGTTCGGAGTTCACCTTCAGTCATTTGTGGAGGCAAATAGCCTTGGAGGATTTTCATCTCCGCCTCTTCCTTATCCGCCATTTCCTCTCTATTACCGATACGAAAACTTTCAATCGAGTCTTGTCGCTGTTTAATCTCTTTCTGAATAACACCAAGAACTTCATCGTCCGAAGCCTCATAACCCGCCCCACTTTTGGCAATTTCATAATTCTTAATAGAAGAGGCCAGCATCCTTAAAACCGACGTCTTCAATTCCTCTCGATCTAACATAGACCTTCTTAAGTTTTGTGCAATTTCCTCTTTCAGCGCCATAAAAAACCACCTTTCGTCATTCTGGCTTGTCCAGAATCTGTCCATAAAGATCCTTAAACTGCGGATTAAAGTTACGGACGAGAATTAACTTTTCTGTTCTATTCATGTCTTTAATTTGTTTTTCTCTAACTATTGCTAATCCTATCTCATCCAGAACTTCATAGTAAACTAATTTGTGTAAATTATATCTCGAAGTAAAGCCTTCGATTAAGTTATTCTTGTGTTGATATACTCTTTGAACCAAATTAGAAGTCACACCGGTGTATAATGTCGGTCTTTCATTACTCATGATATAAACATAACCGGTTTTATTCATAAACTGTAATACATGATTCTGGGTGCGCTTTGCTTACCAGAATGACGACGTGGTTAGAGTTAAAACTCGCTGCGACCCTCAATTGCCTTTGAAAGAGTCATTTCATCAGCGTACTCGATATCCGAACCAATTGAAAGTCCTCGCGCGATCCGAGTCACGCTAATTCCAAGAGGGGAAATTAATCTTTGAATATACATTGCCGTGGCATCCCCTTCCATATTCGGATTAGTGGCCAAGACTACTTCTTTGACCTCCCCACTTTGCAACCTCGGAAGAAGCTCTCGAATATGTAAGTCCTCGGGATTTATATTATGCAATGGGGAAATTGATCCGTGCAACACATGATAAAGTCCATTGTAACTGCGGCTTTTTTCAAAAGCCAGTACATCTAGAGGTTCTTCTACAACCATAATTTTACTCTTATCTCTATTTGGATCATCGTCAATTGAGCAAGGATCTGACTCAGCAATGTTCCAACAAGTTTTGCAAATTACGGTTTTTTCTTTTAGATTGGTCACGGCACTACTCAGGGAATCAGCAAATTCTTTGGGAGCGTGAATCAGATAGTACACCAATCTAGCTGCGCTTTTAGGCCCAATTCCGGGCAGTTTTTCAAATTCAGCGATAAGATCCGCTACCGGCTTAGGCACATTCAGCATACGCAGTCAATCTTACCATAAAAGAAGCGAGTGTTTAAATACACTCGCTTAAGCCTTATGGCCCTAATTTTCTACCAACCGCTGGGCAGCATCTTTTTCTAAAGCCTCTGCCATAGCTCTTTCCAAAGCGCTATTCATAATTTCCAGGTAGATTCCGTGAAGTGGGTCGACCTCTCCGGTAACACTTGTCAGAGCATCGGCCACTTCGGTAGTCCTATAAGGAGCTAGTGATACTCTACCCGTACTCTTGTACTTAACAAATTCTACTAGCATTTTTGTCATAAGTAATGACCCTGTATTACTTGAGAGCGAAAACATAAATTCTAAGGTACACGATGCCCACAGTGAAGCCGCTGTTTCTCTCGATCTAATTATCGCAGGTTTATCGTGTGCAACCATCACTAAGACCCTGTGTGGTATTTCAAAGAAACGCTCATCAATCCAAGTAATAGGAAATGTAAATCTAGTCCCAGGGTTAGTCGTGTACCTAGCTCTGGACCACCAAGGTACGACTCTCTGACTTCCAGATCTGTCGAACCACTAGGTTCATACGCTGTTACCAAGCAAATACAATTTTGAATTCTATTAAGAACCTCGTAGCCTGGGAGGAGTATTTCCACCTCCCGACGCAAGACACGAGTTCTGCCTGGCACGATCAGGTCCATGCACTATCTCCTTTGCGCAAGCAGTATACCAAAACGGCCTGTAATATTCAAGTTCCCTCCCTCTGTCGTAGTACATTCCCCCTTCTGTCGCGAGCGAAGCGGAGCGATCTGACAGGCTACTTCAACAAATCGCTTAAGCCGCCCATACCACCCATCATCCCCTTCATTTTCTCAGCAGCGACTTTTTGCGATTCTTCTAGGGCTTTATTGATCGCGTCACGAAGATTTTTTGGGTCAACACTATCCCCAAAAGTGATGTCGCGGATTTTCTGATCCGCACTCACCCTAATTTTTATATCCCCAGCTTCAACTTCAACAATTTCATTTTCTAGCTCTTTCTTCAAGGCATCGGCCTTTTTCTTCAGTTCATACATTTGCTTCATTTTATCAAACATAGATTACTCCTTTTAGAGGGTCGTAGTTTGTAGCGAGTAGGTTGTAGTAACTTTCTTCTACAACCTAAAACCTACCACCTATAACCTAGTCATTAATAAGTCCAGAGTTAAATATATCCAAGGCATTATCCATCAACTCTTTATCTGAAACCGGCTCGACATTACGAATGTCTTCGAGCTTCATGTTACGCTTTTTCTTCTCCCCAAGTATACCTCTTATTTTCACGTCAGTACCAACCAGCTCACTTAAAACCTTCTCAACTACTTTACGGTTCTTAGATTCCTCCAAACGGTCCTTGTGAAACGAATAAGGCACTGCTACCGTCAGGATTTTACCATCGTAGTCCCTAAGTTCACAAGAAGTAAGCACTGCGTATATAGAACTGTTAGTAGCGCGAATACTTGTTACCACTTCGGCCCACTTACTAATTATTTCTTCCATTTTAGCCTCATTGGAAGCTAAAGACATACCTTCTCCCAACTCCTCCTTACCGTCCAGCCCATTTTTGGGAGCAGTTTGGACACTCTGTTCAGCTTTAGGTGATTCTTTTGGAGAAACACTCTCCTTGACTTCCAGTTTCTTTGAGTCTAAGCCTTCCTTTTCGGTTGTCTTGGGCTCAGTTCTTTTTGGTTCTTCAGGTAATTCTTCACCCTTCTCAGGATTTGTTTCCAAACTCAACTCAGCAACGGCCACTTCAAGAGGTAAGATCGGAATCGGACTCACTTTTAGATTTTCTAACGCTTGGGTAAATATACTATTCACTTTAACTATTTTCTCTCGGCTAATCTTTTCAGATTGACTCGTCAAAAAATCATACATTAAGGGGCTAACTTCTTTTTTTACCAACGCTTCTCCCAGACCCATCTTTATTAAAAGTAAAAACCTAGCGCTTTCTAAGATGTTAACGTTCAAAACCTTCGGCTCGCCCCCTCCTTTAATGTAGCTATCGAGCCACAAAAAAGCTTTTCTTACTTCACCCGACAAAGCTGGTCCGAGAAACTCTAAAAGGCTGTCTTTATTTCCCACCCCAATCAGTAGCTCAATACTGTCCTCGTCCATGTCTTTTCCTTCACTAACGACGGAGGCAACTTTTTCAAACATTACCTCAGCATCTCGAAAGGCACCACCGGCGACTTGGGCGATAGAGTCTAGTATTTTTTTGGAGAGTTTTATTTTCTCACTAGCCGCAATCTGACTAAGCTTAGTGGTGAGGTCCTCTAGAGTTGGCCTGCGGAATTCCATCTTGAGACATCGGGAAACAATCGTCGCGGGGAGCTTCTGAGGATCAGTAGTACACAGGATAAACAGGGCATGGGCTGGCGGCTCCTCCAGCCCATGCCCGTTTTAAGAAGAGCGTTAAAAGCCTCATTAGTCAACATATGGACCTCGTCGATGATATAAACTTTGAACTTCCCCTCAGTTGGAGCAAGTTTTATTTTATCCCGCAGGTCCCGAATGTCGTCTATCCCCCGGTTGGAAGCAGCATCAATTTCAATCAAGTCAAGATAAGACCCATTCGCAATGCTTATACAAATATTACACTCACTACAGGGTTCAAGCTTTTCTTTATTAAAATTAGTACAGTTTATGGCTTTGGCCATGATTCGAGCGGTCGAAGTCTTACCGGTCCCTCGGCTCCCAATAAAAAGGTAGGCGTGGTGAAGCTTGTCTGATTTGAGAGAATTCTGAAGTACGGAAACAAGTGAGTCCTGACCAATTAGATCACCGAATTTTTGAGGCCGATACTTGCGATAAAGCGCTAAGCTCATACAATACATTCTAACAAAACCAGCGCTCAAATACTGCTTAACTTTGACTAACTATGGACAAGAGGTTATATAATGAGTCACGTAATAGAAAAGGAGGGTAAGAAATGGACGTGAGACTCCATGATCACCTATTTCGTAATAACGTCCTGGCCACTCGAGGATCTGATCTTAATCCCTTTCGCGGCTGGATTTTTGAAGTTGTTGCGGAGCAGGGAGTGTGCGTTCATATTGCGGCTCGAGAACGAACCTTTACCTGGGGAGACCCAAGAACCAAACCCCGGCTTCTCAAGGTTGGTCTAATGTATTTAGATCCATACTTCAGTCTCCTAGATTGGAAACTTGATACTGTGGGCGTCCTAAATCCTCTTGCCTTACAAAAAAGAAATTCGCTACCGAATTGCGAGGGAGAGACGTTCCGAGATCTTAGGTTATTACTTCGTTTCCGTGACCCACACTCAGATCAAACCAGAGAGGTCGTTGTTCAAAAACTTAGCGGGTCAGTAGCCAACGGGTCTCACGTACAATTTGATGCCAACACAACCAACAGGTTGAAACATATACTGGTAGAAAATGGGTGTAATTATCAACCCGGCGCGACTCATGACTCAGCACTGTACAGAATGCTTAATTACTTTCTAAATCCTTAGACCCAACAGCGTATCATACGCCTTGGGTCTTTCTTTTTTCTCTAAAGTTTCTAAGGTTAAACCTTAAGGAAGGTTTAACCTTACCTACCTTACCTACCTTACCTAGAATGCTTAAGCTTGAAGCGTAAAGGGGGTATCTTTGCCACCAAAGACGCAAACTCCCGCTTTCGTGGGAATGATATAAAAGCTACGGATTCTGGGTGCGCTTCACTTACCAGAATGACGAGGAAGAGAGGAAAGAAACTAAATTTTTCGCAGGGTTTTGCCACCTTTGAGCATCTCAACCGCTTGATTCAAAAGACGTAAGTAGAGTTCAAACCCAACCACATTCATAAATCCATGCTGCTCTTTACCAAGAAGACTCCCCGCACCCCGAATTTCCAGATCCCGCGAGGCGAGTTTAAAACCAGCACCGAGCTCAGAGAAGTCCCCAATGGTATTGAGACGCTCGTAAACTTCACCAACAGGGGTGTATCCTTTTGGGTAAAAAAGATATGCAAACGCCTGACGATCTGACCGGCCCACTCGCCCTCGCAACTGGTGCATATCCGCCAAACCAAATCGCTGAGAGTCGTCCAAAAAAATCGTATTCACATTAGGCATGTCAATCCCACTTCCAATAATCGTGGTGCACACCAAACAGTCAATCTTTCCTTCATAAAAATCCCCCATGACGGATTCCAGTTCTTTCTCACCCATTTGCCCGTGCGCGTGTCCTACTCGAAGTTCAGGCACTAATTCTGCCAATCGGTAAGCTACATCTGTAAGAGATATGATCCGATTGTGGACAAAATACGCTTGACCCCCTCTATTCAACTCCACAAGAAGCGCTTTTTTGATCATATCCCAGTCCATAGGACCAACATGAGTCTCTACAGAGAGTCTGTTTGAAGGAGGGGTGGCCAGTACAGAAACATTACGCAGCTTAGCAAGGGTCATATGTAAGGTACGCGGGATAGGCGTAGCGGAGATGGAGAGCACATCCACCTCCAAACGTTTGCGTTTCAGCTCTTCTTTTTGCTTTACGCCAAAACGATGCTCCTCATCAATCACCAACATACCCAGACGCTTAAATACCACATCTTTGGACAACAACCGGTGGGTTCCGACTACCATGTCGACTTCGCCATTTTTTAATCCTTCCAAAGTCTTCGTGACACCCACTTTTGTGGTAAAACGAGAGAGAAATTCAAGTCGAACCGGAAAGTCTTTGAGCCGATCTTTAAAAAGGTGGTAATGCTGTTCGGCAAGTAAAGTCGTCGGAGTAAGAACTGCCACTTGTTTCCCTGATTCAACTACTTTAAAGGCTGCACGCAATGCGACTTCGGTCTTTCCAAATCCCACGTCCCCCACCAAAATACGATCCATGGGAGAGTCCTCCGAAAAATCCGCATTAATCTCGGCAATCGCCTGAATCTGATCAGGCGTTTCTTCAAATGGAAAACTCTCCGCCAGACTCTGTTGCCAGTCTGACTGGGTGGGGTAACTAGGTCGTTTGATTGTTTCGCGCACTGCGTACAGCTGGAGCAGCTCTCGGGCAATACTAACAATTGATTTCTGTACTCGCTGTTTGGTGCGCTCCCAAGCACCTGTTCCTAGATAATTAAGATTGGGACGATGTCCGGGACTTCCAACGTAGTGAGAAACCCGCTCTATTTGGTTAATGGGTACATTAAGCCTGTCCCCCTTGGCATACTGAATAACTAAGTTCGCAACTTGTGTGTCATTGCGAGGGATGTACCGTCCGGTACGTCCCGTGGCAATCTTTAAGATTGCTTCGCTGTCACTCGCAATGACGTGTTTTTTTGCATGTGGTGTGTTCAAAAGTTCAACACCGACAAATCGGCCAATCCCATGATCAATATGCACTACCAGGTCTCCTGGTTGCACTTCGGAAAGAAACAAGCGTTCATATTTGTTACGCCCATCCTTGTTGGTTTCCCTAGGCCACTTACCAGCCCTGCTTGGGGTTGATCTATACGGAACGATGTAAACTTCATCCAGCTTTTTTATTTTCGTGCCATTGGTGGGTTCAAAGAGAAAGATAGACTCAATTTTGTTTCCAAAGAGGTCAATCCGAACAGGTTTTTTATACCGCTCGAGCCAAAGGTCCAGCACACCACCCCGAAAGGAAAACTCACCCACCTCAGTCGGGATTATCATCCCCACACCTTTATATCCTAGCTTGGCAAGACGCTCGGTAATAAGACCAGTCTCCACCTTGTCTTTTTTGGCAATGACAAAACCCCCGGTCATAAAACTTACCCCGGGGTTTTCGAGATTATTGAGTTCATATTTGTCACGAACCATTGTATGTATAGTATATCAGGTTTATGTTATAATGCTATGGGTTTTAGGGAGATCGGGAGAATGTCAAGAACACGCTCATCGACCAGACTTATTTCGCGCTCCAAACGGCGGAGGTCAGAGATTCCTTGGTATCTTATTGTAGCAGTTGGATTGGCCGCACTAGCGGTTATTCTAGTCAGTCAGCGTAACTTCAGGTCAAACGCACAAAGTCCTGAGGACGCCTACTATCAGCAAGCCATAAGAGGCATCGAACGTGTGGCAAAAGGTGATCAAGCCGCGGAGAATCTCGTCACCTACTTCAAAAGTCATCACGAGTACAGTGTCGTGGACCACTTTCTTTACACAGATATTGAAAGTAGGACTCAGAGACCCGGATATTCTGGCAAAATTCTCCTACAGTTGGTGAGAAATACCTACAAAGAAAGGACCTTCGCAGCACTTTACGATGCTCGTTCCAACAGCATCATCACGTTTATTGAGGACTTTAATCCAGACATTTACGCTCTTGTCCTGCTTCATGAGATTCAACATGCCTGGGAGAATCTTGAGCTGAGTATCCAAAACACGCCGGACCTAGCTAGTGACGGTTACGTGGATGAGGAACTCCGGGCACACGATCTTGCGAGAAGACTCGCGAATAACCTAACCAAAGGTGGTTATGACTTCCTTATTAGCCAAATAGTGCAGAGCAAGGGTTTGCAATACCCATCACTTCTCTATCAACACGAACAAGCAAACTATGATCGGTTCGACGCTTTATTTGGGAGGAGTCGATCGGATTCGGAATTTAAAACCCGATCTTTTATGCTCCTCTACGGTATCAGTAGCTATATCATAGAGCTCTCCCCATTAACAGCTCATGAAAAGTGGGAAGCAAAACGCAAATGGTATCGAGAAAAAACCGCTTAATGGACCAGGGATATTAAACCAGGCTGTGACTAACGTCCCAGCCTTTCTTTTGGTCATCAGACCATCCGCCCCGAAGCTCCCCGCGAAGGGCGGTGTTCTTCAGCACAACCTTCCAAAGGTGACACCTTCGCGAAGGTGTCACCTTAAATTTTAGTGGGTATCGCGAGCCCCTGCTCTCACAGCTCCTAGGATCCAGTCGGAGATTTTATCAATCGATCCGTTGGTGATGGAGTCTAGTTGCTTTTTTTCTTGAGGGTTAAACGTAGAAAGCACATGGTCTTTGGATTCAGTCTCTGGAGCTCGACCTATGCCAATTCTCAGCCGATGAAATTCTTGGGTCCCAAGTTGATCAATAATATTTTGTACGCCATTATGCTTAGCACTGCCTCGCCCAAAGCTCAGTTTGGTGTCTCCAAAAGGTAAGTCCATCTCATCATGGATCACAAGCAAGTGCTTTGCTACTTCAAATCCCCGTCCCTCAAGACTTTTTATAACCTGTTTCACTACCTCACCTGAGCGGTTCATAAATGTCTGGGGCTTCATCAAACCTGCATGGATATGATATTCATATTCGTCATCTTCCAAATCCAGCTCATATTCCACAGCGTGAACTGTTTTATTTGTTTGCCGGTCGAGCTCGAACGCATGGGTATGACCTTCTTCATGGTCGTGACCCGCCTCGCTGGATTTTTTCCACTGATTGTCGAGCTCATCAACAAGGGTAAACCCCATATTGTGTCGGGTATGCTCATACTCTTTTCCAGGATTGCCAAGTCCAACAATAAGTAGCATCAGACACCCTCCTCCACCATTAATTCTTTCATAATGTTGTTATGAAGTTTTTTCATATACATCTCATCAGATGGGGTTTGGTGATCGTAACCAAGCAAATGCAAAAGCCCGTGGACTAAAAGTTTTTGAATGGCAGTATCTACCAAATCCTCATCTTTGATAGCATTTTTTATTGCCTGAGGGTAGGAAATAGCAATGTCCCCAATATAGAGGTATTTTGAACTCACTGAGTCAACAAAATTACTTGCCGGCATAGTTTCAATTTGAGAAAAAGATAGGACATCAGTTGTTTCAGTAGTAGAGGCAAATTGAGTATTCAGGAGCTTCATCTTTCTATCTCCAATTATACTAACAGATACCTCGGTGTTGGATTTCATCTTGAGGAGATCTAATATTTTATGTACACTAGATCTTAGAAATTTGGTCGCGACAGGGTAGTGAGGTTCAATAATACAATTTACTTTAAACATTTTCATCTAGAATTTAGATGTTAGATATTGGAGGATGGATCTTGAGGTTTGATGTTAGAGTTTGGATCAAACGTCGGACTTCCAACTTCTTTATCTAGCCTCTAATTTCTATCATCAAACTCCTAATCCCTAAGAAAACGACGATTACCGCCTCTACGTCTTAGGGCTTCTTCTTTTTTCCGTTGAACTGAAGGCTTCTCGTAGTACTCTCTTTTTTTGAGTTCCGTGAGAATTCCGTCGGCTTGGACTTTTTTATTAAATTTGCGAATCAAAACTTCAATGGATTCACCTTCATTGGCTCGTACCATTGTCATAAGCTAAATTGCACCCCCATCCATACTCTGCCTAGCAGAGACAATTTCCAATTTCCAAGTACCAATTTACAATAAATTCTCAATAAACCTTTGAAACATTGAATATTCAATGAAAATTACAAAATTGAGAATTGAAAATTAATTTAGACCAATTATACACTACCAAAGATTATGAAACAATGTTCAGTCTAGCCTTAATTCGAGTAAGAATTTCGTAGTCTATCAGCATATGTTCCTCTTTTAGACCCAAACTTTTCCCCGCATTTCCAAAGCCATGGTAGTCAGATCCCCCACTGATAAGCATCCCCAATTCCTCAGCGAGTAAGGTGTAATGGCGTACCATTTGCTTACTCACATCCAAATTCTCCCGAAAGTTTATCGCCTCTATTCCGTCTAAACCAAAGCCCTGAAGTAATCTAATTTTTTCATCGCCCACAAAGTTTGCCTTGCCTTTTGTAATCGAAGTAAAGTCCCAGTGAGGATGGGCTAGGAAGGACAGGCCTTTGGCTTGATGGATTATTTCAAGTGCCTCTTCAGTGGTGAGGCTTGATTCCACATGAGCGTACTTTTGGTAAAACTCGCAATCACCGCCTAAATATTTATCAAAAATCTTTTGGGTGCTAGTCACCTCTTCACCAAAATCTTCTAACAGTTTGGCAGCATTGTCAGGGTTATTCACCAAAGCCACCGCCAGATGTGGCCGGCCGATGGTCCCCGCTGTTTTACTTTTTATCTCTTCATAATCAAGATGATAACCCAGCTTTTGAAATCCGAGGATCATACTTTTGGCTTTTTCTTCTCTTTGGAGTCCCTCTGAATACAGAACTTTATTTAGCCGTTGATCGCCAATATTTTCAAAATAACCCACGATGTGAAGGTCGTGATCCTGAAAATCAGTACTCATTTCCACCCCAGGAATTACTTCAATCCCTAATCCCTTTCCAGCTTCCATGGCCTCTGGGACACCCCCAACCGTATCGTGGTCAGTAATGGCAATAGCACTAAGTCCCACTTCTTTGGCTTCTTCCACCAATTGAGTAGGTGATAATCCCCCGTCTGAAAACCAGGTATGGGTATGTAGATCAATATACTTTGACATAATTTATTTAACCAATATTTCTAAGGTCTCGTCGATAGAGATTACTCGTACTTCTTCACTATTCCTTGCCTTAAGCTCCACCTTATTCTCAGCTGCCGTTTTATCCGAAACGACTACGCGAAGTGGCAGTCCGACCAAATCTGCATCACCCAGTTTTACCCCAGCAGAGCAGTCTCGCTCATCGTAGAGAACTTCTACCCCAGCACTTACCAGCTTGTGATAGACTTCATTGGCAAAAGGCATGCTCTTTCCTAGAGACACTAAATGAACCTTATACGGCGCCACTTCCTCAGGCCAACGCAGCCCCTTCTCGTCACTCAAAACTTCCGCAATCGTACCCATAAGCCGAGAAGTACCAATACCATAGCAACCCATCATAACCGTCTGAGTTTGCCCATCTGAGTCCAAAAAGGTCAACTTGAACGGGTCAGAGTACTTATTCTTAAGCTGGAAAATATTCCCTACTTCAGTCGCGCTAACCACTTCGAGATTTTCCCCACACTTAGGACAAACCCCTGCTTCCCCTACTTTAAGCTTGTCTAGATCTGCTGAAACTATTTCCTTATTCTGGCAAAACGAACACTTACTACAGTGATAAAGCACATCTTCACCACTTTCTACTTGTACCTGAAACTCGTGCGAATATTTGGAAAATGTTCCCCCGCTCGCCTCGGTTAACAAAGCCTTCAGTCCCACCCGGTCAAAAATCTTAGCGTAAGCTTGTTTTGCTTTTTCATAATACGCTTCCAGATCTTCAACGCTTGAGTGAAAACTATACAAGTCTTTCATACGAAATTCCCGACCGCGCAAAAGCCCATTTTTTGCGCGCAATTCATCACGAAATTTCGTCTGAATCTGATACAGGTATAACGGCAAATCCTTATACGACTGCACATACTGCTTCGCCAAGGGAGCAACTACTTCTTCATGAGTAGGCCCCAAAGCGACTTCCCGACCATCAGGAGACTTCACCTTGTAGAGCACATCGAAATCATCCCATCGACCTGTAGCAACCCAATTTTCTTTGGGTTGCATCGTAGGCATAAGGATTTCTTGACCACCAATCGCGGCCATTTCCTCTCGGACTATGTTTTCAATTTTGGTGAGAACGCGCGTTCCTAAGGGTAAGAAGGTATAAACTCCTGACATAAGCTTGTTCACATACCCACCCCTTGCTAGTAACTGCGCGTTTTTACTCTCCTCGTCTCGAGGAGCCTCACGCAGTGTTTTTCCAAATAATTCTGAATAACGCATATGTTAATTTACAATTTTCAATTCTTAATTCTCAATCAGTTTTCAATGATTCAATGTTACATTGGAAATTCAATGAAAATTGTTACTTGTAAATTGAAAATTTTTCCTCCTTCTGTCTACTTAATAATACCACCTAAGGGTACTTCTTTTATTGGTCTGATAACGATCCAGTTTCCAGGGTCTTCGGTCCCATCATGGGCGCCTATAATAAGAACTTCCGACCTGAATGGCCCAATCTGCTTGGGTGGGAAGTTCACCACACATACTACTAATTTGTTCAAAAGATCTTCTTTTGATTGGTGTTTAAGTATTTGGGCACTGGATTGTTTGACACCAATCTCAGGTCCTAGGTCCACCCACACTTTGTAAGCAGGCTTTATCGCTTCGACAAAATCTTCAACGCGCACGACTCGCCCAATGCGCATATCAATCTTATCAAAATCACTGTAGTCAATTTGTTCTTTCATATGATTCGTGCCTTATTCCCCTGTCATTGCGAGGGGCTTTGCCCCGTGGCAATCTAGCTAGATTGCTTCGCTACTCTCGCAATGACACTAGGCAACAACCACACTTCGCTCCGCCAGCCGGCGGAGGCTTCGCGTGGTCTTCACCAGGTACTGTAAGTACCTGGTTACGAAAAAATCCTTGCAGATAGCATACTGAAATGCGACCTACAAGGATCCTTCGAGGATGGTACCACCTTGCTTTGTTACCTTATTGCTAAAGTAACCTCTGTAACTAACGTTACCTCTTTGTCATCCTGAATCCGCCGGCTGGCGGATGAAGGATCTGTGACCTTGGCAATTATTAGTCTCTGATTTTACGGTTCAGCTTCCGTATGGGTTATGTCTTCCCATCCGCTGTCCTTTCATCCGCTGTCTTTTCGGACGAAAAGGCTGGGAACCTTTCCATAGCGTTAAATGTATCCTAGACCAACGTTAGGTTTTTGTCAATAACAGGAATTCTAAGGCGTGTTTCGACTTTCTTGTAATTTAATTATCTCTTTTTGCAAACTACGGATAGTATCTTTAACTTCTCGCACACCACTTTTAAACTCGAACTTTGACATAATTATGTCAGCACCCAAACTTGATTTAGCTGCCTCAATACCATCTCTAACATTTACAAGATAGGATTTTAGGCATAAGAAAGGGCCCTCTAGAGACTAGGGAGCCCGAAACGCTGCAAGAGCGCTGTTGCGAGTGATTGTCAAAGGTCGTCTCTCTCCCACTAACGGAACTCGAGGAGTCAATAGAAGAAAGAAACGATCTCTCCAAGGACCTTTTTGGGTGTGCCCACAGGTTTCAAATCCATCTATCAGATCGTCTCTCTCAGCCCTCGTAAGCTCTTCCGGACGTTTGCCAAAACATGCTCGAACCGCGTTGACAACCCATTCCGGAGTTATGTCCTCCACAGAACCTAAAGCGCTGATAAGATTCTTAAAGTGGGTTAATGGGACCGCAACCGGGTACCTATTCACTACCACTCATCTCACCCCCAATACGAAATTTGCCAGACCTGTTTGATTAATCAGACCTATCAAACCAGACTGACACAATGATTCTAACTCAGTAATCATTTTTCGTCAAATACGACATCCAGGCCTCACTTCACCTACCGAGAAATAACTGTTGGGGTAGGTAACGGCGTGGGAGACGGAAATACCGTAGGTCTTGGCATAACAGTCGGAGATACCGAAGGCGTTACGCTACCTTGCAGCGTACTTTGGACAGTCGGTGTTGGACTAACTACTTCCCCATTCAAAAAGAACGGCTCTCCACTAATCACTTGTCCATTTTCCAATAAAGCAAGCGTGGTTATCCACCGTCGCGTGCTATTGTGGGAAGTAACAGACATAGAACCGCTACGAGGAAAAAGAGTTTCTCTAGTCTCCCCATCTCCCACAGTAAAAACATCAAGCAGGCTGAACGGAACCGCTACCTCATAATTTGCAGGCCCAGTTTCAAAGACCCACAACCAAATGATCCTTGGTCCTATTCCGGAATCCCACTTAAGTAGGAAACTGGAACTGTCTTTGGGTGCATACAGCTCAGCCCAAACTCGCGCCTTCTGTGGAGCCTGTTGGGCGTACACAGATACATCCTGACTAGCTGAGCCAAGTACCAAGACAGCTACTAATAGAATGAGAACTTGCTGGACCCTACTCATGCTCTTTCCTTTCTTAGAGGGTTCTACCAACCTATAACATTATACCACACCACACAATCTCGCCTTGTCTACCCTACAAACACTTGAATAAAAAATGGGAACAAAAAAGTTAGAAAAGAAAACCCGGGGCGGACGACTGAAAGTCGTTGATCCGTCCCGGGGTGTCAGGTCGCGCAAAGCCTTGTACCGGATGGTACGTGGCGAAGTGCGTTAAAGGTCTCTGACTGACCTGTTGTTCCCTCCTACCGAACCGCAGTTGGGGTCGGTGGTGTGGTGAAAAAGGGCCCGGTCGACACCTTTGGAGCCGTCGGCTCGAAGAGAAACGGCTCCGAGGAAACCAGAACGCCGTCCTCCTGAAGTGCCACCACCACAACCCACCGGCTCGACAGATTTGCCCCGGAGGAGAATGAGGCATTGACGCTGTAAATGGGGAGCCTTCCTGAGCAAGGAAGCCGCTCCTCCTCCTTATCGCCATCCGAGATAATGGTCACCCATTTCATCTCGAACGGGACCAGACCCACGGTGGCGCCTGTGTAGGGTCCGGTCTCATTGACCTGGACCTCGATGATCCTCGGCCGGCCGTCGCAAGCCCACCTCACGTAATAGGTGGCCTCGCTCAAGTCGGTGACCTCCACCCAAACCCTTGGGCTGGTGGAAGTGACCAAGACCGGCTGGGTCGGAGTGGTCGAGGGGCCCTGCGTGTCCCTAGGCGGTGACCAGGAAAAGTCCTCCTGGAACACCGGGATGATCCCGCTGACGCCCTCACTCACCCACCACACGGTGAGCGAGTAGAACGACTGCGCCTGGAAAGACAGGTGAATGTCTCCCCCATCCTTCAGCAGGAACCGCGCTGGCTCGGCAAAGCACTCCGACTTCACCGGTAGCCAAATCATCGGCCCACCCGAGAGCATTGCCCCCGAGCCCACCGAAGTAGTCTCTGTCAGGCAACCCTCCACTTGCCCCGTCTGGACCCAAACGGCTGCCGACCCCTCCACATGGACATCCATGTCCACGAAGAGGATGTCGGACCGAAATCCCCAGGCGGTCACGGTGACCGGCCCGGAAGAGAACGTGGCTCCTTCGATCACGGAGCCATACTGAGCCGCGGCTGGTGCTGGGGCGATAAAACCAAGCAACCAAGCCAGTGCGATTAGGAACGTCAGGAACTTTTTCATTGCTGCAAACCTCCATGGGCAGAAGCATACATCCTTACGGAAGGCTCCAAAACCCAGCAGCATAGAATCCTAAAGGTAGTTAAAACTCCCTGCCACCCAGAACACAAAATTCATTATGTTCTGTCCTAAGCAATCCTGATAGTGAATTTAGAATTCTGAATTTGGAATATAGGAGATATTTCCTAAATTCTATATTCTAGATTCTGTATTCAAGTACAGATTTGCTTAAGAGCAAAGCAAGGTTTATGGATTGATAGTTGTTTCCTATCATATTACTCTTTCGAGTCCTTGCTTCCATTGGTTCGCTAGGCGACCTTCTCGGCGACAACCGAGAGGGTGATGTGGAACATGGGATACCTGCTACCAGGCTCCATGAAAACTGCTAGGCTGACACTCGAGTTCAAGGCCCTTAGGCCTTCACCCTTGAGCCAGCTTTTTGCGTCCGCCCAAACGAAATCGTTCGCCTGGGGGAAACTGTCAGACCTTGCTGAAAAAACACCAATCACTATGTTCCTAGCTCCTGTTTCAAACCTGCTCGGCTTCCGAGATAAATCAGGTTTAACTCTACAGGATGCCATTGAATACCCACATCGTAGATACTCAGTTACATCCTGTAAAGACGTGTGCTTGGGACTTATACTAAACGAATAACTTCATTTAGCATCTTAAACAATCCATCAGGTCCTTCGCAGGGAAACTGCTCAGGATGATTCTGATGAATCACTTAAGGGAAAGACTCGATCCAACTTCGCTTTAAGCTACGCTGGAGAGTCTCGTTCGTGCTTGGTTATCCTTTGCTTCCAGTTTATCGGAAGGAAGGGAACACCCAAGGTGCACGAAACCTGTTTATGTTCTCGCCCGTCGCCTTTGCAGGTTCGGGGTGATGATGTCGGGTGGGTGGGAAATTGCCTCTAGCCCCCAATAGGACCGAGGCAGGAGCCGAGAAGTGCCCCTATAAATATGGATACTGGAATGACCCAGAGCCATTTGGGCACACTTTCCTCTTTCTTCTGGGCTGCCACAAGCACTGGTGCCATCGAAATGGCAGCCAGAGCCAGGTGACTTGTGAAGTGGTGCCGGCATCTGCGGCAATAGTTCGCCGCAAGATTGTTCTCATGCCCCTGAGGGCACATTTTCTGTGTCATGTTTCAACTCCTAACTTATTCCCACCCAACACCTTTCAAAAGACAACTGTTGTCCTCTAAAAGGTGCTGGGATTGGTTTTCAAAGAACGTGCTGCTTTGCTATATCATCCTCCTTCGCCAAGGCTTCGGAGGAACTACGTAAAACAGCTGGCGGGTAACGAATGGTAGATTCCTTACACTCCAGCTGTTTGCTGTCACCCTTCGCCAAGGCTACGGGCTGACACACTGCTATTGCTAAGTGTGGCCGATGGCCACACGAAGCTTCATCCCCCGACGCCAATGGCTATGGGGGACCCACCTTAGCTTTAGCGACGGTGGGGCGTAGTGTGGTAGGAGTTTGTATTAAATTTTGATACATAAAGTATACCACAATTAAGCGTAAAAGTCAAGTACTATGGGTTACCATATTGCTTGGAAAAGTGTTGTACCTTGAAAGTGAGCACGGCCTTAATTCGAGCCTTGAAAGCGACGCGTCTAGAAAATTTGATGTTTTTGTACAGGGGGATTCCTCACACACTTGATGAGGAGGGGGTGAAATCCCCCGCTAGAAAACTCAAATTTTTAGCTAAAGCTTTCACGCGAGAGAGTTTTTGGTTCTTTTGTCGGCACAAAAGAACAAAGAACACCCGCCTTGGCGGGAAAGGACAGATTCTGGACAAGCCCGCCTGCCAATAACTGGCATCGTCGGGCAGGCCAGAATGACAATAGATATAGATAGTGAATATAAGATAAGCCGTAGCTAGGTGTTAGCTTGACACATAAGGATTGAGTAGGCGAGAAAAGAGAATTTATTTCGGAAGGAGGAGTTGGAATTTGTCTTTGAGGGAGGTATTAGCCCAGACCCAAATGAGATCGTTATAGGTAATCAGGAGCACCAGAAACAACAGGAAAGCCATGCCTGAGCCGTGGATAATCTTTTCAATTCGGGGTGGGACACGTCGACGGGTGATTCCTTCAAACAGGACAAACACAAACCTTCCCCCATCAAGCGCGGGAAGGGGTAATATGTTCAAGAAAGCTAGGTTAAGGCTCAGCAAACCTACCAGCATTAGCACTGTCTGCCACCCAGCTTCGGTCGCTTTGTGGGTCATATAACCAATCCGGATGATCCCTCCCACCTCCTCGGGAGCTTCCCTTTTGACTACTAAGTCAGCAATCATCAAACCAAAACCTTCAACCATTTCACCCGTCAAGCGAAAAGCCTGGGTTGTTCCCACAATCGGCGCTTCCCAGAGTGGGTAGGATTTTATAGACACATCCGAAATCGTTTGAATACCCGTCGGTCCCTGTCCAACAGGAGGGTCTTTTCGAGGAGTCACGCGAGTGGTAAGCTCCTGTCCTTCTCGCTCATAAATAACCTCAGTTTCTTGGCCAGCTCTTTCTTTGATAATCCGTCCAAGCCTACGAGGGTCATTCACCTTCAAACCGTCCAACTTGATAAGGAAGTCACCCTCTCTCAACCCAGCCTGAGCTGCCGGCGAGTCAGCAGCAACTTTTTCGATTAAAACACGATCACTGACCACTGGACCTCCCACAGAATAAATGATACTGAAGGCGATTACTGCTAAAAGGAAGTTCATGGTAACTCCGGCGACGATAATTATCGCCCGCTTCCAGGGAACAAGGGAGGAAAAACTCCGAGGGTCATTGTCTACCTCAGGGCCATCTTCTCCAGTAAGTTTGACAAAACCACCAGCTGGAATGGCGTTGATAGAGTAAATCGTTTCTCCCTTTTTCTTACCAAATAATCTTGGAGGTAGTCCGAAACCAAACTCCTCGACTCTGACGTTAAAAAGTTTGGCCGTGAGGAAATGTCCCAGTTCATGGATAATAACCAAGAGTCCGAGAGCGAGAATGAATACGACAAGAGAAACAAGGTAGGTCATAGGGGTATTATAGCAAAGATATGGGTTCACTGTGGAGACCAGTTCACTGTTCACGGTAACATTTTCGTTCACTGCAGCTTCTGTGTACTGTGAACTGTGAACGTGTAGCTACCATAAACTCCTAAATCGTCATGATTTCTTTTGACTTGGACTCGGCGAGAGTCGCTATTTGGGTATTGGCTTCGTCTATGACCTTTTGAAGACGGTCTTGCGCTCTTTTGTTATCGTCCTCACTAATATCTTTGGATTTCTCCATACGGTCCAGAGCTTCAATAATTTCCCGTCTAATCTGGCGGACACTGACTTTAGCGTTTTCAGATCTGTCGTTAACCAGTTTAAGAAATTCTCGTCTCCTCTCTTCAGTCAAAGCCGGGATGCTCACTCGAACTACACCACTATCAGCGGTGGCTGAAAAACCAAGCCCAGAGTTCCCAATGGCCTTGGCAATAGTGTCTAGGAGTGAGGGGTCCCAAGGCTGGACTGTGAGAGTTTTTGGATCAGGAGCATTAATCGAACCTAGGTCTCTGAGATTAACAGTGGAGCCATAAGCATCGACCTTCACACCTTCAATAAGTCCGGTGTTCGCTCGACCAGTTCTCACCCCTGACAGTTCTGTCTTAAAAACTTCCAGGGTTTTGGTTATTTTTGTCTGAGCTTCTATAAGTATTTGTTCCATATACTATTCAAGTGTCATCCTGAGGCATAAGCCGAAGGATCTAGAGATTCTTCACCGGGTAAACCGGTTCAGAATGACACAATAACTACTCACCTAATGCAAAGCGAGTAATGCGTTTGACGCGTACATTCTCGCCTGTTTTGGCCACGGCCTCAGTAACCAAATCTTTAATTTTTTTACTTGGTTCCCGAATATAGTCCTGCTCCAAAAGGGCATCCACGTTTTCAGGATTCATGGCGGCTACCTGCATGGCAATCTCCTGAGCCAGACTTTTGAACTCATCAGTTCGCACCACAAAGCCTGTTCC
>Ga0209542_10003252_pt1 | contig 34972 bp, 35 predicted proteins | sample RifCSPhighO2_01_FD_184028 | JGI IMG/M metagenome (GOLD analysis project Ga0209542, IMG submission 184028) | Soil microbial communities from Rifle, Colorado - Rifle CSP2_plank highO2_0.1 (SPAdes) (version 2) | ecosystem: Environmental > Terrestrial > Deep subsurface > Rock core/Sediment ...
ATGGAGCCTGATCGCGGTTGTTGCCTTGTTGATAGGCGGCGCCGCGTTCCGAGCGGTGCAGAAGCGCTCGCGACGGAAGCCTCAAGAACCCGGGGAGTACACAGCCAGAGGGCCCTCGGAGGGACTCTATTGGCGGATCATCGACGGAAGTATCTTGATCGTCCACGGGTTGAGCGAGGATCCGAATAGGGATGATCCGCAGGCGGGCATGCAGGTGCTCTATCAGATTTCGAATCTGTGGGAACCCGGAATGGAGTTGATACGCGCCGGCATCAGTCCTAGTGACGCGCTGGCTCTCTGGTACGCAGGGCTTCTGTGTCGCGCAGACCTAGACCGTGCAATCGAAGAGGGTCGCGAGATTGTCATCCCGGGGTGGAAGTACCAGGGTGACTGTCCCATCGATCTGCACATCCAGAGTTTGGCTGTACACGCCCGATATCTATCGGCGTAGGGCGTGTTTAACCAAAACTTTCTTTCGAACGAGACCGGCCCCGCCGCAGTTGCGGGGCCGGTTTTCTGATTCCGCAAATTTTGATAAAATTAAAGAGATTTATCCCGTTAGAAATTATATAAATTCGTTTAAGCCAGGAATGATTACTGCCGGGATAAACTATCGTAATAAGTAATAAATGTAAGGTATTTTTTTTCGGGATGCCAAAGAAGTGGATTCTAAAGGACCAAATTTCCGATAATGTGATAAGAGAGTTTCCCGACATTCCCAAAGCACTTTTGCAAGTGCTTTTTAATCGCAATCTAAAAAGCCGAGAAGAAATACAGTTTTTTCTTGATCCGCAATACGAAAATACGATTTATGATCCCTTTTTGTTGCCTGATATGGAAAAGGGCATAGAGTGCACTTTGGATGCAATAAAAAATAAACAAAAGCTTACAATTTACGCCGACTATGATGCAGACGCGGTAACCGCGGCGGCTGTTATGATTCGCGCCCTCCGCGCGCTTGGCGCGGAGGTGGATTATTATATCCCTGACCGTTTTGCCGAAGGGTACGGCGTAAATGCGGAAGCCATAAAAGAAATCGCTAAGCGTGGTACAAAATTAATTATTACCGTTGACTGCGGCGTTACCGCAGTTGATGAGGTCGAGGTGGCAAAATCATTAGGTGTTGATGTTGTTATAACCGATCATCACCATGTCCCCACTTCGTCCGCTGGTAGCGGGCTACGAGGGGCAGGGCCGGAAATTATCCCTCAAGCCGTTGCGGTCATAAACCAGCAGCGCCCTGATAGTATCTATCCGTTTAAAGATTTAACCGGAGTCGGGGTGGCTTTTAAGTTTGTTCAAGGATTGCTCTCGCGAGCCGGGGACTTGCGAAAAGATATTCCCCAGGGGTTCGAAAAGTGGCTTTTGGATTTAGTGGCGATCGGTACCGTGGCCGATTGCCAGAGCCTGATGGGTGAAAATAGGATTTTGGTAAAGTATGGCCTTAAGGTTTTGGCGCAAACTCGCTGGCCCGGTTTAAAGGCGCTTTTATCGGTTTCCGGGGCGGCGGAGAAGGGTTTTTCTTCGGGAACAATCGGTTTTCAAATTGCGCCTCGCATAAATGCCGCCGGGCGCCTTGCTCACGCCGACATTGCCTTAAAACTCTTACTAACTCAAGATAATTTGGAGGCGGCAGATTTAGCGACCCAGCTTGAAAACTTAAATCGAAAAAGACAGCAGCTTACTGAAAGCATAATGTCTGAAGCGCGAGAGCAATTAGAAGGCGAGAGCAAGGATAAGGTTTTACTTTTTGCCAAAAGTCCGGCCTGGCCCAAAGGCATCGTCGGTTTGGTCGCCGGAAAATTAAGCGAGGAATTTTATCGGCCGGTGCTTATTGGTTCCGAGGATAATGATTTTACCACCGGTTCAGCCAGAAGCATTCCGGGGTTTAGTATTATAGAAGCCCTAGAGTATGCCGGAGAGCATGCCTTAAAATTCGGCGGGCATGACGCTGCGGCGGGATTTACCGTGGAGAATTCAAAAGTAGAGGCTTTTTACAATACCTTGCTCGGCTTTGCCGAGGTAAAATTTGCCGAGGCTAATTTAGTTCCAAGTTTGAATATTGACGCTGAATTATCTGATCCGTCGGAATTTACGGTTGAGTTTTCCGATAAAATAGAATCTTTGTCGCCGTTCGGGCAGGGCAATCCCCGCCCGCACTTTCTTTTTAAGGGTTTGAAAATTGCCGATATGCGGGCGGTGGGCAACGAGGGCAAGCATGTGCAATTTGTTTTGTCGCACTCGAATATTCCCGCGCGATTGCGCGGAATTGCTTTTTCCAAGGGGTACTTGGCTAAGGCTTTAAAAATTGGTGATACAATAGATATGGTAGGCGAACTTTTAGCCGATGAATGGAACGGTAACAGGCGAGTGCAATTGAAATTAATCGATTGGCGAAAAAATGAGCAAAATAGTTGATCTGACTCATACTTTTAAGGAAAACATGCCGGTTTACCCCGGCGATACTCCTCCCGAGCTTTATCAAACTCGCGATTTAGCGAAAAACGGTTATACGTATTTTCAGTTAAATTCTGGGATGCACGTCGGCACGCATATTGATGCGCCGCTTCATATGATTGCCGATGGCCAACGTATAGATAGTGTATCTCCGGAAAAATTTATTGGCCGGGGCGTAATAGTTGACGCAAGAGGAGTTAAGATCATAACCGCCGACTTGTTTAAGGAAAAAATAATAAAGGCTGGCGATATCGTCCTTGTTTTTACGGGGTTTTCTGACAAATATGATGATCCTCATTATTTTACCGACTTTCCTGTTATAGATGAAAACTTTGCCAAAAAAATGGTTGAGCTTGGAATAAAAATGCTTGGTACCGACACCCCAAGTCCCGATAAGGAGCCATATAACGTACATAAAATTTTGCTTGGCCATAATGTATTAATAATTGAGAATTTGACCAACCTAGGTGAACTTTTAGAGATTAATGATTTTGAAGTAATAGCCCTGCCCGTAAAGATAGACGCCGAAGCGGCGTTAGCTAGGGTAATCGCACGATATGAAAATTAATTTATATACAGACGGCGGATCGAGGAATAATCCGGGGCCGGCAGGGGTAGGCGGCGTTGCTTTTGACGAAAGTGGCGAGGAGATTTTCAGGTTCAAAAAGTTTTTAGGAGAAAAAACCAATAATCAGGCGGAATACTTGGCCTTAATTGAGGGCTTAAGAATCGCCGAGCTAAAAGGTTATCAAGCAGTCGAGTGCTTTCTCGATAGCGAGCTTGTCGTAAAGCAACTTAGCGGCTTATACAAGATAAAACATCCCGACATTCAGCCGTTAGTGGCCGAAGTCTTGAAGCTTAAAAATAAATTCAAATCGATTTCGTTTAAACATGTTTTACGCGAAAAAAACAAGACTGCCGACAGTCTTGTTAATGAAGCTATAGATGAGGGCTTGAGTTAAAATTTAGGCAGCCGCAGAGTTTTCAGGGTTGTCCGACGATTCATCGGTTTGAGTCATCGCTTCAACCGGTTTGCCCAGCAAGCCAGCTAATTCTGCTATAGCTCTATTTAAACTTACCTGATCGAGGGGTCGATCGGCCGGGTGATTGCGGTAATTGCGAATCCTGGCTCGGAGGAGCTCGATTCTTTCGGCTCGGCGAGCAGCATCGTTTTCCGGGCTGTCGGCGCCAAGCCGGTCAACAATCCTACCAAAACTTTCTTTGAATCCCATATTGTTAGGTTAATTTTATTAAAATAATTGTACCACCAATAATTATTGCCGTAAACTATAGGTTTTAAACACATCATTTTGTTTTATTACAATGGCATTGCCACTTTCCGAGCAATTGACTATTTGTATGGGCGCGTCAAAGTTAAAAAGATCATAAATATTTCTTTTGTCTCGGCCGTCTAGCTCCACCGCACGAACTTTACTGCCGAAACTGCGCAGCAAGTAACCCATTTCCGGGATTACGCAGAAACTGCCGCCTGCTTCGGACGTGCGAAGCAGTAATTCGCGTTGGCCGGCTCCGGCGTCGTAGGGATTGTAGAAGTTTATTTCGTGCTCGTTTCCGTAAACGAGCTTATTCATTTGCTCATCCCAATTTACCATTTCTACCCCTTCGGCGATGTATTCTAGGCCGGTTGTTACCTGGTACAAAACACGGTCAATAATTGCAAATAGCAGATTATTCGGGGCAGCGTAAATTGCGCCGGATTTTCCGGAAACGTTCTCGCGCACAATAGTTTTGTCTTCGCGATTGTCTTTGGCAATCCGGACAATGTTAAGCGTTTCCGTATCCGATTTTTCTAAAGCGTAAAAATAATTTGACTCCGATGGAGCTTGCTTTTTATACTCCTGCGTTTCGCTAATCAGTCTGGGATTTTTTGGCAACAAGTAAATTTTATCCAAGTCTGCCGCCCAGGTAACGACTCCGCCGCGAACAACCAAGCGTTTTTGCCAAGAGTGAAAATTATCCTTTACTATGGAAATATCGTAATCTCCACCGGGCAAAAAACGCAGTGTCGTATTTGATTTTTTACTGACTTGTTTTGGCCCGTTGATTGCTATTTCCGCTCCTTTGGGCTCGGTCTTAATAACCAGTATGGCGGTTTTGACCAGTCGTTTATTTTCGAAATCGTAAATATAGCCCCTGATGCCAAGGATAAATACCGGCGCGGCAACCAGAAAAATAATTATACCGAGGGTAACCAGGGCGTATCTTTTGGTTAAGGTCATAACCTATCTATTTTAGCTTGTTTTTAGCGCTAAAACAACGTATTTAGTATAATGCCTGCATGTTGATAAAGAAGATGGGTATAGATCTCGGAACAGCCAATACTCTGGTTTTTATTCCCAAAAGGGGCATAGTCATTAATGAACCGACGGTGGTGGCCGTCGGCGTTGAAGATAACCGGATTTTGGCAGTCGGCCAGGAAGCCAAGGAAATGATAGGACGCACGCCGGAAAATATCGTTGCTCATCGGCCGATGCGCGATGGCGTGATTGCCGATTATCGGGTAACCGAAGCCATGCTTCGTTATTTTATAAATAAAGCGCTTGGTAACGTGCGTTTGTTTCGTCCGGAAGTAATGATTGCCGTACCGGGCGGCATTACCTCCACCGAACGGCGGGCGGTTATTGATGCCGCCACTGCGGCTGGTGCAAAATCCGTCTACGTTATTAAGGAAACCGTGGCCGCGGCCATTGGCGCCGGAATACCGATTGGCGCGCCAAGCGGGCACATGATAATTGATATTGGCGGGGGCACGACCGATGTGGCAGTCTTGTCGTTGGGTGGAATTGTGGCCAGCACCTCGGTGCGCGTGGCCGGAAACAGAATTGATGCGGCTATTGCCGACTACATACGCCGGGCCCATAATTTAACTATCGGCGTGCACGCCGCGGAAGAACTGAAAATAAACATCGGCTCGGCTACGGCAATCGAAAATGAAAAAGAGATGGCGGTGCGCGGCCGCGATTTGGTCACCGGTTTGCCGGCGCAGGTAAAGATTTCGACCAACGAAATAGCCACGGCTATTCAGGAAGAGTTGCGCGAAATTATCAAAGCCATAAAAGTAGTACTCCAGGATACGCCGCCGGATTTAGCCTCGGACGTTATGGATAAAGGCATGATACTTACCGGGGGAACTTCCCTAATTTCGAATTTACCGCAGTTAATAACCCAAGCCATAGGCGTTCAATGCTATGTCGCGGAGGATTCAATTTTGTGCGTGGCCAAAGGCACCGGCATTGCCTTGGAGCATTTGGAAAATTATAAGCGCAGTTTATTAGCAACTAAATAAAATATGGAAAAATTAACATTTTATCTGTTCGCAGCTTTGTTAGTAATCACAAGTGTGGGTTTTCTGTACGATGCAGTTTATTCACGTAACTGGTCTCTTGATTCTTATGCTTTGTGGGGAATATCTGAATTTTTTATTCTTTTAGCTTTTTTGTACGCCTGGCGAAAAGGAATGAAACATTCTGAGGCCAAAAAAGATGATGATAGCCATTGACGCCGAACCGGCAAACAGAAAAATAAGGACCGGAACGGAAAATACGGCGTTTAATTTAATAAAAGAGCTAATAAAAATAGACGGCGGAACGGTAGACCGCCGGTACGTTTTATTTACGCGCGAAGATCTATGGCCCGATTTTCCGCCATTGCCTGATAATTTCAAGCACATAAAATTATCCTGGTTTTTTCCGTTTTTTTGGTCGCAAATTAGGCTGGGCCTAGCTCTCCGCAAATTGCGCCCCCATATTACCTTTATTCCTTCACATTCAATTCCGCTTTTGGCCCCGGCTCCGTTTGTTACCGTTGTCCATGATATAGGTTTTATTGAACGACCGGATTTATACAAATGGCCTTGGCGGCTTTTTCACCGTTTTTCTCTGAATCAAGCTTTGGCGCGGGCGAGCATAATTATTACTCCGACGCGTACAGTGAAGGAATCGATCTTAAAATATAGGCCGAATGTTAAAACCCCTATAGAAGTTGTTTATTGGGGAATTGATCACAGTTTGTTTAAACCAGAACTGCAAGCCGGCGATGAACAGATTCTTGAAGAGCTTAACCTTTTGGGCAAGAATTACTTTCTTTATATAGGCAGACTTGAGAAAAAGAAAAATACGGCGCGATTGGTTTCCGCCTTTCGTAATCTAAAAATAAAATATCCGGATATAGAACTAGTTTTAGTAGGGCACGCGTCAGAGGAAATCGACCTCAAGGGGACAATCTTCTTAGGTTACCAGCCGACCGAAAAAACTTCTGTTTTGTACCGCTATGCCCTGGCTTTTGTTTTCCCGAGCAGGTATGAGGGTTTCGGCTTGGTTGTGATTGAGGCCATGAGTTCGGGCTGCCCGGTTATTGCCTCTGATATTCCCGTGCTTAGCGAAATAAGCGGTGGAGCGTCTTTGCACGTCGATGTTACTAATAACAATGAATTAATCGAAGCTATGGACAAAGTAATCGCCAATCCGAGTTTACGAGAGAACTTAAAGGCGAAAGGTTTAACCGAAGCCCAGAAATATAACTGGGGCACGGCGGCTGAACAAATTCTTAATTTGGTTGTTAAAGCAGCGAAATAAATGTTATAATAAAGAGGCAAGAGATGTCTGATATTGAAAAAAAATTGATAAAGTTTTGGGAACAGGGCAATTTATCGCAGGGCCTGCTTTTAGTTGGCTCATCGCGCGATGATTTAAAAAAGGTGAGCACGGCCTTGGCGCGGGCCATATTGGCCAGCGATAATTTGCAATATCATCCTGATTACATCCAAATCGACAGCCATAAGGTTGAAGAGGTTCGGAAACTGCTGGCTGTTCTTTCTTTAAGTTCTTTTGGCAACCGCGTAGTGGTTATGGATAATGCCGAGGGGTTAACACCGCAGTCGGTTAACAACCTCTTGAAAAAAATAGAGGAGCCATCACAGCGAACTTTTTATTTGGTGCTTACTTCACATGAAGAAAAAATCTTGCCGACATTGCGTTCGCGGCTCATGGCTTTCCATTTGCGTCAGAGCGACACATTGGCAAATGCCACGGCTGCCAGCTTTCTAACTGCCGACAATTTAGCCGCGCGGGTGAAATTCGCCTTGGAGCTTGATGTGCATGAGGAGGATTTAGACGCCTTTTTAAAAACAGTTTATCAAAACGAAATGAATAATTTTAGCAGTAAAACGGGACAAAGACTGACAGCGATATTAAAAACTTTTGAATTTTTGGAAGCTAATGTTAAAGCCAGCCGGGTTCTTTCATATCTTGCCGTAAAATGGGATTAAAATTAAAAAATTTGGTAATTGTTTCTATTTTGGCCGTTGCTTTGACCGGCCAGTCTTGTGCTATTTCTGGCGGCGGTTCCGGGCCGCGCGGGGTTTGGAAAAGCGAAGACCGGGCCCAAACCTGGAGCAAAATTAATCTGGTGGATACCGGCCAATCAAGGCCGTCGCCGGCTTTGGATAATATCGACGTGCGTTCATTGCTTATTTCACCCGATACCGACAATTTGGTATATGCTTCAACGCCGCTCGGGGTTTTTGGGTCCGATTCCGGCGGCCGGATTTGGTATCACATTTTAGAGAACTTGAGCATAAGGGAGACGGTTGCGGCGCAAGCCGACCCCCAGATACTGTATGCGGCCGGATCGGAAACAAGCGGTCGTGGCGTTGTATATAAATCCAATAATCGCGGCAAGGACTGGGAAAGAAAGTATATCGAAGCCGACTTAAACGAGGCAGCGAGCATTGCCGTAAATCCGCGCGATGCCCAGCATGTTTTGGTCGGGCTTAATTCAGGGGCGATGATCGTTACATTCAATGGCGGTGAAAGCTGGAATTTGGTGCGCACTTTTTTGGGCAGGATCCAGCAAATTCGTTTCCACTCCACTGACCCGAGGCGTATTTATTTGTTGGTTCGGGGTTTGGGAATGTTTGCTTCGAGCAATGGAGGCCAAAGTTTTGACCCCTCGCCCAGGATTCTTATCGAAGACGGTGACACAACTTATAGACCACGAATATATTTGAGTTTCGATTTTGCGCCCTCACACCCTGATGTAATGTATCTGACTTCTGACAGCGGTGTATTCAAAACCCTTAACGGCGGGACTACTTGGAGGGCTTTGCGATTGCCCGTCGACCCCTCAAACGCGCTGACCATTGCTGTAGAGGTTGCCCAGAACGGTGAATTGCTTTATGTAACGGTTGATACGGTGGTTTATCGATCATTAGACGGCGGCGCGACTTTTAATACGGAAAAGCTCCCCACGAACCGCTTAATTAGGGCGATTGTAACCAACCAAGCCAACCCCGATATTGTTTATTTAGGCCTTATTGAGTAAAACTACTTACTACTTACTACTAACTACTAACTACTAACTACTTACTACTTAACCCATGGCTACAGTCCAAGAAGTAATCAGTTCGAAGCACGAAGATTTTACAAAATCCGTCGAGCATTTCAAAGGCGAGCTAAGTGTTCTGCGCACCGGCCGGGCTTCTACCGGTTTGGTGGATTTGATACCCATTGAGGCCTATGGCGCAGTTCAGCCATTGCGCGATTTGGCCCAAATAACGGTCCCCGAATCCAGGCAAATTTTAGTGCAGCCCTGGGATAAATCAATTTTAGCTAATATTGAAAAGTCAATTCAGACCTCCTCCTTGGGTGTTAATCCGGTTAATGACGGCAACGCCATTCGCATAAGCTTGCCGGCGCTCACCGAAGAAAGAAGGAAGGAGTTGGCCAAGGTTGTGGGTCAGCACGCCGAAGCGGCCCGCGTTTCCGTGCGCAGTGTACGCGAGTCGGCCATGAAGGAGTTAAAGCGGCTTGACGAAACTGATGAAATCTCCGAGGATGAACGTTTCCGAGGTGAAGAGCAGCTGCAGAAAAAGGTAGATGAATTAAACAAGCAAATCAAAGAGATTGCCGAGGCTAAAGAGAAAGAAATAATGACCGTTTAACCAACTGTCCAATTCTATAGAATTGGACAGTACGAGTTTATGGGATTTAGCGTGAAAATCAGAAATTGGTCTAAGATATTTAAGGCGCTCGGTAGCCCCAATCGTTTAATGATCTTAAAAATTTTAAGTAATAAAGGTCAAGTTTCGGTGACAGCCCTTTCGGAAGAGTTGGGGATCAGTTTAAAAAATACTTCTCGAAATTTAAGTATCCTGCTAAATTTAGATTTAGTTGAGTACGAAGGCAAGAGCGATCATGTTTACTATAGTCTGAATAAAGATATGGACAAAACCGTATCTTCTTTGTTAAAAGTCATTCTTTAATTTTTTTACCACTTACCAATTCTATAGAATTGGTAAGTGGAGTAAAGTGACTTCTAGGTTTATGAAGAATAAAAAGGTCATGGTTTTTGGTGTTTTTGATTTGCTCCACCCGGGCCATATTTATTTTCTAAAAAAAGCCCGTGAATTGGGTGATTATTTATTGGTTTCAGTTCCTTGCGACGCCAATGTTTTAAAATACAAAAAAGTATTACCAATAATTCCGGAGAAAGAAAGGGTGAAAATGATAAGAGCAAGTGGATTAGCAGACAAAGTTGTTATTGCCTACGACCAGTTTCCTTGGACAACTATCAAAAAAGAAAAGCCTTCGATTGTTGTTTTAGGGCACGATCAGAATCCTTATTTAGCCAAAAGCGACAAAAAACTTCAGAAATTACTCAAGATCAAAGTAGTAAGGTTGGGCACCTTCAGGCGTTCAAAACATAAAACTGCTTTGTTAAAAATTTTCAGCGGCAAAGTCTATAAACATTTAGGCCGCGGCAAAACTTTAGGTTTTCCCACGGCCAATATCAAAGTGCTGGGGAGCGTGCCCGAGGGCATTTTTGCGGCAAAAACTAAGGTGGGCGGCAAAGTATATAAAGCCCTGGTTTTTGTGGGCGCCGCCAAGACTTTTTCTGAAAATAAGCGACAAGCCGAAGTATATTTACTCGATTTTTTCGGAGATCTGTACAGCAAAGTGATTGAGGTAGAGTTATTAAGAAAATTACGCAACAATCTTAAATTCAAATCTACTAAGGTTTTGGTAGAACAAATGAAAGACGATGAAAAAAAGGCGCGAAAATACTTCAAACTCCACCATTAACCATTTCACTAACCATTCCACGATTCGCGCGAATCGTGGAATGCTGGTACCATGAAAAATATGAAGCGGTGGGTAAGGGTATTCAAAATTTTATCGAACATCAACCGTTTAAAAATAATTAGCCTGCTTTCGGGAGGCGAGATTAAGAATGTCGGTGAAATTGCAGGCCTGCTTCGCATATCTTTCAAGAACACCTCGCGCAACCTAACAATTCTGGAAAATGCCGATGTTCTCGAAAGTCGTGGGCAGGGCGGGCATGTATATTACCGATTAGCCGAAGATTTACCGGCGGACATCAGAAATGCTTTGCACTTATTCGTCAAAGTCAAATAATTTACCATTCTACAATTCCATAGAATCGTAGAATGGGATTAAATATTGATTTTATTTTGGCTAGGTGTATAATATAAGGACAATTTAAATCTTCAGGGCGGGGTGAGCCTGGCCTTCGTAGCTTTATGCGAAGTAGGCAAGTCCCCACCGGTAGTAATCCCTTATGGGTAGTCTACGAGGCCTTTGGCCAGGAGTGCTGTGCGATTCAGCCGCCGACGGTATAGTCCGGATAAAAGAAGGTATAATTATGCCATTTTGGCGTTTTTAACTAACCCCTGTTTACGATACAGGTTTTTTTATTTGTTATTAATAATTCACGCACTTACCAATTCCATAGAATTGGTAAGTAGAAAAATATGAATAAATATTTTATAGGTCCGTGGTTAGTGGTTATTGCCGCGCTTTTATGGGCGGTTGATGCTCCGTTCCGCAAGTTTTTAACGGAAGATTTGTCTTCGGCAACAATTGTGTTTATGGAGCATATTTTGATTGCCGTTTTGGTGTTGGTGTTCCTCGGAAAATACTTGAAGGAAATGAAGAACTTGGCCTGGCGCGAATGGCTGGCTGTAATTTTTATAGGCTTGGGCGGTTCGGCCTTGGCTACCGTATTTTTTACGCAAAGTTTTCACTATGTCAGCCCGACCGTGGCGATCTTACTGCAAAAACTTCAACCGATTTTTGCTATTTTACTCGCCGCTTTAGTGCTTAAAGAAAATTTTTCAAAAAAATTCTGGCTCTGGGCCGTAGTGGCTCTGTTTGGCGCGTATCTGGTAAGCTTTCCGGATTTAAGGGTTTCGGGTTTAAACTTTACCGGCGGCTCACTCGGAGTTTTGTTTGCCGTACTGGCCGCTTTTTTCTGGGGCGGCTCAACCGTTTTTGGCCGGTACGTACTGAAGAAGGTTAGTTTTCAGGCCATGACTGCGGTGCGTTTTCTGACCGCTCTTTTCTTCCTATTCTGGATTGCATTATTTAATGGCGGACTGGGGCAGGTAACTACTGCATCGGGTAAAGACTGGTTGTTTGTATTTATTATTGCCGTTTTGGCCGGTTTTGTTTCGCTCTTTATTTACTACAAAGGGCTGCAAAGCACCAAAGCCAGCATTGCCACTTTGGGCGAGCTGGTCTTTGTACCCTCGGCCGTAATTGTAAATTGGATTTTCCTTGACGCAACGCTCGAATGGGGCCAAATTGCGGGCGGTTTGATATTGCTTCTGGCGATGATTAAACTGTCGCGTATAAACGCATTCTACGATTCGCGCGAATTGGAGAATAGTTCGGCGGTAGTTTAAAAAAAGACCGGCCAAACGCCGGTTTTTTTTATTATCACCTATAATTATACACCATATTTACAAAACCGTCAAGTTTATGATAGGATAATAAAACTATGGAATTTGAGGAGCTGAAAAAAGTGGAATGGGAATTTCTCATAACCCGTAAAGAGCGCTTATTGTGCCGCTCTTTGCACGATATGTCTCTCAAATATACTGCTCGCACCACAGGAATAAAAAATTCTTCGGATTACGTTATTAGGCTCAATGACGGTGAAATATTGCATGACAAGCAGGGATTACAAAACATACGCGATCATTTTAAAGGAAACATCAAAAATTTAATAAATTTTCGCGACCGCCTGAAAAAATATGTAAGTGAGTATGATAAGGTTGCTGAACAAGTAGAAAAAATTGATGTCAGAAAATTATCTAATAAGAAGATTAGGAGACAGGTAAAAGTATTTTTAACCGCGGCTTTGCGAGCGGGAACTTTTTTGCATACAATGGCTGCTGCCGATAAGGCGCTGTCAGAGGAAATATTAAAGTTGCTGCCGGCTGACAGTGAAGCCTACCAAAAAGAAATGTTACGCACACTGACTTTTCCGCTTAAAGAAAACTTACATTTTTTTGAGGCAAAGTCTTTTTTACGTTTGGTGGGTGCTTATAAAAGGAAAGATAAAGCTTTTAAAAAATTACTGTCCTCACATCTACGAAATTTTTCGTGGGTTGGTGCTCGTTACCGATGGGAACAGGCCTGGACCGAGCGGGATTTGTTAAACCGTATCAGGGATTTTTTATCGCAAAATAAGAAGCCAGATGTGGAATTAAAGAAATTAAATAGCTTACGGCAAGAGAGAAAAAGAGCAGCTACGAAGTTGTTGAAAAAAATGGGTGTTAAAAAAACCGCCAAGCTAGCCGTTTTATCAAGCCTGGCGCGCGAGTATGCTTATTTGCGCACTTGGCGGACCGACGTAGTATATCGCTCGTTATTTCGAGCCAGCGTTCTGTTAAAAGAAATTGTTAAGCACGCGGGCGGAAATGTGAGTGATATAGATTTTTATACTATTCCCGAGGTAGTCGAAATGGCGCAAATTGTGAAAAATTCTGTGCCCTCGAGTGAGCTGAAAAAAAGAAAAGAATATTTTGTGACAGGCGAACATAAGGGCGAATTGTTTCTCTTTTCCGGCAGAGAATGGCGAAGTAAATTTCAAAAGTTTTTATTATCCCAAAAAACCAACCAGCTTTCGGGAGAAATTGCCTTTCCGGGTAAGGTAAAAGGTAACACCTACATCTATTCTTAAATTCTTAAGAATTTAAGAATAGATAACAAAATGAAAAGCTTTAAGCAAATTGAACGAAGGGTTAAAGGTTTTGCCAATCATCGAAGGGTTGAAATAATGTTTTTATTGTATAAAAAACCTGAACTTTCTCTGCAGGGAATTTCGGATGAACTGCGCATTAATTTTAGGACTGCTTCAGAGCACGTTCGTCGTTTAGCGATTTCCGGCATGGTTGTCAAAAGGCACGAAGGTAATGAGGTCCGCCACAAATTGACTTCAATCGGCAGAAACGTTCTTAAATTCTTAAGAATATTGGAATAGATGTCGGATAAGAAATATGAAAATATTTATCGCTTATAGATTTACAGGGGTAGAGTTTGCCGAATTGCAAAACACGGTTGGCGTTTTGTGCAAGAAGCTGACTGAAGCCGGACATAGCGTTTTCTCCACGCTTGATAGGGAGGATTACTATAAGCAAAATAAATCCACTACAGGAGACATTATTAAGGAGGCCTTTTCTGAAATCGAAAAAGCCGATATTTTTGTCGCCCTGGTCAATTCTGTTGAAAAAAGCGAAGGCCAATTAATAGAAATAGGCTTTGTCAAGGCTTTGGATAAAAAGTTTATTTTATTGATAAAAAATGAGCTAAGAAGTGTACATTTACGGTATTTGGCTGATAAAGTTATTGAATTTTCAGACATGGAGGATTTATACAAAAAAATTTCCAATATTTCCTAGGGGGTAATACCGATTTTGAGACAATATATGTTATGATTATCAGTGACTTTCTACTAACTACTTTCTACTAACTACTTACCAACAAAATGCTAACAATAATTTCTTTCTTTTTAGTACTGTTAGTTCTGGTTTTGGTCCACGAATGGGGGCATTTTTTTGCCGCCAAGAAAACCGGCATGACGGTTGAGGAATTCGGTTTTGGTTTCCCGCCTCGCGCGGCATCAATAGTTAAAAACGGAACACGTTATTCTTTTAACTGGCTACCGCTTGGCGGATTCGTAAAAATTCAGGGTGAAAACGGCGAAGACGAAAGCCCGGGCTCCTTTAGCACAAAATCGGTACCGGCTCGTTTTATAGTGCTCGCGGCGGGCGTAATTATGAATTTGGTTCTGGCCTGGGTACTTTTATCCGCTTCTTTAACGTTTGGCACTCCTCAAGCCGTAGGTCTAACTAACGGCGACGCGGCAAAAAATAATTTACGCGTGGTAGTTGGCGCAGTTGCTTCGGGTTCGCCGGCTGAAGCGGCCGGCTTTGAATCAGGCGATGTAATTTACAAGGTCAATGGCGAAGACATTGTTTCGGTTAAGGCGTTTCAGGAAAAAACATTAGCTCTCGCCGGAAACGAGGTGGTTTACGATGTATCGCGGGAGAACGGCCCGGAAACTCTGAAGGCCACACCGAGGCAAAATCCGCCGGCCGGCCAAGGCGCGCTTGGCGTGCAGTTGGCGGAAGTGGCGGACGTTTCTTATCCGTGGTATCAGGCCATCGGCAAGGGTTTGGTTTTAACCTGGGAATATCTTAAGCTCACTCTTTCCGGATTTGGGCAATTGATCGGCGGGCTTTTTGGCGGCCCGGGAGTTTCCGGCGAGGTGGCCGGACCAATTGGCATTGCCGTACTGACCGGCAAGTTTGCCAAAATCGGTATTGTCGCTTTAATGCAGTTTACGGCGCTCTTGTCTATCAACTTGGCGGTGATAAACGCTTTGCCTATTCCGGCCTTAGATGGCGGAAGAATTTTGTTTTTACTTATAGAAGGCATACGCGGCAAAAAGGTGCGGGCGAAAGTCGAGCAGTGGTCGCATGCCATAGGCTTTGCGCTCCTATTGGCTTTGATGCTTTTGGTGACAATTGCCGATGTGCTGAAGCTGTTTTAGGCCTAGAAAATCAGATTTGGGCGGCTGCGCTAGTACGCCGTTTTTTATTTGACGTTGAAAAGATATAACCGTAGAATATAGCTACAAGAACATTGAGTCGGTCGGCGGTCGAGTTGCGGCTTCGGAAGTGCCGTTGAGGGGGACTCGTTCCGAGTCGTAGCCAAACCGCCGATCGGCTTGAATTCAAAAGTTGTTTTGACAGTATATTCCTGGTCTGCACCGGGCTCTCGGGGCTCCACTAACGGAGCCATCCTACTTGAGTCGTAGGGTTGCGGGTGAGCATAGCCCTATTAGGTTTAGTGAGCACGGCTTCCGGTTGATGTGCCCTTCTGGGCAAGTTCAGCCATTAACCGGTAGAGCTAGCCGCTCCTGCCTTCGGTGCGGATCAGGTCCGATTTCAAGGTTCGCAGTGAGTTCGTGAAAGGTCGTTGGCCGAGCGACCCAAACGTTCGCATTGCGGACCCCCTAAACAAGGTCAAGGAGGATGATCGTGTTTCACGCTTGCTGGCAGATCTGCCAAATGTGCGCAAGTGCGTACGCGGCCCCTCCTTGGCCTTGTCGTCGTTTCGGCAAGGCCTTCTCCATTCTTTATGATAGTTATAGTTGCGGGGTTTTTTATGTTTTATGGTATAATTTAGGCGGGTAAAAAAGCAATTATGATACTAAATCAGTCTGAATTGTTTGCAAAAACCACTCGCGAAGCGCCTTCGGGCGAGGAGGCGGTTAATGCCATCCTTTTGGAGCGCGGCGGTTTTATGGCAAAAAATTCCGCCGGCATATATACATTTTTACCTTTAGGCTTTCGGGTGATGCAAAAAATTGCCCAAATTATTCGCGAGGAAATGAATGCCATTGCGGGTCAGGAAATGTTCATGCCGGCCCTAGTTGACAAGCGCTATTGGCAGAAAACCGGGCGCTGGGATTTGCCGGTCGGCTTTGAGGCCGTCGGGAAAGGCGAAACAACGGCCGGGTTTGTTTTAGGCTGGTCGCACGAGGATTTGCTAACAGATGTTGCTTTAAAATTTCTCAACTCGTACAAAGATTTACCTAAAGCCGTTTATCAAATACAGACCAAATTTAGAAATGAGCCCCGGGCGAAATCGGGCTTGTTGCGCGGCCGCGAATTCATGATGAAAGATCTTTACAGTTTTCATACCAGCGAAGAAGATTTAATGAAATATTATAATGAGGTGGCCAAGGCCTATAAAAAAATATTTGAGCGCTGCGGCGTGAAAGTGGTTTACACTTTGGCGGCCGGCGGCGATTTTACTCACAGCTTCACCCATGAGTTTCAGGCTATATCGGAAATCGGCGAGGACACAATTTTTCTTTGCGATAAATGCGAATATGCCGAGAACAAAGAAATTTCAAAACTGACCGAAGGGGACAAATGTGAAAAGTGCGGCGGAAAGATAACGGTTCAAAAGGGTATTGAGGTCGGCAACATCTTCCCGCTTGGCACGCGCTACTCCGAAGCCGTCGGTTTGAAGTTCACCAACGAGAAAGGCGAACGGGTGCCGGTAGTGATGGGTTCCTACGGCATAGGCCTTTCCCGACTGATGGCCACCATAGTTGAGGTGAGCCACGATGATAAAGGAATTATTTGGCCGAGGTCGGTAGCACCTTTTGACGTTCACGTCATAAAAATTCAAAATTCAAAAAGCAAAAATCAAAATGACAATCAAAAAATTGATAAACTGGTGCATGATATCGTGGGCCAGCTCTCTCAAAAGTCTCTAGATGTTTTAGTCGATGACCGGGACGCTTCGGCTGGTGAAAAGTTCGCGGATCGTGATTTGCTCGGCATCCCAGTAAGTGTCATTGTTTCGGAAAAAGGCTTGACTGATGATAGTGTTGAAATGTTTAAGCGTGCCGATATGCAGGCGGAGAGAGTGTCGGTAGGCGATATAGGCAAGCATGCTGCGAACATTTGATAAAATTTTTGAAAAGTTTTCCCAAGATATAGGTATCGATTTGGGAACGGCCAATACCCTTGTCTACGTAAAAAACAAGGGTATTGTTATCAATGAGCCTTCGGTGGTGGCCATAAATACCCGTACCAAGCAGATTTTGGCGATTGGCAACGAGGCCCGGCGCATGGTTGGCCGTACGCCGCCCCACATTGTGGCCACCAGGCCGCTGGTGGACGGGGTAATTTCCGATTTTGAGGTTACCGAGCAGATGCTTAAGTATTTTATCGGCCGGGTACAGCCAAGAGGTTTCAGTTTTTTGCGCCGGCCGCGCGTGGTTGTGGGCATTCCATCCGGTGTTACCGAAGTCGAGAAAAGAGCGGTAATTGACGCTACGCTTTCTGCCGGCGCCCGCCAGGCTTTTCTTATTGAAGAGCCGATGGCGGCGGCCATCGGTGCGAGACTGCCGATTGAGGACCCGGCCGGCAGTATGATCGTGGACATCGGCGGCGGAACTTCGGAGATTGCCGTTATTTCCCTGGGAGGAATTGTGGTCAGTAAAAGTTTGCGCATTGCCGGCGATGAGATGAACGAAAATATTGTGCAAATGGTGCGTGATGATTATAATTTGCTTTTGGGCGCGCGCACGGCCGAAGAAGTAAAAATCGCCATTGGTTCGGCTCAAGCCCTAGAGCAGCCGCTTGAGACAAAAGTGAGAGGCCGCGACCTTATCTCCGGACTGCCTAAGGAAATAAAGCTTAACGATTCGCAGGTGCGCTCGGCTTTGGCTCGTTCCATTCGCATTATCGTAAATAACATCAAAATTACCATTGAAGAAACTCCGCCGGAGCTTGTGGCTGACATTATGAGCCGCGGCATTGTGCTGGCTGGCGGCGGCGCGCTATTGCGCAATTTTGATAAATTGATTTCCGAGGAAACCCAAATGCCGGTGCGCGTGGCCGAGGATCCGCTCACAGCCGTTGCGCGCGGGGCTGGCGTGGTGCTTGAGGAGCTCGATAGCTTAGCTGCCGTTCTAGTTGATACTGATTTTGAGAAAACACCTAGATAAAACTTCAAACCTCAACACTCAAACCTCAACGAGGGATTAATAATTGAGAATTGAAGCTTGATGGTTGGGGATTAAGAGTATGGGCAAAAGTTCAAAAACGAAAATTATTTTAGCGGCTGCGGCAGTCCTGCTTGTTGTAGGATATTTTGGTTGGCTGGCGCCGTTCGAGAATTTTTTTATTTGGCTGACCAAGCCTGTTTTTACCTCCGCGCGCAACCTAACCATAAGCTTAAGCGAAGCCACCAGCAATTTGTTCACTATCAAGGATTTGCAAAGGGAAAACGCAGACCTCAAGCAGAGATTAATAGCCTTGGAAACGGAAAATAGCCAGCTTAAGCTATCGGGCGGTGAGAACGAGGAACTGGAAAAAGCCCTGAATCTAAAAAGTCGCACCGGGTTTAACTTGGTCGGGGGCCGGGTGGTAAGCAGCGATCCGACGAGTTTAAATCAAAGCCTAATTATAGACCGCGGCGATGTGGCCGGTGTTGTGGAGGGTCAGGCCGCGGTTGATTCATCCGGCGCATTTATCGGCCGCATCACTCGCGTATTGCACAATACGGCCGAGGTAACCCTGATTTCCGATTTTTCAAGCAGATTGCCGGCCGAGATTGCCGAAACGGGCGCGCGGGGAGTAGTGAGCGGCGAGCATGGCCTGGCCGTGGCTTTAGTCGAGGTGCCTCAAGGGCAGAATTTGCAAATTGGCGGACGGGTGGTAACAACCGGCTTCACGGTAGGCGTACCGGCCGGCCTGTTTATAGGATATGTGGCCGAAATGCGCTCAAGCGGCAGTGATCTATTTCAGGAAGCGCTTATTTCGCCGGCGGCTAACTTCAAAAATTTGCGTTTGGTATTTATAATTGTCGGGCAAGAATGACCGCTCTTAAATATACGTCAGCCATCGTTTTTTTAAGTGTTTTGCAGCTAAGCGTCCTGCCGCCGCTGTTGGGAACTTGGCCGACGCCGAATTTGCTTTTCATCTTTATTATGGCCTTGGCCATATTGGGCAGTGGTGCAATTTTGTTCGGCGCTGAATTAAAAGACGATTTGGTCTTTGGCCTTGGCCTGGCTGGCGGTTTTATCTTGGACATATTCAGCACGGCCCGTTTCGGCGTTTTTATCCTAATTTTTACAGGCACGATACTGCTCATTAAACTGATTTTTAAAAGTTGGTTTGCCGAAGGCTTTAATTATCAAAATTTAGTCATGCTTTTCATTTTTTCGGTTTTCTTGGCGCCCTTGGCGGCTGAGCTTGCCGGTCATAATCCCCTTGGTCCGGTTTATTTTTTACGTTCTTTAATTTTATCTGTGCCGGCAGTTGTTTTGATTTTAAGATTTATTTATGTTCGAACAGGATAATAATTACGATTTAGGCTTTTTGGAACGACAAGACCACTCCGTTGAGGAGATGCTTTTGGATAGCGACGTAAATAGTGTTCACGGGGTTTTGGAAAGCGGCGAGCGACGAGGTCCGCAAGTTAGGTTTTTCACCATCGCTGTTTTTGTCGGCTTATTTATTTTGGTCGGACGCCTCTTTAGTTTGCAGATCGGCCAAGGCGATGAATTTTCACTTGCCGCAGAGGGCAACCGCTTGCGCACTTTGCAGAAATTCGCTCCGCGCGGCTTGATTACCGACCGCAACGGCGAAATTTTGGCAAGAAATATTCCCAGCTTCGAGCTTGTGGCCATACCTTTTGATTTGCCAAAGGAGGCCGAAGACAGGACTAAGTTGTTTAACGATGCGGCCGGCATATTAAACATGACTGTGGAGGAAATCGAAAAAAAGGTGGCTTCGGCCGATGTCCGGGCAATTGAGCCGGTGACCATCAAGCAATCCCTAAACCAAGAAGAGGCGCTCAAACTTGAAGGCATCGTTCAGACTAATACCGGGCTTGAAGTGCAAAGTATTCCCATACGCGAGTACCTAAATGGCCCGGCTTTTTCGCATCTTTTAGGTTTTACGGGCAAATTAAATCAAGACGAGTGGCAGGAAAAGTTCGATGAAGGATATTTTTTCAATGATCAAATAGGTAAAACCGGCGTGGAGTTGGTTTATGAAGATTCCCTGCGCGGCCAGCATGGTGGAACCGAAGTTGAGGTGGATGCCAATGGCAAAATCATCAAGCGAATTCGTGAAATTCAGCCGACCACGGGCAATGATTTAAAATTGACCATAGATGCCGGTTTGCAAACGGTAATCTATAATTCACTGCAGCAAATGCTTGCCCAACGCCCCAGCTCAAGCGGCGCGGCGGCGGTGGCGACGAACCCGAGGACAGGTGAAGTTTTGGCCCTAGTCAGCTTGCCTAGCTTTGACAATAATCTTTTTGCGCGCGGCATTAAAACCGAAGAATATTCCGCCATTTTAAATGACAAGTCAAAGCCCATGCTTAATCGTCCTATTGCCGGGGCCTATCCGCCAGGTTCTACCATAAAGCCCTTGGTAGCCGGTGCCGCTCTTGAGGAGGGAGTTATTACCACAAAAACCAAAATTAACGACGAAGGCCTGGTACGGGTCGGTAATTTCACTTACTATGGATGGAATCGAGCCGGGCTTGGCCTAATGGATGTTGTTTCAGCCATTGCCTGGTCAAGCGACCCTTTTTTCTACATAGTCGGCGGCGGACACGAGTCATACAGCATTAACGGCTTAGGCGTAGATCGTCTGGAAAAATATATGAGGAATTTTAACTTAGGCAAGCTGACCGGCATTAATCTGCCGGGAGAAGAACCGGGTTTTGTGCCGAGCCGCACCTGGAAAAAAGACAGATTTGCCGGCACCGATGAGCAGAATTGGTATTTGGGAAACACTTACCATTTAGCAATAGGTCAAGGTTATTTATTGGTTACGCCACTGCAGCTTAATTCCTATATTGCCGGTATTGCCAACGACGGTTCGATTATGAAGCCGGTCATAACCGAGAAGGAAGAAAAAGGGGAAATATCGAACAGCGGTGTAAGTTTAGATAATTTAAAAATTGTGCAACGGGGCATGCGCGAGGTAATACTTTCCGGGACCAGCAAAACTTTGCAGGATTTGCCCATATCCGTGGCCGGAAAGACAGGGACGGCCCAGTTTGATAACAGCGGCGATTTATCGCGCACCCACGCCTGGTACACGGCTTACGCTCCTTTTGAGGACCCGGAAATTGTCATAACCGTTTTAGTCGAGAATGGCGGAGAGGGTAGCAGCACCTCGGTGCCGGTGGTTAAGGAGGCGCTGAAATGGTGGAGTGAGAACAGGCGTAGTGATTAAACTTCAAGCCCCAACCCTCAAACCCCAATTCCGGAAAATTGAATATTGAAGTTTGGAGATTTGTTGAGGATTGAAGATTGAGAGTTGATGATTTCTTGAAGACTTGACAGTAGGGGGGTTTAACTCTAAGATAGTTTCAGCAAAGTTTTGACTTGAGTTTAACTATTTACGAATTTACCTACCGAAATTTTTATAGAAATATAAAAGCAAGGTTAGGCCTATCATTAAGCAACAAGCAAATTCAATAAATTTGGACCCGCTTGTTAAAAATTTAGGCAGGCAAGGATGACAAAAAAGCATTATTTAACTCCGGAGGGACTGGAAAAACTTAAAGAAGAGCTGCAGCATTTAATCACCGAGCGCCGTCAGGAAATAATTGAGCGCATTCAGGAGGCGGTCGCCCATGGTGACCTTTCTGAAAATGCCGATTATGCCCAGGCCAAAGAAGAACAGGCTTTCGTCGAAGGCCGCATTCAAGAGATTGAAGAAGTCGTCCGCAATGCCGAGATCATCCATCATGCCGAGGGCGACCATGTTACCATCGGCTCGACCGTGAAAATTTCGGCGGATAGCAAGGAATACAGTTATACTATTGTCGGTTCGAATGAAGCCAATCCGCGCGAAGGCAAGATAAGCAATGAGTCTTTGGTGGGCAAAGCCGTACTTGGCCACAAGAAGGGCGATAAAATAGAAGTTCAGACCCCGGCCGGCAAGAAAGCCTACGAAATAATTTCAGTCAAATAAAGGAGCCTTTGCTCCTTTTCTTTTTTTATGACAATAAATAAACTTGGCCATTGCTGCATGCTTATCAAGGAAGGGGGTCTGACTATCCTTACCGATCCGGGCGCGGCGCCGTACGTTGAGGCGAAACTCCCTACGAGCAACATAGACGCAGTCTTAATAACGCATGAACATCCTGACCATTTTCATATTGAGTCCGTAAAGAATATTTTGCGTAACAATCCCGCGGCAAAAATATACACAAATAGTTCGGTGGGCAAATTACTGCAGGCTGAAGGGTTGAGTTTTGAATTGCTTGAAGACGGGCAGAGCACGGCAATCAAAAGCATAATAATTGAAGGCCATGGCAAGGATCACTCCCCAATTTATGAAGAGTACGTTTAGTTGCAAATACGGGCTATTTTATCGCCAATAAGCTATTTTACCCGGGAGACGCTTTTCATAATCCGGGCAAGCTGGTTGAAATTTTGGCACTGCCTGTCATTGCCCCATGGCTAAAAACAGCGGAAGCGATTAATTATGCAAAAGCCATAAAACCTAAAAAGGCCTTTCCGGTTCATGATTCGTTTTTAAAATTTCCCGGCGTATTTCATAAATTGCCTGATAATTTTTTGTCAGCGGCCGGAATTGACTTCTTTGTCCCTGTACTTGGTGAAGAATTTGAAGTTTAGTTGACTATTAAGACAAACAAAGGCGCTTAAGAGCGCCTTTTATGATATAATCACAGTGTAGAGTTTCAATCATCTATCAACCAATAATGGGGGATAGGATTTGTAAAATATAGCTTTATGGCTTCCAGACAGCAAAGTTTAAGGGAGGACAGAATCAAAAAATTAGAGGAATTAAAATCCCTCGGCCTTGAACCTTTTCCCATAAAGACCTCAAACGATAGGCAGTCGATCGCCGAGACGCTTTTTGCATTCGGGACCGGCAATTTTGAGCCGGACACGGTTTTGCCGAAGACGGCAACGATCGCCGGCCGAATACGGTCAATAAGGCTTCACGGTAAAATTTCTTTTGTCGACGTCGAAGACGAATCGGGCAGGATCCAGATTTTAATACGCGCCGACGACGTTGGCGAGAAAGCCTTTCAGCTCTTCGCGGACACCGTCGATGAAGGTGATTTTATTGAGGCTCAAGGAAGTTTGACCGTTACCAAGACCGCGGAAAAATCAATTGCCGCTAAATCGTGGCGAATGCTGACTAAAGCCATAAGACCCGTTCCGTCCGAGCACTACGGTTTGAAAGACGTAGAGCAAAGGTTGCGCCGGCGCTATTTAGACTTGATTGCAAATCCGGAAGTACGCGAGATGTTCAAGACGAAAAGTTTGTTTTGGCAAAACATCCGTAATTTTCTTTTGACCCGCGGTTTTTTGGAAGTCGAAACCCCGGTATTGGAAAATACGCCGGGTGGGGCCGAAGCCGAGCCTTTTATCACTCACCATAACGCCTTGGATCGTGATTTTTTCCTGCGCATTTCGCTGGAGCTCCCTCTCAAAAGACTTTTGGTCGGCGGTTATGAAAGAGTTTTTGAAATCGGTAGGATATTCAGGAATGAGGGAATTGACGCCGAACACCTGCAGGATTACACGCAAATGGAATTCTATTGGGCTTATGCCGACTATCAAGATTTGATGAAATTTTTGCGGGATATGTACCAAGATGTTATTCAGGCAACTTTTGGTAGGCTTAAAACTACCTATCAGGGCGCGGAAATAGACTGGTCGGGTGAGTGGCCGGTTGTGGATTTTTATGATTTATTTGAAAAATACGTCGGTGTAACGCCTGATTTAAGCGACGGCGAATTGCGCAAGGTTGCCGAGAAAAATGGAGTGGGTGTTTCACAAGTGCATGGCAAAGGAAAAGTTTTAGACGCGATTTATAAAAAGAAAATCAGGCCCCACTTGCTTCAGCCGCAGTTTTTAATCCGTCCACCCGTTGAGATGGAGCCACTCGCCAAGCGCGACCCGGAATTTCCGGGCAGGGCCCAAAGACTGCAGATTATGGCCGGAGGCACTGAACTCGGCAAAGGTTTTTCCGAGCTGAATGATCCTCTGGATCAGCGCGCGCGTTTTGAGGAGCAAATGAAGCTGCGCGAGCTGGGCGACCGCGAAGCGCAGATGCTGGACGAGGATTATATTGAGGCCCTGGAGTATGGCATGCCGCCGGCGGCCGGTTTTGGCCTGTCGGAAAGGCTTTTTGCCGTCTTAATGGACAAGCCGATTAGGGAAGTAGTTTTGTTTCCGCAAATGAAGGAGAAATAGGGAGGGTTCTGACCAGCGCTTTTCGAACAAACATGCTCAATTTTCCCGGCGGAAAATTGGCATTCGCTCTTGACTGGTTTTTCACGCGGACTCGGAACCGGCAAACCAGCCTCCGAGAAGTTTTTCTCAAAGACTTGTCATCACCCTAAAAAGAGAAGCTAAAAATATGTTGGACATAAAATTAATCAGGGAAAATCCGGATAAAGTTAAAAAGGGCATTGCCGCCAAGGGCGCGCCCGCGGATCTGGTTGGCCAGGTATTAAAAGTGGATACCGAGCGCCGCAAATTGCAGACAGAATTGGATGTGATTAAGGCGGAAAAGAACAAGCTCGGAAAGGAAATCGGCAAGTTATCTCCGGAGGAACGCGATGCCAGAATCGCCGGACTCCGCGCGCAGGATGTAAAAGCCGATGCGCTTGAGGAAAATTTTAAAAAAGCAAGCGAAGAATTAACAAAAATTTTAAGCAGAATTCCTAATTTGCCAGATGATGGCGTTCCGTCGGGCCGCGATGAAACGGAAAATGTCGTAGCTAAAACCGTAGGCCAGCCGACCAAGTTTAAATTTGATCATACCGATTATTTGACTCTGGCTCATGAAATGGATCTGGTGGATACTGAAGCCGCGGCCAAAGTATCGGGCAGCCGCTTCGGTTATTTAAAGGGTGCTGCCGCCTGTCTGCAATTCGCCTTGGGCCAGCATGTTTTAAATACTTTAACCAATCCAAAAATAATTGAAAAAATAGCCAAATCTGTTGATAACAGCTTGACCCGAGTTCCGTTTGTGCCGGTAGTGCCTCCGGTTATGATTCGTGAGGACGCTTATTGGAAAACTGCCAGAATTGATTTAGAAGACAAAGAAGAGCGCTATTATATACCAAAGGATGAACTATACCTTATCGGCAGCGCCGAACATACCCTTGCCCCGATGCATATGGATGAGATCTTAAACGAGAACGAACTGCCCAAGCGTTACCTAGGTTTTTCCACGGCCTTTCGCCGCGAGGCCGGAACTTATGGCAAGGACACCAAAGGAATTATAAGGGTGCATCAGTTCGACAAATGGGAAATGGAGGTATTTGCCGACCCAAAGAATTCGCGGACTGAATACGAGTTCATTATTGCCGTTCAGGAATATCTCGTTTCGTCTTTAGGGCTTCCTTACCGGGTGATGCTCAAATGTACCGGCGATATAGGCGGCCCGAACGCGCGCGGCGTGGACATTGATGTCTGGCTTCCCGGTGAAAACAATTATCGCGAAACCCACACTGCCGATTTTATGACCGACTATCAAACCCGCCGTTTAAATACCAGGCTGCGCCGGCCAAACGGCGATTTGGAATTTGTCCATACCATTGATGCCACCGCTTTTGCTATCGGGCGCATGATTGTGGCAATAATAGAAAATTACCAGCAGGCCGACGGGAGCATAAAAGTGCCGAAAGTTTTACAGAAGTACCTTCCATTCAAAGAGATAAAAGGGCCGTTTGGGATGGGGAATAATTAAACTCCAAACTTCAATCTTCAAACCCCAATAACACCTCCCGTCGAAGACTAGGTTTCGACGGGCAATCAACCTCCAATTCCGGAATTGATATTTGAAGTTTGATGATTGTTTGAGGTTTGTGGATTGAGGGTTGATGATTATAAGTATGACCTTGCGATTTAACGGACGGGGAAGGGCTACTGGCCTAAAAAATAAGGTTAATCCGTCATTACGCTTCCGCCGGCAAAATTTTCAAGCCAAAATAGAAACGCAAAAAATGAAAAATTCTGCCAAGAGGTACCACAGCGGCGGGTCTTTCGGCATTTTTACGCCTGTTGGTTTGGCCGCGGCCTTGGGCGGCCTTATTTTGGTTGTCGTTTGCTCATGGTTTTTTGTTTTCAGCGCCAAATTTTTGGTAAATCAGGCGGCGATTGAAGGCGGCACTACTTTGACGGCCGAACAAATTGATAAAATTTTCTATAATTTGCAGGATAAGCGCATATTCTTCATCATTCCGGGAAATCATTATCTTTTCCTTGATGCAAAGGATATATCGGCTGAAGCTCAAAAGTTGTATCCCCATATCGAAGCGGCAACCAATTTTCAAAAAGATTTTCCCAATAAGGTGGTGTTTGGCTTGGCTGAAAAAAAGTATGCTTTTGTTTTAATCGGCAATGACGGACGGCATTATTTAGTGGATGCCGGCGGGATAGTTTTAGGAGCCTTGCGGACGGCTGCGCCGGAGGGCCTGATTTATCTTAAAACAGCCGAGCCCAGCGGCAGTTTGCTGCCCGGGGCAAAAGTTTTGAACGAAGCTTTCTTGGGGTTTGCCGAAAAAATTAAGGAGCTTTGGCCCGCGGCTTGGCAATTTAAGCCGGTGAGCATGGAAATTTATTCAGAAAAAGAAGCAGGGGAACATCGAATTTTTACAAGCGAGGGCTGGTTCATAAAAACTGAACGCGGAGATAATCCGGAGAATTTGATACAAAATTTGAGCTTGATTTTGCAGGATGAAATAAAAACCGATGAGGTCAGGCAGAACCTGGCTTATATAGATTTACGTTTGTCGAATCGGGCGTTTTATTGTAGTAAGGGGCAGGCCTGTTCGAGATAATTTTTTTTAAAAAACCGCGGAATTAATGGTTTTTCCCAAAAGCAACAGGGCGACTCCATATGGAGTCGCCCTGTTGCTTTCTTCTATTCCTAAATTCTTAAGAATTTAGGAATAGTTCCGTTTTCTAATTATTGTTAACAACACTATTTAATTAAGTATTTTGTCACAAATATCTCTCCGCGGTGATTAAAGACATCCGGGAATTTTTGTTCGTCCATTTCCTGCCAGTTACTCGGCACTTCGGGCTTATTGCCGCCAAAGCCCGTGGTCCAAAGGAGCATCACAGTTTCACCCTTTTTAGCGAATGCCGAGAGGTTACCGACGAAATCGTGGTCTTCAAGAAGAGCGGTTCCGGAAAAATGCGGCAATTGGTTAACATGTGTGATGCCTTGCAAGTATAAAATAGGTTCAGGCGTAATTTTCATTTCACAGGCCAGTGAGGCTCCGCGGATTTGATCAAAGTACAGTTCATAATAATATTGATAGCTGAAATAGATAAAAGTTGACGAGACGATGACTTTTTCCGGGGCGGAAGCGACATTCTGCGGGCAGCGGATAGGATAGTGGTCAAAAATATATTGTGAAGCGGCGGTCATACCGGGGCGGTTTTTGGCATCAATGGTTTTTAAGCCGTCAGCATAAGAAATTACGCTGCCAACCAGCATGGCGACAAGCAAACCCAGGCCGATCTTTTTGTATCTAATCGAAAGCAGGCTGGCCGCCAAGATTGTGGTGATGAACATGGCCGCAAAAATAAAGTAGCGGTCAAGAAAAAGGGCGGTCTTGAGTGAAACAAGGATAGCTAAAACAAACGGAATAATGGCCATCATTCCGATAAATAGATAATTCATACCGCGGTATTTGTAGAAGTAGATCAAAAGCAGAGCGAGGAAAATTATCGCAGTGATAATCAACACATTTTGCGGCGCCCACTGAAAACCACCAAGTAATATTTTCCAAATTGTCAGCGGTACGCTCCAAATATCCATTTTAGGTATCCAGTAGCTTTCTTGAACCTGGCTGAACTGCTTCCAAAAGGTCGGAAGCCACGGAATATATAAAACAGCGGCCAAAACGTAGGCGCCAAGCCAGCGCCAGGCGTGTCCGGCTTGCCGCAAACGCAGGCGTAAAAAGTCTTTCCCGTAATTTTTAACCCACCAGACCAGGACAAACAACCCTTGGGCGGCAATGGAGAAAAACATGAAATAATGGTTCAGGGCTGAAGCAGTTGTTAAAAGCGCATAGGGAAGCCACCACTTCCATTTGTTAGTTTCCAAGGCTTTAAGCAGTACCCAAGTACTGGCAACTACCAAAAAGGTACCAAGTGTATACATTCGGGCCTCTAATGAGTATTGAATGTGGAAGGGGTTCACGGCAAGCAAAGCGGCCGCGGCAAGCGAAAGCCTTTGGCTTTGGGTAATTTTTTTTATCAAAACATAAAGCATAAAAACCGTGGCCACGCCGAACAAAACCGAGAAGCCGCGAAGGCTGGCCAGCGAGTGGCCAAAAATATTTGCCCAAACATCGAGCAACCAGTAGTAAAAAGGCGGGTGCACGTCCAAGGCGATGCGGCGCATCATTTCGTCAAAAGGCATGCGGATAAGCAGGGCCGAGAAAGCCTCGTCGTGCCAGAGGGCGAGGGTGGTGAAATTCCAAACGCGCATCAAAAGCGCGACTAAAAGAATTATGGGCAGAGCGAGTTTTTTAAGCATAAGAAGTTGATTTCTCAATTCCCAATTTCTGATTTCTAAACCCCACTACGCCCCTCCGGAGCAACGCTCGGGCAAGCAATATCAGATTGCGGCGCACTTTGAAGCTTTAGCGGAGAAGTGTTTGAAAATTGAAAATTTTAAATTGTAAAATTGTCCTAGGGCTGTTCGTAAACTTTCATGATTACTTCATTAAACCGGTTATATTCTTTTTTCACGAGCCGGGCCGCCGGATAATATCGCTCGAAGGCTTGCGTGTCATGAATGGTGGATTGGCTGAAAATTACCTGGTCGCCGGGTTTTAGGCTTAGGCCAAAATCGGGCCGGTCCTCGATTTTTACTTCAGCCGGCCCGCGCCATAACGAACTCGGATCGACAATTTGGTAGGGCTGATTGGTTTCCGTTGTCATATACCTGGGAGTTTGTTCGGAGAATAGGTCAATTACCAGATAGGTTTGCTCTTTGTTATTGCGTTCGTTCAGATATTTGCTTACGGTTGTCAGGTCGGCGCGGAAGGCATAATCGTAATCCGGCGAATTGGCGGCTATGCCGAAATAGGCATACATTCCGTAAAACATTTCGGCCACGAGAAGAATGCCGAGGGCGGTGTTGACCATGAATTTTCCCCCAAATCTCGAGTAATTTCGCTCGTGAGGCGGCCGGCTGACAATTTCGTTTATGAACAAAGCCGGAATAATAAAGACGGCCGGAATTATGCCTATAAGGCGCAAGCCGTGGGGGATGCCCTCGGCGGTAAGAATTTCCGGCGCGGTCATAAAGAGAAACCACAAAGCTATCACGAAAAATGGCAGACGCTTGAGATTTATAGCCGTATCCGATTCATTTTTAGCTTTTTTAAGCCCATAAATCACGAAAAGTGCGGCTTGAGTCAGAACCAAAATTAGGCCAAGCAAGAAGAACGGCGAAATCAAGAAAGACAAAAAGGGAAATCCGGAGACGTTGTGCCGCCAGTTGAGGTCACCTTCGGTGAAAAAGGCCATGATAGTTTTTCCGACAACTTCGAGGAAAGTGCCTATGACATCGCCGTTATTCAACGAGTCGGAAAAAATCGATACCTGGCCCGAGCGGCCGACTATGAATTCGGGGTGTTTGATGAAATAGAGAGCGAGCGGAAGTATGGTAAGAATTGACGAAGCGACGCCGGCTAAAAAACCTCTCCAGTATTTTTTGACAATCTGCCATTTTTGAGTGCGCCTGAAGTCAATTATGATGAGCCCCACAAAAGTAATAAATAAGACCGGCACCATCATTCTGTAGGAAATGTAGGTGTAAAAGCCTAAAGCGAATGACGAGCCGGCGAGTATTGCCGACAAGTAATAATCGGCGCGTGATTTGGCCTGGGCCACGCGCGTGGCAAAGTAGAAAAATAAAAGCGCAAAAAGCGGAGTAAGGTTTGCCCGAAAGGCCGTGCGCGACATGGTTACATACCAACTGCTGACTGCGGCCAAGAATGCCGCCACAAAACCGGCTAAGCTGCCGAACCATCGGCGGACAAGGAGAAAAGTGAAAAGTACGACCAGCAAGCTGACCGTGGCCGAGACCAAATGGTGGGCCAGGGGCGTTCGGCCGAAAAGCATCACCGCCGGCGCTATCATATAAAAAAACAAGGCCTCGCGTCCGTTGCCTCTTTCATAGAACGGCTGGCGGTCGCCGTTTAAAATTGAATTTATATCTAAACCATTGGCCGCTTCGTCCGGAAAAAGTCCGCCCGGCAGGTTTTCTATTTGCGTATAGCGAAAGACCGCAGCCGTGGCCAGTAAAACAATGAAAAGGGAGTATTTTTTACCATAATGCCACCAAAAAATCACGGCCTCATTTATGTTTTTCATTTTGGTTTTTAAATGCTAAAATAAATCGAAATGGGCATTTTAAAGCTTAAATATGAGCAATTGGCTGGAAAATTATTTCCCCGGTTGAAATCGAGTCCGACTTGGTTTCAGGATAGTTTTATTTTCTGGGGCTCGGTTTCGAGTTTCTTACTCATTATAATACTGATTTTAATCATTTTATTCAAGTTGCGGCCAAGTTCGGAGTTGGTGGCAGTGCATTATAATGTTCTAATCGGCGTTGATTTGGTGCAGAGGGGCTGGTATTTTTATGTTTTGCCACTAATTGCCGTACTCGTACTATCTTATAATATTTTCCTTGCTCGTAAGTTTCACGGTTTTGAATCGTTTGCTTCGTACCTTTTGATAACGGCCAGCATACTTGCTTCGGGAATTTTGCTTGCCGCCGCCGCCGCTCTGATGTACCTGCCTTAAAAGCGGGCGCTTGAATTTATAGCCGCCGCTTTTTTAGAAGCGCGAGGGCAGGGATTAATTATAGAATTAAATTTAGACTTCGTTCAGGATGGAAGAAAATTTGTTGCAAACAATCAGGGATCCGCATCGTAGGCGGACTAAACTTGAGCGCATACTTGAGGCCGTGCCGGCCTCTTTGGTTTGGTTTACATTTTTTGCGGCTATTTATTTCTCTTTTACGCATCCGGCCTGGGCCGCGGTTTATATTATTATTTTCGACACCTATTGGGTGCTCAAGGCCATTAACACCACTCTGCACCTCTTGTCTTCCTATAATCATTATGGGCATGACCTCAAAATAAACTGGTTTGAGGTTTTGCCTCAACTTGGTAATAAAGAAAAATATTTGAATGATTTAAGGGCGGAACTGAAAACTGCGCCTTTCCGGTATCGCGAAATAATAAAAAATGAAATTGAGCGCATCGGCAAAGCCAACCTTTCTTTAAATTATGAAGACATTTATCATGTGATTTTATTTCCGTTCGTTAATGAAAGTGTAGAGCTTTTACGCGCAAGCCTAAACGGAATTCTAAACAGCAATTATCGAAAGGACCGCGTGGTCATTCTGCTGGCGGCCGAGGAAAGGGCGGGCGAGGCCGCGCAAACTACGGCTAAATGTTTGCAAAATGAATTTACTCGTTATTTCAAAGCCTTTTTAGTAAGCACTCACCCGGACGGTTTGCCGGGCGAGATAAGAGGCAAGAGCGCCAATGCCAGTTACGCGGCCGAGCAGGCGCTCAAACCCTATCTCTTGCAGGAGGGCATTGCTTTTGAAAATGTGATCATCAGCAATTTGGATTCTGACACCAATATCCACGGCGATTACCTGGCGCGCGTAAGTTATGAGTGGCTGCTCGCAAAAAACCCTCATCGCCGAAGCTATCAGCCGATTACCCTTTACAATAACAACATGTGGGATTCGCCGGCGCTGGTGCGGGTGATTGCCGTCGCCAACTCTTTTTGGCAATTTATGGAATCGTCAAGGCCGGACCGCCTGCGCACTTTTTCAAGCCACAGTATGAGCTTTAAAACGCTGGTTGAGGTGGGTTATTGGAAAAAAGATGTAGTCAATGAAGATTCATGTATTTTTTGGCAATGCTATTTTTACTTCGACGGCAAGTACTATACCCAGCCGATATTCATTCCGGTTTCCATGGACACTTGCTTGGCCGACACCTACAAGCAGACTCTGATCAACCAATACAAACAGAAGCGGCGCTGGGCCTATAACGTCGAATATTTTCCGTGGCTCGCTAAAAATTTGCTCGGCAACAGAAAAATCGGGCTTTGGCACAGGCTTTATAAATTCTGGCAGTATATTGAAGGCAACTACAATTGGGCCACGGCCAGCATCGTTATTGCCTCTATGGGTTTTTTGCCCTCATTTTTAGGCAATAATTTTGTCGGTACGGTGTTTGGCTATAACCTGCCCTATGCAACCAAACTGATGATGAATATCGCCTTGATATTCCTGATTTTTTCGGTTTATATAAACATGGTGCTCCTGCCGCCGCGGCCAAAGCGTTATAAATGGACCCGTACGGCGGCGATGTATGCCCAGTGGGCCTTGGTGCCGCTGATTTCCATTATCTGGGGTTCAATTCCTGCCATAGAGGCCCAGACGCGCGTCGCTTTGGGCAAGTATATGGAATTTTGGGTTACACCCAAGGCGCGGCATCAGGAAAACCTCAAAGTTCAACATTCAAACCTCAATCAAACCTCAAGTATGAAGTCCTGAGTTCAAATTGAGGTTAGAGATTGGGGCTTGAGGATTATTTTTTATGTTTTTATTCGTAAAAATATTCGTTATTGCGTTTTTGGCCGCCGTGGTTTTTACTAATTTCGCGAAAAAAATCGCCTGGCGGCACAAAGTTTTAGATTTGCCCGGTACCGACCCGGCGCGCAAGGTGCACCGTGACCCCAAGCCCCTGCTTGGCGGGCTTGGGGTCATTTTGGCCTTTGATTTAGTCAGTTTGTTTTTGTATCAGACCGAGCCCATACTGCGCCAAAACATTCCCTTTAATAGCATGCTGGCCATTTGGCTGGGAAGCATTGTTTTGGCTGTAGGCGGGATATTAGATGACGCAAAAAATTTAAAACCATATCAGCAAATTATTTTTCCGCTGATTGCCGTTTTACTCGTTGTTTTTTCAGGCATGGAAGTGCCGCATATTTCCAACCCCTTTGGCGGTAAAATTTCCCTGGCGGGATTTGAAGTTGCCGGAATTTCAGTTATCGGCGCGGCCTTTATTTTTGCATGGCTCCTCGGCATGATTTATACCAGCAAATTTTTAGACGGGCTCGACGGGCTCGACGGCAGTATAAGTTTCGTAGCTGCGTTGTCGCTTTTTGCCCTTTCTTTTACGCCGCAGGTGATGCAGCCCTATACTGCCATTTTGGCCATTGCTTTGGCCGGAGCCGTTTTTGGCTTTTTAATTTTCAATTGGTACCCTTCAAGAATATTTCTCGGCGAATCGGGCAGCACGTTTTTAGGATTTATTTTAGGCATACTGGCCATAATTTCCGGCGGAAAAGTCGCCACGGCTTTTTTAGTCATGGGCGTTCCCATACTTGATGTGGCCTGGGTCATACTGCGCCGGATTTTTAGCGGCCAGTCGCCGTTTAAGGCTGACCGCCTGCATTTGCATTTTCGGCTTTTGGATTTGGGCTTATCGCATAAGCAAACCGTGGGGATATTTGTATTGTTTTCCGCCGTTTTCGGCGGTACGGCCGTTCTTCTTCAGTCATTCGGCAAGTTTTTGTCTGTTTTAATTCTTTTGGTTGTCATGCTTTGCTTTGGCCTTTTTGTGGTTTATTTAAGCCGCCGTAGGCAAATAAAAGCAGGCTTGACTGGCCGCTGATTTTTGCATAAAATACTTTAGTCTCTAATCTACTTACTATTTACTATTTACTACTAACTACTTACTAATTTATGTTTGCAATTATAGAAATAGGCGGAAAGCAGTATACTGTTTCTCCTGATGCCTCGGTAAAAATTGAAAAGTTGGCTAGCGATAAAGGAGAAAGCGTAATTTTTGATAAAGTTTTGCTCATTGCCGATGCAGATAATATTACGGTCGGTAAACCGTACATTATAGGCGCTAAAGTTACGGGTAAGATTTCCGAGCAGGGGAAAGACAAAAAAATTCGAGTTTTCAAGTATAAGGCTAAATCAAAGTACCGCCGCACCAGTGGCCACCGCCAGCTTTATACGGCGGTAAATATTGCCGAAATAGCCGCTAAATAAATTTCTTAAAACACCTTAAGCAGAGAGGTGTTTTTTTATTATCACAAACTCCTCCGGTCGGAGGGGTTTGTGATTTGATATTTAGAGGTGACTTTATAGACGGCGATTATTTAACGTAAAATTATTTGACTAAAACTATAGTTTTAAGCTACTATCATGAGTCGGTTAATACCGACGTCTTTTTGGCCGGCTGGCCAAAAAGACTTACCGTCACAGTGGAGGCAGTATGCAGAAACATTTCAGACGCATGGGAGTACTCGTGGCCCTGATCCTCGCGGTCGTTGTGGTCGCCTGTGACAGCGACCCCACGGGACCGGACAGCAACAATCCTGTCGCCGTCCAGGTCGTCAGAAGCGCCGGCGCAGGTGCCGACGAGTACGTCAACTGCACCAATTTCCAGCACGACTATTACGAGCAGGAACTGCTGGACATCTGGTGTCCCGGCACGGATGCCGGCAAGGCAGAACTCCTGCGCCTGATCGACATTCACGAGGAAGCGGGTTGGGATTGCGGCTCGCCCCATCT
>Ga0209542_10003254_pt1 | contig 34961 bp, 40 predicted proteins | sample RifCSPhighO2_01_FD_184028 | JGI IMG/M metagenome (GOLD analysis project Ga0209542, IMG submission 184028) | Soil microbial communities from Rifle, Colorado - Rifle CSP2_plank highO2_0.1 (SPAdes) (version 2) | ecosystem: Environmental > Terrestrial > Deep subsurface > Rock core/Sediment ...
ATCAGCGATCTCGTGCCAAAATCCTTCCTGGTCTCCCACTGTGACGTCGCGCTTCTTCTTATAGTAATCAATGCAGTGGTTGCGCGCGATAGTGTAGAGCCAAGAGAGTACCGGCGCACCAGTATCAGAGAAATTTGCAATTGCTGACAAAGCTTTGGTGAACACTGCCTGGGTTAGATCCTCGGCCGTCTCTTTGTGCTTGATTTTAAAGAACACGAAGCGATATATGGGGGCGAAGTACTCGTTATAAAGCTCGCCAAACGCGGCTCTATCGCCCTGCCGGGCCTTGCCCACCAGTACGCGGATATCATTGTCCATATCTTTATTTAGAAACGAGTGAGTGGGCCAAACGTGACTTCTTGCGGGCAGCATTGCCCTTCTTAATCACTCCCTTTTTGGCCGCCTTGTCTATTGATTGAAATGTCGAAGAAAGTAGCTTTTCCGCCTCGCTTTTCTTGCCCGTGGCAATCAAAGCTCGAATAGCCTTAAGTGAAGCCTTCAGGGCATCCTTACGCTTATCGTTAAAGACGCGCTTCCGGCGCGAAGAACGCAGAGCTTTTTTAGCTGAACTAGTTATAGGCATGAACAAGAGCCTATCAGAAACACACAAAATGAGCAACCCACGGAAAAGACTAAGGGGAAACGCGGATAAGGGCAGATATTTTATTTACTACCATTTCTACAGTATCAACATTGGCACTCCCAACAACTTTTAACTTTCTTGCCTGCCAATCAATTACCTGAACCTGATCAGCAAGAACCACCCCTGATGTGTTTTCAAATTTTATAGCCACCTCAAACGGATAGTTCTTCGATCTGGTCGTAAGCGGGCAAACAAGAACCATGCCCGAACGGGCATTGTATGCATCATCAGAGATAACCAAGGCCGGACGCCGGCCTGCTTGTTCGTGTCCCTTCGTGGAACTCAAATCAACCCACACAATATCACCTCGGGCTGGTACTACTTTCTTTAAAGCCATAGTTCTTTACCTCGTGCCCTCCCCCATTCTACTTTTTTGTGCTTATTTTTTGCGTTGATCTTCTTAACCATTTCGTCTAAACTTTCGACTGGAGTCATCTCTGGTTTTATGATTATGAAATCTGCATCGGATACAACCTCCACAATACTTCCTTTTCGAAGTTTAAATTTATCAGCCAATGGCCTTGATAAACGCACACCCAAACTATTTCCCCATTTTTGTACTGTGGTAGACATGTATACACTTAAGTATATACCCTAAGATATAAACGAGCAACCCCTCCCTAATTTGAGAAAATTAGGGAGGGGTAGAAACTAGCTCAAGACGATGAACCATCGGCCGCCACTAGAAACCTTAACGACTACCAGCGGCGTCAGGTTTGAGTTTTCAGTCCGGAGGAGGAAGGGCTCCTCGCGTGGCGCGCCTATGATACAGTAGTTCACGAGGCTGTTGAATAATCCCTGTGGAAGAACAGCGATCTCGTGGAAAATGCGTTCGTTCGTGGTCACCACGGAAATTGGACCATTGACCCGATGACGTTCCATCCCGTGGGGAAGATCGTTGGTTTCCCTGCGAAATACATCGCGCGAACTTTGCTCTTCACCAAGCAAAACCGTGTCTTTGGGCTTCAACATCGTAAAACCTCCTTGTCGGGACATCACGGGAACGCCGGGAACCGCAAGCCCCGCTCGAAGGATGTGACCGGCGTTTTCTTGCCATAAACTACTCCCTCTCGCGATAAAGTCAAGGTCTTGGTAGTATTAACTCATGATTGCACAATTAATAGGGAAAATAACATATAAAGAAATTGGCTTTGTAATACTTGATGTGGCGGGCGTTGGTTACAAAGTGCACACAGGCATCACTGACATGGGTGACGTGGGGGCTAGTGTGCGTCTGTGGACACACTTATCCGTGCGCGAAGATGCTTTGGATCTATACGGCTTTAAAGAGCAAGGCGAGTTAGAATTTTTTGAGGACTTGATTAAGATCTCTGGTATCGGCCCCAAGACAGCACTGTCTATACTTTCGCTTGCGCCCATGCAATCTATTCGCGAGGCAATTAGTAGGAGTGACTCGGGTTACTTAATTAAATTTGCGGGAGTGGGCAAGAAAACAGCCGAAAAAATTATTTTGGAACTTTCTGACAAGATGCCAAAGATCACAAGCACCGGCGCGGGTTGGCAAGAAGAATCCGATGCATTAGAGGCGCTAGTCTCACTCGGTTATGGCAAGAAAGAGGCAAGCGAGGCCTTGCGAGCGAGTTCTGGAGGCACCGGCGAGAGAGTCAAACAAGCCCTGCGCAAGTTGGGTGGCAAAAATTCTAATGCTTGAGAAAACTCTCGCATTTCTCCGCTCTTTTATCCCCGCTCCACTTTTTAAACTCGGCCAGCCAACTTATCACTATGCCCTCGCTCTACTTGCAGCTATTATTTATCGCTTCCCCGCGCGCAAAATTAGGATAGTGATGATCACCGGCACCAAGGGCAAATCCACCACAGCAGAACTCGTGAACTCGATCCTTGAGGCGAATAATTTGCGCACGGCACTCACATCAACTATTCGCACAAAAGTTGGCGATACTGCATATCCTAATTTATACAAAATGACTACGCCGGGCAGATTCTTCCTACAAAAGTTCCTGCGAGCTGCCGTGAGAAAAAATTGTGATTGGGCGATTATAGAAATGACGAGCCAAGCTGTCACACAACACAGACACAAGTTCATAAATTATGAGGCGTTAATCTATACAGGCATACATCCAGAGCATATCGAGGCACACGGCTCATTCGATAATTACTTAAAGGCAAAACTCGAACTTGCCCGCGCCCGACCAAACATAATAGTGGCAAATCTAGACGATGAGCATAGTCAGAAGTTTCTAGATTATGCCCGCGTGAAGAAAATTGGGTTCAAACTTTCTGACGCATTCCCCTACCAAACAGAATTGCCCGGCGAGTTCAACAAGCGTAATGTTCTGGCCGCAGCAAAATTCGCGCAAGCTATTGGCATAAGTGAGGAAGTGATTAAAAAGGGCATTGCGGAGCTGGGACAAGTGCCCGGCCGCATGGAGTTCATCGGGAATAGCTTGGGTCTCACAGTAGTTGTTGATTATGCGCACACGACTGGCTCATTGGAAGAGGTATACAAGACAATGAGCCAGAGTTCCCCACTTCGCCAAGGCTTCGCGGGGCAAGCAAAATTAATTTGTGTATTGGGCGCTTGCGGGGGAGGACGCGATAGCTGGAAGCGGCCGGAGTTCGGCAAAATTGCCGAGAAATATTGCGACAAGATCGTTCTTACAGACGAAGATCCATATGACGAGGACCCCAGAAAAATTGTGGCAGACATTGAAAGAGGTATCTCTGACAAGAGCAAGTATGAAGTAGAAATGAACAGGCGTAGAGCGATCGCAAAAGCCTTGGGTTATGCAAAAAATGGAGATGCCGTAGTAATAACAGGCAAAGGCACAGACCCATACATCATGGGCCCCCATGGCAGTAAACAACCGTGGTCAGACTCACAAATCACGCGCGAAGAACTAGCGAATCTAAGCAAAACAGAATAGACTTCCGCTATGCCGGAATTGCCTGAAGTTGAGACGACTGCTCGTGGGTTGCGCTCTAAAGTAGTGGGCCACACTATTACTGATTTCTGGTGCGATCACGCGCGAATGATTAGATATATCTCTATACCGGCACTGCGCAAACTTGTGGTAGGCAGAAAAGTTGTGATAGCTCGGCGGCGGGCCAAGCATGTTTTGATAGATTTGTCTGGTGGCAAAACACTTGTCATACACATGAAAATGACAGGCCACTTGCTGTACGGGAAATACAGCAAAATCACGAACCCCAAAGCCCAAAACTCAACCAAATCTCAAATCTGGAAGGCCCAAGGAGAGGGACCCTTGCGAGATGATCCGTACAATAGATTCGTTCACGCTATTTTTGTGCTTGATAGCCCCACTTCGCCAAGGCTTCGCGGGGCGAGGCTTTGCCTCGCATTTTCAGACATGCGCAAGTTTGGCAAGATTGCTATTCACGATACTCACAATATACACACAGCCAAGGAATTAGAGGGTTTGGGACCGGAATTGTGGGAGATTAAAGCTCGTGAATTTGTGAAGTTGATGCAGAGCAAGAAGGGACGCATCAAACAAGTGCTCATGGATCAGCACACACTCGCTGGCGTGGGCAACATTTATTCTGATGAAGCATTATACTTAGCGGGAATACACCCGCTAAGTCAAACTAACAAACTAACAAACGACAAACTGCTCAAACTTTTCAGGGCGCTAGTTAGTGTAACCAAAAAAAGTTTCAAGACTGGGGGCGACAGTATGAGTGATTACAGAAACATAGATGGGGTGGGCGGCAAGTTCCAGAATTATCACAAAGTTTATGGGCGCAAAGGTCTGCCCTGTCGCAAACTTAACTGTAAGGGTATGATAGAACGTATCATCGTAGCAGGCAGATCTGCGCATTTTTGCCCCAAGCATCAAAAACTTTATGCCTCCAATTAGTGACCCAATTCTCAAATACAAACTATTAGGCTTCACCCTCCTGATTGCCTTGCTTGTCTTGATTGTCCCTGCGCAAGACAAGAGAAGCTACAATGTGGAGCGGCAGGATCTGGGAACATTTACGAAATTTACTTTCACGCCCGATATTGGAGAGCAAGTGCTGGTGAGCGGTGAGGAAATTAAGTTTGGTAAAAATAAATTCATACTGGGTGGAGCGGCAAACTTACCGATGCAGGGAATAATCAACGAGGAAGGGGCTATAGTTTTATCAAAACCAGGTGTAGTGTACGTCTCGCAAAGTGAGTCCCCTATTGGGGTGTCATTCCGAGAGAATAAGTGCACAGGCTTGCTTAATGACTTTCAAACTTTTGAACCCCCACTTATTACCTCATGCGCGGATTGCCGTGGCGAGAGCGAATACCCTGAATATAATCTCTGCGTAGAGGAGCACAAAACAGATCCAGACTTTCTCCTTGATACTTGGCGAATTTATCTTGGTAATTAAGTGAGATGAAACAAGACTACACCCAAAGCGACAGAAACATTCAAGCTCTCTTTCGCCCCTCTCATTTTAATTTCTATTATTTTGTCACACTGATCCAGAATCTCTTTGTCTAATCCTTCTGTTTCGTTGCCAACGATCAGGGCACTGTTCTTTGCAGGTTTAAATGTTTTGTAATCAACAGATCTAGCATCTTGCTCAAGCGCAATAATTTCATAATTTCTCTCCCGGAGAGTTTCAATAAGTTTCGGTATTTCTCCAAATTGCTCCCAAGCAACAAAATCTTCTGCCCCCAAAGCAGACTTATGAAAATCGCCTCTCTTGCGCCCGAACCTATCTAAGGGCGTGGGAGTGTAGCCAGTTAAATAAATCTTTTCTACGCCACAAGCATCGGCCGTGCGGAAAATAGCCCCAACGTTGTAAACAGAACGAATATTGTGAAGAATTAGAATCACGTAATCCCCCCGGCAGGGATCGGACCTGCGACCTTCTCCTTAAAAGGGAGCTGCTCTACCGCTGAGCTACGAGGGGTGAGACCAGTCTACACTTGGAGTATGAATTGCTCAAGGGCTAGTGGCAACTCTTTTTTGCCACTATGCGTTTCGTGCCAGAGATCAAGCAGGCTGCTTGAGAGACCCACCAGTTCTGGCTCGGTGAATTTCTGACTTGCTTGTTTAGACTTGCTGTAGACAAAAGGGTGCATGCTCGCCTCGTCTGCGCTTTTTGTTTTACTTGCGAGCAAGATATTCTTCACTTGCCAGGAGAGCTTCCAGAACAATTCTTCGGGATCGAAGCCTTGCGATATTGCCCGATGATAGCCTACCCACAATGCTCGTCTGTCTCTGATTAAGAGTGCGTCAGAGAACTTGTATATGCGCGATTGCAAGTCACTCTCGAGTTTCTTTTTAGCTTTTTTCTCTTGGTCAGAGTAATTATACTCATTGAGTTCTGCTCCCAGTTCTCTAAGCTTCGCGAGTAATTCTTTGTCTATGTCATGCTCGAGCAAAACAAAGTTATCACCGAACATGCTAGCCCCCGCGGCTAGCTCTTCTAAATTTGCGTTATCGGGGACAGATACAGCAGACTTAAGTGCCTGCCTATAAGTGGCCAACACTTTGTCTCTATTTGTGCCATAGAAAATTCTTAGCACTTGTGCTCTTGTTTAGTTAAATTACTTAGTGATACCTTCCTGCACCTGTGAGAAGACCAGAGTAATAGGCTTGCCATCAAGTGTTGCCTTTATTACTGCCTCCTTGCTCGCGTTGAAAGTAACTCTGAAAAATTTGTCTGCAAGTACCTGCGTACAGATACCCTCACCTGCTTTGGTCGTGAGCTTGATAGTGATTTGCTCCGGCATTGACTCGGCCACAATCGCCTCGCCCGTGATAGTGTGACAAGGAGTTGGTAGAGTAATCGTGCCCTCAATAGTGTGCTTGCCATCCTCGTAATAGTGATCAACAGTAAGTGAATCCTGCGTCACTTCGCTACCGTTATCTACCGGTTCATTAATAACCTCCTGTTTGTCAGATAATCCCCACCAAACCAAACCCAAAATAACTATTAAAACTGCCACAATCCCAATAACTGTTTTGTTACTCATAGTTCGTTAATTATATCATAAATCGCCCCACGACTTGCCACTTGTGTACTTGACGGGGAAGGGCACCTTTTCTTGCACTACTCCCTCCATAATCCCTTTAATTTTAGGCCCAGCTACACTCAACTTGCCATCTTTGATCTCATAAATTAGCTCATCATGGATTTGCAATAACAAGTGCACATCACTCTCCCAGCTCTCATTCTTAATCTCCCGATCAACCGCGATCATGGCAATCTTAATTATGTCAGCCGACGTGCCCTGAATGGGCGCGTTCTGGGCCTGGCGTTCTAGAGCTTTTTGCACATACTCCGGGCCAGAATTTATACCCGGGAAGTAGCGCCTGCGGCCAAAGAGCGTTTCTGTGTAGCCAAGTTCTCGCGCCTTTAACTTTGTTTCCTCTAAATATTTTGTCACACCGGGGAATGTTTCAAAATATTTTTTATAAAACTCTTCTGCCTCACTTCTGCTCGTTCCCAAATTAGCTTTCAGTGCTAAAATGCCCATGCCATAAATAATCCCGAAGTTAATCACTTTGGCTCTGCGACGCATCTCGTGATCTATCTTTTCTTTGGGCACTTTAAATAGCGCGCTGGCTACGTCAGCATGAATATCTCCCCCAGACTTAAAGAACTCAATCAGTTTCTCGTCGCTCGATAAAACTGCCAGTGCACGCAAATCAATTTGGGAGTAATCAAAAGAAGCGAACTTGTAGCCGGGGCTGGCCACAAAGACATTGCGAATAGCCTTGCCCTGTTCGGTCTTAATAGGAATGTTCTGCAAATTAGGATCGCGGCTAGAAAGTCTCCCCGTGGCGCTCCCCCATTGCACAAAATGCGTGTGCAATTTACTTTCCTTGTCTAATAAAAGCGGAATAGCATCTATATAAGTAGAGAGTAACTTAGCCAATTCGCGATAAGCGAGTAGCGCGTCAATAGCCGGATGCTCGCCCTTTAACTTTTCCAGTTCACGCACATTTGTGGAAACCTGCCCCGTACTCGTCTTTTTTACCTTAGCTCCGCCAATTCCCAGTTTGCCGAACAAAACTTCACCAACTTGCTTGGGCGAGTTAATATTAAACTCTTGCCCCGCGGCCTTGTGTATTTCGCGCTCTAAATTATCTAGCTTCTTTTGATAATCACTCTTTAATTTCGCCATCTCACCCGTGTCAACCAATATCCCCCGCTCTTCAGCTAATCTGATAATAGGAATTAGGGGTAACTCGATCTCGCGATAAATCTTATCCAAGTTATTCGCAGTGATCTTTTTCTCAAGTTCTGCCAGATTCCCCTCGCCTGTGGGAGCACTCTCGCTCGAATCCAAAACCCATTGCGCCAACTTGATCTTGTACTCTGTCTCTGGATCATTTCCCGGCGGCTTCACCGCCGGGGTTCCCGCGGTCGCTCCGCCGCTTGGCGGTGGGACCGCTTCTTGGTTTGATATTCTCGAAACTAAACTCTTGAACCCCAGCTCTTCAAACATTTTCTTAACTTTCTCCAGATTTATTTCGTATTTCGTGCTTCCTGCCCGACCGGCAGGCGGGCGTGCTTCGTATTTAACATCGGCGTCAGTTCTGATCGTTGCAAGAACTAACGAAAAGCGCGCTTCGTCTTCGTGCTCTTCAAGCAACTTAACAATCCGCTCTTTAATTCCCGCTTTCAAAAGCTTCTCTCTATTCTTGCCAAGTGCCTTGTAGATCTCATCAATGGTGCCGAATTTACTCACGAGTTCTGTGGCAGTTTTATCGCCGATCCCGGGCACGCCAATGATGTTATCACTCGGGTCACCGCGCAGAGCTTTATAATCCGGGATCAACTCTGGCGCGAAACCATATCTCTCTTTTGCCTTCTTCGCGTCATACAAAACAGTATCTTTGATCCCCGTTTTGAGTGTATAAACTTTTACGCGCTTATCAGCTAAGAGCGACATTGTGTCCATGTCACCAGATGCCACTATGATCTCAACGTTTTTATCTTTGATCTTCTCAACCAATGTGCCTAAAATATCGTCGGCCTCAAAACCCGCCTTCTCAAGAACAGCAATATCAAAAGCGGCCAGCAAATCTTTTGCTCTATTTAATTGGTATATTAAGTCATCCTCAATCTTCTGCCGCTTGCCCTTGTAATCTTTGTAAAGTTCATCGCGGAAAGTAGGGAGGGCCATGTCAAAGCAAGCAATAATTTCATCCGGCACAAATTCCTTAATAATAGATAAGAGCATAAGCGAAAGTCCGTAAAGAGCCCCCGTAGGTTCCCCCTTACTAGAACGAAACTCGGGCAAAGCATGATACGCCCTGTGCAGGATAGCATGGCTGTCTAGCAAGACGATAGTCTTTTTTTCACTCTTCGCCATAGACTTATTGTAACATCATCACCCTTCTCAATTTGTATGTATTGCCATGGCTAAACAACCCCAAATAAGAATTCAGAACTGCCTCACTTGGAGGTGAAACCTCCAAGTGCTTGAGCAGAAATCTTCATCTCAAGCGTTCTCAACATACGGATACTGGTATCGGCGGTGAGAAACCTTCGTCGCTCACATGACATTCGCCTACCACCTGTCGTGAGTATAGCAAAATAGAAAACAGAAGACCTCCGCGCACAGTGCGAGGAGGTCTGATTCGGAATCGGGATCAAGGGCAAAGGGCAAAGGCACGAGTGCCAGTGCACAGTGCCCAAGATCGAAGTTACTTGGCGAAACGAAGAGCCGGGCGGCTGGAGTCCCAAGCGTCGTCAAGCCAGTGCCAGCGCAGAACAACCTCGCCGCCAAGGTCGTAGAGAAACGGGACGTAGAGACCGACGACCGAGCTCCGCACGACTGACTTCCATGCGAAAACGGCTTTGCCCTGGAAGTGCTCGCGGAAGAAGGCGATGCCCTTCTGCTGGATTGCCAAGAGATCGGTGAGGCCGAAGCAGCTTCCGAGCATTTCGTGCTTCTTGAGATGCTCGTAGAGCTTCTTGCCCTTGATCGTTCCCCGCTGCTGGTCGGGATGGAGCCAGCGCTCGAGCGAGTTCACGTCGAAATCGGCTGGGCCCGTCTGTTCGAGCTCAGGGTGCATCAGCTTCTTCATCCAGTCGGGGTATACCGGCCGGACGGAGCGGTCAACCCTGATGATGGGGATGGGCTGGGGTGGCAGCGAAGTGGCTTGTGCGACGGAAGTGGGCTCTGCAGGGGGCAGAAGAAAGTTTGCGAATCCCTTCTTCATGGCCTCCCCATTGCTCGCCCACCCTAGACCTGTATCCTGATCGAGAAGCGGAGGACGAGGCAGGGCGGCGAGCGCCGCCTGCTGGAACCGGATGTACCAATCCGGGAATTCAGACGAGGTGGTTCCATGCGTTGACATGGTGGTTCCTCCATGTTTTCAAAGGCTTTCCGAGGCAGCTATGTTTCAAGCCGCGAATTGCCTATCTACCACCAATTGTATCATAATCTGGCAGGAAATGCAAGCCCACTTCGCTAAGAGCTTCGCGGGCCAGGGTCCTTGGCAAGAAATGCCTAGCAATACGTCATAAACCGTGAAAAATGCTTAAAAATTAGCGATTTTCACGATTATGTTGACAAAACAGTGAAAAAGTATATACTTAAGGGCATATGGCTAAAACCCTTGCCGCTATCGGCAAAATCAATAATTTGAGAGAGCGTTATTACAAAGCATCTCCTGGCAAGGATGCTCTTGTCAAACTCGTCGAAGAAGCCGAAGTCGCTGAGCAGGTCTACAACTCAAACGCCATCGAGAACAGCACCCTCACGCTCGAAGAAACCGAAAAAATATTACTTCAAATTGATCTTGATCGTTACATTAGCGAACGAGAAATCTTCGAGGCCAAGAATCTCGCCCGTGTTGTATCGTACATAGATAAGCGTGCCAAGGAACAAGAGCTTACGCTTGATGTGATTTTGTCTTTGCACAAAATGCTAATCTCAAATATCCGTGACGATGTTGCGGGACGATTCCGTAAGGATAACGAATTTGTGCGCGTTGGTAGCCACATCGCTCCCTCTCCACAAGAAGTTATCCCAAGGCTAGGGAATATGCTCTCGGAGTACAACGCCTCAAGCGGGATTAATATCATCAAACGTATCGCGAAATTACACCTTGATTTCGAGCATACCCACCCTTTTGTGGATGGTAACGGTCGCATAGGCCGCGTGCTTAATAATTACATACTGATCCGCGAAGGTTTTGTTCCCATTAATATCAAATTTATTGATCGCAAAAGATATTACGAAGCTTTCCGTGAGTTTGATGCGAAAGGAGCCACTGCTATCATGGAAGAAATTGTGGCGAAAGCGCTTACTAATAGCTATCACAAGCGTCTAGCGTATCTTGAAGGCAAAAGAATTGTCACACTTGTCCAGTATGCCAAAGAGAATAAGCTCTCTCACTCTAACCTTATCAACAAGGCTACAAGGCAAACCATTGAGGCCTTCTTAGAAAAGGGTGTGTGGAAGATTGCGGCAGACTACTCGATCAAAAACTGATCTTTCTGGTTGTTTCGTCTATGAATTCAAATTTAATAATAGGAATTCCGAAGGGTAGCCCTTCGGAAACTCGTTCGGGCCACTCTATTAAGATAAGATTTGTCAGGTCACTGGCCAGTTCTGCAAAGCCAAGATGCTTGAGTTCACTCGCGCTATCTAAACGATAGGCGTCGATGTGAATTAAATGACGAAATGAGCAATTTGCAATTTGTAAACAATTTTCTAATGAGCCAATTTTACTTGCCCCGCGTAGCTTTAGCGAAGTGGGGTAAACGCGCTCTAAGATAAATGTTGGACTCGTGACATGGTCCGTAATGCCCAGTGCTCGAGCCACGCCTTGCACAAAACTTGTCTTGCCACTCCCCAAATCCCCCGACAATCCGACGGTAGTCGCCCCGCGAAGCTTTAGCGAAGTGGGGCCAAGTGACTGTACCCATTGTGAAGCCAGAGCTTGTGTCTCCTCTAAGCTTTTACAGATTCTTGTATGTATTGTCATTTTTGAATTCGAGAATCAAAGTTTCAGTACTTCTATCTGGTAAGATTCTAAATATAGCCCGGAGCCTACCGGCTCTCGCTCTGTAAAGATCGCGATATCCTCCTAATTTCTTTAGATGTAAGTTTGTAAAGTCTGAATTCTCTATCCTTCTTAAAAGAATCTGGGCGAGGGCAAATTCTTCGCTATTTAGCTTTGCGAGAAATTTTTCTATGCGATTCATTTTTTTTCTGCATGCGCTCCATAACGGCTAGAATTTCAGAGGTAGGCACTCCGCCTGAGCGGATCTTGGTAAAATCAACAACTGTCTCCCAAACCCCCTCATCTCCCCACTCATCAGCAGGTGTGATTCTAAAAACAGGTTTTGACCGTTGCAACACAACGAAAGACCGACCCTTCCTAGTCTCAGCAATATAATGCTTTGTGTTCTCACGCAGTTCCTTAAGTCCTATTATAGTACTCATGTCCTAAGTTTATCTTAAGTTAATCTTTAGTCAAGTCGCTGTTTTTGCGGTTAAGCGAGTCCCGACGAAGCAAATACCCCTTTCACAGGAGGAGTTGCGTCTCCGACGAGAAAGCGAAAAGCCCCACAAGGGGCTTTATCGCGAGAGGTTTTGCTTGTCGGGATGAGCGAATTTACTTCGCGGGTTCGTCTTTGGTTAACAACCTTTTGACGAAGATGGCTAGGACTATGATGAGAAGCAAGAGCAGGAGCCAGCCGAAGAATGTGTCGGGCAAGAAGCGCAAGCCACTTGAGTCATTTGCGTCACTTGAATCTTTCACACTTGCAAGATTATTGCCATCACGATCTACGGTGCTCACAGTCTGGGCGCTTGACTCGCGAGTGTAACCTTGCGAATCGCGGTACGAGACTACTGCCCGAGTAACGAGCTGCTCGCCATCGAGCACGCCCTCGTCAATCTTGCCCACCACTTGCACTTGTCCGGACTGGAGGGGTGCGACAGTGCCTAGGTTAAGTGTGAGTGTGTTGCCGTCAATAGTGCAGGTCTCGGTGTAGCCCTCAATGATCATGCCCGACGGGATGTACACATTAAGCATTGCCCCGCTGACACTTTGCGAAGTAGCGTTCCTGTAACGGATAGTGTAGGTTACCTTGTCTCCCGGACCAACCACAGGAGTGACGTTATCGATTGTGATCTCAAATGGTCCGGTGGCTACGCCTGCGATAGTGTTGTTGGAACTTACTTCGCTAATCTGACTATTGTCTACGTAGGCGCGGTTCTCAATGCCGAGTTCAGTAGCACAATCGCACGGAATTACTTTGACCAAGAGAGTGAAGGTCTTGGATTCCCCGACGCCAAGTCGCGCGAGCTTCCAGGTGATTGTTTTGTTGCGATAATCGTATGTGCCACTGTTTGAGATTTCTTTAACCTCCACTCTATCTGAGAGCGGATCGCGCACAACTAGGTTAGTGAGAGTGAGCGTGCCGGTGTTGCGCACGGTGATCGTGTAGCGCAGCTCGCTACCAGGACGGGCAAGAACAGTCTGACCCACCTGACCCGGAATGGAGAGGTTCTCGATAGTTTTCTCTATGCTTGCAGAGTAGCTACCCGTCACACCTTGCACGCAGCCAGTTACTGGGCACGATGGAGGTGGCACGTAGACAGGAGGCATGATGACAGGCACAACAGCGCTGCGAGTAATAGTGCCGCCAGTGCCATAGCAAGTCATTGTGAACGTGGAATCAGCGAAGAGCGGACCTGTGGGATACTGACCCGAGACTGGTTTAGTGCCGAACCAGTTACCCAAAGCGAAACAAGTGTCGGTATTTTGCGAATTCCAATAGACAGTTGAGCTCTGGCCATATTGCACCGGCGTAGGAATAGCGTAGATGGTGAGCGTTGGAGGCACAGCACCAAGAACTTGACCTTGCGGAGTGACTGTAGTGTTGCGCACAACAGAACCACCCGGACCGTAGCAAGTCATAATGTAATTACGAGTAGCATAGATCTGTCCAGTTTGTTCAGAACTATTCACAGACTTGTTGCCCGACCAATCACCAGAAGCTGTGCAGTAATCTGCATTGGTTGTGCTCCAGTACAATGTTGAAGTGTTGCCATAAGGCACAACGGAAGGACTGGCGTAGAAGTTGAGTGTAGGCGGATTATTCTGTTGGATACTCTGAATATTTACCGTTACAGAGTCACTTGCACTCTGACCAGTAGAGCTGTAACAAGTGATGCTATAAGCCGTGGCATTGTAGAGATTACCAGTAGACTCGTTGTCGTTCAGATTCTTGCTGCCAGTCGCAACCCAAGGACCACCCGAAGTCTGACAAGAAACAGCATTATTAGAGTTCCAGTAGAGGCGCGAGCTATTACCCGACATCACCGGGTTGGGCGAAGCGTTGATATCGACGGTAGGCGTAATCTGATTCTGGGTAACGGCGATAGAGGCATCGTCATGCGCACTATTACCTTGCGAGTTGTAACAAGTAATGCCGTAAGTGCGGGTAGTCTGCAGGTTCGTTAACAAGGTTGAGCCGGAAGGCACGGACTTATCGCCTACCCATTGCGAAGTAATGCCACCGTCGGCAATGCAGTAAGCGGCGTTTGTGCTGGTCCAACTAAGAGTAGACGAACCACCTTGATTGACAGAGTTCGAGCTTGCCGTGAGAGTAACACCGATAGTGTTATCTACTGCGACAGTGACAACGGCATCATCTGTAGCAGTCTGGCCGATAGAGTTCTCGCAAGTAATGCGGTAGGTGGAAGTTTGGTAAATCAGATTAGTTTGTTCGGAACTATTCAAGCTCTTACTCCCAGTTGTAGCCCAGGGGCCAGAAGTTGTGTAACAAGAAGTGGCGTTAGCGCTTGTCCAGCTTAATGTTGAACGATTGCCGCTTGTTACAGAAGTGGGGTTAGCGGTGAGGGTGACAGAGGGCGCATTGACTTGATCAGCGCGTACGTTGACTGTGACAGAGTCTGAATCTGAACCAGCTGTGTTGTCGCAAGTAATCGTGTAGACATAAGTGCCTGTACTAAGTGCGCCTGTGGGCTGCGAGCCGTTAAGTGACTTGAACCCTGTCCAGTTACTGCGCAACGGTGAGGCAGAGGCAGTGCAGGAATCGGCATTAGTGCTCGCCCACGACAAATTAGCCGAGGTAAAGTTATCAATCGTAATCGGTCCATTGGAATTATCAGCCTTGATATCAACCGTTGGAGGGTTGATAGTGCTCTGGATTGGACGTACGTAGAACCACTCATGCGAGAAGCCACTTGAAGTGATACTCACAGCGCGCGAATTAGTGCCAAGTACTTGCCAACCAGAAGGCACGGAGATAGAGACGTTGTAATTACCCACCGGAAGGAAAGTACTGTAATAGGGTTCGGGATTACACTTGTTCACAACGAGAGTGCCGCTCTGTGGACCAGAGTAACTGATTACGAAGCCGGAGCGCACTTCCTCGTTGGTGCAGGATGTGCCTTGTGGGTCGCGGATATAAGCATCAGCGCCATTGCGCACGCGATCATTGTTGTCGTCATGGAGAACACGTCCCAAGAGTGAGCCGGTCTGACTGGTCGGAGGGGGAGGAGTGCCTGCATCGAGTAGGTCAAAGGCGGCACAGAGCGGCAAGATGCTCTCTGGGCCAGAAGATGGGTAGGCACTGTGATAAGCGATAACAGAACTCACAGATTGTGAGAGTGGAAGCGAGGAGTTAACTTCGCGATTGATGGTCGTCGAGTTATCTGGCAAATCTGGAATCGAAGCCGACTGGGCGACGAGTGTGCCCCCATTCATGAACTTGATGAAGTATTGTTCGCGCAGCTGCGTTCCACCTGCGTTGGGGTGGTTATCGTAAGAGGCAAGCGAAACGCGGTAATTGCCAGCCGAGAGACTAACGCCTTCCGGCGTGGTTTGGTAAGGCGAACCATTGGCAATCAACTTGCCACTTGTTGGAAAGCGCACAATAGTGCGGCCAACTTGAGCGTTGAAAGGGCAAGAAGGCGGATTCCAGTCAGTGGTGGCGGCGCCCGCAATGGTAGGCAAAGCGAAAGAAGCAACACTTATAATAGCTATAACTAGAGCCGTATTTTGTATATGTTTTTGCATAACTCAGTAAGTATATCAGATACTTTACTAACTGTCAAGCGCGTGTTAATAATCGCAAAAGTAATAAAGAAAGCGCCGGGACCGGGTAGGGCCATGGCGAGTACCACGAGAACGCTTTGCATTTCTATCGCCTCCTTCTCCCCTGAAACGGAACCCGAACTCCATGAGACCTAGACCCATACAAACTAGAGGGTTAGACGAAAATGTCAATACCTTGTTACAATGAAGTCATGCCAGTGCACTTTGACGAAGACAAGCAAATTAGGCGGGGTGATGAGCTTCGCAAGAAGGAAGCGGAACGTTTCGCCACACTAATTTCTTCTAACACCGGGGTGCCCTACATCGACCTGTCACTTGTGTCTATTAGCCCAGACGCACTTGGGCTTGTGGAGGAGAAAGTGGCGAGAGAAGCGAAGCTTGCCGTTTTCCACGATGCGGGTAAGAACATATCTGTTGCCGCATTCTCGCCCACCGATCCTAGAGTTCTTGAAATTATGCACGATCTGGAAGGCGCAGGTTTTGTGACTACACTCTATGTAGCCACAGAAAATTCTCTCGAGCGAGCCTGGAAATATTACGAAGACATCCACAAAATTGAGGCCACCAAGATTGGCCAGATAGATATCTCGAACGAGGCTCTCTCGAAGTTTGCCGAGCGCATCAAGACGCTCGAGGACACTAAGAAGCTAACCCAAGAAACCTTATCGTCACGAACGGCGACTAAAGTCACAGCCATGCTTGAGATTATCTTAGGCTCTGCAATAGCCTTGGGCGCATCTGACATACACCTAGAGCCAGAGGAGAAAGAAGTGCGGGCACGGTTTCGATTAGATGGAATATTGCACGACATCACAAGCTTCGACGCCCATACATACAAACTGGTTCTCTCGCGAGTCAAGCTGCTCTCGGCACTCAAGCTCAATGTCGAGAGCGCACGCCAGGACGGACGCTTCTCGGTAGAAATTACGCAAGGGGGAAAGCTACTCGCCATTGATATCCGCACATCTATAATCCCCGGGGCATACGGCGAATCGGCGGTAATGCGCATACTAAATCCCGAATCAATCAAGGTGACGCTCGATAAACTCGGTATGAGCCCGACTCTGCTCGAGATTATGCGCAATGAGATAAAGAAGCCAAACGGCATGATCTTGAATACTGGTCCCACAGGAAGCGGCAAGACGACGACGCTCTATACATTCTTGCAGGAGAGCAACGAACCCGGTGTAAAAATTATCACGATCGAAGATCCTATCGAGTATCACGTAGAAGGTGTCGTGCAGACACAAGTCAATGACAAGAAGGGTTACTCGTTCGCAGAGGGACTCAAGAGCGCTATGCGCCAGGATCCCGACATAATCATGGTAGGCGAGATTCGTGACAACGATACGGCGAGCACGGCCATTGATGCGTCCCTCACGGGCCACTTGGTCTTCTCGACACTGCACACCAACAACGCCGCAGGCACAATTCCCAGACTGGTCGACCTGGGCGTGAATCCTAAAGTGCTCGGCCCGGCCCTAAATGTGGCCATGGCCCAGAGACTTGTGCGAACACTTTGCAATATATGCAAGAAAAAAGTTGCTGTTACAGCAAAAGATAAAGCTATTATCGACCGTAGGCTAAAGAGTCTTCAAGAAATTGGGATTAACAAAAAGCCGCCAGATACAATTTCCGCGCCTGTTGGTTGCGACAAATGTAGCGGTACAGGATACAAAGGCCGTATCGGCATATTCGAGGTAATTCTCGTAGACGAGGCGCTGGAGAAAATTATCCCCGATGGCCCCAGTGAATCAGAAGTCTGGAAAGTAGCGAGAGCACAGAAGATCCCCGACATGGCCGAAGACGGAATACTGAAAGTGCTGGACGGCCTAACTACTATCGAAGAGCTCGAGCGTGTGGTAGATTTAAGCTAGCTGCTAGAACCTCCAAGCAATTCTCCGACCTTCGTCGGAGTTAAGAACCGAGTTTTAGGATAGGTGCAGTAGTTTTAAAGCTGGAAGCCTCTCCGCAAGCGGAGAAAACCAAACCGTCCTACACACGGCACCATGTGGCCCGAAGGCCTATTGCTTGGAGATTCTAATTGCCAATCTTTTGGCGAGCTTGCGGGAGTATATCATATCTATAGAAAATGTCAACCCCACTCCGCTAAAGCTCCGCGGGGCAAGGTCGTGCTAAAATGTGTTCATGGCAGAAACTGGTGGAGAAAAATACGAAGAGAATTATCTAGATAGCACTCTGCGGCCCAAAATCTGGGACGAATACGTGGGTCAGGAAGGGATCAAAGAGAACTTGCGCATACTCTTGCAAGCCGCGCGCGAGCGCAAACATCCAGCCGAGCATTTACTTTTTTATGGCCCGCCTGGATTGGGCAAAACGACTTTGGCCTGTTTGGTCGCAAGTGAGATGGGTTCGCAGATGAAAACGACATCCGGACCCGCAATTGAGAAAGTAGGTGATGTCGCTTCTATTCTCTCCAATTTATCTGCGGGAGATATATTGTTCATTGATGAGATCCACAGACTGAATAAATCAATAGAAGAAGTGCTCTACCCCGCCATGGAATCTGGCAAGCTCAACATAATTATCGGCAAGGGGCCATCGGCGCGCACTATCCAACTTGACCTGCCAGCCTTCACCCTCGTAGCCGCCACTACTCGAATGGCCGACATCTCAGCACCCCTGCGATCAAGATTTGCCGGTGGCACATTCAGATTAGAATTTTATACAGAGAAAGAAATCGCAGAAATAATAAGGCGCAGCGCTAAGATCTTGGGAGTCAAACCTTCGGACGGAGCCGTGAGCGAAATAGCCAAGCGCAGTCGCTTCACTCCACGTATTGCTAATCAGATGCTCAAGCGTTGCCGCGATTATGCCCAAGTGCATAAGTTGCCCTTTGACGAGAAGACAGTGACTAAAGCATTGTCCCTTATGTCCGTAGACGAGCGGGGTTTGAATTTAACAGACAGAAAAATCCTGAGTGTGATCATCGAGAAATTCGCCGGCGGCCCAGTGGGTGTGGGCACAATTGCGGCCTCTATTTCTGAAGAAGAGCGCACAATCGAGGACGTCCACGAACCATACTTACTACAGCTTGGATTAATAGAAAGAACGCCGAGAGGCCGACAAGTCACGGCAGCGGCGTACGATATACTCGGCATAAAGTCACCCCACTTAATGTAGAAATGAGCAATTTGCTAATTTGCAAACAATGAAATAATGTTAAGAATGTTTAAACAAATTAACTCATCTCATCATTGTTTGCACATTGCAAATTCTAACATTTAATCATTCCATTCATGTCTGGTCATAATAAATGGAGTCAGATTGTTCGTCAGAAGGGCGCCGAAGACGCCAAGCGCTCTAAGCTCTTCTCTATGCTTGGTCGGCAGATCTCAATCCAATCGCGTATGGCAAACGGGGATGTTAACAGCCCGGGTCTGCGCAAAGCTCTCGAGATTGCCCGCAAGGCCAATATGCCCAAGGAACCTATTGAGCGAGCTATTGCGAGGGGTACAGGAGTAGGCGGAGCGGCCCTTGAGGAAGTAATGTACGAAGCATTCGGCCCTGGTGGTGCGGCCTTTATCATCACCGGCATTACCGACAGCAAGAACCGCACCAGCAACGAAGTGAAGCAGATATTAAACGAGCATGAAAGTTCATTGGGTGGCCCAGGTTCGTCCATGTGGGCATTCACTTCATCTCGCAATGAAGAAGGAGAAGTAGTGTATACACCAACTAGTACCCTTCCCCTGTCGGAGAACGACGGCAAGAAACTAGGCAACCTTATGGCCGCCCTAGAAGATCACGACGATGTGAGGGGTGTCTTCACCAACGCAACATGAAGGTCATGGGGATTGATCCGGGGTTTGGGCGATGCGGGGTGGCAATATTAGAGGATGGCAAAACGCAAAACTCAAATGGCAAAACTGATATTCTTCTTTACTCGACTTGCATTGAGACAGATAAGGCGCTATCTTTCCCCCGGCGGCTAGGTGACCTAGTTGTGGAACTGCAAGCTCTCGTTATTAAGTGGCAGCCGGAGCGGGCGGCTATTGAGAAATTATTTTTTAGCAAGAATGTTAAGACTGCTATGCAAGTGGCTGAAACACGGGGGATGATCATAGCCCTTGCGCAGAATATGGGCCTTGTGGTAGAAGAATACTCGCCCCAAGCAATTAAGGTCGCGCTAACTGGAGTGGGCACTGCCGATAAGACGCAAGTAGCAAGGATGGTAGAGAGGTTAGTGGCGATGAACAAGACGCCCAAACACGACGACGAGTACGATGCTATCGCCATAGCTATCACCGATATCCACAGTTTGCATATATAAGTATTTGAAATGTTTGCCGTATCTGGTACAAAACTAGGTATTAGTTGTCAGGTGTTAGATGTTAGGAATTAAAAAGATATTAGAAAAGAGATATGGACGACGATCGTATGTTAGGTGACGACGAGCCGGAAGAGGAGGAAGAGGAAAGTAGTGTCGCAAAAAGCGATGATGCTCTTGATGATGACATCAAGGATCCGATAGATGCACTAGTCAAGGAAGAAGACCCGGACGAAGAAGAGGAAGACGGAGACTAGTTTGTGATCTCAATAAAACGGTGTTTGCCTACGCGCACAGTCCCTTTGTGAGCTAGTTGGTTTGGTTCTGTAACTTTGGTCCCGTCTATACTTATTGCTCCCTCATTCACCAATCTGCGAAATTCACCCTTAGAACTTACAGTTTTTGCGCGCAGAAGCAGATCCGAGAGCAACTCGCCGTCCTGCATCTTGAATTCTAGAATATTTTCCGGTGTCCCTCCCTTTGAGAATGTTTCCTCCCAATTCTCACGGGCCCTCTTTGCCTCGTCATTACCCCAGTATCCGCCAACTATCAGCTCTGCTAGGTGTAATTTGTCTTCCTTGGGATCCCCTTGTTTGAAATCTTGATCGGTGCAGAGTTCGTAAGCGAGCGGCATGAGTGTGTCCGGCCAGCTCATAATTTTGCCAAATGCATCAGTTGGCTCATCGGTGAAGGCCACCATGTTACCTTCTGTTTTACCCATCTTCTTGCCCGTTGGATCTACCAGTAGCTTAACCGCTACAACAAATTTTTCTTTACCTTTGTATTTTTTTAATAGATCACGGCCCACGAGCATATTGAAGGTCTGGTCATTGCCACCGATCTCACCATCCACATCCATCTTGACGGAATCATAGCCTTGCAAAAGTGGGTACATAAACTCATGTGCGTAAATATCCTTACCTTCCGCGAGTCTCTTCTGAAACATATCCCGCTTTATCATTTGAGCATATGTGGCGTTCGACATAAGTGTAAAGGTCTCACCCATAGACATGGGAGCTAACCAATCATAATTATTTTTCATTTCGGTGGGATTCTCCCCTTCAAACGAGATAAAGTGAGATGCTTGTTCCTTGTATAGTCTGGCATTCTCTTCGACCTGCTCTCTTGTAAGTTTCTTTCGCTCCGCCATCTTGTCAGTCGGGTCGCCAATGGTGGCAGTCAGACCCCCTATGAGAAAGATGGTCCTGTGACCGAGTTTTTGAAACTGAGCAAGCTTGCGCAGCGGCACAGCATGTCCCAAGTGGAGAGTCGGACCCGTAGGATCAACCCCATGATACAGAGTCAGCCGCTGACCGCTCAACAATCTCCCCCTTAGATATTCCGTATTAGGAAAAATCTTCTCCACTCCGCGAGTAAGAACTTCTTCTATCTTCTTTGGGTCGGTGGACACGGTCATGGCAATTACTATACCATACTAACTACCCATGCGCAGACTATCGCAAAAAACTAAACGCATCCTTTGGAGAATTCTTTTTTTGTGCATATCTATTGGGCTTATTATTGTGGGCCTCTTTGTGCTATGGGCGGCCAACCTCAAGATTCCCGATTTCTCTGCCTTCGAGGAACGTCAGGTTGTCCAATCTACTAAGATATACGACTACACGGGTGAAGTTCTGCTCTATAACGTGGGTGAGAACTTGCGCCGAACAGTGGTGGCAAGCGGAGATATCAGCCGTAATATCAAGAATGCCACCGTGGCTATCGAGGACTGGGACTTCTACAATCATAACGGCCTACGCCCAACTTCGATCGTGCGTGCCTTTCTGAACAATCTCATTTCGGGCGAGGTCAGTCAGGGTGGCTCTACAATCACTCAACAAGTGGTCAAAAACTCGCTGCTGACTACAGAGAAGAAATATTCACGCAAGCTGAAGGAGGCCGTCCTCGCTCTTAAATTGGAGCGGGTCATGGATAAAGACAGCATTCTCGCTTTGTATCTAAACGAGTCTCCATATGGAGGAAATATTTATGGGGTAGAGGAAGCTAGCCAAATGTTCTTCGGCAAACCTTCAGGCGACGTCACTCTGGCAGAAGCTGCCTATCTGGCCGCTCTACCCCAGGCTCCAACCTATTTTTCACCTTATGGCAATCACCGCGACAAACTTGAGGAGCGCAAGAATTTGGTAATTAGAAGGATGGAGGAACTTGAATTCATAACTAAAGAAGATGCCGAAGCGGCCAGGGCTGAAGAGGTAACCTTCCTGCCGCAAGATAACTTTACTATCAAGGCTCCGCACTTTGTTTTCTATGTTCGGGCATATCTCGAAGAGAAATATGGTAAAGAAATGGTGGATAGAGGGGGCCTTAAAGTTATCACCACACTCAATTGGGACTGGCAGAGGAAAGCTGAAGAAATTGTAGACGAATTTGCCCCGATTAATGAGACCAACTTCAAGGCAAAGAACGCAGGCATCGTCGCACTTGACCCTAAGACAGGCAAAATTAGAGTGATGGTTGGTTCGCGTGACTACTTTGAGAAGGAGAATGATGGCAACTTCAACGTCACATTGGCCAAGCGCCAACCGGGCTCTTCGTTCAAGCCAATTGTATACGCTACTGCTTTTAAGGAAGGTTATACTCCCGACACAATCGTCTTCGATCTTCCCACACAATTCCAAACGACATGCTCTCCAATTGTCCCTCCAGTTTCCAGCAACCAGCCACTAGTTAATCCAGACTGCTATGCGCCGGTCAATTATGACGGTAAGTACCGCGGGCCAATTACCTTCCGAGAGGCCCTAGCCCAATCTATCAATATCCCAGCCATTCAAGTTCTCTATCTAGCCGGCATTCGCGACGCGCTTTCCACGGCTCGCGATATGGGCATTACGACGTTAGGCAATGCCAATTTATATGGTTTAACGCTCGTGCTCGGTGGCGGCGAAGTAACGCCACTTGAATTAACGGGGGCTTATTCTGTCTTTGCAAACGACGGAATGTTCAATCCAATATCTAGCATCGAACGAATCGAAGACGCCAAGGGTAACATTTTGGAAGAACATCTCCCTGCCGGGCGCCGGGCTCTAGATGCAGAAGTAGCCCGCACAGTAAGTGATGTTTTATCAGACAACAACGCAAGGACCCCGGCCTTCGGTGCCGGCTCACCCCTATACTTCCCAGAGCGCGACGTAGCAGCTAAGACCGGAACCACAAATGATTACCGCGACATGTGGGTGGTAGGTTATTCCCCCAATTTGGCTCTCGGGGCATGGGTAGGCAACAATGACAACTCCAGTATGGAAAAGCGTGTGGCCGGTTTCGTTGTAGCCCCTATGTGGCGAAAGATTTTCGACTCCCTTGTAGAAGATCTACCCAAAGAGTGGTTCGGGCGCCCATTCTATTCATACAAGAACGATCCGAACTTAAAACCGATCCTAAGGGGGTTGTGGCAAGGTCCAGATGGAGTTCATTCCATACTCCATTATCTTGATAAAGATAATCCCTTGGGGCCTGCACCAATAAATCCTGCCTCCGATCCGCAATACATATTCTGGGAAACACCGGTAGCTCTATGGGCGGCCTCTAACGCCCTGCTGGCGACTTCCACTCCCACATCAACCACAAGCACTCTGCCACACTAAAACCATTAGCGCAGATCGAGGATCTTGGGTGAGTTGATTTCTTTTTGTAGCAACTTCAAAATTTCTTCTTTCTTTAAATATATTTCACTTTTCACTATAGATGGGGCAGAAATTGTTATAGTACCGTTCCTAAAACTAACTTGCTCTGGTTTGATATCTGCTCCAATTTCACTTTGGATTATACTGATTACTTTCTGGGCCAGATGTGATGTATCTTTTTCAACCTGTAAAAAACGCTTTAGAAAATTGCCGGAGAGATCCATGTGTTTACTTGTGTAAAGGCATAACTAAATAAGAAAAGGATCTGTCCCCAACCGGTCGCACAAGGATGGCCTTTCCCATACCATTACAACCGATAGTGATAGAGTCCTTAGAGATTGACTGGAAGCAATCTGCTAAATATCTCGAGTTGATTGAGAGATTCACTGACTCTCCCTCAACTGTCGCATCTACTCTCATTGTACTCTCTCCACTTTCTTGGTTGCGCGCGTGGAGCTCGAAGAGGGCATCCTCGGGAATAATCCGTAATTCTATTTGGTGGAACTTATCTGCAAAGACGCTGGTGAGCCTAAGCCCCCCAATTAGATCCTCTTTCAAAACAACAGCTTGAGTTGTAAAGGACTTGGGGATAAGGTGACCATACGCGGGGAAATTACCTTCCACCAATCTTGATACTACATAAATATCATTCGCTGTAAATGATATTTGATTTTTGTTTAAAGAAATAGATAGGCTCTCTTTAACTTCCCCAAAGACACGTACTATTTCTTGTGCGTTCCGGAGGGGAATTAGAACCCCGGCATCAAGAATTTCGGTTGAGGAAACCTTCTTATCCCCAATTCTTTTCTCAGCAAGCCTAAACGAGTCCGTCGCGGTAAAAATCAGTTCTTTCTCCTCTGCTCGCATAAATACAGCCGATAACTCTGGTTTGAGATCTGTTGGAGAGGCCGCGTAGGCAACAGATGAAATACCGGAGATAAATTCAGGGCCGCCCATAAGTATCCTAGTAGAACCAGTACCCAGTCTTGGCAATTCAGGGAAGTCTTCTGGTGACTCGCAGGTGATTACAGCGCTACTTCCTGGTGTACTCACCAAAAGATTCCCCCCTGCTGTCTCTAAAGTAACCGCACTTTGTGCCCGTAGGTTACCGAGATGATTCTCTAGGAGTGCTCCCTTAACCGCAATTTTTTCGTTTCCACTTACTTTTCCAGGAACTTTGATCTCAATACCCATATCGAGATTAGTAGCTCGAATAAATAATTCTTTGCCCTTAACCTCAAGCAGAATGCGGCTTAGAACTTGGAGGGGTAGCTTCTTCCCCGTTACTCTTTCTGCGAAGAGTACCGCACGGTGTAGATGTTCCCTTAGGCATTCTACTTTCATATCTAGTATTATTTATAAAGAAACTTATTATTACTATTACACAGTGGAAACAGTGGAGAACTGAAGAATCTTGTTATTATTAGCTCTCATTTATTTTGTTTAACTGTGTATAAAAAATCTTTTATCCACACTAAGCCGTGCCATAGAGGATAGTTTTGATTTGTTCCAGCTCCTGGCTCAACAGGTTATCCCTCGCAAGATCACCTTTAATTTTCTCATACGCATGGATAACTGTGGTGTGATCTCGACCGCCCATCTTTTGGCCAATATAAGGATATGAGGTGTTAAAGTCTTCACGTAGAAGATACATAACCACTTGGCGCGGCTTCACAACCTCCTTTTTGCGTGTCTTCTGGTACAACTCTTTCTCATCTATGTTATAGAAATTTGCGATCGTCTTTATAACGTCATTGATAGAGATGCTCTTTTGGGGTTTGATATTGTTCTTTATCAAAATCTTTACCTCCCCTATTGTAAGATCTCTCTTTTTAAGGCCGGTTTGGACCGCAACAAGATTAAGAACACCCTCAAGCTCCCTGATATTATTCTGAACCACAGAAGCCACGTACTCAATGACTTCTTCCGGAGCGCTAATGTTATGAGATAAGGCTTTAGCTTTCAAAATAGCAAGCCTAGACTCGTATTCTGGGCTCCCTATGTCTGCTATCATGCCACCCTCGAAGCGCGATTTGAGCCGCTCTTCTATCCCAAGGATCTGCTTGGGAGCTTTGTCTGCCGAGAATATTATCTGCTTGTTATTATCATAGAGCGTGTTAAATAAATGGAAAACTTCTTCTTGTGTTTTATCTTTACCAGACAAGAACTGAATATCGTCCATGATTAAGACATCGTATTTACGATACTTGTCTTTGAAGATATGGGCTTTATTATTGCGAATTGCATTCACACATTCAATAGTGAATTTTTCAGCAGAGAGATAATGAATCTTCTTGTCTTTATCAACTTTCTTAAAATAATTTCCAATTGACTGGATAAGATGTGTTTTCCCAAGACCAGTACCTCCGTATATAAAAAGAGGATTGTAGCTAATGCCTGGATTCTTGATGACGGCCTGCGAAGCTGCGTAGGCCAATTCATTGAAGGAGCCTACTACGAAATTCTCGAAGGTGTACTTAGGATTAAGGTTATCTTCCTTATCTACATATAGTTCTCCAAGTTCGGGTTGCTGCGAGACTTCTTGACTGCGTGTTTCAACATGGCCTTCCACAGGGGTTCCCCTATGGATTATGTATTCGATGCAACGTACATTCTCCATATTTTCACGGAGGGCCTTCAGTATAGAAGAGTGGTATTTATTCTGTAGCCAATCTCTAACGAAAGCATTAGGTACGGCCAAGTACACGACCCCACTATCAAATTTGTGTATAGAGGTGTTTTTGAACCAAGTAATGAAGTTAGCCTTAGATACATCGAGCTCTATATGGGAGAGAGTTTCCTCCCAGAGCTTCTTGTGATCTATCATGAGCGTATTCATTAGAGTACTTCGATTATAGATAAGGCCCTCCCACTAAGCAAAACTATAATCTTGTGCATAAGATGGGGATATTATACAATAACCCTATATGTCAGTAACATACCAACCAAAGAACCGCAAACGCAAGCGAAGCCACGGTTTCCTAAAGCGCTCCCGAACCCCCGGTGGCAGGGCTACACTGCTACGTAGAAGGAGAAAGGGCCGCAAGAAAATTGGCGTCTAAGGTTGTAATTATAGTATCTAAGAAGGTGGCGGCATCCGCTGTGATGCGTAACCGACTTAAGCGTCGGGCGGGGGCTATTATCAGAGAAATTGGCCCAAAATTGAAACTCGCGAACTATCGCCTCCATTTCCAAAAGGGCGATGCCGAGCTAGAATACAAGGACCTCCGAAAAAAAGTTTATGATTTCTTCCATCTTTCATAACGTTCTTTACGAGCCTTTCTACAACGCCCTGGTTTTCTTATCCGGAATTGTGCCAGGCGGAGATATTGGGATTGCCGTTATCGTGCTCACCATAATTGTGCGCTTCATTCTCCTGCCCCTTACACACAAACAGCTCCATACTCAAAAGAGGCTGAAATTAGTGGAGGGCGAGCTCCGTGATATTAAGAAGAAGTACGAGACAGATAAACAGGAGCAGACGCGTCAGATGATGGAGTTATATAAGAAGCACGGCATCAATCCTCTCTCGGGCTTTCTCCTCATTCTTATCCAAATCCCAATTCTTCTTGCACTTTATTTTGTATTCAGTAGAGGTCTCCCCTTTAACCCCGAGGATCTCTATGGCTTTATCAAGATTCCCGATGTTGTCAATTTCAAATTCCTGGGAATTCTAGATCTTGCTACTAAAAATTATTTTATGGCAGCGCTGGTTGGAGTGAGCCAATACATACAAATTCGTCTTTCCCTCCCCCCTGCTCCAAAGGGAGGGGTGGAAGCTGGGAAAGGATTTGGTGAAGAACTTGCAAAGAGCATGAACACTAATATGCGCTACGTTATGCCAGTGATGATAGCTCTAATCTCGGCTAGCTTGCCCTCGGTAATCTCACTATATTGGCTAGCGTCAAACCTATTTGCCATAGCCCACGAATTAGTTGTAAGGCGTAAGGCCTTACAACTGACAAATACTAAATCCTAAGTTCTAAATCCTAAATAAGTAAAATCTAGGCTCAATTCTAAAACTCAAAATGACAAAAGAAACCCAAAAACAAATTGACGACTGGCTGGAGATAATAAACAAACTTCCGTTTGATCTTCTGAAGCAGGTTAGTGAGGAGGATCTTAGCTTAACTGTTGGCAAAAATATGGGAACATTGGGTGAACAGTTTCGCCACATGATCCGCACTCGCTTCCAGTATGCCGAGGCTATAGAGAACAAGAAACTAGCGGACATAATCGAGAGGCTAGATCCTTCCATTTCGAAATCTAAAAAAGAACTCATCATACTTTGGGAAAAAGCAAACAAGAAATTAGTTGAAGTTGTACAAAACACCCAAGGTGATCTTGTGATTGACTGGAAGCACTGGGGCGCCCCCTCCATGAATTTACGCGACCATCTAAACGTCCTCATGGATCATGAGACACTGCACATCGGTGAACTAATTGTTTATATTAAAACTCACGAGATACCATTCCCAAAAAGTTGGACAATGTGGGGACTTTAAATTCGAAATTTGGTGATGATCGAGCCGAAGATTCTGCCTAACTCCGTACTTTCTTGAATCAACGCACTTTGTTCGCTTGTCCAGTTCGGAAGTGGTTCAGATAGGTTGAGCCAGAATCTTGATTCTTTAGCCTCTTTACGTGAGATCTTGCATCTCATTACAAAATCCTTTTTACTAAGTGATTCGTTTGCCTCGATGTAGTTAGCTCCAACCGAACCAGCAGATCTAACCAGTTGTTTGCCGTTTTCAATGTTTGGGATTGATTTCGGTAAGGCTTTTACATATTCATTTACTCTCTTTGCAAATTTGAGCGTACGATCTTCAAGATCAAACTGTTTAGGTTTTTGTGCTTCAGGATTTGGCACTTATTTAGGATTTAGAGTTTAGTATTTAGAGATTTTCTACCAGCGGTAGCGTCCAGAGATGGCCCTCTTTTTTGTCTATGAAGTATAGAATTGTGCTATCTTCCGAGAGGCCGATTTCCTTGATATCTTTGCCCTCTCCTTCTTCTGTGTAGATTAACTCTAGGTCATCTGTTTCGGTGTCTATCCTGTATATGTTATCGTCGAAACTGGATTGGCCCCGGTACCAACTGTCTGGCTGGCTATCTGTTATACGGCCCCTGGGCACTGCGCAATAAACAATACGGACGTCTCGTCTATCCCAGACACATTTCTCTTGTGGGAAAGTATTAACGGGGAAAGCTCTCGCTTGCCCACTTTTCACATCCAGAATTCTAGTTTCGAAACTACCTGCGCTTGCTTGGCTATACAGTACGCGCGATAAGTCTGGGTTTGCACTCACAGTAAGTCCTCGCACATCGCGGATAAGAGGCTTTAAGTTAGCAAGCAGGGCGTAGGGACTCGCTGCGGTGGCCGGAGCGGTATAAGCCTTGCCTAAAACAACCGCGCTCGGCTTGGTGGAGAGTATTAGGGTGTTCTTTGTCGGCCACGAGACGAGCCAGTCACTCACCGGGCTCGTGAATATATTTATGCCCTTACCAGTGATGAAGTTTGCAATTGTGGCTGTTGTCTTGCCACTATCAGTTATTGTGTACAGGAGTCTGCCGCCAACAACTTGGGCTCCAGTTCGCGCACAGTAGAGCGAGTTGATTTTAGTCCGGGTGAGTGGCCCTACGTTGCCGGTTTGGTCGATATTATTTGCCTTTTGGAATTCTACTACGGCGCTAATTGTTTTGCTGTCATACAAACCTGTTTCTGCAATATTTAAGAAGATTTGGAGCTTACGTACTTCTGCGGGGTCGTTCTGGGTGTTCTTGGTTAAACTTTTGGTGAGATAATCGGGACAGCTCAAGTTTTCTTCTCCGACTGGCGCAGCGGTGGCAGAATTTATATTGTCCGGTAGATACACTCCCACTACAGAAGCCGTCGTACCTGTTGCGGTCTGGATGCGCAGCAAATAATTCTTATCTACAGTCTCTCTCTCGTCTGTATGGCGGAGAAGAGCTGATTGACCACTATTGCCCCAGATTACTTCCTTCACTCTCGGTATAGTGGCCGAACTTATGCGTCTACTTTCATTGCCGAGTACTCGGTAGTCGAATATGTGGCCGCTTCCGGCCTCTACGTATCGCAAAGTTAGGTTGACGTTCTTAAGTGTCCCGAAACTTGTTGCTCCAACTACTGGCTCTTTGGAAACCTGTTTTACGCCACGCGTTCTATTGTCTCCCCTATTTTCTTCCCCAGAGCCGCTATTACCTAGAGAAGTATTACCCGTGCTGCTGCCCGTGCCTCCCGGGAAAAGATTGGGAGAAGAGTCATTGCCCCCGGCTGGCAGAGAGATACCCCCACTCGGGAATGAATTGTTGTCTTTGCCCGGTCCTGTAGTCGCCCCATTATCTTTGCTAAGAAGGGCGAGCAATATGCCCACGAGGATCACTAAGACTGCGCCGATAATTAGTAGTTTGCGTTTGTTCATTTATTTCTTGCAGATCATTTTATGAAATTAGGATCGGCGATAAGGGCGGGGTTGATCTCCTTCAAAAGTATATATGATACCAGGGCCAAGATTAGGCCCCCAATAGCTCCCAGGATTCTATCTTTGGCCTCGCCCTTAGCAGAAGGCGAGGCCCAGGAGATCGTGTACTGGATACCACCTACCACAATCATTATGAGGGCAAGGGCCACCGTGACTGTGAGGGCCATATTGTAGGCAGTTCGGAAATAGGAGTAATTTTGGGCACCGGTATTGATGGTGTCGGGTGTCCCTGGCAGAGATTCGAGCAATGTGTAGGTGCCTTCGTTCATAATTATTTATTATTGGAATGAGCCGAAACTTCCCGTACTACCAAACTCAACCATAAAATTTGCCACTGCCGTGATAAAAGAGTCGAAAGGATCTCTTACGAATATTGTAATTCTGGATTGACCCGAAGCTCCGCTCTCGCTCCTTACCGTTAGCGTGTTAGGACTCTCTTCGCTTGTTACAGCAGATTTACCGTTTATGCTCCAGATGTATGAGAGACCCGGACTCTTCTTGTGGCTCTTGGGGAAGAAAAAGTCCGCGGCGTAGAATGTTGCTTCCTCGTCCTCGAGGCGCAGGTTCCCGGGAAGCGGTTTGCTAAGGTTTGTGCCCATGAGCGGGTCTAGGTTGTAGACCAAAACAAGCGGACTTGCCGGGGATACTTGGACATGGGTGGTCGCCCTCATGCTGCCGTCTTGAGTCGAAACTACTAAGTTAAGTTCAGTATTGCCGATAAGGTCAACGATCTTCGTGCCAAATGTTGACTTCCCTATTCCACTTGCCCGGGGCTGATTCTCGAAGTCAAGACTCCAGCTGTAACGAAGCGCTGCGGGATCAATCCTCTTGCCGCCCTGGAGAAATTGTGGAATGGCGTAGAACTTCACGTCATTCTTCGTACTAGGCAGAGGCTTACCCTTATAGAATAGTGGCACAGCGGAGTCCGCTTCCCAAACAACGTCCACTTCGGCTGGTCTGATGCGGGTTGTCTTCTCAAGTGAGAGGCCATCGCTTGTTGTAACGCGCACGAGGACTGTAGAGAGTTCGCCGAGGCCGGCTGTCACAGTAGAGAATTCGGTAAGACCGACTCCACGCGCCATTTCCTTGCCATCCATGAACCAGCGCACATTCGATGTAGATAGATCAATCGAGTAGTCCGTGAGTCGGAAACTGATCTTGCTATTTGGCCGAGGAGCGTCCGGGATGAGAGTGACCGTTAGTTCCGTCAAACTTGCGTCAAGTTGGGCAAATGTGAAAGCAGGCAATAAGAGTGTTATAACAAGGAAAAGTTTTAAGCTTAGTTTCATGCAGCTTTTCGTGCTCTCGTTCTTATTTCCGGGTTTCTAGCTTCTTGCTCTTGGTTGCCCCGTCTTCCGAATTTTACAACATTATCCCCTTCCTCGCCTGCACCGGGAGTGGATTGCCCGCTACTTGCGACAGCTTCCTCTGTTCTGATAATACTAATAGCCATAACAACCATGATCGTGCATGCAGGGAAGACAGTGCTTACCCACGGTATCCAGCCGCCCACGACCTCAATCAGAGTATTGACTATCTTGCTTGCAAGCTGGCGTTTGCCCCAGTAACTTACCCCATAAATTCCAAACCAGATTGTGTAAATCAAAAGTTGAATACCAACCGCTGCGGGCGCACTTAGATAGCCCGCGTCAAAAATTCCCGCAATTGTCTGACTAAGATCGAGGACAATAGCGAAGAGGATCATGAGGACCGCCGGCCCGTTCTTGATCTTGGACTTAGAACCGTCGCGCAGAGCTCGCCAAAACTTGAGAGCCTGCCCGGGATTTTTTGCCACCTCGGCGAGTTTCTTGGCCGTCTCCGTCCCTTTCTTAAAATTCTTGATTTCTGCCATTATACAAACTTTTAAACTTGCCCACTTTGTCTAAATTCTTCTTTGGCTTGCTTGATGGCCATAAGTTGTTCTGGGTTCGAGGTTATTATCTGATCTTCTGTATAAGAGGCTATCACTCGCAGGGCCACGTGCTTGAGACCTGCAAAAAATATACCCTCCCCCACGCTCGATTCTAGCAAGAGATATTTCTCTTCGTCTGTTAGGTTAAATGTCTTTTGCACAAGATCGATTGTGGCAGGAGACTGTTTCAATAGAATCTGGATGCTAGAGTTAGTGATAACTGGGATGCCATACGGACTTTTCAAGAAGTCGCCCACGTCTTGAGTGATTGTAGTAATGCCCAAGTAATATTTCCTGCCACGCTTTGCAAGCGAGAACAAGAATGAAGCAGTGTCTTCGCTCTTCATCATCCACCAGGCCTCGTCTATCACCAGTATGCGCTTCTTACGAGTCTTACGTACCACGTTCCAGATATGATGCATAACTATGTACATGGCCACTGGCTTGAGATCGTCCTCCATGTCGCGCACAGAGAAGACTACAAATTGTTTGTTGATATCTACATTTGTGGGTTTGTTCATGAAGCCGGCCCAGGAACCCTTGGTGTACTTGTATAAACGTGTAGCGATGGATTCCCCACCCTCCATGCCTGCGAGTACAAGCTCGAGGTCTGACAATAGGGGCGCTTCTATCTGCGAGAAATCAGATTCGGCCGAGATATCTTTGAGGGCATAGGTCTCTTTAATTGCGTTATCAAGCACGGCATCCTCTTCTGGAGTTAAACCTCCCAACATTATTCTGAATAGGCCTATAAGATTGATAATATTAGATCGCAGTATGTCGGCTGGAGATTCATCTTCACCCGGGATGGGCAGATCAAAGGGGTTCATGTGGTGATCAGAGGTGAGCGAAATGTTGAAGTAACGGCCCCCCACTGCGTCCGCCAGAGCCTCGTACTCCTTCTCGGGGTCTATCACAATCACGTCTGTGTCGAACATGAGTGAGCGCAAGATCTCGAGTTTGGTGAGATATGATTTGCCTGAACCGGCTTGAGCAAAGATCACAGAGTTATAATTTTCCATGGCGAAGCGATCGAATAGCACGAGCGAAGAATTGTGTCTATTTATACCGTAAAGAATCCCTTTATCAGAAGTTAAGTCGAAAGAAGTAAATGGGAAAAGGGTTGATAGCGGAGTTGAGTTTAGTTTGGAGTGGACCCCGAGTTTGTCATCTGCAATAGGCAGGACTGACTTGAAACCTTCTTCTTGTTGGAATAGAGCTGGCTTGATGTAGACAAGTTTGGCGTCAAGCACCGAGCGTAGTTCAGATTCGGCCCTCTCCAGCTCTTCTTGAGTTTCGCCGTACATAGTGATGTATAGGGCTACGTCGAAGATTTTCTCGGTCGCTTGTTGCAACTGGTCGCGCAATTCCTCGATGTCCTGATATGCCACATCAAGTACCGGATCGCGCACTAAACCTTTGTCTTCTCTGATAGCAATCTGACTTTGTACTTCAGCCACCTTCTTCTGCAGGTTACGCAAAATTTTGCCCGTCTCGATCGGATGTACAAAGATAGATACGTCGAAGACTCTATCTAGATTAATGATAGGACTGAACCAGCCCTGTGATAGAAATCTGGGATAAGAAATGACAAAGTAGGTTCTGGCAATGCGCTCGCCAAGCGATAGATCCTTAGGGTTTACCTTAAGGGCGGCCGGAGCGATAACATCGCGCAGTTCCATTACTCCCGCCTCATAGATCTCGGCTGGCAGAACCGGAGCAATGTCTAGTATTTTTGCCTCTTTCTTTTTGCCAAATATGTTCATGTTCTTTGGATTGTGGGTACGTTCTGATCGCCCGGGTTGAATATCTTGTAGAATAGCTCAACCAGTTCCTCCGTGCCCAGAGTTACTGTACGAATACCGATTCTCGCAAGTCCCTGCACGACGATAGACTTGCGTTGTTCTATTTGGGATCTGTTCTCCTCGAATTTCTCGAAGTCTGCCCGGGTCTTAGCCGCACCAGTTGCCTTGGGTGAGAATATTCCCGAAAAGATCCCTCCCCCTTTTGTACTTTCCTGAAAAATCGGTGGTACAAAGGGTATCACTACGAAGAATGTTTTGGACATAATGTTGCTCTCATCAGTCACGTTCTTGATGAAGTCGATGTATTCCCGTGTCTGAATCCTGATGAGATCATTATTTTGCTCTTTGACCCTACTCTCAAGCAAAGTTACGTATGGCCGAATATCGAGACGTCTGGACTGTATGAAGAATTGTACTGGGAAGTCGAGCGAGTTCAAGAAACTCTGGTATTGCAAGATGATCGCTTCTTGTTCGTCGGCGCTCTTGAGATCAAAGTTGACAGAGGAGGCCAAGAGGACAATACGCAGATGGCCACTCTTGAGAATGATTACGCCGTCGCGTATCTCTTGGATGGGGATGAATTCTTGGACGGCTTTGGGCATGAATTAAAAGTTAAGAGTTAACATTCTCGTTTACATCAAGACTCCAGGCCAGCTCTTTGAGCCTACCCTGATTTAGCCTGGGCACTACTATCTGCGATCGCGACTTATTTGGGCTTGCGGTTGGGGACGCGCCCCGCGAAGCCGTAGGCGGAGTGGGGTGCTGCCATAGATATAGCCTGCCAGATAACTGCCATCTCAAGAACGATTCGACTAAAACTACAAACGGCCGGTTGTTCACTCTATAGAATGATAGTGCCAAGGCGAAAGCTCCCACGGGCAAAATAAGGAGAATCGCAATAAATTTGGGCAGGAACGTCCAGAGTATGAAGCAAGCCCCCGCCCCACCGGCAAGATACAAGAATTGCTTAAAGGTGAGTGGCCCGAATATCTTATCTTCAACTTCAATAAACTGTGGCACTTTATAAACCATCAGTTCTATTGTACCCTACTCGATCGGCTCTTTGTATGGGTCGCTGTTGATTCTTTGTTTGATATCCGCGGGGATCATTTTCAGTTT